>Ga0272442_10007794_pt1 | contig 13752 bp, 16 predicted proteins | sample SSMForm2O_FD_200262 | JGI IMG/M metagenome (GOLD analysis project Ga0272442, IMG submission 200262) | Marine sediment archaeal communities from Little Sippewissett salt marsh, Falmouth, MA, United States - SSM-Form-2O | ecosystem: Environmental > Aquatic > Marine > Wetlands > Sediment ...
AGTTGACCTCTTTGATGACCCAGCATTTGACAGAACAAGAATCGAGGCACAACATATCATGGATTATATGCGTAGACACGGACCATTTGAACCACATCGATTGCCGATGGCCGATATGGAATACACAACCCTTCCAAAAGTAATGAAAAAACTTGGAACACGGTTTAAAAAGGTAAAATAATAATTTCAACCGCAATCTAATCTGTAAGGTTTAAGATTTAAATATGATGACCTCATTCAGGTTTCACTCTAGATTTCACTTGAGGTAGAATAATGGCACGAATGCATGCAAGACGAAAAGGAAAATCAGGTTCTGCACATCCCGTAGATCGAAAGAAACATCCAAATTGGAGTGCATTGAATCCAAGGGAAATGGAAACCCGTATTTTGGAACTTGCAAAAGCAGGTAAATCCACAAGTGAAATCGGAATGGTACTCAGAGATCAGTATGCAGTTCCAGACATCAAAATTGCAACCGGTAAAAAAGTAACAAAGATACTTAGTGAAAACAATATGCTTCCAGAGTTTCCGGAAAGTCTCATAAATTTAATTAGTACTTCATTGCAATTGAGAAAACATATGGAAGTGCATAAGAAGGACTTGAAAAATCGTAGAAATCTTCAATTAACCGAAGCCAAAATCAGACGATTGACAAAATATTACCATTCCAAAAAGCAATTACCAAAAGGCTGGAAGTATACACCTCAGCAAGCCAAACTAATGTTTGAATAAAATCCTTTTTTACGTTTTATTTTTTCTATTGCAGATTAAAATAAGTAATATTTTTATATATTAGTAAATGAATAAATATAACTATGATAGATGTCACTAAACATAAATTTTTAAAATTTTTGTTAAGTGGCGCTATGTATTTTTCTGAAGGAATTGGATTTGCATTACTTACAGTAATTCTTATTTTTTATCTGAATGACCAGGGATTTCCATATCCTCTTACAACACTTATAGTTGGTGTTACAAACATTCCGTGGATGATAAAATTTTTCTGGGGAGGAATCGTTGATCATTTTCAAAAATTGGGAAGAAAACCATTTATTGTTTTTGGAAGTTTGATTTCAGCAGTTGGATTTCTAGTGGTTGCTTTTATTAGTCCTGATTTTAATCTTGTAGCTTTTACTCTAGCACTGATTTTGGCAGATTTCGGATTGGCTTTATTTGATACTGCATTTGATGCTTGGGCAATTGAGATTTCAAATGAAGATGAGAGGGGCAAGATAAACGGAGCAATTCAGGCAGGTCTTGCCGGAGGTCTTATATTTGGTGCATCAGTATTTGGTTTTTTTTCGAAATCATATGGTTATCCACTTGCTTTTATGACAGGTTCTTTAATATTGGTAATATCAATTTTAGCTTTTCATATATTTGTTGCAGAAAATATAAGAAAAAAACAAAGTCAAAAACTTACAAAAATCCTTGTTAAAGAGTTTAAAAAACGATCCACTCAGGCCCTAAGTTTATTCGCTCCGGTTTCAACAGTTGGTAATGGACTTTTGATTTTAGCAATTCCATTATATTTTTCCGATAGATTCAATCTGGATGTTGCTCAGACAGGGTTGATATATGTTCTGTTTCCTTTGTGTAGATTAATTGGTTCGCTTGTTGGAGGCTATATTACTGATTTAAAGGAGAAAAAGAAAGTTTTAACCGTTTATATTTGCTCATTAAGCGTTGCTTGTGTTTTACTTTTAGCAGCAGATAATTGGCAGATGCTGGCAGTTTTCTATGGATTATTTGCTTTTCTTCACGGAGGTTATGGAACAGCAATACTTGCTATATTTATGGATATTACAAATCCAAAAGTTGGAGCAAGTCAGTTTTCAATACTTACAAGTTTTATGAATTTTGGGGAGTCTGGGATTGGTGCTATTACCGGAACGTTGTTAGCAATCGTTGGATTTAGCGGTGTTTTTCTTTATGCTGCGTGGGCATACGGGCCAGCGCTGCTTGTAATTCATTTTGTAAAACTGAGAAATTTGCCGGGTAAATGATTATTATTTATTGTAGTTTTTAAAATAAAATTTCTTTTTTCCTCCTATATTGGCCTAAGATTCGTATATCTGTTGTCCATTTCTAAATACGGTTACCTTAGGAGCACCACCAAACATAGTTCCCAATATTTTTCCTCCTTTGGGAGCTACTTTCACCATATATGAAACCATCTCATCTTCTTCTTTAACAGAAAACTCGTGAGTTCCACCTGTTCTAGTTATTTTAGATGAAACAGGCTCACCATCATACAAAACTGTTTCTTCCCCACTTCTACTTATTTTAACTTCGAAATTATGGCCTCCATGCTTAAACATTGGCATATTTTTTTCCCCCTATACGCAACAACTTTTAACACCTTAACGTCCGCTTAAATAAAAATCTTGTGATTTTTTATTGTAATTTTACAACTATACTCTTTATCATTATCTTTATTAATCTTTTATCATAGATAATTTGGCAGTTTCAATATTATTTTATCCATTGATAATCTTTTTAGGGGATGGTTTATTTCGATATTAAAAAATGGTCGAAAATTTATCAGAACTTTGTAAAAAAGCAGCAGAAATCATTTCGGAGATTCCCTCGTCTACCAAAATTAGGTTGATCTCACATTACGATGCAGACGGTGCAACGGCTGCAGCAATTATTTCAAAAGCTCTTTATAGAAAAGGATTTGATTTTCATGTAACATTAATGAGAAATCCTTTTATTCAAGGATTGGAAAGAGTTAAAAAAGAAGAAAATGAATTTTTGATTTTCTCAGATATGGGAAGCGGACTGTTGAAACTCATTGAGGATTTCAAAGGAAAGGCAATAATAATTGACCATCACCAATATTTTAGATCTACAAATAAAAAAGATATTTTACAAATAAATGCAAACAATTGCGGAATAAATGGCAACTACGAAGCCTGCGGGGCAAGCCTTAGTTATGCATTTGCCTTGGCTCTCAGCAAGGAAAATGCAGATCTCTCTTACCTGGCTTTGACTGGCATAATGGGTGATAAACAATATATCGGAGGCATAAGGGGTTACAACAAAACCGTTCTTGAAGATGCACTAAAGAGCGAATCCGTAAAATTAATCAAAGGTTTGAAATTTTCCGAGGAAACCCTTTCCGATTCATTATTTTATTCGGTGGACCCCTATTTTTCCGGCTTATCTGGTAATAAAGATGAGATAAATGAATTACTGAAAAATTTACAGATAGATGAATCTACAAAAATTAAAGAAATCGATAATAATACGCTAAAAAAACTTCATTCTTATCTTGTGTTAAAACTTCTAAAAAAAGGCTGTGAAATAAACATTATTGATACCGTTATAAGAGAACGGTGTTGGTCAGATAAAGTAAACCTTGAATTGGAGCGTTTTGCAGATCTTATCGATGCCTGTGGCAAAGGCGGTAATCGCGGTCTTGCATTGTCCTTATGTATGGGGGATAAAGATTCATTTACAGAGGCAAAAAAAGTAGAAAAAAATTACAAGCAAAAAATTTTGGATGAACTATTAAGAATCGAATCAGAAGGAGTTAAAGAAACCAAGAGTTTTAGATACTTTTATACTTCAGATTCATCACAGGGTGGTGTAATTGGAGGAATTGCAACAAACTTTATGCTTGACATCAAAAAACCATTGATATCTCTTGTAAGAAATAACTCTGAAATCCACATCTCCTCAAGGGGTAACCAACTTCTGGTAAAAAAAGGACTTGATTTAGGTGCAGCGATGAATGAGGCTGCAAAAAAACTTGAGGGTCAAGGAGGAGGGCATAAAATTGCCGCCGGTGCAACAATTGATTCCGATAAAGAAAATGAATTTCTTGAAATAGTTGATTCTATTATTACAAAACAGTTGAGTATTGATTAAATGAAAATTAAATGTGAAATAGAAATAGACTGTGATAACGAAAAAAAAATTTCAGATATTATGAAATCGGTTGATGTTGACAATTATGATTTCGTAAAAACAGAAAAAAAAGGAAATACACTTATCGCTCACATAGATAGTAATTCAGTTTCATCTATGATTCATACATTGGATGATTATCTTGCTTGTATAAGCGTTGCAAAAAAAATTGTGGATAAAGATTAATAATTAATTCCTAATGCTGGTAACACTATGGAATTTAACCTAAAAGCAAGATTTGCGTTTAGTGGAGATATCTCTTCAAAAAAAGACGAAATAAACCAATTCATATCTCAAATTTCAAATCAATTTTTAAAAAATGATGAGACAAATAAGTCAACAATAGAAATTCTCGAACTTGAAAAATCATCATTTATTTTCAACATAAAATCCGAGGGAGTATTTCGCCCACATAATGTCATTTTGCAGATTAAAAATTATATAAGTAAGGAATTTGGAAAGAAATACCATATTGGAATCAGAGAGATTATTGTTGAATCTTATCAAATTTCATTTGAACTGGAAAAGGACGTTTTAAAAAAATTCTCAATTCCCTTTGCAGATCTGGATTTTCAAGGAAAGCTTGTTAAAATAAATTTAAAAAACCTTGACGAGGAGTTTCTCAAAAGAAACTATATAGACAGAATGATAAACCGCGTAAAGGAAAAGGTTGAGGACCAGCATTACGAAGGAAAAGGTGAATTTTGGAAGTTAATCTGGAAATCTGATGAAAAAACACCTGTTTGGAATAAGGATCCAACAGTTGAAATGGCGAAACTTGATTGGTTGAAGCAAGGACCTACCAAGGGTAAATGGTTTTTCTATCCAAAAGCAGCAGCCATTATGAAGGCAATGGAAAAAATTGCCATAAAAGAGATAATGGAGCCACTCGGTTTTCAGGAGGTCATCGAATCCCATATTGTGCCTTTCGATATTTGGCTTAAAACAGGACATCTTGAAGGCATGCCTGGAGAAATTTATTATATTTCGGAACCTGCCACAAGAGATGTTGAAAAATGGGAAAGATTTGTTGATCTTACAAAAATTACAAAAAATGTTCCATCCGAAGAACTGAAGGAAAATTTAGCCGTTCCTTCCGCAGGTATATGCTATGCACAGTGCCCAATGATTTATTGGTCTCTAAAGGGAAAAACAATTGCAGAGGAATCTTTACCAATTTTGATTTATGATAAAACCGCAGTTTCAAACAGGTATGAATCTGGAGGTAGACACGGCATTGAACGAGTAGATGAATTTCATCGTATTGAACCTGTTTATATTGGTACAAAGGAACAACTTCTAAAACTTAGAGAAAAAATGCTAGAAAGATACAAGCACGTATTCAATGAAATTTTTGATCTCGAATGGAGGATGGCCTGGGTTACACCTTGGTATATGCAGCAGGCAGGAAAGACACATGATGAAGGCACCCAGGAAACAGGAACAATTGATTTTGAAGCATATATGCCTTATAGAGGAAATCGAGATAAATCAGAGTGGCTAGAATTCCAAAACTTGAGTATCCTTGGTGACAAATACATAAAGGCATTTACTATAAAAGCACAAAAAAGTGAACTATGGAGTGGATGTTCAGGAATCGGGCTTGAGAGATGGGCTACAGCCTTTTTGGCACAAAAAGGTCTTGATCCAGACAAATGGCCAGACGGTTTTAAGAAATATTTAGACACACTTCCCAAAGGCATTAAATTTCTATAGAAAAATGAATAAAAAAAATTTGGCAGAATACAGGAAAAAATATGATATTGCCAGACATCATGCCTGGGCAGGAACAGCCATTTTATCAGTTGTTCTTGCGATAAGAATTTTTCTTTCAACAGGTGAGACTGCCGATATTCCAGATATAATTTTTTTACCCATAATTCTTGTAGTAGCTATCTATGTTTTGATTTCTCTTTTATTTACTTACCTTTATCGTTCTGGTCTATCCGTAGAACAAGAAAAGATTTCCTCATCTGAAGGAATAGAAAGACATAAAATAGATGTAAATCTTGAAAAAGAACGCTTAAAGCTTGAGAAGAAAAAAGCAAAGACAGAAGCCAAACGAATTAAAAAATTAAATGAGAAAAACCTTTAAAGACTAAACGTTATCAACCGCCTGATGGCCAAACGTAGGAAGGAAAAAACTGAAGAAGAGGAACTTGACTTTAAATTCCCGAAATTCGACGAAGAAAAATTCATAAAAAAAGAAAAGAGAAACATCAAGGCAACCTTTATTTCGTTTGTTTTTGGAATTGTATTGGCAATTGTTTCTTTTGGATTTTGGTCTTTATTGAAAGGAAATCCTTTTAGATGGGAATTAGTGCTTTTGTTTGGAGTAATTAATGCTTCATGGATAAGATATTTGCTTCTTAAACTAAACATTGATTTAACCGATTTTGCAAAAAGTAAATGGCTATCAGCATATGCAACATATTTCTTTACATGGTTTATAGTGTTGCTAGTGCTAGTTAATCCTCCGTTTTATGATGATGAAGATCCAGTAATCGATGTTGTATTGCTCCCGGGAATTCAAGAACCGGGCGGATCAGTAAAAATTGTCGGACGAGTTATGGACAACGTGGAAGTAAAAGGCATAGAGTTTAGTATCATCTCCCCCGGTGGAAGTACCAAAATTATCAGTGATTATAACTTTGAAGATGATATTTTCATTTATGTTTATGAATACAATGAAAGCGTAGTCCTAGATGCTGAATACACCTATAAAATGAAAGTAATTGATGTAAATGGCTATACTTCAGAAAAAGAAGGGACTTTTAAATATTCAAAATCTGCAATTGTTTTAACCACGCCTGAGAACAGCAGTGATTTACATTCCTATACACCAATCGAATTTAGAGTTGATGACGAGGTTTACGAGCCCGGATCAATTGAAATAAGCGGAAACACGTATCATCCCGATTTTAGAGCTTACTATAGGGTAGATCAAGGATCCCAAATAAATGTAAGTAGACTGGAAATAAACAACAGGGAAAATTACAGAACAACCGCCGAGTACATTGGATGGCAACAAGACGCAAACGTTACACTAAACGCATACGTAGAAGTTACACATTATTTCCCAAATGTGATTAGGGAATTTAACAATACAATTAAAGATACAGATTACTATAATTTTAAAACTCTAGATGATCCAGCCATTGGTCAGAAGGATAAATTGATCCCTCCTTTAAGCAATTACCCACTTAATAATGAAAACCAACCTGACAACATACTTAATTATTATATGCCGAGACCTCAGATATATGCTGTACCTGGCTTTGAATTACTAGTATTTGTTATATCTCTTGGTGCAGTGGCTTTAATCTTTAAGTATAGGAAGAAAGATAAAAGTCGCTAGTAATGAAAGAATTAGATGATTGGTGTAGAGCCCTTAAAAAAAATTTTACACCATACGAAATAAATTCGTTAAAGCCGGTAAGCTGCTGGAATGAAAAAGACGTTATTTCTGGAAAAATTGTTGATGCCTTAGTAATAATTTTGAAAACTAGAGGCTGCAGCTGGGCACATAATTCAGGATGTTCGATGTGCGGTTATTTTAACGACAGTTTGTGGAAGGATGTTTCCAATAAGGAAATAATCAATCAGATTGATTATTCAATGGAAAAATCCTCCGGTCAACAGTTTATTAAAATATTTACCTCAGGAAGTTTTTTGGATGATGAAGAAATAAATCCAAAATTAAGATCTGAAATTATTGAAAAAATCTCGAAAAAGGCAAAAAAATTATCATTTGAATCAAGACCAGAATTTGTTACAAAAGAAAAAATAACTGAATTGAAAAACAAATTTCCAGAAAATATTTTCGAGGTCGGTATTGGTCTTGAAACTGCAAACGACTATATCAGAGATAGGGCCATAAATAAAGGTTTTTCCTTCAGCGATTTTGAAAATGCTGCAACATTGATGAGAAAAAATAGTTGGGAATTAAAGACTTATGTGCTGGTAAAACCGCCATTTTTAACAGAAAAACAAGCAATTGATGATTGTATTCACACCATTGATAAAATTAAAAATTTAACCGATACTGTTTCATTGAATCCTACAAATGTGCAGAGCAATACTACTGTAGAATACTTGTGGAAAAGAGGTCAATATAGGCCTCCATGGCTTTGGAGTTTAATTGAAATATTAAAAAATTCAAAGAAAACCCTTGGTAAAGTAAGAATCAAATGTGACGTTGTCGGGGGTGGAGGAATGAGAGGCGCACATAATTGCAGATCATGTGATAAAGGATTCTTACGTGCAATCGAAGAATTTTCTCTTGAACAAGATTCAAAGATTTTTGACAATCTTAATTGTGAATGCCATGACAAGTGGCTTGATTGTCTAAATATAGAAGGATTTGGATTCGGCTCACTTGTAAATATGTAAGGATATGACAGTTATGACAGATAAAGTTGGAAACAATGAAAGTGTTGTTTTAGTCGATTCTTCTTATAAAAAAATCATTATTAATACAATGCAAAAGACTGATAAATACAAAGGTGTGGGGGTATTTGACCCTTCAATTCTTGTTGGTAAAAAATACGGGGAAAAAATTACAATTGGTTCAAAGGAATTCTGGATTTTTAAACCATCTGTAATGGATAAATTACATTCATTGAAAAGGATGGCCCAAATTATTCTTCCTAAAGATTCTGCACATATCATTTTGAATTGCTCTATAGAACATGGACAAACAGTATTGGAGGCAGGGATTGGCTCCGGCTCACTTACAATAGCCCTTGCAACCGCAGTTGCTCCAAACGGTAAAGTTATCTCGTGTGATAATCGAGAAGATTTTATCAGTCATTCATTAAAAAATCTAAAAAAGGCAGGATTAGACCAATACGTTGAGACAAAACAAAAGGATATTACAGAAGGAATCGATGAAAAAGAGTTGGATGCGGTAGTCATTGATATCCCGAATCCTTGGGATGCCATAAAACATGCTTGGGCAGCACTAAAACCTGGAGGGTATTTATGTTGTTATTCTCCCCTTATTTCACAGGTTGAAAAAGCAGTTTTTGCAATCAGAGAAAATAACTTTATTGAGACAAAAACCATTGAAAATATTCAAAGAGAAATGATAATTTCTGAACACGGTACACGTCCGAGCTTTGATATGTTAGGTCACACAGGCTATCTTACATTTGCAAGAAAGATAATCTAACAACCTTAAAGATTTGAAATATGTATGATCCCATAGAATTATCAAAAAAAACAGAAGAAATAGTTGTTCATAATAAATCAAAAAAATACTATAGATTCAGGCCTACAAGATTTTATGGAGGAATATCAACTGCTGATACCGTTGGATGTAATTTAAGATGCGTTTTTTGCTGGTCAAGTAACAGTGTTTGGAACTCAGCAAATTCTGGTGATTTTTATACCCCTGAAGAGGTAGCAAACAAACTTTATGAAATTGCATCAAAAAAAAATTTCCATCAAGTCCGGATTTCTGGTGGAGAACCTACTATTGGAAGAACCCATTTAATCGAACTGCTAAAACTTGTGCCCACAAACCTACTTTTTATCTTAGAAACAAATGGCATTTTATTGGGATGTGAGAAAAGTTATGTTTCAGAATTAGCAAAATTTAGTAACCTTCATGTTCGTATCTGCCTTAAAGGGGCGAACGAAAAGGAATTTAAATTGCTAACTGGAGCAAAAAATGGATTTGAATACCAGTTGAAAGCATTGGAAAATCTAAGAGATGAGAATATAAATTTTCATATCGCTTTAGTTTCGGTTAGTAAAGAAAAGCAATTGTTGTATGAAAGATTGCAAGAAATGCATTTGGGAAATATTATGATTGAAGACGAAGAAATCAAATTATATCCTAAAGTAAAAAATCGACTTGAAAAACTAGGAATGCTAGATCTGTTTAGTTAAGCAGTCTTATTTTAGCTTAATTCCCCGCTGGTTCTGATAATTGCCGGATTTTTTGTCATAAGTTTCTGAAGGTGGTGTAAGTAGTTTTTCAAATACAATTTGGCAGAATCTATCTCCAATAGGAATTTCGATTTCACAATCGTTTGCATTAAAACAGCTTATAGTTAATGTGCCGTGAAATCCAGCATCAACTTTTCCAAAACTTGCCATAATTCCCTTCCTTGCATAACTAGAACGTATCCAAAGTTGTGATGTAATCTGTGCCCCCATCTTAACGTATTCTTTTGTACTGATTGCAAACCATGAAAGAGGGGGAATTACTGCTTCACCGCTCTTAACATGCTTGTCATTTTTTTTAATATAGATTTCATCAATTGATAAGTCATAGCCATTAGGTGTTAGATTTGATGGGCTAAACGGCTCGATGCCCAACTCGTCGCTATTTATCGCCCCTTCTATATCAAAGTCTGAAAGAATTGCCATTAAAATCACTTTTATTCAGATTTAATGCTGATGCTATTGATTACTATCTCGTTTAGAGGTCTATCGCTACGATCCGTTTGCACCTTTGAAATATTTGTTATAATTTCGTTTCCCTCGATTACTTTTCCGAAAACTGAGTGATGATTGTCCAACCAGGGAGTTGGAGCAACAGTTATAAAAAACTGAGAACCCCCGGTATTTGGTCCTGCATTAGCCATTGAAAGGGTTCCAGGAGAATCGTGTTTTAAATCAGGATGAAATTCGTCAGGTATTGTGTAACCCGGTCCACCTCTTCCGGTACCCTCGGGACAGCCGCCCTGGATCATAAATCCTTTTATTACTCTGTGAAAAACAATTCCATTGTAAAACCCTTTTTCAACAAGTTTTAAGAAATTGTCAACAGTCTTTGGCGCTTTTTCTTCAAAAAGCTCTATCTTGAAATTTCCCATATTTGTATTAAATTGCGCAATTTTTTTTGTCATAAGATCTCTCCTTCCATTTTACTCAATGGTTATTGAATTTATTACAATATCTGTCATTGGTTTACCCCCACCTGCCGGGTTTGAACCATCGTGAGGTTGACTTGCAATGCTTCTTACAACATCCATGCCATCAACCACAACACCAAAAACAGCATAGCTATCATCTAAAAATGATTGTTCACCATCACAAATAAAAAACTCAGCTGTTCCGCCTACTCCAGCACCAGTACTTGCCATGGATATTGCACCATCTACGTGACGAACGTCAGGATGGGTTTCAAATTCGATATTTCCATAAGGGCTAAATTCTTCTGATCCATCAGCGAAATATCGTCCTGCCTGGATCATAAAATCATCGCTGATTCGATAGAAAATCATGCTATCATAGAAGCCATCATTGACAAGCTTTTCAAAATTTTCACAGGTTTTAGGAATTTTATCCTCATATAACTCAACCTTGAATTCCCCCATTGAAGTATCAAAAACAGCAACCGGATTTTCCGCTACTGTTTGGTCATTACCACTATTTGAGTAAAGTAGTATAAATGCAGAAGCAACTATTACAATAATTACCAAGCCACCAACTGCGACATACTTTGTACGAGAATTCATTTTTTTAGGTTCTATTGGCCTAGATCGCCTTCTATCACTTCTGACTTTTTTAGCTGACATACTAAACATCGAAATGATTACTCCTATTAAAAATTATTTCAAAATTTAAGAAATGTAATTTTGTCTTTAAAAATTTTAATACTTTTATTTATCCCACAGATAGATATTTATTATAACTTTTCATAAGACAAATATTGAGAAATCAAACTGTAAAACAAGTTTTAAAAAATAAAAAAATTTTCAATCAACCCGAAGAAAAACCAACAAGTTATTGTGCACTCTGTCGAGGTACAAAACTATTGTGTGGAAAGTCTCGCTGCCCCGTTTTATTAAAATTCCACTCACGTGATAAGGTCAAACCACTAGTTGATAAATTAACTATTGGTGGAGCATCACCACCCAGTGTATTTATTGGAAGATATGGATATCCAAAAATCTCAATCGGACCAATGATTCCACCAATTATGGGAGATACATCTCTTCTGGATTCTCCCGAACATTGGATGAGTAGAAGCATCGATGAAATTGTTGATTTTCGTTCAATGCTAATAAGGGGAAAGTATAATGTAAAAGTTAATGACGTGAATAATTCCAATAAAATTGTTGAATTTACCAGAGAACTTGGTCTTTCTAAAAATAGTGTTTATTCAGAGGCAATATTTCAAAAAAAACCAAAAGGAAGAATAATTTTTTATGATGAAGTACAGCCACACGGCCCATCAGCACCGTTAAAAAAATTTGATATTTCAAATCCGAAATACGATCAAAGAATCGAAAAAGCATTTTACGATACTGATTTGAAGGCAAAACCTGCAGTACTTGATTTGTTTAAAAACGGTGTTAATGTATCAAAAATTCAACGGGCATTCAGCGTAGGTGCATTTGGGGTTAATAAATATCGACGTTTTGTTCCTACAAGATGGAGCATTACAGCAGTTGATGATATATTAGGAAAAAACTTAATGGTTAAAACCAAGGCAAGACCTTTAATCAATGAATTTAGAACCTATTTTCTAAATCAATTTGACAACCGTTGGATAATACTCATGATGCCAACTGAGTGGCAATATGAACTTATCGAGGCATGGTATCCAAACACCACCTGGAACCCATACGGCTCATCAATATCTATCTTTAATAGTTACGAGTTCTACAAAGGTAGGAAAGATTATGCAGAAATTGGTGGTTGCTATTATGCAGCTAGACTTGCAGTAAACGAACTCCTCAATTCTGAAAACCGTCAAGCAGGAATTGTAATTTTTAGAGAAGCTCACCCGGGTTACATTATGCCTGTGGGGGTCTGGAATGTAAGGGAAAGTGTTAGAAAAGCTCTAAAAGAACCTTTTCAAAAATACCAAACTTTGACAGAGGCTTTAGATTTCATTCAGAAAAAAATGGATATTTCCATTGATAGATGGATTCGTAATAGTGCTGTTCTTAAAAATAGATTACATCAAAAAAGACTTGAGGATTTTTGAAGTGTTTTCATGAAAATTAGAGAAATAACTTGTAAATCGGCATTGTCTCCTTCCAAATTACCAGGACTTGATTATTCACTTAATCCTTACGTTGGTTGTGAACACGGTTGCAAGTATTGTTATGTACCTAATGTTTTGAAAATTCCAAGAAATGAATGGGGATCTTTTGTTGATGTTAGAGTAAACATCCCACTAATTCTTTCAAAGGAACTTAAAAACAAAAAACCAGGTGTTGTAGGCATCTCAACTGTTACCGATGCTTACCAACCTATAGAAAAAAAATACAAATTAACTAGATATTGCCTTGAACAGCTTTTAAAATATGATTTTCCAATTTGTATTCAAACTAAATCTTCGCTAGTTACTAGAGATATTGATCTTATTGAAAAGTTTACAGACGCAGAAGTGATGTTTAGTATTGCTACAATTAACGATGAGCAGAGATTGTTGCTGGAGCCTAATTCATCTAGCATTTCAGATAGATTAAAGAGTTTACAAAAATTTTCCGAAACTAGTGTAAAAACAAGTGTTTTTTTCGGGCCGATATATCCATCTATTAATCTAAAACAAGCATTAAATTTAATTGATTTATTTGTTGAATATGGGGCAACAGAAATAATGATTGACAGCCTCCATATGAAACCGGGCATTGAGCATATCATAAAAGAGTCTCTTTCTAAAAGACCGGATTTATTGAAATCTTTTTCAAAAGACAAAACTGATTTAAAAAATCAATATCTGAAATTTATAGACCCCATCCTAAAGCACGCTAAAGAAAAGAATGTTAAGATTGTTGAAGCTTTCTAAAAAAATATTACAAAATAGGAACTTTATAGATTTTAACGTGATTTTTCAGTAGTTCCGAATGTAAAAAAATGAGAAAGAAA
>Ga0272442_10007796_pt1 | contig 13751 bp, 14 predicted proteins | sample SSMForm2O_FD_200262 | JGI IMG/M metagenome (GOLD analysis project Ga0272442, IMG submission 200262) | Marine sediment archaeal communities from Little Sippewissett salt marsh, Falmouth, MA, United States - SSM-Form-2O | ecosystem: Environmental > Aquatic > Marine > Wetlands > Sediment ...
GATACCGAGGGGGACGAGATTTGCCGGGCCCTCACGGAAATATCCGCCAGCGCCACAGGCACTGCTTATCGATCCAGAAACCTTCGTCAGGTCAGTGCATGAAGGTCAGCGTTTCGATCGTTACCTATAATCACGAAAAATACATTGCCAGGGCCATTGACAGCGCCCTGATGCAGCAGACGGACTTCGACTTCGAAATTCTGATCGGTGAAGACGATTCCTCGGACAGAACCCGAAGCATTGTTCAGCACTATGCCGGCCGGTATCCCGAAAAAATACGGCTGTTCCTGCATGATCGCACAGATGTCCTGTACATCCACGGCCGCCCCACGGGACGAAGGAACCTGCTGAACAACCTGAGGCAGGCGCGGGGGAAATATGTGGCCCTGCTGGAGGGGGATGACTACTGGACCGACCCCGGCAAGCTGCAAAAACAGGTTGATTTTATGGAAGCACATGCAGATTTTTCCATCTGCTTCCATAACATGCAGGTGGTCTATGCCGACGCGCAGAAAGCTTCGCACCCGTCCAATGTGAATCAAAAAGAAACCGCGACGATTCAGGATCTGTTTGCCGAAAATTTTATTTATACAGCCTCGTGCCTGTTTCGCAATGGACTGATCAAGGATTTCCCGAACTGGTTTCTCACGGTGATGCCGGGTGATTTCCCTCTTTTTATTCTGCTGGCCCAGCACGGGCCCATGCACTACCTGGATGAGATCATGGGTGTTTACCGCGTGCACACCAGCAGCCTCTGGGCAACCCAGTCGGCGGCCTTCCGGACGTTCTGCACCGCGCACATGTTTGAAACGCTTTACCGGCACTTTGCCAAAACAGAGCACACGCGTGCCTTGCACCGCGCCGCGTTCAATCATTATTACAACCTGATCATCCTGCAGGAACAGGAAGGGAACTTACAACAGGCCCGGGCAACGGCCGTCCATCTGTTGCGGCTGCAGCAGGCAAGCACGCGGCGCTTCAATATCGATGTCTACGTTTTGTGCCTGCGCCTGTATGCGCCGCGAATGTATAAACTGGTCATTGTCCCGTTTATCCTCCCATTATTTACAAACAGGAGGTGGTAAGGCCATGCAAAAGATTATCATTTTAGGGGCCGGCGGATATGCCCAACAACTTCTCTGGGTCATAAACCGGATCCCGGGCAAGGAAGTGGTCGGATTCGTTGATGAAACAATTTCTGAAGAGAGACGATATTGCGGCCTTCCGGTAAAAAAATCCCTGGATGTGTATAAAGATGAGCACGACACTCGGAACGTTAAGCTTATTTGTGCCATCGGGAATATTCCAGTCAGGAAACGCTGGGTTGAAATGTATGCGAACGACTATGCATTCACTTCGATAATCGATCCGTCAGCGCTTGTTTCGCCTGATGCTGAAATCGGTAAAAATGTCATCATATTGGGCCAATCGGTTTGCTCCGTCGAATGCGTAATTGAGGATCATGTGAATATTAACTGGTTCTGCCTTATCACGCACCATTCACGCGTCGGATCCTATACCAATATCTCTTCGGGGGTCCGCTTAACCGGTCATGCAAAAATCGGCCGGTTCTGCGACATTGGCACAAATGCTACGATCATTCCCGGAAAAACGGTGGGAGATCACTGCATTCTCGGTGCCGGCGCTGTTGTGACCACGGATATTTCTGCATATTCAACAGCAGTGGGCATACCCGCCAGGGTCATTAAGAAAAAAAATTCGGGGGCATAAAGGTCTTTGCGTCAAACGGCACGGTGCGGGGAGTACAGGGAACGCTGTTGCACAAAACTTTTTTTAGTGCAGTACAACAAAAAACAGTGTGATGAAATATCGTACCGCGCTGCAGACGGTCTGGTAATTGTGTCTTATGTCAAGAGGCACTGCTGTTTATGCGCGCAGCCTTAACGTTCAGCCTTGATGGATTTTTTATACAAATGCTTTAATCAGGTTCAATACAGTTATATGATAGGAATTTCTTCTGCCGCATAATAAGCCGTTAGCGGCGCTGCGATATTTTTGGAAAAATTCAACACCGCGCGAGTATTTGTTCCCAACCGGGAGGCCATTCTCTACGGTTTCAAAAACTCCAAGGGCCTGCACCAGCGTTTGAACCCTCCGATTTCATGAGGGGCCACAACCCATTATAACTTGGCGAAAAATCGCTTAACGACGCATGTAAATTGTCAACAATCTACAAAGTTTAAACGTGCCTAAAAGTCGCTCAACAAAATACCCGGACACGTGGCATAGCGGTTGGTTCTGACTTTCGTTCGCCACCAAGCACATGTTACGTCTGTACTTTTTGGGCTGATGTGTTATTATATAGTATATAATATATAAAAACTTAAAACACCTGCTTGATATCTACTACATAAAGTTGCCGTAATGCTTCGTTACTGCCTTCAAAAAGGGATTATGCTTGGTGTGATCTCGGGACTCGTGACCACCGTATTTGAAAGTCTTTTTACAAGCCATTTATGCATGTATGTCCCTTGGTCGTATCCACTGGAGCTGATTGTTTTCAATATTCTTTTCTGGGGGTCTTTCGGTGCCTTAATCGGTTTTTGTTTTTGGGGAATACGGTTCAGGGGGAAAAGCCTTGCAAGTAACGAAGGCTATTATTGGGCTCTTTTTTATTTGTCTGCTTTCACGCCCCTATATGTTTTTTTGGGCAATATCTATGTCGGCAAGGATCTGCGGCTTTTTTCGCTCCAGGCAGATAATTTTTCATATGCCCTGATTGTGGCAGTACCGCTATTTGTTGTCCTGTACAGAAAAAGATTTGCCGCTGTCAGGACCAGTGCTTTTTCTTTTTTTCCTGAGATCTTTTTGGTTGTCAGCTGCTGTTGGCTGGGAGCAAATTTTGCTGCATTTCTGACACAGTTTAAATTTCTCGGAATGTGGCAGCCTGTTGTTTCCTTTGTGGAACATTATTCTTTTTTCATAAACCTTTTTGCGGTTGCTACTGTTTTCGTGGTATATGGCGTCGGTTTTCTTGGGAACGGTTTTATTACAAAAAAACGCGGTGCTGGAGTTACTTTGCTTTTTTTGCTGGCTGCTACGTCTGCCGTTGGTTCTTTGTTGACGAATCGTATTATCGTTTCCACCATAGTACCCGCGTTGTCAATAAAAACTACTTCCCAGGGTTCCGGTACCGCTGAACGGGTGGCTGTAATTCCAAATGTTATACTGATCGTTTTGGATACAGCCCGTGCAAATAGTTTTTCACTTTATAATGCTGCAATTAGCCGCCCCCATTCCGAGTTGCGGTCTTTCGCCAAAGACTCAGTCGTATATAGAAACTGTATTGCCCCTTCGGGCTGGACAGCACCATCGCATGCTTCGCTCTTTACAGGCCTTTACCCTGTCCAACACGGTGTGCGGCTGGGCGAACAGGGCGCAACATTTTTACCGGCCCTCGGGGACGAATTTGTGACAATGGCTGAACAATTCAACGACTATGGCTATATGACATCGGCGATTGTTTCCAACCGCGGAGTTTTGGGGCCATGGACAAATATGCACCAGGGGTTTAGGAAATACCATTTTGAAAACGGTATCGGTGTCATCCCCGAAATGTATCGTTTTAAATCTCTGCTGCCGCTGTTCTGCTACGTAACGCATATCCGGCCTAAATATTTTTTGTTTTATCAGACAGCGGAAGATATCAATAGTAAATTATATAGCGTTCTTGATAAAACAGCCGCGCCTTTTTTCCTGTTTGTGAACTACATGGATGCCCATTGGCCCTATTGCCCGCCGCGGGCATTTTCTCATTTTATGTTTCCACAACTAAAAAAAATCAAAAAAAATATTTGGTCTTTCCTGGGACTGGTTACCCAAGAAACCGGAGCCCTCCCCATGGAACTATTTCAGTACAATGGCGAGATTGCTTATTTGGAAAACCAATTGGGGAAATTATTTGCCTACCTCAAAAAGCAGCACCTCTATGATTCATCGCTCATTATTGTCACTTCTGATCATGGGGAACTGATTGGTGAACACGGCATGTTCGGACACGGAGAGAAAGTTTTTATGTATGAGGACATTCTCAAGGTTCCGTTAATAATAAAATACCCGGGAAGTAATAATGTTGGCAGCGTAGAAAAGCCGATCCTGCTTACCGAACTTTATCCAATGATACTCAAAACCTGTGGGCTGTCGCTGCCAGAAGATTATCAGCAAATCCGAAAGGATCTTCATGCGGCTCCCCTCGTAGCCGAACAGTACTTGTTGGATAGGGGCCGCCATCTGGTTTTGTATCAGGGCAGGTTTAAATATTTAACATTTGAAAGGGGGGGGCGCGACGAAGTATACGACATAAAGGAAGACCCGCATGAACAAAAAAGTTTAGCTGCGGTGTTACCCGAGATAACATTGCGCATGCAAAATGAACTTCACAAATGGGAAGAAACATTTGAACCCATGCATGTAAAAGGGCGTTCGGGAAACGTTCCATCTGCTGAATTGATTCAAGGGCTCAAGGCGTTGGGCTATGTCCAATAATGCCAATCCTTCAAACCCGACCCGACATACACATGTAATCCTTTCGTCCGTACCTTTTTTAGAAACGTGTATAATCGTTCCTCCCCTGATGTGTAATGCATACACGCCCAACCGGCGCCTCGTCATCAGGCGGCAAACCGAAATTATCACCTTGCAGGCACCCACACCTTAAGGGAACAGGCCACAGAAGGCAATCCGCCTTAGTCTCGATTTTCGGAAAAGGCTTTTAAACGAAATTCTATTGAATATAACCCAAGGCTTTTACATTCCGGGTCGTGCAGGAGTTAACTGTGACCTGATGTTAAAGGGACTTAAGCTGCCAGTAGCAGGTGTAGGTTTGCCCGATCTTTGCGGTGCAGAATTTATACAAGGCAAGGAACTCAGGCATGCGATAAAGCCGCCGCAACATTCGTCGGTTGGTTTTTTGCAGCAGCAGTTCCGGGGACGGTTCGTCGGAAAACGCCAAGGCCTCGCCCCAGATTATTTCCGGTTTGCGGCGCAGTACAGTTGCAATGCTGCTTTTCTGGTGTCCGGGAGCCTCGGACATGTCTGTATCACCGAAATGAGCAGTTTCATAATCGGTCAGTCCCATCAAGTCAAGGATGGAATGCCGGGAGTAATAGGGTATGGCACCGGCGGGTATTACCGCCAGACAATACTGGTCCGGAAAGGCATCACGAGACCAAGGGCCAACCTGACGCCACCAGCGAACATAGCTATGATGGACCTGGGCTGAGCGATAATCTATGCGATACGCGCTTCCAATGCATATCAAAATTACAGCCCCGCCCACGAAGACCTGGTGCAGCCCCGCCCTGCTTGCATGTTTCACGGAACATCCGCTTATTACATGGATGACTTCTGTCAGCATAAGGGCGGCAATTGGCAGGATTGGCATGTAAAATCGCAGCCAGGCAAAGTGGTCTCCTCCGGTCCAGGTCACATACCCTATATAGATAAGCAGCGATGCGCCCAGCACCAGAGATAAACGCTGACGGCAGTTGCTAAACCACAAAATCATGCTCAGCGGCACCCACCAGAAAATAGCCAGTTCGCCGGTATAATTCAGCCCCCAGGGGATCAGACGGTCCCAAATCCCCGAATTGGCTTTCGCATAAAAGGTATTGGGTAATAGTTCGCCGTAATACCAAGCGCGCCAAATAAAATATACCCCGAAACCAACTGCGAGAAGGAATAACAGTGTGCACGTCCTTAGTTTGTATGATTTACCCTCGGGAGTTTTATTAAAAAAATGCGGTAAAGCAACAACCGGCCACAGCAGTACTACTTCCCAGCGGGTCAGTGTGGCCAAAAGACCAAAAAGAATCGTTGGTATCAGATTCTTCAACCTAGATATGTCGCTGCTTCCAAAAAGTAAAAACAGAAGGATAAGACAGGCAAGCATCGTGGATTCAAGCCCGCCGTAGGCCCAGTAACTCCAGCCGGGATACAGCGCGAGCATCAGCGGTGGAACCCACGCCAATCCCGGCGGCCATTCCCGTTGAGTAGCCACCATCCGGGCGCATACCCATGTGAGCACAACAGCAAGACAGGCAAATATAAGGCTTAAGAGTTTGCCGGTCAGAACAATATCGCAACCAATGCTGCCGCTGGCTGCCAACAGTACATTCCATAGAAAATTGCTGTATCCCTCTACGCGGTCGCCAATATTAAAAACGAGACCGTGCCCATCTGCAAGGTTGGCGGCATAGCGGAATGTTATAAACGCATCGTCAACAACGTCCCACCCAAACAGGGGTCCTTGGCCAACGACGATCAGTACCAGGCCGACAATCCCTGCATAGTGGCCGCGGGAAATTTTTTTAATCTCACTCACGAGCAAACTCCTGTATGTACATACTCTCCAGAGAGTGTCCGCGCACTATAATTTAAAGAATCACATTTGTCAATTTTGAAAAAAATCATTGCATTAAACAGCATGTATTATTCCAGACAGCGTTTTAAAGGGTGGGTAGAGTATACCAAGAAGTTGATGCTGATGGGGTACAGATAAAATTATGGTTTGAGACTTGCGTAATTAAACGAGTCAATGTATAAGTGCTGCACAATATTCTTTTGGTTACAGGAAACTTTTGGCCTGAATTTTTAAATGCTATGGAAAGGGCCGGACTTCATACCACCCCGTTAACCGCAAGCAAGCGCCCAATGGAAATACACCAGAGAAACAAGTTGCCGCAACTCTGCATGCTGGCAGTCAGCCTATTGGTCCTTATGTACTTTTTAGTGCGCTTGTCAGGGTATTACCATGATGACGCCTATATTGTCCTGAGATATGTAAGAAATTTTATAGACGGACAAGGTCTTGCCTGGAATCCCGGTGAATATGTAGAAGGATACTCTACCTTCACTTGGGTTATGTTGATCAGTCTCTTTGGCTGCTTTCATGTTGATCTTGTCTTGGCAACCAAAATTCTGGGCGTGATTTTTGCGTTTGCGACGGTTGTCGGTTTTTTTTATCTTCCGGGCAGGGGAAAAACCTCTTGGGGAGCACTTTTGCTTGCAACAAACAGCTGCTTTGCCCTTTGGGCATTGGGTGGTCTGGAAACGATATTGTTCGGGTTTTTGCTATTCCTTGCTTGCAGTATGCATATGCGCTTACGACAATCCAAACCCGGCTTCTTGCTGAACGGCCTTTTGTTCAGCCTGGCTGCAATGACACGGCCTGAAGGGCTGCTTTTTTTCGGGATTACTTTTTCCTTTGTTTTTTTTAACGGCGACGTCCTTAGGCGTCACAATTTTTCAAGGGCGGCGAGTTTTGTTACCGGTTTTCTGCTGCTTTATGTGCCGTATTTCATCTGGCGTTTTTGGTTCTATGGATATCTTTTTCCCTGCACCTATTATGTTAAGGGAGGCACAAATTTTTTCAAAGTGCTTTTTGGAAGCCGCTATGTCCTGCATTTTTTGTTTGGTTACGGCTTTCCCCTGCTCAGTGCAGTACTGCTCAACGACAAAAAACGCTTCGTTAAAAATAATTTTTATCTGTTTTCATTGTTGTGCATATTCAGTATGTATATCCTGTGTGTCGGGGGTGATCATATGCAGGGCTACCGATTTTTTACGCCCATACTTCCTCTTTTTTATTTGTTTATACAAAATATTTTTCATGAAATATCCCTCCAAAAAAAATGGCGGATTCCGGGAATCATCTTTACCGCGATTATCAGTATTAACTTTATCGTTTCATATAATTCGATCCCCCGCGGGCCGCAACAAAATCAGGAAGCCTTGCGTCACAGCTATAAATACAAAAACTGTTTTTCCATTCCTGACCCCGCTGCATATCTTGGACGGCACATCGGTACCTATATTAAAAAACATTGGCCCCGAAACGCTGTCGTAGCTCTTAATACCGCCGGATCAATACCGTACTATTGCCGCCTGCAATGCATTGACATGCTTGGCCTGAACGACTACACAATCGCACGGCGCGACATGCCCCGCAAAAACGATCTTGGCCCGACGACTCTCACGGAAATATTCGCACTGCTTTCATCAGAAAAACGGGCAGCATTTAAGCAAAAAGTGCTCAATACATACCTGCCCTGGGAGCTTATCCCCGGACACGGCAAAGGCGACGGTGCGTATGTGCTTTCACGCGAGCCGGACTATATTATCCTTGGATCTGCGCAGGGTTCAACACAGGCCTGGTTTCCCGGCGACAAAGAACTTATCAGCTCACCTGATTTTGCGCGCAATTATAGGTTGCAACAGGTAACCATTCCGGTAACGGACGCATATGCTTCCTATTTTGAGGCTACCCGGACGGGGGAGCTTTTATTTACCTACTATAAAAAAACAACCCAAGGGAATTAATCAACCGAGGAAGTCCGGCAAATTGCCGATGCAATGTTTGCAGGCATTCCCGGTACAAAGCGTGCGCCATGGCTACTGATAACGCCAATGACATAGAGGATTTTGTAACCGGTCTTCGCAGCTGTACCATTAACCCGGATATTGACGCAAAGGCGAAAGGCTCATCTCTTGACCGAAGAGCCACACGCCATGCCGGATATGACATCAGCCTGCGCATACGCAAATGACTCGAGGAAATATTCGGCTGGCTCAAAAACGTTGGCGCCATGAATAAGCTCAGGGAAGGGAACAGGTCAGGTCCACACACTTGACAAGTCCCGACAGGCCGCCGGCAGGTGCAGGAAATCCGTGGACCCCGGAATGTACGAAGAAAACCAGAAACAAGTCGGCCCCCTTGTATCCATCAGCGTGCCGAACACAGCCCACCCACACATCATGCCAAAGGGCGGTGTGCTACCGGGCTATCAGGTGCGCCCCGCATTTCATGCATGTTATTGAAACGCAGGAAACCCCGCGCTTTTGTTTGGTTGTCGCGCCACAATTCGGACAGATGCAGATACCCAATGAAGCCCTGTTCTCCGAGGGCCAGTCAGCGGGCTCACTATCATAAATGTAGTTACTGTCCTGATCGCGGTGTTTCTCTACATCGTGTGCTTTGAAAGAATCCAATTGCCCCACCTCCTGTTTACCGGGGCATCTAAATGATTTTTGTTCGGGTTGTTTCTGTATTACAAAGGCATTATACATGCCAAAACAATGAAAAGATTATAACGGCCTGTTATAGTTCTATATTTACTATTAAGCCGGGAGTGGGCGGCTTTTGCTTATATGCATGTTGCAAGTAGCCACAAGAAACATGCATGCAACATGCACGCATAGTGTTTGTCAAAAAAAAGAGTCCCCTCCGGGGACAGCATACTCATTATCCTGGGGCGGGCAAGGTCAGGTGCTTGAAATAGTTTTCAAGTCCCCATAACCGGAAAAAACCGGCGAACGGGCATTGAGAGAAAACCAAAATCCTGATAGGTTATAGCAACGTCAAAAGCGCATAGAAAAACATCCAGGGGAAATCATTAACGATGCAATATGAATATAACGGAACACAATTTGAAGCGGTGTTTGGAAAAATAGAAGAACGCGAATGTGACGCGATAGCACTTCCTACCTCGCCTTCTCTTTTGATGGATTCGGGGATAACCGCAAAAATAAAGACCATTGCCGGACCGGCCGTTGAAGAAGAGGCCGTGAGTCTGGCCCCCGGGATGCAGGGAGATGCGCTGATGACCGGCGCGGGTGATATTGCTTGCAGACAGATTTTTCACTGCGTCATGCTGGATGACAGCAAGCATGCTTCTCCGGACAGTCTGCGTATGTGTGTAAAAACCGTTTTCGGAAAAGCGGAAAAGCAGGGGCTTAAAAATCTTGCTTTTCCTGCAATCGGTGCATCGTTTCCGGGGCTGGATCCAAAGACGGCAACGGAAATAATTGTTGAACAGGCAATAAAAAGCGTTGATGCGAAAACAGGTTTTTTTACACAGGTCTGTTTTATCGTGTGCGATTCAGCTCCATATGTTTATTTTAAAAAACTACTGAAGAAAAGATTTAAAAAGACAGCAGAAAAGCAAAGCACATAACCATCGGCTTAAGAGGGCGGCGTTAAAAAATCGCGCCGCGGTTCTCGACAGGGATAAATCCGGGTAAATCCGGGGACACCATACCAATTACCTTGTTCCAACAAGCCGATTGAGAACCGGCGCGCGCCTCTGCGCAAGCATTGCCATGACAGGAGATTACTGGCATGCCCGAGATGATCAAAGTCACACAGGCTGCGGAGATCAACGCCGTGGCCGCCCTGGCGCACGACATATGGAACAGGCACTTCGTGCCCATTATCGGACAGGAGCAGGTCGACTACATGCTCGACAAGTTCCAGAGCGCACCGGCTATCGCCCGGCAGATCGCGAGCGGCTATGAGTACTACCTTGTTGTGCACCGACATGGCAGGATCGGCTACTTCGCGATCGTTCCCAATCCCTCCGGGCCCGGCACGCAGCTCAGCAAAATCTACGTCCGGGAAGATCAAAGGCGTCACGGAGTGGGGAACGCGATCATGGCGTTCGTGGAGGAACGCTGCAGGGAGCTGGGTGCCCGGGAGGTGTGGCTGACAGTCAACCGACACAATGCAGGCCCGATAGCATTTTATGAACGCGCAGGCTTTACCACGTCGGAGAGCCTGGTCCAGGACATCGGCAGCGGTTTCGTAATGGACGACTTCAAGATGGTAAAGAAGATCTCTTCCTGAGGCCAGGCGCTCACGCGGCCCGAAAAAGTTTGAAACCGTGCATTCGAACAGACAAAAATTTATTTCGTACGCCTATCTGGCTTCCAGTGCGATACCGCTGCTCAGCATCGTACTCGGCATATTTTGGGCAAGCGGGAAGCAGGGTTTCGATGCCTGGGGTATTGTTACGTTCCTGCTGTTCGGTGGAGCCTGGGGCGTGGTCAACCTGTTGCTTGGCTTCTACGTCCTCTCGATTAAGGCCAATCCGGCCGTGCTGCGGGTTTTTATTGGAATCGGTTTTCTAGTGGGCGGCATCCTTCCCACTGTCTACCTGCTTTTCATCCTGGGCCAGTGAAATGCTCATCTCACGCCGCACCTTTGAATGCAGGCCCTTTCCGCAGGCTGAACCCATCAGCATCGGTCCGGGTTCGATCATGAAACGCCACAACGCCAGCAAAATTCGACCGGCAAAACGCTTCAGCCTTTCCCGGCGCCCGGCGAGGCCCGCTGAGCGTGGATAGTATAGTTTAAAAACATCTACATGAAGAAAAATACTATGAGAAGATTATTTTTGCCTGTCGTTTTGATGCACTGTTTAGTTGTGACCGGATGCTCCGGGGTAGGTGACATTGAAAGTCCCATGAAAGATGGTCTCTATCTCGAATATGAAGTAAGCTCTCCCGGGATTACACCGTATATTTACACTATGTCCTTCAAAAGGATAACAGACAATAAATTCGAATTAACCCGCGAAGATGGATTCATGCCACATAGTACAATAACAGATGAATATGTAACTTCCGATTTCCTGGACTTTGAACGTCCCAGGGTTCATGGACATATTCCGGGGCCAACCGGAGGATTTCTATGGATTGCCCCTGACGATTTAAAACAAAATAAAATAGTGCAACATACAGTATTGGAGGAAACAATAAAAAACGGCTATGAAGTCTATACATTACACTATACCCCGTTAGGGGACATCTGCTATTACGAAAAAACAACAGGCATCCTGGTTGCACATGACAATATCCATAGCCCGACAAAAGTATATAGTCGACTGGTAGCAACCAATGCCGATGGCCTGTGATCAAAACCCGGCCGCGTGCTTTACGCGGACAGGTGCTGCGCTGCCGCTCCTTACCTGCCGATAAGGCAGGCATGACCATTGACATGACACAAGGACCACATCCCCGGCACACATGAACTATGGTATAACCAGATCAAGGACTTCGGCATTCTTCCGGGCCTCACGCGTATCGATTCCATGTCGCCTTCGCAAGGACATCGTCGTTTGACTTGTGCTGCCTGTTTCCACATGATTCTCTGGAGTGTGATTGCGGCATGACCATAGCACCGAGACTCAAGATATTCGCACTGTGTTTTGCCGCACTCTGGACGTTCGGCGTTTTTGCGTTCCTGTGGACGTCGTTTCTTGACGATGCCTACATAGGCTTCACCTACATGCGAAATTTCATCGACGGCTGCGGCTTCGTGTTCAACCCCGGTGAACGGATCGAAGGTGTCACCAATATCGGATGGCTCCTGTTTTTGCTCCTGCCGGCATGGGTTTTTCCGATTCCCCTGGCCGCAAAACTCACCTCCCTTTCCCTTGTAGCCGCCACACTTTCCATCATCTACAGGATCGCAAAAGAACTCTCCGAAGAAGATAACGGCCTGTGCGCCACGATTACAATTCTTTGCACGGCAACATCGTTCGACTTTTTGTTTTTCTCATTCTCCGGAATGGAGACATCTTTTCTTGCCTTTTTGTTCGCAGCGATACTCCTTCTGGTTCTTCGCCATCGCTACACCGCAGCGTCGACACTTATGGCCGCTGCGTTCTGTGTCAGGCCGGAAACCCTGCCGATAGCGCCGCTATGGATGCTTGTATGCGCGGTTTCCCGCACCGTGCCCTGGCACAGCCTCCGAAGGCCCGCCCTAGTCTTTTCCGTGATCATCGCCATAATTGAACTTGGTCGTTTTCTCTATTTTGGCGCGCTCCTGCCCAATACCTTTACGGCAAAGTCGACACATCTCAGCGACATCCTTGTGCGCTGCACGACCATGTTCCAACTCACGAACATACCGGGCCCATTCTCCTCTCTGCTGGCTTTTCTTGTGATGGGTGCGGGATTTTGTAAACTGTGCCAAAAAGAACATAAAGCCGCCGCCTACCTTCTGGGCAGCATTGTCGGAGCAGGCATCCTGTTCTGCGTGTACGCGAAGCAGGATTGGACTGGTCTCGGCCGCTACTTTGCGCCCTACATCCCAACAGCCTTCCTGCTGCTCACCGTGGGAGGTTTGCTCGTCATTCGTCTCCTGCCGATAAAAACGATGAGTCGGCATATCGTTCTTATTGGAGCATTGTCAGCGCTGGTCGCCGCTGGTGCGCTTCACAGTATCCTGATTTTGCGCCCGAAGACCCAGGAACAGTATCCATGGTATGTGGCGCGCTCGCGCAGTCTTGTACCGGCAGCCAAATGGATCGAACAGAACATTCCCGAAGATGCCTGCATTGCCTGTCGCCGCATTGGTTGCTTATCATACTATGGCAAGAGATATGTGTTTGACTTTACGTTCGGCCTGACAGACATGGAGGTTGCACGATTGGTTTCAAAACACCGCCAGAACTTCACCAGTCCAACGCACCAAGCCATTGCCAGTGTATGGCGCAAAAAACAGCCGGATTATATACTTGAGGATGCGCATATTATCAAAACACTCTATGCACGCCCTACTGATACTTCATTTGTGATCCACGGAATACGGTATGCCCCCACGAAGAAATTTCGACTCACGTCTAATCATGATTGGCTGCTGTGCGGTCAAATATCAAAACACGACACGGCAAAAGGGGAAAGAACAGGGACAGCTGCCCCTGTTCTTTGAAGGTATTTGCAATCTGCTCCTTGTTGTGCAACCATATAGAAAACAGTGCAAAGCGGAATCCGAGACCGGCACGCCAGGGCACGTCCAGACACAACTGCTTCTTGCGCGGGAAATTACTGACGGGTTCCTGTTTGCGTGTTTTGGTGTACCTGTTGTGACACATACTGGATGTGGCTCATAACCACATAACAGCCTGAAATAAAATCAAAAACAACCGGCGTGAAATGGGCACGGCACA
>Ga0272442_10007798_pt1 | contig 13750 bp, 6 predicted proteins | sample SSMForm2O_FD_200262 | JGI IMG/M metagenome (GOLD analysis project Ga0272442, IMG submission 200262) | Marine sediment archaeal communities from Little Sippewissett salt marsh, Falmouth, MA, United States - SSM-Form-2O | ecosystem: Environmental > Aquatic > Marine > Wetlands > Sediment ...
CCGCCTTCTTACCAATCCTTGCCAATGTAGAGAGTCGCCAAAGCTTGACCACAAAGGCACGCAGAGCAGTGAGCGGAGGCTTTCATGCGAACTGGTCGCCCGACGGCCAGAAGCTGGTCTACTGTACGGGGGTACATGGCACGAGCGGGATCGCGAGCTTTGACTTGCAGTCACAGGAGATCGAGCTATTGACCGTTCCTGGCAGAGATCCCGTATATTCACCGGATGGTCAACATATCACCTATGTCCGGGATCATGAGATACTGCCATTGGTCGAGCTTACCGGACAGCCAGAGCCCATGATGGACGAAGTCAGCCCTTCACTTGAGATTTGGGTGATGAACTCCGACGGGACGGATCCACGGTTGATGGCGAAGGGGAAATGGCCTCACTGGAGCCAGGACTCCAGGCACGTGTTTTTCTGCGACTACCCCGGCGAGAGCACTCTCAGAAGCATCTCAATCAGTAGAGGTCTTGCCGAGGCCGAGACCGTTGCGACGAATCTCTTCTTCCAGCCGCAAGTATCGCCGAACGGGAAGTATGTGGCCTGCGGTGAGAACAACACACTCCGCGTGCTCGATCTGTCGACTCAGCAACCGGTTTGTCACTGGACTTGTCCATTCGGCCTTACGTGGACCAAAGCTTGGGCACCTCAGAGCGATAAGTTGGTGGTGGTCAGCGAAGATCGCCTTTCTCCGACTGGAGCCCGTGGCCTGTGGATGTACGACCTGAATGAGAGAACCTGTAAAGAGATGCTTTCGTCTACACATCTGAGGGTGGGATGGGTAAGCGGGTCCCCCGACGGCAGGCAACTGGCCATGGCTTTGTCAAGGTATATCTACGAGGTCTGGATCATTGAGTTGCAATCGTTAGGCCCTGGTCAAAGCATCGAAGAACATTGTCGGGATCGAGCGAAACGGCACATTCGTCTGGCACAGGCAGACCCCGAAAACGCGCCAGGGCATCGCTTCTACGCAGAGTGCTATCGCAAAGCGGCAGAACGGCAAGTCTCCGCAGACGAGAACACGCCCCCCGATGCTCTCCGACTCGGTGTACCGGTGAATCTCGGCCCTGTTGTGAATAGCCCACAGGATGATCGCTTGCCCGCAATCTCAGCAGACGGGTTGGAGTTGGTCTTCTCCTCCAGTCGACCGGGTGGGTCAGGTGGTCATGATCTCTGGATGTCACGGCGAGTTTCGCCGACCGATCCTTGGGCGACTCCCGTCAACTTGGGGCCGCGAGTCAATAGCAGCGACGACGAGTTTTATGCAAACCTCTCCACCGACGGTCTTACACTGTACTTCAGTTCATCTCGACCCGGCGGCCTCGGCATGCTGGATATCTGGATGGCCCACCGACCGAACAGGGACGGCAACTGGTCGGTCCCTGTGAATGTAGGAGCCACCGTAAACAGCACCGATGATGATCAGGCACCCGTCATTTCGGCAGACGGTCTGAAGCTGTTCTTCTCGTCTTCACGATACGGCGACTTTGACATCTGGGTGGTGCAGAGGCCCACCCAAGACAGTATCTGGTCGACTCCAACGGTCCTTCAAACAACGGTCAACAGCATCTATGCAGAACGAAGTGCGATCCTTTCAGCAGATGAGCGGTGGCTCGTCTTCGAGTCGAATCGTCGTGGCGGTTACCCTCATTCCAATTCTGATATCTACGCGAGCTATCGCAAAACACCAGAAAGCGAGTGGAGTCACCCTACACTCGTAAGCAATCCTGCTACCATCCACGCGGACGAAGAACGCCCGTGCCTCTCGCGCGACGGACATTGGGTCTACTTCTCAGACCACGCCCGCTGGCCTCAACACGCTGGCCGGCTGGCGGGTGGCTGTGGTGGTGATGACCTCTGGCAAGCTGAAGTCCTCCGGCCCGGTGATTGGGAACCGGACTCTGACGTGGGCCCGCCCAACATCGAGTCATCTGCGTGTGCCGACCGCTTCCTATCAGCAAGTAGAAGGCCAAGGCAGTCTGCAAGGTAAGTGATCTGTGCAGAGATGCCATCGCGCAGTCAGGACTGTCTTCGGGAAAACGTCGAGGGATTTCAAGTCTCTCAAATGCCGAATTCCCGATGGTTACAGACGTGCGCCATTGGAGAAATTACATTTAATATATGTCCTGAATTTGCGTGCTTTTCGCCGGCCAAATTCGTACAACCGGGCTACAACCGGAAACCCTGTTATCTGCCAATCCCGAAAAATGCCCGATTCATAAGTGCTTGAATAGAAAGAACTTTGGCGAGGCCGCAGATTGTAGAACGGATTCAATGCACCATTCACGACCAAAAGGGCCGGCAACTGTGTCAAGCTGCCGGCCCCTATTTTACGAGTGCATATCGTGTGTCACGGTCTCACCGCCCGGTTGTAGATGCGGACGTCGTCGATCAGGCCGGTGAAGAAGGTCGGCGGGGCCATGATTTTTCCGCAGCCGATGTTCAGACCGCCGTTGCACGCGCCCAAGGCAACATCGGTGTCTTCGGCCACAAGAATGTCGTCTACGTAGAGCCGACGGTTGGAGCCGTCCCAGGTGAAGCCAATGCGATGCCAGTTGCCGTCTGCGATGACCGCCTCGCAAGACAACACCTTGCTCTGTCGACCGCCGCTACGCAACTCCGTCATGAGCGCACCGGCAGTCGGGTCCAGCATCAGCCAATCGTAGCCCGTCTGTTGCGAGATGATCACCTGGCCGGGCTCGCCACCTTTGATCCAGGCAAAGACACTCAACGGCCCCTCAGACGGATCTCGAACCATCTCCGCCGTAGCGAAATTGGGCATACCAGTGAACTGAAGAGCACCCCCGATCATGCCGCCCTCCGGCTGCCAGAGCGGGACCCCCATCACTGTCGCGTCATGATCGCCCTCGCTGTCGAAAGCGATCGTGCCTTCCGTCTCATCGAGTTTCCAGTAGGCAAGCAGACCAAGATCGCCTCCTTCCTTCGTCTGGCCGACAATCGTGCAGTCGATCAGCCTGGGCGTCTGTCCATGCCAATACTCAATGGCGATACCATCGGGACTCTCCACCACACAACTCCGGATCGTCGGGGCGGCATCACGGCAGGAGAGGCCTACCGTATTGCTCTGCACTGTAAGGCCGGCGAGCGTACACTCTATGCATTGGGACCGGGCGAACGTCACCGCAGGTCCGGCATCCCGCCCTTTGACAATCGTGCCGGCAACCACCTCGGGATCGTTGGGGTCCAACGAACTCACCGTCAATGGCATCGTGACCTCGACGTTTTCCTCATAGACCGCCGGCTCAAGCAGGATCGTATCGCCTGGCTCAGCATCCAGGATGGCGTGGCCAATCAGACCATATTGCCTCCCCGTCCGAGCGTTTTGGACCGTCGGAGAGTCCAGCCCCGTTAGATCCAGGGCAATGGGGTCGGCATGGATGGTGGAGCCGAATCGGTCGCGGGCGCGGATCGTCCACCAGGTTTGTTCAGAGGGGAACTCCCCGATCACGTCCGTTGGCGGACAAGGCGAATCGGAAACAACCTGATAGTCCATGACCCGATAAGGATCCGAGCCGAACAGAAGCTCGTAGCCGACTGCATTCTCGCTCTCGTGACAGGTCAGGACCGCCCCCTCCACGTCCTGCGAAGTATCGGACAGATCGAGCCAGGCCGCGAGCGTGACCGGCTCGGGCAGTCGTCCGGGGTGGTCGGTCTCATCGCAGTGATCCATATAGCCTGAAGACGCATCTCCATACCAGTCAAATCTATAGGTTTGTGTGCCCGGCGTCGAGGCAAGCTGGAGGTTCTTGCCCGGACCAAGAACAGACCAGTATGCACCTGCGACGATGCCATGGTTGAAGCGATTCATCTCGGCAGTCACAAGAGAGTTTGCGTACCATCCGGAAGCCAGTATGTGACGTTGGTACCAACCACCCGTAGCGTTGGGAAACCCGACGTTTAACACATTCTCCTGGAAAGAGGGGCCGCCCACGAAGCCTTCCCCTCCTGAAGTGGCGCTGACGCAGGCGTCGGCCCAGCACTGTTCACCATCCACCGAGCTGCCAAGAAAAGTGGCAATACTGTCACTATAGTTGGCCCGGCAATACCTGAGCGCATCGAAAAAAGTGACACGGTTGATGGCATATCGGGCATCTGCGTAGACCAGGTTCAAATGAATGCCTATATCTACGGCGGGCTGACCGCCGGTGCTCCAACCCATCGTCTGGATCGGTTGTCGGTAGTCCGGTGCTACTGCCGATAGATATGCAAGAATCATGTCGCCGTATTTGTAGTAGGTGCGCGTTCCTCCTCCGCCGTCAGGCGTGTATCCATTGGGAAAGTAAATGATGTTTGCTCTACTCAGCCAAGCGGGTGTGAAAGGAGACCAGCCATCTACGGCCAAACCATTTGTACAGTCCCCCCCGCCGAAGTAGATGATTGTCGGTCTGTCGGCGTCGAACGGAGGATTCTCCAGCACCAACGTGCAGACACCAAAGTCCGGCACGATTGTGACCTTGACGGTATCAGGCGGACTTGTCAACTCGCCGTCGCTAACGGTCAGCTCAAACTCACATTCTTGCATCTCGTCTGTCTGGCCAAAGCCGCTGATCACAGGTGTGGCAGTGTCTGCCTCCCCGAGTACCACAGTTGGGCCCGAAGTTTGCTGCCATGTGTAGCTCAATGCGCCCGAGTTGTCCGGATCATAAGAGCCGGTTCCATCCAGGATGATCGGATCTTGACCTGCGTAGCGAGACGATCCCGCATCCGCTACGGGAGCTTGGTTGTCCGTGGACGCGTTGACCCTGCCAGCACCACACACAGCGACGGCGACAAATACAAGCAAGACAAACGCTGTGGCCCATACAATCTGGAAGTTTCTTCGCGTGTTCATCGTTCCCATCCTTTCTGGTTGACCGTAGAATAATCAGTGTTCACCTACTGCGGCTTCACCACGCGTTTGTAGATGCGGATGTCGTCGATCAAGCCGGTGAAGAAACTGTCAAGGGCCGCAGTCTTGCCGCAGCCGATGTTCAGGCCACCGTAGCACGCGGCTAAGGCAACATCGGTGTCCTCAGCAACGAGGATGTCATCCACGTAAAGCCTACGATTCGCACCATCCCAGGTAAAAGCCACGCGATGCCAGACGCCGTCGGTAACGAGCGCGTCCGAAATCAACGCCTTGCTTTCACGACCGCCACTGCGCAATTCGGTCATAAGAACGCCCGTGGCCGGGTCCAAAACCAGCCAATCGCAGCCTGTCTGCTGCGAGATGATCGTCTGCCCCGGAGCACCGCCTCTGATCCAGGCGAAGACACTGAAGGGGCCTTCTTGGGGATTCAGAACGAACTCGGCGACGGCGAACGTCGTTTCATCGAACTCCAGCGCGCCGTCCACGGCTCCGCCATCGGGGTGCCAGACGGCAGCGCCCATCACCGTTGCGTCGTGGGCGCCCGCGTTGTCGTGTGCGATCATGCCCGCAGCTTCATTCAACGCCCAATGTGCTACTAAAGTCGGATCCTCTACCTCCTTCCCAATATACTCGGCCAAGACAAGCACATCCTGAACGTCAACAACACCGTCGCCGAAGGGCAGCGGTCCGATGTCGCACGACGGATAGTCCTCGCCCCAGTGCGCTGTCATGATGAGAAGATCTTTGCCGTCTACGATTCCGTCGCCGTTAAAGTCGACGACGAGAGGATTTGGATCATACTCCTCTACTGTCCGAAGAGCTGTCCCACCCCAGGAAGCCAGACCGCCAATGACATATATTCTGCCATTCACCGCGCTGGCGGCCAGACCTGATCTTGCGGTGGGCATGTCAGGTGCTGTTGCCCATGTATCCGTGGCGGGGTCATAGACATCCACAGTGGCGACAATCGCCGGGCCATCACCCCCGAAGGCATAGATCTTCCCATCCACCACGCTGCTGGCCAGGTCCGTTCTATTTGATGGCATATCGGCCTTCCGGATCCAGGTGTCCGTCACCGGGTCATATTCGTCGACTCTCCGACCAGTTCCTTCACCGCCGATCGCATAGATCTTCCTATCTACCACGCTGGTGGAAGCAGTAATGATGGGCCGTGGTATGTCGCCCTTCCGGGTCCAAGTGTCCGTGGCCGGGTCATACACTTCCAGCGTCAGAATGGTACCGCACCAAGGGCACGAAGGCGCCCCGCCAAAGACGTAGATCCTGCCATCCACCACGCTGGCGGAATGGCCGAATCTTGCCGTCGGCATCTCAGACTTGGCGGTCCAGGTGTCCGTGGCCGGGTCGTATTCTTCCACCGTCGAGAGGGCCGTTGTCCCCGAATAATTCCCGCCTGAAGTCTCGCCACCGCCGATGGTATAGATCTTCCCATTGACCACACTGCTGGACGGGCACTGTCTTGCCGTCGGCATTTCAGACTTGGTGGTCCAGGTGTCCGTCGCCGGGTCGTATTCTTCCACGGTGCGCAACGCCCCTTGGCCGTAACGAGCCCCGCCGCCGATGGCATAGATCTTCCCGTCCACTACGCTAGTGGATAAGATCCATCTTCCCGTCGGCATGTCCGCTTTCGTTGTCCAGATGCCCTCTGCTGCTGGACTCACAGAAACCAGGCTCGATGTCAGAAGCAATACGAGTGAAATTGTCCTTTTCATATCTCTGCCCTTTCAAGAGAAGTCCTCTGTAATCCGCCCGTGGACGATTCACCTACGGCTTCACCACCCGGTTGTAGATCCGCACGTCGTCGATCAGGCCCTGCCAGAATGTGCCGGGTGTCATCGTGCCTCCACAACCAATCAGCACACCTCCGAAGGAACCCTGCAATCCGCTCTGTGCGTCCTTGGCGACAAGCACGTCGTCCACGTAGAGGTAGCGGTTGGAGCCATCCCAGACGAGGCCGATGCGGTGCCAGGTGCCATCGGTAATGATCGCTTGCGAACACAACGTGCGGGCCAACCGGCCACCGCTCCTGAGCTCTGTCATGAGCGCGCCGGTAGCCGGATCGGCCATCAGCCAGTTGACGCCGCCTTGCTGCGCAAGAATCGCTTGGCCCGGCCCGCCGCCCTTGACCCACGCCAGAACGCTGAAGGGGCCGTCTGCCGGGCTTAGAACACACTCGGCTGTGAGGAACATCGTGCCGTCCAACGCAAGGGCTCCATCCACGATACCGTCGTCAGGCTGCCAGGTGGGATTGCCCATCACCAAGGCGTCATTGTCACCCATGCTGTCGTGGGCAAGGATGCCTTCCGTCTCGTCCAGCGTCCAATAGGCCAACAGGCTGACGGGCAGGACCTCCTCCTGCCAATGGCTCATCAGGACCTCCAGGTCCTGCGCGTCGACTATGCCATCCCCCCAAGGCATCGGACCAATGTCACAGAGCGTTTCATTCGTACCCCAGTTTTCAATGAGTATCAATAAGTCATCAATATCGACGATTTCATCGGCGTTGAAATCAACGATGGGAATGATCGGTGCCTGGTAAATGTCACCCCAGACCCCACCGAGCCTGCCAGGTCGATCAGAATTGAAGTACAGTGTGGAGCCGTCCTGTGAGATTCGTGGTAGAGCATCAAGACTTGGACTGTTCACTATTGGTCCGAGATTCACTGGAGCACCCCAAGAATCTGAGATACTTGCACGCCTTGTTACCCATATGTCCTGATTGCCAAAACCACCAGGTCTGATAGGAGCATTTAACCTTTCCTCGGAAAAGAAAAGCAACAAACCGTCGGATGAGAGAAAAGGACCATTTTCGCTTGCCGAACTGTTAACAACTGGCCCAAGATTCGTTGGTTCTTCCCAGGGATCATTTTTTGTTGCTCGCCCGCTCACCCATATATCGGCACTGCCGTATCCTCCGGACCGGTGAGAACTGAAGTAAAGCTCCAAACCATCGGATGAAATGCATGGAGCAGTGTCCTGATATGAACTGTTTACGACAGACCCAAGATTCTCAGGTTCTTCCCATGCATCATCTCTTGTAGCCCGTGTTGTTAGCCACAAATCCCAATCGCCATAACCACCTGACCTGTTATAAGAGTGGCAGTAGAGCTCTAATCCATCCGCCGAGATATATGAAGCCTGATTATACCCCCCAATATTAACCGGGGTTCCAAGATTAACGGGAGCACCCCAGTCGTCATTTACTGTTTCCCGCGTGGAAATCCATATATCCCAAGTGCCATGATTTCCTGGCCTGTCATAATAATTAACGTACATCTCCAGACCATCACCAGTAATACAAGGTAGTAAATCCCCATACGGGGTGCTGATTGGAGGCCCAAGATTTGTAGGCGTACCGAACGTGAAATCCGCCCTCGCAACCTCCGCAACCAGACCCAATACCAAAACCAATACGATTAAAATTCTCTCTTTCATCTTTCTGCCCCTTCAAAGGCTCCCCCTGACGGGCAGGCCCAAGTGGCTTCTGTACTTGAGCCTGCCTGCCAACGACAGATAAAGGCACACGCGATCAGCGACGGAATACCAACTGGTCCCATTCTGCAGCGGATCGAACGTGACAATCTGCGGATGTACGACGTCAGTTTACTCGAAGTGTGCCCGAGCCGTGGTCTGGTACGCCAGGGGCGGACCACGTAGCATTTCCGCTGTTGTGCGTCTGCCTACCAATCCAGTTTTGGAATTCGTCACTCGCTTCTGTGACAACGCCGTTCGCCCGCCAAACACTGTTCTTTCCATGACGGACTGTGGTTGTACCGGCCTCGTCTATGCCCAGGACCAGGTCACCCGCTGCATCCAGGATCAAGCATCTGTCGTCGTAGTGCGATGCCTGTCCGGTGGCCCTCGGTACAGCCATCCACCATTGTATCACCCCCTCGATGTCTCCGGTGATAGTGCCTTCCCAGGCAAGTAGCCTTCCCTCATCGTCGAATTGCCCTAGAAAACCGACAAAGTCGTACTCGGTTGTACCCGTAAGCGAGGGGGCCGGTTTCTTGGCCAGTGCCATTGCTGGAAGTACGAGCGCCAGAACGAGAGGCAACGTCAACAATAAACAAATCGACTTTTTCATGGTATTCACTCCTTTTCACTACTTTCCAAGACATTCATCAGTTGAGATTCGGGTACACTATGTCCATAGGCACCACCTCCTTTCAGAGCGCGCAGTATCTGAGCGCAACCGTGCAACTGTGCGGAACGAAAAAGGCGCGACAGCCGAGTTGCTCCGCGCCCGGTTGTTCCTGACTTCACTCGCCGGCGGTGGATTCTAGGAGGAAGTCTTCCATTATCCAGGTCTGAATATTTGTGCCCCTGATTTCGCACCAGGCCATCGTCCTTCCATCGCCGCTGAAGCATGGAACGCCTACAGAATCTGATACGAGTGTTGTCTTGCCGGAGGCCTCATCGTAAACGTATATACCCGAATCCGAATTTTTTGCAGAAAAATCGAGGCCAACAAAGAAGAAGCGCCGACCGTCCGGTGCCCACGCACCAATGTAGTCCGATGTATCAGGAGCGTTAACGAGCAAGGTAGGCTTTCGACCATCCAGGTATGCCTGATGTGTCTCATTGTCATACCCCCACACGCAATACGTAAGGCGCTGACCGTCCGGGTGCCATTCAAGCCCTTCCGCCAAAGCGGTGTCAGATGTTAGCTGTCGCAACTCGCCGCCGGAGGCAGGAATTACAAAAACTGCTTTAGGCCTCCTGGGCTTAGGCGCGCGAAGGGCAGCGATGAATTTGCCGTCAGGTGACCAGCGGATAGAATATGGTTGCCATCCATGGTTCATATGGGCGAGCTTGCGTGGTTTTCCACCGGCAGCGGCAATGACACAAAGATCGTTGCCATCGGCGTATGCCAACTGAGAGCAATCCGGAGACCACTGTGGTACCGTGCCCAATTTTTTAGCATGTGTAAGTCGCACCAAAAATTTTGGCTCTCCTCCACTTGCTGGCAGGGTAAAAAGGGCATGATGGCCACCGTATTTGGTGGAGTACGCGAGCGTTCGACCATCGCGGGAGACATCGAACCTGCGACAGAAACCGTTGTTCCTCAGCTCGAAGGGAAGGCTCTCGGTCAATCGCCGAGAGGTGCCTCCCTGACGCGGCACGGCATATATGCCTTCCTCGCCCGGCGTGTCATCTATATAAAAAACAGTCTGCCCATCGGGTGAGATTTCCGGCGCATACGGCCCACAACGAACCAGCGTACGGGCTTGGCGTGGCGACGAGGAGTCTGCCACCTGGAGATATGTATTATACTTGAACATGCTAAAGCCAATGCGGCTACCGTCGCCAAGCACCTTGGGGCGTAATACTCTCGTATCTTTGAAAAACGTTACCTGCTCGGGCTCGCCTTTCGCAAGGCCCGTTTCCGGATCCATGGAGAGTTTCCAGATATTCGATGTATCTGCTGCCCCATAGAGGAAGTAAATGGTACGACCGTCCGGAGCCCACGCGGGCCACCTGCTATGCCCCGGCAAGTTAGTCAGTTGGCGCGACATGCCTCCTACAGCGGGAAGAATGCCGATATCCGTGCCGGACCCGTCTTCCTTCTCGCGGTTAAATGCCAACCAACGTCCATGCGGTGAATAACCACGACCCTTCACTGGACCAACCTCAGACAGATCTTTCGCTGGGATGAACCGAACTTCATCGCCACTAAGGGTTAGTGTGTGCATACCGTCATGGGTATAGTAAGTCAGTCCTCGGCTATCACGTGCCCAAAAGACAAAAAAGACCCATCCTTCAATTTCAACAGGACCGATCTGACGAGGCGTTCCGTCGTCAGGATCAAGGACGAAGATGGCACATGACATCAGTACATTGGAATCTGTCGCCGGCTCTCTCGACAGCGAATAGGCAATTAAACGACCATCCGGTGACCAGCGCGGACGATTATGGATCGTCTCCCATGGACCTAAATCATCGAGAATAGGCCGTATGGTGTTTGCGGTCTCATCGGTGACATATATATTGTCATCCGTTTGAAACACAATCCGGTCACCGCTGGGCGAGAAGTCACACTCACCAACAGGCATGCCGGCTATTTGCTCATCAAGGACAAGACGGTAATTAGGCGTCGGCCGTTCAACCGTCACTGTTGAGCGATCTGAAGTCAACAACGTCAGCGAGGTGCTCGCTACGCCAATACCCAACGCGGCTGCAACCAGAAAGACGGTTATTACGGCTACACGATTGCGCCGGACGAACTTACGTAGCCGATAGGTCATACTCGGCGGTGCCGCCTGTACTGGTTTGTTATTGAGATGTCGTTCGACATCGGCCGCCAGTTCGACGGCTCGCTCGTACCGGCGCGTACGGTCCTTCTCCAGCGTCTTCATGACAATCACGTCCAGATCGCCACGCAGGAGTTTCCGCAGCAGATCCGGACTGGTCTGGCGGTGCTTGGCGACGTCTGTCAACGCCTCGCCTATGGCGCTTAGCCGGGTCGAAGGTTTGTCGGGCTCGTCTTCGCGGATGATCCGCTGCATCTCGGCGTACCCCGCCTCCCGCAGTTTCTCCGCGTCAAATGGAGTAACGCCGGTCAGTAGCTGATACAGCAGAACGCCGAGCGAGTAGATGTCGCTACGCGCATCGACATCCAGGCCGCTGAACTCCGCCTGCTCCGGGCTCATATACTCCGGCGTGCCGATCATGTGCGCAAAACGCGTGAACAGCGTCTTTTCCGTAAGTCGCTGCGCCGTCGCCTTGGCGATGCCGAAATCGATCACTTTCGGCACGGGTTGGCCGTCGTGGAGGGTAATCAGCACATTCGAAGGCTTGAGATCCCGGTGAATGATGCCCTTCTGATGCGCATGGTGGACGGCCTTGCAGACATCGACGAAAAGCTCTAAACGCTGCCGAGTTTTAAGATTGTTCTTATCGCAATATTCGGTGATCGGTATGCCCTTGACCAGCTCCATCACAAAGTAAGGCCGGCCCGTATCCGTCGCTCCCGCATCGAACACCTTGGCGATATTCGGATGCTCCATCATCGCCAGGGCCTGCCGCTCGGCCTCGAAACGGGCGATGACTTCCTTGGTGTCCATCCCCAGTTTGATGATCTTCAGGGCCACCCGCCGGCTGATCGGCTCGGTCTGCTCGGCCATATAGACCACGCCGAACCCGCCCTCGCCTATCTGTTCCAACAGCTTGTACCGGCCAATGACGGTGCCGGGTCTTTCGACCAAGGGAGATTCGTCCAGCGTAACATCTGGGTCCAAGACCGGCACTTCCAGGAAGCTGTCCTTCACGTCCCTGGCTTTGAGTAGGGCCTTGATACGAGCCAGGAGTTCGGTATCGTCGCCACAGGCCGCTTCAATGTAGGCTTCCCGCTCCTTGGGCGGTTTTGGAACCGCTTCGTAGTAGATGGCTTCCTCGTTGTGGGTCGGTTCAGCACACATAAGTTGCTCCTTTCAACTCCGTTCCAACATATGGTGCGTAAAACAGGAGTGGATTCCCTCACGATAATCAGAGGAATCTGAAAAAATCTTCGTCACGGCTGGCTTCACCGGCCTTCTTGCGTTATCTCCACCCGCAACCAAGACCGCGCATAATCCCAGTACCGCTCGGCGGTAGCTGTCGAAATGCCCAAGACGCTGGCCGCTTGCTCCGCGGTCAGACCGACGAAAAAACGCAGTTTGACCAGGTCAGCCTTGAGCCTATCCTTGTCGGAAAGCCTCCGTAGAGCCTCATCCAGGGCAATCAGGTCGTCTACTTGCCGAGACTCCCGGTCTTCCAGAACCGCTGCATTGAGTTCGATTCTCAGGTGATCCCCACCACGCTTCAGGCTCTTCTTTCGGCGAGCATTATCAATTAGAATTCGTCGCATCGCTTCAGCTGCCGCAGCGTAGAAGTGACCGCGGCTATTCCAATTCTGGCCTTCCGATCCCACCAAACGAATGTACGCTTCGTGAACGAGAGCCGTGGCCTGGAGTGTCTGACCGGGAGCCTCATGGGATAGCTTCTGCGCAGCAAGGAGGCGCAGTTCCTCGTAGACAAGGGGCAGGAGTTCATCCGTAGCCTTCGCGTCCCCCCGCTCAATGGCATTCAGTATGCGAGTAACGTCAGTCATGACGGCTCCCCGCCGTTCTTAGGTCTCCAACGAAACCATTCTCGCAAGATCGCGGGTGGATTTCAAGTCTCTGAGGGGTCGAATATCCTCCAGCCGGCCATGTGTGCCAACGCCGATACTACGGCCTTTCCATATCTTAATTAAAATATACTTTTTAGCGGCAAGCCTCTACAACCGGCCTACAACCCGAAACCCCGTTATCTGCCCATCCCGAGAGAATGCCAAGCCCATAAGTGTTTGAACAGAAAGGACTTTGGCGAGGCCGCAGACTGTAGAACTTTTTCAATGCCAGATTCACGACAAGAAGTGACGACAACTTTCGCACGCTGTCGCCCCTTCGTCGGTTACGAAATACCTGAGATGGCTTACGGTTTCACCACCCGGCTGTAGATACGGACGTCGTCGATTTGGCCGGTAAAGAAGGTGCCGTCGTCGAGGTTCTTGCCCGCTGCGATATTCAAGCCTCCCGTCGAGCCGGCCAAGCCAGCCAGGGTGTCGCTGGCCACGGTTGTCCCGTCGACATACAAGATCCTGCTGCTGCCATCCCACGCTAGGCCTATCTCGTGCCACTGCCCGTCAGTGATGACCATGGCCGAGGTCAGGCTGTGACCGAACCGGCCCTGGCCGGCCAGAGAGGTCATCAAGCGTCCCGAAGTCGGATCGGCGGCGAGCCAGTCGGTGCCGTCTGCACTGCCATACTGAGAGAGGATTACCTCACCTGGTGCACCGCCTTTGACCCAGGCAAATACGCTGAAGGGCCCGTCCG
>Ga0272442_10007801_pt1 | contig 13745 bp, 15 predicted proteins | sample SSMForm2O_FD_200262 | JGI IMG/M metagenome (GOLD analysis project Ga0272442, IMG submission 200262) | Marine sediment archaeal communities from Little Sippewissett salt marsh, Falmouth, MA, United States - SSM-Form-2O | ecosystem: Environmental > Aquatic > Marine > Wetlands > Sediment ...
ATCGCCAATGTTATTATTAAATATATAATTATTTTATTATATATTTATAGTTTACTCATTATTTATAACTATTTTTATCTAGGGTGGATAATATATATGATTTAGATAGTATAAAAATATTTCCTATAATAATTAATATAATACAAAAGTTATAATGCAGATAAAAATCTGCATTAGATTAGTATTATCTCTTTTTACGTTTTTTAAGGTAAACTGTAGTTCCTGCAACTACTACAAAAGCAGCAATTACAATAATTCCCTCAAATCCTGGAGTGGAAAAACCTCTATTTCTTATAGTAAATGTAAGTTCGAATGTTTCAGTAGTTAGATTTACATCTTTTTTACCAGACCAGTATCTACCATATAATTCTACTTTAATATCTTGGACTTCATTGTGATATCCAAAACTGTATGGTGGTTGAATTCTAAGAGTAACGGTTTTCTTTGGAGATGAACCTTGATCCTCACTTCCAACAAATGTATATGCTGGAATGTTTGCACTCCAACCCTTAGGAATGCTGCTATCTACAATATCAAAAATTACCTGAGTTTCTGCATTACCAAGATTTGTTAACTCAATCTTAAAATCAGCAAATTCACCAGGTGAAACCTCTTTTAAATTATCTACGGGTGTAGCATCAATAACAGGTAAAAATTGAGGAATAATTGTAAGTTGACCGATTGAAGTTTTTTCATTTATTGCCCAAAAAAGACCTGATATCTTATCTGCTTCCATTTTAATACCAACTGCTACTCTTTCATTTGCTGGAGCATTTTTACTAAAAGATACTCTCATATTTACAGTATCATAAGCATAAGCATTACCTTCGGCAAGATCTCCTATCCTTGGGTTTACTACGTTCGGTTCAAGACTGACTGTAATCCAATCAGGGGTTGGTTCTACTGTAAGAGCAATTGGCACATTCAAAGAAGATAGTGCATTAGTAGTTGGTGAAGTAAACAATCCAGTTACAGCATATCCAATTTTTATAGGAATTGAAGCAGTTTCAGAAACTGGTTCAATCTTAATTTCTAAATCTGTTGGATCCACAGGTTCTACTCTTAAAATTGCGTTACAATTTACAATTCCTAAAATACTTGCAGAACTAGAAGGAGTAATTACTGCGAATATAGCAAAAATTAGTAATCCCATAAGCAGAATAGCTTTTACGTTTCTGAAGTTCTTCTTCATTTTTATCACCATCTATTTAATATTTTCAATATATATTTAAACTTCCCCATATATAAAGGTTGTTGTACATTTCTTACATTTACTGCCAACAAACTATATATTATGCTAATATATATAACTTTCATTATATAAAAAAATTTCCTATTTTTTTTCATCTTTTTTTCACCTTAGTTACTATTTCGTTAACAAAACAAATAAATGTGTTGATATAGCAAGGATTAAAATTAATAAATCATGGTGGAATACATATCAAACTGATACAAATAATATCATTTAAAAAAAGTAAAAAACCTAAAATTATATCCTTTCTACCTCTAAAAGAAAAGCAAGTAATTAACAATAGTTGACAATAGACTCGTCTATTCTATTGTATCAATTTCCGATTCTGACTCCTCGGTTTCTTCTTTTTCTTTTTTCTTTGTTGCTACTCTCTCAGGGAAATGTGATAAAATTACTATGTCCCCCACGGCATTAACCCATCTATAGGGTACAGCAACATCAACTGTTCCCTCAACTAGTGAAGGATTTGTGTTTGTAACAAGTAGGCTGCTGACACGTTTATCATCCATATCAATAAAAACATTTTTTACGTGCCCTACATAAGTTCCCCATCGAGTATAAACTGGTAGTTTTAGAAAAGATGTAACCTCCTCAGTGCCAATGTTTGATTCTTTTTCCATCATGTAATCAAAATACATTTACCTATATTAAAATGTGATGGTAAAAGAAAGCGAAATCTTTTTTGAATATACATAGATGTTGGTTATAAAATGATAATTAAAAACCAAGAAAATATAAAAATTAAAATTCAAAAAGAATTGCAAAAATATAGATCTGAAGATTTTACATTTTCAAGTAGTCACATACTTGGCTCAATGTGTACTCAACCACATCCTATTGCAAAAAAAGCATATATGGATTTTTTAGAAACAAACCTTGGAGACCCTGAATTATTTCCAGGGACTAAAAAAATTGAAAAACAATTAATATCATTTTTTTCAAGATTATTAAATGCCCCTAGCTCAGCAACATGCTTGATTGGCAGTGGTGGAACTGAAAGCAATATTACAGCAATATGGATTGCTAAAAAACTTTCAAGAAATAAAGAAATAATTATTCCAAAAAGTGCTCATTTTTCCTTTGAAAAAATTGCATCTCTCATGGATATAAAATTGGTTACTGTTCCATTAAACAATGATTATAGGATGGAAATATCTAACCTCAAAAAAATCATAAATAAAAACACTGCAGCAATTGTAGGAATAGCTGGTTCAACTGAACTAGGAAAAATTGATCCTATTCCTGAGATAAGCGATATATGTATCGATGAAAAAATATTTTTACATGTTGATGCTGCATTTGGAGGCTTTGTAATACCATTTTTAAAAGATATAGGATACCAATTACCAGATTTTGATTTTAAACTTAAAGGAGTAAGTAGCATTTCAATAGATGCCCATAAGATGGGATGTTCACCTATTCCTACAGGCATCTTAAGTATTAGAAACGAAAAATGGTTAGATCAAATAAGTGTAAAAACACTTTATTTGAGTGGGAAAAAGCAATCGGGCATTTTAGCGACAAGATCAGGTGGACCAGTAGCAGGAGCATATGCTATAACAAAATATCTTGGAAGAGACGGATATAAAAAAATTATAAAAAAATGTATGAATTTAACAAAATATACAGAAGAAAAAATCAATAGTTTGGGACTAAAATTAGTTACCAAACCAACAATGAATGTTCTTGGTGTTAAATTAAAAAACCCTTCAATGATCGTAAAAAAATTAACAGATCTTGGTTGGAAAGTAAACAAAATGGATAGATTTTCTGCTATTAGAATAGTATTAATGCCACATGTTACAAAAGATGCAATTGATAAATTTATACCAGATTTTAAAAAAGTTTGCAAGGAAACTGGAGAAATCTAGAAAAAATATTTCAAGTAGATATATTATGTAGAGGTCGATTAATATGGCAGAAAGTATACCTCAACATTCTCATTGTCAAATGTGTGGAAAGTCAATTCCTTTTAAGGAAATGCTTTGTTCTGAGGAATGCAAGCAAAAATACCAAAAATTAGTCAAAAGGAGAAAACTGCTTGTTTATCTCATGTACGGAATTCTTGCAGCATTAATTGTTGTTTTTGTCCTTTACGGAAATTACTAAAATAAAAGCGAAGGTTTAAATCAAAGTTTATAGTTTTAATTTTCAATATGGAAATATCTGTAATTGACACATTAATTGTTCTTGGATTTATAATGGTTCTAGGTTTTATCGGTAACTATATTTTCAATAAAACCCAAATTCCTAGTATCATTTGGCTTTTGTTTTTTGGACTTATTGTAGGAATGATATTTAACATTCAAGAAATTGACGATCAGCTTTTAAGCCAAGTGTCAAGTCTTTTTGGCGCAGTTGCAATTGTAATTATACTTTTTGACGGAGGAATAAATACAGATATCCATCAATTGTTCAGAGGAGCACCTAGGGGTTTGTTGCTTACAATTTCTGGTTTCTGTTTAAGTTTTTTTGCAACGATTCTGGTAGTTATAGGTCTTGAAGCATCAGGCGTAATTAACCTAGGGGGACATGGAATAGTAATTGGTGCAGTATTAGGAGCAATTGTTGGAGGAACTAGCAGCCCTATTGTAATTCCTCTTGCTTATAGGCTTAAAAATTTACAAGAAAGAACAAAGATGGTTGCCTCCATTGAAAGTATACTTACTGATCCTATTTGTATTGTCGTAGTCTTTGCAATTTACTATATGATCTTTATTGTCGGAGAGCTTAATTTACTTCTTGGTGTTGGAAATCTTGTAAAGACATTCTCAGTTGGAATTGTTCTAGGTGCAGTATTTGGATTAATATGGTTATTTGTAATGAACAAAATCAGAAAGGAACAATTTTCATATGTTATTACGCTTGCCGTCGTGTTTTTGATATATTCATTTACCGCATTGATTGTAGGAACAAGCGAAGGCGGTGAAGGAGCAGGTGCAATTGCCTGTCTAATGTTTGGTCTTATTCTTGGAAATGGTAAAAAAATTCTAAAAATGATTAATTACCAAGGAAAAGGATTCGAACTTGAAGATGAAACCAAACAGTTTCATTCCCTTACATCATTTGTAATTAGGACCTTTTTCTTTGTATATCTTGGAATGATTGCAAGTTTTCAGTCTATAAATTTCATACTAATCGGGATAATCATCTTATTAGTCTTACTTCTAGTCAGATACTTTGCAATTTATATATCTACATACAGAGGCGGATTTGAAACAGATGATAAACAAACTGTGACTGTTATGATGCCACGAGGCCTTGCAGCAGCAATTCTAGCAATTAGTTTTACTCCCCTTATACTTGGAGTAGGAAAAATTGGATCTGACGGCTCAGTTTTAATTCCAGGGTACAATCTAGGGGTAGAAATGCAAGGTCTTTTTATGGATGTAGCATTTGTAGTAATTCTTGGAACCGCAATTATTACAACAATAGGTGTCTCAATTATTTCTCATAATGAAATGAAAAAAATGAAAGCTAATGAACCTGAAAAGCTTGATATTGAAAAAATTAATTCTGAACTAGAAAATGAAAAATAAAAGCAATTATTCTGCTAATTCTTCTTGTAAATCTATTACCATTTCAGTAAGAACATCTTCAAATACTTGATGACGATATTCTTTAATCGAGCCATTAGACATATGGGCTCTTGCAACAAAGTCCCTTCCATCCTTGATTATTTCAATGTGACATACTGTCTCCATCAATATACCCTACCTAATCTGCAATCCCGAATTCTTCAAGTGTATTTATATTTTTTGTGACCAAAATTTAATGTGCTTATAGATAATATGGTATTTTGGGAGGATTTATTTTGGATAAATTAAGAAAACCCGCTGTAGCAGGTCAATTCTATGATGGAAGTAAAGAAAATCTAATAGATACAATAAAAGAATGTTTTTTAGATGAAAGGGGACCTCAGATATTGCCAAAAATAACACCAGGTAATAAGAAAATAAAAGGTATAGTTGTTCCCCACGCAGGATATATCTACTCAGGTGCTATTGCTGCTCATTCTTACAATATAATTTCACAAAACGGTTTTGCAGATACATTTATAATTCTTGGACCAAATCATACTGGAATGGGTTCAGGAATTTCTGTTATGACTGAAGGATCTTGGTTAACTCCACTTGGAGAAATTCCAATTAATATTGATTTGTCTAAGCATTTATGGAAAGGAACAATTGACAAAGATGACAATGCACACATGTATGAACATAGTATTGAAGTTCAATTACCATTTTTACAATTCTTAGGAGCAGATAAAAAATTTGATTTTGTACCAATATGCATGGCAATGCAAGATTATGAAACAGCAAGTGAAGTAGGAAAAATAATTGCAGATTCAATCAAAAAAACTGATGAAAATATTATAATTATTGCAAGTACTGATTTTTCCCATGCAGGATTTAATTATATGAGCATGCCTCCAGAAGGAATGAGGGTTGATGAATATGCGGAAAAACAAGACAAATTAGCAATAAATCAAATCCTTAACATGGACCCTGAAGGATTAATAGACACAGTTCATAAAAACAACATATCTATGTGTGGTTATGGGCCTGTAGCAGCTATGCTGACAGCTACAAAAATCCTTGGGGCAAGTAAAGCAGAATTGCTTAAATATGGGACATCCTATGAGGTGCAACCTAGCAACTCCTGTGTAGGTTATGGAGCACTTGCTATTTACTAGGGAGAAAAAATCTATGAAAGACACACCTGTAAGAGATATTCAACTAAAAAAAGGAATGAATTCAAATCAATTGATAAAAGAATTATTTGATTCTGGAGGGTTTACTGCAAAAAAGGTGGCTACAGGTGTAGATATCCTTGAAAACATGATTAAGCAAAAAAACTGTATAAGGTTTCTTTCTTTTCCAGCATGTATTATTTCTACGGGTACACGTGGCATAATAAAGGATTTGATAAAGAAAAAATATTTTGATGTTATAATTACAACTTGTGGAACTCTTGACCATGATCTTGCAAGAGTCTGGGAAAATTACTATCATGGATCATTTATGGTTGATGATAAAGAGCTACATAAAAAAGGAGTGAATCGGCTAGGTAATATTTTCATTCCAAACGACTGTTACGGTAAAATTCTTGAAGAAAAAATGCAACCTATTCTTGCAGAAATTGGTAAAAATAAGAAAAAATGGTCAACAAAAGAGATCATTTGGGAATTTGGAAAACATCTTGAAAAAGAAAAAAAACATGAGGAATCAATAATCTATTGGTTATGGAAAAACAAAATTCCAATTTTTGTCCCAGGTATAACAGATGGAGCATTTGGCTCACAGATATGGATGTATTATCAAGAGCACAGGGATTTTACAATTGATTTATTAAAAGATGAACAGGAACTGTCAGATATAATATTTGATGCTGAAAAAAGTGGAGCGTTAATTATTGGTGGAGGAATATCAAAGCATCATACAATATGGTGGAACCAATTCAAAGGTGGCCTTGATCATGTTGTATATATTACAACTGCTGTTGAATATGATGGAAGTCTAAGTGGTGCTCAAACTCGCGAAGCAATATCTTGGGGGAAAATCAAAGAAAAAGCAGATAATGTAACAATCGATGGTGATGCAACAGTTCTTTTACCACTTATGACAAGTGCCTTATTTGAGAGATTACTGCCAAAATAGTGCTTTCATAGCTAGTTTAATATGTGGAGGCAACTCTGCTTGTTTTTTCCCTGCGTATAAATCTTGAGTTCCTTTTACAAATGCATTTACAGTTTCTGTAAAATACCATCTGCCATAATCTGCATCTGCTTTTGCAGGGCTACCGATATATCCATCCTTAAGTCCAAGTTGTTTGAATTTTTTTCCAACAACGCGTGGAGAATCCATATTCCTATAGATACTTTGTAAATTTTTATAAGATTCATCTACAAGGTATGGATATTGATACTTCATCAGGGATGTTTCGCGAAATCCTGCATGAACTTCTTTGCTCGTATCAAAATCAAGTTTTGGTTGTCGTTTTTCCATATCTCTGTTATGGAAATAAGGGGCCCAAGGTTCGCAGGATTTTATACCATATTTGGATTCTAATTTCTTCATGGCTGAATATATCCCTCTCAAATGTTGAACAGCCATGTGATAAGTGCAAATTACTAAATATTTAAATCCGTGTTTTCCAAGTGATTCACCAAAACTATAAACGATGTCTCTTACAACTTTTCCACTAACAGATATACTGCCTGGGAAATCAGTATTAAAAACACAATATCCAACAGGAACTGCAGGTAAAAGAATATAGTTTAACTCAGGTTTTTCTTTTTTTAAGGTTTTTATTGCTTCAGTTGTTGCATCAATAATAGTTAATAAATCTGTTCCAACTGGTAAATGAGGACCATGTTCTTCTAGTGGACTTATTGGTAGATAAAAAATCGTTTTATCTCTATCCAAATTTTCAATCTGTTTCCAATTAAGCTCTTCGAATTTGATAATTTTTGATTTATTTTTTTGATTTTCTTTCAAGTAGTCACCTCACATCCTTCTTCAGTAATTATTACGGTGTGTTCTTTTTGAGTAACAATTCCTTTTTTAGATTCTATGAGCTGGGGATAATGCTTTACTAGACCTAAGAATGAAAGTTTTTTTAATACTAAATCACTATTTGAAGAGATTTCTTCAAACCATCTCTGAGCAAAAGGAAGTGACCTAAATTTAACTCTTGCTCTATTAAACATTATTTTTGAATTTTTATCTCTGATGAGCCTTGGATTAAAAACATCTTTACAAAGATAAATATTACTACCACCACCTGAAACGACATGCCCTACACCATTTGTTGCAAATGGTTCAATTGCTAAAACATCTCCAGCTTTGGGTTTTCCTTTATGGAACATGTCAGGGACATTAGGAACAGAAAGGCCTGCATGAAGTAAATACCTACTCATCTTATGACCTGTAAGATTATCAATCGGTTTAAATCCATATGAATTAATTGTATCTTGAACAGCTTGTCCAATCTCAACAAGATCAATTCCTTCTTTCATGAGGTTTATTGCAGAATCCAATGCTTCACTTGATGCTTTTATCATATCATCATAATTGTTGGTTTCTACCTCTATTGTTTCTGCTGTATCTGCAATAAATCCATCAATATGTGCACCAAGGTCTAATTTTACTACATCCCCTATTTTAAAAACCAATTTATCGTCATGTCTGGGGCTGTAATGTGCCGCTATTTCATTGATGGATATATTTACTGGAAATGCAAGACCTGCATTACTTTCAGTGATTTTTGATTCAACTGAATTTGCCACTTCTAATAAACTAACGCCGGGTTTTATCAAACTTATTCCATATTTTCTTGCGTCTGATGCAATTTTTCCTGCAAGTTTATAATTTTCATAGGCTTTGCTATTCATCTTTAATCGCATCCAATATTTCTCCTTTTTTAATTGCTCCTTCACGAATTACAGATATTCCTTCCTCTGATGAATCAACTATTGTAGAAGGTTGACCCTCAAGTTGACCTGAATCTAGATAAACTGCAATATCCTCTGAAGAAAATTGCATGCGTATATCATTTATAAACCCTGGTGTTTTTGTTCCATGGATATTGGCACTTGTTGCTGTAACAGGCCCAAAATGTGAAATAATTTCTAATGCAATTTTATTATCTGGAATTCGTACTGCTACTTTTTTATTTCCACCGGTAACAACATCTGGAATTATATCTTTTTTAGTAAGAATCAACGTAAGTTTACCAGGTAAAAACTTTTTAATTAAGGTTGCTGAATTTCTATCTACAATTGCTATTTTATTGAGCATTTCAAAATCAGAGACTGCAATTGGCAATGGATTTTCAAAAGGTCGTTTTTTTATTTTAAATACTTTTTTTACGGCTTCTTCATTAAAAATATCTGCACCTAAACCATACAAAGTATCTGTAGGATAAACAATAAGCTTGCCATTTAAAAGCGAAGTAATAGCTTTTGATAAGTCAAGTTTGTCCATATTACTTTTCTTCTTTTATAAAATCACCAAGCGTTAAGCCACCACCAGAATGAGAGCCAGTTGAAACAGATGAAACGCTTGTTACCTCTTCAATAAGACTTATCCCTAGTTCTTTTTCTAGCTTTTCAACCATCTTATCAGAAGGTCTTAAATCGCCATTTTCAATTTTTGCAATTGTAACTGTTCTTTCCCCAATTTTAAAACCAAGTTCTTCTCTGCTGAGTCCTTTTTTCTGCCTTGCTTTTTTAATTTTATTGCTCCAATCAGAAACAAGCTCTTTGTTCATATCTTTGTAAACATCTTTTTCTCTTGGTTTTTTAATTCTATCCAAGATTGGTTTTTGAGCAGTTGCAGATGGTTTTTCACTGACTTTTATTCCCTGTCCATGCCGCATACAACCTGGACAAAGCATCATTTTCACACCATCAATAATTGCAGGTCTACACTCACAAACTCTCCCACAAAGTTCGCATTCCATAGAATTAACCCCTTTAAATTAAACCGGCTTTTTGTAAAGCCATTAAATCTTCAGTACTAAGCTTTTCACCACGTTTGAACCGTTCAAATATTTCATTTGCTTCCTTTTGAGCAGTGGTTGCTTCAACAACTTTTTTTGCTTTTCGAGTTTTTTCTTGACTCGATGTAATTTGTCTTTCAAGATCATGAATCTTGTCAACACATTCAATAAATTCTTTATGGACTGTATCAGCTTCAATTTTTGTCATTACAATTGTTTCTTGTATCACATTTACTTTTTTTATCAGATTATCTAGTTGCTTGATTAGTTCGATCATTCCTTCGTGTTCTTCTTGGGCTCTTGTAGCAAGTTTTTCTACCAAATCATGCTGTTTTTCAGCTTTTTGTTTTATAATTTTTTCCTCTTCAATTGCTTTTTTAAGTTTAGGATCTTTATTAAGACGGTCTTCTTGATCTTTTATTTTTGAATGTATCCCAGAAATTATTTCAATAATTTTTTTCTCTTTTTGAGGAGACATTGGCTGAGTCATCTGTTCATTTTCTAAAGACCTTAGTTGTTTTTTAAGTTCATTTAGATTTGTTCCAGAAGAAGTCATGCGCTCTTTTTGAAATCTCTCAATCTGTTTTTTAACATCAGTATAGCTTTTATTCAGCTTATTTCTCTGTTCTTTTGCATGTTTTACTCTTTCGTTTAATTCATCTCTTTTTTTCTTGTGTTCAGAAATCTTATTTCTCATCTCTCTAACAGTAGAATTTAAAGAATCACGTTCATCTGCAAGTTTTTTTGATTTTAAATGTAATTGATTTCTTTTTTCCTTTAGTTCATTTGCAGTTTTTTGAAATTTATCTTTGTTTTTTGTTAAATCTTCTATTGATTCGGTCATTTAAAACCCCGATAGTTGTCAGCCTACAGTAACCGGTAAAATATTAATTATTTATTAAGTATTTGGAAATATAATATAATTATATCTAATATACGCCTTCTCGTGACCTTTGTTTAAACATAATTACGCCATCAAGAACAACAGCAAGAATACCTGTAATGAAAATCATGTCAAATACAACAGCACCACCAATAATAGCATTAATTTGTGATTCTGCAGGAATTTGTAACAATTCCCAGATATGGAGGAAATCTGCACCAATTAATACCCCAATTGTACCGGAAATATATGCAAGAGGAGCGGCTTTGTGGAAATTTTTCCATGATAAAAAAATCGATGCAAAACTAGCAAAAAATGCGGGAAGTAACCAAAATGGGAAATTTGATACAATTCCTCTATCTGCTACTGGACGTGTAACCATAAAAGCAATAAAAGTTACCACTAAAATTCCAATTATAACATTTTTTAATGGAATTTTTTTCTTAATAATCATATAGGAACTAAGAAGTATAGGAATAACTGCTCCCCCCATATTTATTCCAACTTTCCAATTTTCATATGAAAAAAGATGGATATTTGAAATATTTAAGCCAAAAATAATTATTTCAAATCCAAAAAGAAATGATACAAATACAATAATTATTGCTTCAATTGTTGTAAATCCCATATATCTAAATGCCTTTGTTAAAATTAAATATGCAATATATAGAGCAATTATTGGAATACTGATATAGAGTAGCCATAAACCAATTTGTTCAATATTTACTCCAACAAACATTGTAAAGCTTTGATATTGATACCATTTATAAACCTTCGTTATATTTCGGTTGACATTAGTGATATGAAATGAGTTCATTTCTACAGAATGAATGTGACTTAAATTACTTTCATAAAAATGGATATACTCGAAAAAAATGCAATTCGTGCGGCTCTAATTACTGGACATTAGATAAAGATTCAAAGTATTGTGGAGACCAACCATGCGTAAAGTTTAGTTTTATAGGAAAACCTCTAGGTAAAAAACCACTTTCATTAAATGAAGTTCGAGAAAGTTTTTTATCTTTTTTTGAAAAAAATGGTCATTCACGACTTTCGTATCCTGAAACAGGGGAGCGATGCCCTGTAGTTGCAAGATGGCGAACTGATATTTATCTTACAATTGCGTCAATTGCAGATTTTCAGCCACATGTTACATCTGGAGAAGTTCCACCACCAGCCAATCCTTTAGTTATATCACAGCCCTGCATCAGATTAAATGATTTAGAAGAAGTTGGAGTAAGTGGCCGTCATCTAACTACTTTTGAAATGATGGGACATCATGCATTTAATAAAAAAATCGATGAAATTTATTTTAAGGAAGATACCGTAAAATTGTGTGATGATTTTTTTGTGAATTACATTGGAATTCCGAGAAAATTAATTAATTATAAGGAAGAACTATGGTTTGGAGGAGGAAATGCAGGACCTTGTCTTGAAGTTCTTGCAGGTGGACTTGAGATAGCAACTCTTGTTTTTATGAATATGAAAGAGGATGCAACCGGTAAATTCGAAATTGAAGGTAAAAACTATTCTCCAAACCCATTAAATATTGTTGATACAGGTTACGGACTTGAAAGAATAGCTTGGATTACCCAAGGAACTAATACTGTTTATGAAACTGCTTTTCCTGAAATGTTAAATTTTTTAGAGAAAAATGTAAAAAATGAATCTGACATGACAAGTATATATTCAATTGCAGATCATACAAAATGCCTTGCATTTATGCTCGGGGATGGAATCGTTCCTTCAAATGTAAAAGCAGGCTATTTGGCACGGCTTATTATCAGAAGATCACTTCGATTTCTTGAAAAAATAAAATTAAACATTTCTCTTAGAGAGCTTGTTGAAATGCAGCTAGGCTTTCTTGAAAAAGATTTTCCCTCTTTAAAAAATAGAAAGAGAGAAATTGGTGAAATATTAGACATTGAAACAAAAAAATATTCGGATACTCTTTCTAAAGGTGAAGGGCTCGTTAAAAGGATTATAAAAGAAAAAAGAGGTCTTGATAAAAACGATCTGATTACTTTATATGACACACATGGAATGCCACCGGAGATTGTAAAAAATATAGCAAAACAACAAGGAATCAAAGTGAATATTCCTGAAAATTTTGAATCAATGGTTGCTGAATTACATACGCATGAAACAGATAAAATTGAAGAAAAAGAAGGAATATCACCCTCTACTTCAACAGAAATGCTCTATTATAAAGATCATTACACAAAAGAGTTTGACGCGGAAGTTTTAAAGATAAATAAAACAAAAGATGGATCTGAAATAATTCTTGATAAAACAGCGTTTTATCCTGAAGGTGGAGGCCAACCTGCCGATAAAGGGTTTTTGAGTATTAACGGAACAAAAATCGCTGTTAAAACTGTAGTAAAAAAAGGAGACTCTATTATACATATAATATCTGAAGACTTAGAAGTTGGAGATAAGGTTCGTGGAGAAATTGACTGGGAACATCGCTACACTTTAATGAAACATCATACTGGAACACATGTTGTAAATGGAGCTCTTAGAAAATTACTTGGTGAACATATATGGCAAGCAGGTTCACAGCTTGGAATAAATGAGGCTCGATTTGATTTTTCACATTATAAATCAATTTCTGACTCTGAGAGAAAAGAAATCGAAGAGTTAGCAAATCAGTTAATAAAAAAAGCAATCCCTGTTGAAAAGAAGATAATGGATAGAAACAGTGCAGAAAAATCATATGGTTTTAGGCTTTATCAAGGAGGAGTTCCACCTGGCAATAAAATAAGAGTCCTAAATATTCCAGGAGTTGATGTTGAAGCTTGTGGAGGAACCCATCTAAACAATATAAGCGAAGTTGAAAAAATCAGAATTATAAAAACAGAGCGTATACAAGACGGTGTAAACAGAGTAATTTTTGCAGCAGGAAAAATGGCTGATGCTCATTATGATGAAGAAATCAAAATTTATGAAAAAATCATTAAATCAATCAGCTCAGCATATACTGTAAAAGAAAAAAATGATATTTCTGAACAATTAAAGGAAGTAACAAAAATATTTTCAGTTCCTGTTGAACAATTAGAAAAAACTATGGATCGTTTTCTTAAAGAAACAAAGATTGGAAAGACT
>Ga0272442_10007802_pt1 | contig 13743 bp, 11 predicted proteins | sample SSMForm2O_FD_200262 | JGI IMG/M metagenome (GOLD analysis project Ga0272442, IMG submission 200262) | Marine sediment archaeal communities from Little Sippewissett salt marsh, Falmouth, MA, United States - SSM-Form-2O | ecosystem: Environmental > Aquatic > Marine > Wetlands > Sediment ...
AAGGCCCGCAAAGTGATTCGTGAATTTCGCAAGCAGTCGCAGGCATAACGCCTACGCATATAAAAGGAGGAAGCATGAAACTGGAAGACCTTAAGAAAATACGTGAGAAGCATCAGAAGGACATGATTCTTCGTGATGGAGATGCCCGCGTCCGCGTGGTGGTGGGCATGGGAACATCCGGCATCGCCGCGGGCGCCCGGGAAACCCTGCGTACCTTCCTCGAAGAGATCGAGAAGCGCAACGTCGCCGATGTCATCGTGACACAGGCGGGTGAGCGGGGCTTGAGCTCCCATGAACCCATCGTGACGGTATTCGAGAAGAGCAAACCCAACATCGTGTACGGCAATGTCACCGCCGAAGTGGCACGCAAGATCGTGGCTGAACACATTGTCAACGGCAGCCCTCTTTCCGATTACGTTTTAGAAGTCAGTGAATGATTCATCCCCGGTGGATACCTGAAGTGAGGCTGTCATGAAGAAGAGACTGGACGTATTGATTTGCGGAGGCGCCGCCTGCATCGCGTCACACAGCCATGATTTCAAGGCCCGGCTTATCGAAGTGGTGAAGGACAAGGGCCTGGATGAGGAGATCAACATCATCGAGACCGGATGCATGGGACCCTGTGAGCTTGGGCCGGTCATGGTGGTGTATCCGGACGGGGCGTTCTACATCCGACTGAAGCCGGAACATGCCGAACCCATCGTGGAGGAGCATTTCCTCAAGGGACGGCCTGTCGAGGAGCTGTTGTGGCACACTCCGGAAGCCCGCAAGATCGTAGAGGAGAAGCGTCAGGTCCCCTTCTTTGAAAAACAGCGCAAAGTGGTGCTGACAAACTGTGGCCGCATCGACCCGGAAAACCTCAACGAATACATCGGCCACGACGGATACCTGGCCCTGGGTCACTGCCTTACCGAGATGACCCCGGACGCCGTAATCGAGACCCTGACCGCCTCCGGCCTGCGCGGCCGCGGCGGTGCGGGATTCCCCACGGGATTGAAGTGGAAACTGACCCGCCAGGCCGCCGGGGACGTCAAGTACGTGGTCTGCAACGCCGATGAGGGGGATCCCGGTGCATTCATGGACCGGGCTATCCTGGAAGGCGACCCTCACAGTGTAATCGAGGGCATGACCATTGCCGGTTACGCCGTGGGGGCAGCCAATGGCTTCGTCTACGTGCGCGCTGAGTACCCCCTGGCGGTACGGCGTCTGCGCAATGCCCTGGATCAAGCGCGCCAGGCCGGCCTGCTGGGAGAGAACATCCTGGAGAGCGGGTTTTCCTTTGACCTGGAGATCCGTATCGGTGCCGGCGCCTTTGTGTGCGGCGAGGAAACGGCCCTCATGGCGTCGGTGGAAGGGCACCGCGGCATGCCACGCCCCAAGCCGCCTTTCCCGTCACAGAGCGGTCTTTGGGGCAAGCCGACCTTGATCAACAACGTCGAGACCCTGGCCAATGTGCGCCATATCATCATGCGCGGGGCGGATTGGTTTGCCGGCATGGGCACGGCAAAGAGCAAGGGAACCAAGGTCTTCGCCCTGTCGGGCAACGTAAACAACACCGGCTTGGTGGAAGTTCCCATGGGGATCACCCTCCGGGAAGTCGTTTACGAGATCGGCGGCGGAATCCCCGGAGACAAGGCCCTCAAGGCCGTACAGACCGGCGGCCCCTCGGGCGGCTGCATCCCGGCGGAACAGCTGGACACTCCCATTGATTATGAATCCCTGGCGGAATTGGGATCCATTATGGGTTCCGGCGGCCTGATCGTGCTGGATGAAGATTCATGCATGGTCAACATGGCGAAGTTCTTTCTCGAGTTCTGCGTGGAAGAATCCTGCGGCCAGTGCTCGCCCTGCCGGATCGGCCTGAAACAGATGTACGAGATCCTCAAGCGGATCACCGCAGGAAAGGGTGAAGAAAAGGATATCGCCCAATTGCGCCAGATGTCGGAGACCATCAAGTCCACCAGCCTTTGTGGGCTGGGACAGTCGGCTCCCAATCCGGTTCTTTCCACTCTCACTTACTTTATGGATGAGTACGAGGCGCATATTCAGGAAAAACGCTGCCCGGCCATGGTTTGCACCGACCTGATCACTTACACCGTTTTGGCGGACAAGTGTGTGGGTTGCACCGCCTGTGCGCGCAAATGTCCGGTCAACGCCATCAGTGGAGAAGTCAAGAAAGTCCATGTCATCGATCAGGATACCTGCATCCATTGCGGTGCCTGCTTCCAAGCCTGCAAGTTTGCTGCGATTGAACGGCGTTAATCCATAAATCGATATGAGGTGAAAGATGACGAGAAGCGACATTCTTGAGAAGTACCCCAAAGCGGGAGACAATCTCATCAGCATCCTTCACGACATGCAGAACCTGAGCGAGTGGAATTACCTCTCCAAGGAGGATCTGCAGGCGGCGGCGGATTACCTGGAATTGCCTTTCAGCTTTGTCCATGGTGTGGCGACCTTTTACACCATGTTTTCCCTGGAACCCCGGGGAAAGAAAGTGATCCGGGTGTGCCAGTCTCCGCCATGTCATTTGACCGGAGCAACCGAGGTTGCCGCGGAACTGAGCCGGATCCTGGGGATTGGGTTTGGAGAAACAACCCCGGACCGCTTGTTTTCCATGGAAATGACCTCTTGTCTGGGGGTCTGCGGAGTCGCCCCGGCGATCATGATCAATGACGAGGTGTATGGAAACCTGACGGCGGACCGGCTAAAGGAAATCATTGCCGAAAAAAGGAGGGAGAAGTGAGTATCTACAGGGCTCATATTCTGCTCCCCGTCGATGAAGGCACGATTCAAGCCGGAGTGGCCGAGATAAAAAGGGAGCTGGAAAAACTGCTGAAAGAGGAAAACCTGCAGGATGAGGTTAAAATCCTCGAAGCGGGAACAAGCGGCGTCATCGGGAAAGGTGTGTTGGTTATTGTGTACCCGGACAAAGTGACTTACTACAATGTGCAAAAACATAACCTAAAATGTTTAATTTCAGAGCATATCATTAAAGGCCGGGTGGCAAAAGACCTTGAGTACTCACTGGAAGGCGATCAAACCGGATCCATTGGCCTCGGCCGCATCGGACTCACGCGTGAACAGCCAAGGATCGTGTTGAACAAGTGCTGGAAAATCAATCCGGAAAGCATTGAAGATGCTTTGGCTGCCGGCGGCTACAAGGGTATTGAACGCATTCTTTCCGAGAAGATCGCTCCGGAAGACGTCATTCATGAGGTCAAGAAATCAGGCCTGCGGGGTCGCGGCGGCGCTGGATTCCCGACCGCCTTGAAGTGGTCTTTTACCCGGGCGGCCGAAGGTTCGGAAAAATTCATGATCTGCAATGCCGATGAGGGCGAACCCGGTACCTTCAAGGATCGCTTGATCATGGAGGGGGATCCGCACCAATTGGTTGAAGGCATGATGATCGCCGGCTATGCCATCGGCGCGGGCAAAGGATACATCTATATCCGGGGTGAGTATCAACTGTCCATCGACCGCATTCAGAAAGCCATTGACCAGGCAAGGGCAAGCCGCCTCCTGGGCACGCAGATCCTCGGTACGGACTTCTCTTTTGATCTCGAGGTAAAAAAGGGCGCCGGCGCTTACGTTTGCGGTGAGGAAACATCACTCATCGATTCCCTGGAAGGGAAAAGGGGCTATCCCCGGATCAAGCCGCCATTCCCGGCCAACAGCGGCCTCTGGCGGAAGCCCACCTGCGTCAACAACGTGGAGACCTTATCGAATATCCCGGAGATTGTTTACAACGGCGGTGATTGGTTCCGCAAGTTCGGGACGGAGAAATCAACCGGGACCAAGGTTTTCACCATTCTCGGTCACGTGGAGTTCCCCGGCCTGATCGAAGTGGAAATGGGTACCCCGCTGCGGGAGATCATCTACAACTACGGCGGCGGAATCAAGGACGGCAAATCTTTCAAGGCCGCCTTGGTGGGTGGCGCGGCCGGAGTCTTCTTGTCGGAAAAACTCCTGGACGTGCCCATGGATTTTGAAAGCCTCAAGGAAAATGCCGCGGTACTGGGCTCAGGCGCAATCCTGGTAATGAACGAGGATGCGGACATGGTGTCCATGCTGGATTCGGTACTGCATTTCTTTGCCCACGAATCCTGCGGCCAATGCGCACCCTGCAGGATCGGCACCCATCAACTGCTTGCGCTCATGTCCCGGATCCGCCAGGGGGCTGGTGAAGAAGAAGATCTGCAACGCATGCTGGACATCTCGAACACCCTGTTCGACACGTCTCTTTGTCCTCTGGGGCAGTCCTTGATCATGCCCGTAAAAAGCGCCTTGGACAATTTCAAGGAAGATTTTTTAAATAAAGTCCGGCATTCCGAAAATTAGCAAGGAGGAAAGAATGTCAGAAAAAGTCAAGCTATATATCGACGGCAAGGAAATTCTGGCGGAAAAGGGCGCGAACCTGCTCAAGGCAGCCCGGGAAAACGGTTTTGATATCCCCGGCCTCTGCTATTACGAGAAGGTCTCTCCAAGCGGCGATTGCAGATTGTGCGTGGTAAAGATCGCCGGCAGGCCCGGACTGGTTCCTTCATGCATGTGTGAGGTGGAAGAGGGCATGCAGGTGACGGCCTTTGACGATGAGCTGGAAGAGAAGAGAAAGGTGTTGGTCGAGTTGATTCTCTCCGAACATAACGATGATTGCATTAATTGTACCCGCGACGGCAACTGCGAGTTGCAGGACCTGGCGTTCCGATACGGCATAGAGACGGGCCAGCGGCGGTATCCCTCTTTCTGGAGAGAAATCGGCCAGTTCCGCGATGACGGTTCTCCGGTGCTGATTTACGACTCCAGCAAGTGCGTAAAATGCGGGCGCTGCGTCAAGGCCTGCTATGAAGTACAGGGCAAGGGCGTGTTGAATTTCGCGAATCGGGGCATTGAAACCGTCATCGTCGCCGGGTTGGCGGATTGGCAGGGTTCTGAGTGCGATGGCTGCGGAGAATGCGTGCAAGCCTGTCCCGTCGGTGCCATTGTCGAGAAACCGGTGTACGGGTACAGGGTGCGTGAAAAGGATCCTGAAAAGAAAGTCGTCACCACCTGCGCGTATTGCGGTGTCGGTTGCCAGTTGAACCTGTGGGTGAAAAACAACAAGATCGTCAAGGTCATGGGTGAAGACCTGGTGCCGAACTACGGGGCCACCTGCGTCAAGGGCAGATTCGGACTTGATTTCGTGGGCCGGGACGACCGCCTGACCACGCCGTTGATCAAGGAGAACGGCAAATTCCGGGAATCGGACTGGGATGAAGCGCTGGACCTGATTGCCGAACGTTTCACGGAAATAAAAAAGGCCCATGGCCCTCACAGCCTGGCCGGGCTATCTTCCGCCCGCTGCACCAACGAAGAGAACTTTGTTTTTCAGAAGTTCATGCGCGCCGTTATCGGCACCAACAACGTGGATCATTGTGCCAGGCTGTGTCATGCTTCAACGGTGGCCGGACTGGCCAGCACATTCGGTTCGGGAGCCATGACCAACTCCATCGAGGAACTGGAACATGCGGACGTGATATTGGTGACCGGTTCAAATACCACTGAGACCCATCCCGTAATCGCCACGCGGATCAAGCGTGCCGTGTTGCTGCACGGGGCCAAACTCATTGTTGTGGACCCACGCAAGATCGACCTGGTGAAGTACGCCGCCGTTTGGATGCGGCAGCGGAACGGCACGGACGTGGCCTGGATGAACGGCATGATGAACGTCATTATCAACGAGGGTCTTGAAGACAAGGAATTCATCGCTGCCAGAACGGAAGAATATCCGGCCTTCAAAGAGGCGGTAATGAAATATACGCCCGAGAAGGTCGAGGAAATCACGGGGATTCCCCGGGAAAAGATCCGGGAAGCCGCCCGGCTGTATGCCCAGGCGGATGCCGCCAGCATCGTGTATTCCATGGGCATCACCCAGCATACAACGGGTACGGACAATGTGCGGTCGACGGCAAACCTGGCCATGCTGACCGGGAACGTGGGCAAGGAATCCGCCGGGGTGAACCCCTTGCGCGGACAGAACAACGTCCAGGGTGCCTGTGACATGGGCGCGTTGCCCAATGTATTCCCGGGATACCAGCAAGTAACCGATTCGGCAGCCAGAGAGAAGTTTTCCGCCGCCTGGGGAGCGGAGTTGCATGACCAGGTCGGCCTGACCGTGGTGGAGATGATGAACGCCGCGGCGGAAAAAAAGGTCAAGGCCATGTACCTCATGGGTGAAAACCCCATGGTATCCGATCCCAACCTGAACCATGTAAAGGAAGCCCTGGAAGCGCTTGATTTCATGGTTGTCCAGGACATCTTCCTGACCGAAACCGCGCAGATGGCGGACGTGGTCCTGCCGGTCAAACTGTTCGCGGAAAAGGAAGGCAACTACACCAACACCGAGCGGCGGATACTCTGGCTGAACAAAGCCGTTGATGCGCCGGGTCAATCCCGTGATGACTGGGAAGTCACCAGTGATATCGCCAGGCGCATGGGATACGAGATGAAATACGCATCCATCAAGGAGATAATCGATGAGATCAACCTCCTGACCCCCCAATACCAGGGCATTACCTACCAGCGCATCATGAATGGAGAAAGGTTGCAATGGCCTTGCCCCGCCAGTGATCATCCCGGAACCCGCTACCTCCACAAAGGGAAGTTCGCGCGCGGGAAAGGACGGTTCTTCCCGGTCGAACACATTCCACCGGCGGAATGGCCGGATGAAGAATATCCGTTCATGTTGTCAACCGGGCGGATCCTGTACCACTACCATACCGGTTCCATGAGCCGCCGGGCCCAGGCTTTGAATCAATACGTCAACGAGCCGTATATGGAGATGCATGAGAAGGATATGCAGCGGATGAACATTCAGGACGGAGAAGAGGTCCTGGTGGCGTCCAGGCGCGGTCAGATCAAAACCAAGGCTTTGATGAGCCATCGCGTGGATGAGAAGTCGGTGTTCATTCCTTTCCACTTCGCGGAAGCGGCGGCCAATTTGTTGACCAACGATGCGTTGGATCCGGTGGCCAAGATTCCGGAACTAAAAGTTGCTGCCTGTAAGGTAAAAAAAATAGTTTAGTCCTAAAGGAGGTATGGTATGCAGATGGAGTGCAAAAACCCAGCCACGATTGCAAATGATCTGGCAAACAGCGTGTGCGTCAAAAAGGTGAAATCGAGTTTTTACAACCTGTTTGTTCTGGGAATTCTGGCGGGAGTTTTTATCGGTTTCGGCGCTTGGCTGGCGACTGTAATCGGCCATGACATGGGCGCAAACATGGGCCTGGGCATGACGAAGTTCATGATGGGCGCGGTATTCAGCGTTGGCCTGATGCTTGTCGTAATTGCCGGGGCGGAACTCTTCACCGGCAACAACCTTATCGTGTTGAGCGTTTTGGACGGCAAATCATCCTTCGCGGGTTTGCTGCGCAATTGGGGTATCGTCTATTTCGCCAACCTTATCGGTTCCGTCTTGCTGGCCTTCTTTATCTACTGGAGCGGGTTGTGGCACATGGGCGGCGACGCGGTGGGGGTATTTTCCTTGAAAATCGCCAGCGCCAAGGTGGATTTGCCCTTTTGGCAGGCCTTTTTCAGGGCAATCGGGTGTAATTGGCTCGTATGTCTGGCCGTATGGATGGCCATTTCGTCAAGAGACACGGTGGGAAAAGTGTTCGCCATCTTTTTCCCCATTATGGCCTTTGTCGCTTCCGGATTTGAGCATAGTGTCGCCAACATGTTCTTTATCCCCATGGGCATGCTCTTAAAGAGCGTCGGCCTGGCCGGCGTCACCGCATCGGGCAACCTGAATCTTTTTGGTTTCCTGGTCAGCAATGAAATCCCCGTCACCTTGGGAAACATCGTCGGCGGAGCGTTTTTCGTGGCCACCTTGTACTGGTCCGTTTATATCAGAAAACAGGATAAAGCGGCCTGAAGCTTTAATCTGGACAAAAGGCGGGGGAGCGCAGGCTTCCCCGCCTTTTTTTGTGGGGAGTAAGGGAAGATGCTAGAGACTTTACACATTCGACAATTCAAAGACGGGGAAGTCCGGGAAGTACAGGATGCCGTCGTGCTGGAACGGGTGGTCCGGGTGGTGATCAACGGCAGTGAAACCCTGCGCCACTCCATGTCGCCGGAGTTGTATCGGGAATTCGCCACCGGGTTCATGTTGACTTCCGGCATGGCCGACTCCCGTGACGACATTTTCGCGGTGGTCGTGGAAAATGACGACATCCACGTTTCCCTGAAGAACTTCCGGCCCGTGGATGCCATGATCAAGGGCGCAAGTGGAGGTTTCATGGCCAGAGAGGCGATGCGAAACCCGGGTTTCCCCACCCCTCCGGCGTTTGATTTAACAGCATTAATCCCCTTGTTCGACACTTTCTCCCGGAAATCAATTGTCTTCAAGCAAACCGGCGGCACACACTCCGCGGCGCTATCGGATGCCCGGAAGCTGTTGTACTTTGCAGAAGACATCGGCAGGCACAACGCCGTGGACAAAGCCGTGGGGCTTGGGGTTTTGGGCGGAGCGGATCTGTCCCGGATGGTGCTGCTGACCAGCGGCCGCATATCCTCGGAAATCGTTCAGAAAGCGCTGCATGCCCGGATCCCGGCGATTATTTCTCATTCAGCGCCCACGAGCTTGGCGATCCGGCGGGCGGCGGAATGCGGAATGACCTTGATCGGTTTTTTGCGGGGGAACCGCTTCAACATCTATACCTGAACCGGTCGGCAAACCAGGGCGATGCAGCGAATTCCGCCGGGGTTTTGCGATAGTCGCCCGCGCCCTTTCCCGTTCATGCTCAGCCGCATTCATCCCGGCGGATGAATTGAAGTTCCCGGGCGGTAAGGATAAATTGCCGGGAAGGGGCCGGTGGATGAGTGAGGGGGCAGGGAACCCGCCCCCGCGCCATCCTTCAAGGGGTGACTAAAACCCGTAAATGACACTCAGAATAAACTGGTTGGCGCTGGCTTTATCGCTCACCTGGTTGTATTTGCTGAGGAAACGGGTGTATTCAAGTCCAAAGGAAACCTTGCCGCCGGCATGGTATTGGACCCCGGCCAGGATGCAGCTTGTGTCCTGCAGGCCGCCCGCCGTCACTTGATCGTCATCCCTAAGGTTCTCAAAGGCATAACCCAGCCAAAAACTGGTTTTCTTGGCGGTGTACAGGATTTCCGTCCAGAAACTCATGACTTTCATGCCCGCGAATTCATCGGCCGCTGCGTTCTGAACCACATCGGCCCGGGACAGAAACACGGACAGGTTCTTGCCGAAACCGAATTCACCCTTCAGCACCCAATTGTTTGTGGCGGGGACGATCCAGTCAAGACTGAGCCCCAGGATATCCACATCCGTTTCCAATCCCGGTGCGGAGTGGCGATCCCGCCCGTAAGCAGCCGAGACGCCCAGCTTGGTCTTTGCCCTGCCGCCCAGGGTGATCCCGAGCCGTGCCTGGGCCAGAGGCATCCCGGTGGAGATGGCTCCCGCAATGGTGGGGTCGCTCAAGCTGAGCGCCAAGTCGAATCCCTGCCCGGAAACGGAGTAACGGATTTGCGCGCGGCGAAATCCCAGGTTGCCGGTATTCCAGAGGTACCCGTTGGTCATCAGGGTGGTGGGGCCGATAGGTGAAAAGAGGTCCCAGTATTGGCCGGCCAGGAACGTGGTGGATCCCTTGGAAAGCGTCAGGTACGCATGTCTGGCCCTGAACTTCATCTGGTTGCGGCTCGAGCCGTCAAAAAGGTCGAATTCCAGGTTGCCGCCGACTTTCCATCCGCCCGTGATTTTCAGTCCCGAAAACTTAAGGCCGAAACGGCTGTTCATGGCGGTAAGGCTGGTGGTGCTGCCGTCGCCGGGTAGGGCATAGCGGGGTGCGAGCAGACTATTGGTGGGGTTGTCCTGCACCGTTGCGTCGAGTTTAAAGAAACCGTATAAATCCACGGAATATTCATCGCTGTCAAAGATCTTGACCGCGGCATGTCCCTGGCAAACAGCGGCGGCGAGAAAAAGCGCCAAACATAAAATCCATACACTTGTTTTTTGCTCCATGATGTTCTCCGTTCCTCTCCGATGGGATAAGGTTAAATGTTATAATAATAAAGTTATTCTGGCAAGGAGTTTCAGGCCTGAACTCAAAAGAGAACCAGCGGCGCCGGGTGAAACAACCTGCGCCCATGAACCGCCGCCGCCGGGGGACTTTGCTGAATGCCGAGTCTGGTCGCGGCGTGGACCTTGCCTGGTCAGGAAATTTCGCCTATAATCCAATATCCGTTGCAGAGCTAGAGGTCACCCAACCGCAGCCCATGGGAACAATCATTGCCGGATAAAGCATCCATTACCTGTGCCATACTGGCCGGTGGTGCCAGCAGGCGGTTCGGCAAAAACAAGCTGGCCCTGGAATACCGGGGCGCGAGTTTCCTGCAACTCATTGTACGGGCAGTGTCGGAAGTCTCCGATGACATCATCGTGTCCGGAGAAAACTGCGCGCACCTGAATGTGTCGCCATGCAGATGTTATTCAGACAGTTTCGCCTTCAAGGCATCCATCGTCGGGATTCACACGGCTTTGAGGAACGCCGGGAGCCCGGTGGTGGTAGTGGTGGCCGGGGACCTGCCGCTGCTGAACCCGGCGGTGTTGCGCCTGCTGCTCAAGAGGTACTCCATAGGAGATTGTGACGCCGTTGTGCCGGTTGTCGGCGGGTTCCTCGAGCCCTTGGTTGCCGTATACGCCAAAAGAAACTTGACGGTTCTCGAAGAGAATATCCGCTTGGGCAAACTGAAAATCGTGGATTTCATTCGGCGAATTCAGGCCGCGACGATTCCGGAACAGGAGCTCCGGGCGGTGGATCCGGAGTTGGGATCATTCATGAACATCAATACCCGGAGTGACTACGCTGAGTTGCTGAAGAAAGGTCTGAATCGCGACCGCACTTGATGGGGAAAGCCGGTTTTTAGAAAAAAATTGTTAAGAAATAATTTATTTGAAATCTAACACCATTTCGGTTAGTCTTCTTTGAATTTTGATGCCCGAAGTCGTTAAAATGCGAGATATTTTAATAGAAGTGAAAGCGTTTATTTGCCGCTCCCGGCGACTCTGGAAAGAAAAAACTTTCCTGCTCAAGGTGCTGCATTTTGACATTCCATGATTCTGAAAAAGCCCGCTACACCTCAGGTTTCACCGCACCTTCCGGTGCCGGCTGCCATGGAGCTTTGGGCTGGTCTATCGTTCTTGGAAAAAACGAATTTGGAAAAAACATTTTCCACGGCGGCAACAGAGAATCTGCCGGGAATAAAGCCTTGAAAAATGACAGGCCAACACCATGTAAACAATGCCCGATGCCGGGTTTTGCCGTTGATGTGGCTGAACGGCAATTTCCACGGAAAGGGTGACCAGTGAATAGATGAAGAACCAGACCGGATGCCCTGAAATGCGGACCTGTCGTATGGACCGGGCCAAGAACCACAAATCACAATTGAGGTGAATAATGATGAGAAAAGATTTTTTTGAGAGGTACCCCAAATCAGGAGACAACCTCATCGGCATCCTCCACGATCTGCAGGACCGGAACGAGTGGAATTTCCTGTCCAAGGAAGACCTGCAGGCGGCGGCGGATTACCTGGAATTGCCCTACAGCTTTGTCCACGGAGTGGCAACTTTTTACACCATGTTCAGCCTCAAACCCCGGGGACGTCACATTATCCGGGTATGCCAGTCTCCTCCCTGCCAGCTCATGGGAGCGACCACGGTGAGCAATGAGCTCAAGAAGCTGCTGGACGTCGATTTCGGCCAGACATCGGCCGATCAGATGTTCACCCTGGAGATAACCTCCTGCCTCGGTGTCTGCGGCGTGGCTCCCGCCATGATGGTGGACGGGGATGTGTACGGCAACCTGACCCCCCAGCGGGTGGAGGAGATCATTTCTGAAAAGAGGAGGCAATCATGAACCTGTTCCGTATGCACATTCTGGTCCCAGTGGACGAAGAAGCCATCCAGGCCGGCGTTTTTGACGTCAAGCGTGAGCTGGAAAATGAAATCCAGCGGCGGGGCATGGCAGGAGAGGTCAAGGCTCTTGAAACGGGCACGGTCGGCGCCGTGGGGAAAGGCGTGGTGCTTATCGTCTATCCCGACAACATCTACTACTACAACGTGCGTCGCGAGGACGTGGCCGTCATCATGGAAGAGCATGTGGTCAAGGGCCGCGTAGCCAAGTCCATCGCCCACGCGGTGGGGGACGACCTGGAGCACGGCCACAAGGCGTTCCACCAGGTGGGCCTTACCCGCAAGCAGCCACGGATCATCCTGGACAAGTGCTGCATGGTGGATTCTTACGATATCGAAGAAGTGATCAGTTATGGCGGTTACCAGGCTCTTGAGAAGATCGTCAGCGAAAAGATCACTCCCCAACAGATCATCGATGAAATCAAGAAATCGGGCCTGCGCGGCCGCGGCGGTGCGGGATTCCCCACGGGACTGAAGTGGTCTTTTACAGCCCAGACCCCGGGAGATGTAAAGTACGTGATCTGCAACGCCGACGAAGGCGAGCCGGGAACCTTCAAGGACCGGCTGATCCTCGAGGGCGACCCCCACAAGTTGGTGGAGGCCATGATTATCACCGGTTACGCCGTGGGCGCCCGTAAAGGTTATATCTACATCCGCGGCGAATACGAACTCTCCATCGAGCGGACCCAGCGCGCCATTGACGACGCCATGGCCCAGGGCCTGCTGGGAGACAAGATCCTGGGATCCGACATCACTTTCCATCTGGAGATCAAGAAGGGCGCGGGTGCTTACGTATGCGGTGAAGAAACCGCCCTCATCGAATCCCTGGAGGGAGACCGCGGCAATCCGCGGGTGAAACCCCCGTATCCCGCCGCCCAGGGGTTGTGGCAGAAACCAACCCTTGTCAACAACGTGGAAACCCTGGCCAACGTGCCCCATATCATTTTCAAGGGCGCTGAATGGTATGCCTCCCTGGGAACCAAGAAGTGCCCGGGTACGAAAGTGTTCACCATCCTGGGCCATGTGGAATACCCCGGACTCATCGAAGTGGAGATGGGTACTCCCCTGCGGGAGATCATCTACAGTTACGGCGGCGGGGTCAAGGACGGCAAACGCTTCAAGGCCGCCCTGGTGGGTGGCGCCGCGGGCGTCTTCCTGCCGGACCGCCTGCTGGACGTACCCATGGACTTCGAGAGCCTGAAGGAAAATGCCGCGGTGCTCGGCTCCGGGGCCATCCTGGTGATGAACGAGGATGCCTCCATACTGGAGATGTTGCACTCGGTGCTGGAGTTCTTCGCCCATGAGTCCTGCGGCCAATGTTCCCCCTGCCGCATCGGCACGCGCCAACTCCTCAACATGATCGAGGATTTCCGTAAAGGCGAAGGCGTTGAATCCCAGCTCGATGCCATGATCCGCATATCTGAGACCATGTTGAATACATCCCTGTGCCCATTGGGCCAATCTCTGATCATGCCGGTCAAGAGCGCCCTGGAGAACTTCCGCGAGGAGTTCCCGGCCAAGTACAAAACAAAATCCGAATCCGTTATTGACAGGAGGAAAAAATGAGCGAATTGGTCACGGGATATATCGACGGCCACAAGGTGGAAGTTCCCGCCGGAACCACCATCCTGGATGCGGCCAAGAAATTGGACATTCACATTCCCACCCTTTGTTACCACCAGGATCTGCCGCCCACCGCCGCTTGCGGCGTGTGCGTGGTGGAGGTGGAAGGGTCGCCTACGCCCAAGCGTGCGTGTTGCACCCCGCTG
>Ga0272442_10007803_pt1 | contig 13741 bp, 22 predicted proteins | sample SSMForm2O_FD_200262 | JGI IMG/M metagenome (GOLD analysis project Ga0272442, IMG submission 200262) | Marine sediment archaeal communities from Little Sippewissett salt marsh, Falmouth, MA, United States - SSM-Form-2O | ecosystem: Environmental > Aquatic > Marine > Wetlands > Sediment ...
AACTTTACGAAACAGCCCTCAGTTCCTGTTCGCCTGGCAATCAAGATGCTCTGCTGCGCTGGAACACCTGCGCCCGGATCATCATGCGGCATCCTGAAATAGCTCCTGCTGAAGCAGAGGCGGGTGAGCAGATGCTCGAATAAAAAAGGAGATTTTAATATGGCATCCCACGATACTGATTTCGTTTCGTTGCCTCTGCTGACGGTCAGCGAGGCGGCTAAATATCTTGGCGTCGGTCGCAAAATTGTTTATCAGTTGCTTGAATTCGGTGAAATTCGTGCAGTTAAAAGAAGAGGAGCCGTGCTCATCGAAAAGGGGAGCGTTGATTCGTTCAGATCGAGCGGTAAACTGACGTGATCGGACCGCGGGTTTTAGGTAGTTTTCGTAACCGTTCACAGGGTTGCAAAGTCCGATGCGCTTCAAACCACCTATCTGTAAGCGTTTACAGGGTGCCGCAGATGCAAGGCGTCGGGCGCGCAGACGCACTTTTGTACTTCAATGAAGGGATGGCCGAATTCGTCGGCCACAACTACGAAAAAAGCATCGCGGCTCTCAATCAGGCACTGGAAATCGTTACCGAAAATAAAATCGCCCGTTTGAGCCGCGCGTCAGCATACATGAAACTGGACCGGTTAGAGGAAGCTCAGACCGATTTTGACCGGGTCATCGAAAACCATCCCGAATATGCCAAGGCCTACCATTTGAGAGGCTTGGCACACGAAAAATCCGGCGACAATCAGGCCGCCCTGAAAGACTTCGACCGGGCTATCGATCTTGATCCGGAGTATGGTGCCGCCTACTATAGTCGGGCCAATCTCCACTCCAACATGGGAAACGAAGTCTTTCCTTGTTTTTCTTTTTTCCGACGTGTTAAAAACCTCCCTGTCGACCCACGCTGGAGAATGTCAATCTTCCGTGATAATCCTCTATAAACGAAGCACGGAATCTAGCTTCATTTGATTGGATCCGGCATTTGATGCCGCTAACGGCCTGTCGGACATTACCCCTTGGCGCACCCGCGAAAAGGGACCTGCGAAGAACCCAATTACCGCAGCACCAGTCAAAATGCCCGATATTCTGCTTGTTCAACCACCAATCAGGGATTTTTACCTGACCGCAAAACGCACCTTGCCTTATGGTCTGGCATGTATTGCGACCGGTCTCGAAAAGGCTGGGTTCTCGGTGGAAATCCTGGACGCCCTGGCCACATCTCGATCGCGTGACATCGCGTTGCCCGAGAACATGAATTATCTCAGGGAATTTTACGGACGTGCCGATCGATCCCCCTTTGCGCTATTTCACCGCTACCGGCACTACGGCTACAGCTTCGAACACCTGGCGCGAAAAGCCGCGCAGTCGGGTGCCTTCCTGGTGGGAATATCTTCCCTGTTTACCGCATACAGTGGCGAGGCCCTTGAAACCGCGCAACGGATCAAGGTGGCTCTACCGTCCTGCGCAATCGTAATGGGAGGTCACCACCCGACGGAACTTCCGGAAAGCGTCATGCAATGCCCGGAGGTGGACTATGTCATCCGCGGTGACGGCGAACATGCCGCGCCGCAGCTGGCCCGGGCGTTGAGAGACGGGCGCAGCCCGCTGAACGTTCCCGGCATTGTTTTGCGGGCTGCGGACGGTACGCTTCATATCAGTGGTCCGGCCCGCCTCGATAACCTGAATGATTTTCCCCTGCCGGCCACCCATCTGATCCGGCACCGCCACTATCGCAGGGGCAAAAGAGGCAGTGCGGTCGTCGTGGCCAGCCGGGGCTGTCCCATGCGTTGTTCCTACTGCTCCATGCGCCGTTCAAGCAAGCGCACCTTTTGCCGACGCTCTCTCACATCCGTTCTGGCCGAGATTGAAAGTGCCGTGGGAAGAGACAGCGCCGGCTTTATTGATTTCGAAGACGAGAATCTCACCCTCGACCGCCGCTGGTTTGCAGAGCTGTTGCGTGGCATCACATCTCGCTTCGGCAATGCCGGACTCGAGTTACGGGCCATGAACGGGCTCTTTCCTCCATCGCTCGATGACGATGTCATCGCCGCCATGGCCGCAGCCGGATTCAGGACTCTCAACTTGTCGCTGGGCTCGAGCAGCCCGAAACAATTGAAAAAATTTCAAAGACCGGATGTGCGCGCGGCCTTCGATGCCGCCTTGGCATCGGCCCAAAAATACAACCTTCAATGCGTCGGCTACGTGATTGCCGGAGCACCGCAGCAATCGGCAGCGGACTCCGTGGTCGATCTTCTCTTCCTGGCAGAACGTCGCGTGCTGGCCGGTGTTTCAATTTTCTATCCGGCGCCGGGAAGCCCCGATTATCGATTGTGTGAAAGCCAGGGTCTCCTGCCGACCGACTTTACGCTGATGCGCTCCAGCGCGCTGCCGATCTCTCACACCACCGACCGGCAGCAATCTGCGACATTGCTGCGGCTGGGACGGGCGCTCAATTTCATGAAGTCTCTCTTGGATCAGGGCGCCGGACTTCCCGAGCCTCAAGATTTTAAGACAGCCGTTACGTTAAACCCGGAAGATCGCCGGGCTGTTGGTGTTCAACTGTTACGCTGGTTTCTCTCCGATGGGCAGATTCGCGGTGTCGATTCGCGCGGCAAGGTTTACCGTCACAACATATCCATCGCCCTGACACGGAGGTTTCTGGATGGACTGCGGCAAATCACCTTAAGGGGATGTATTTAGACGAACGGTTGGGTCTAAACGACAGTACCACTGTGAGTCTAGTTTCCGTCCATAAATGGCCCTTTTCCGCAATTTCGGCGTCAATCGGCGGAATCGCTTGTGCGGCATACAGAAGTATGCCTCCGCACAATTCCTTGATTTCCTTGAACTTGCGAAAAATTGCACATTTCTGGATCGGAAACTTATCAGTGCCCTTTTTGAAACCGCGGATGGGCACGAGTCTAAGCCGTTAGGTGCTCAAACCCGTAAAAAAGCCGGGAAAAGGTCCTCTACTATAAAAGCATCCACATACAATCGACCCCATCCAACACCATGTGAATCACCAATCCAAGCCCGACCAGACGGATCTTAGGAATCATCAGTAACAGAAGATAAATACCGATTGCCGGATATGTGTGCAGAGGGTGAAATCCGATTCCGCAGCGGTTTGGATCATAAACAGGGTTGGCCAAAAGATGATCCAGGTCTACAATCATCGTAGTGACCATGATGATCCATGCGCTTTTCCAGCGGTCAGCGTACGCCCATTTAGCGGCTACTCCCGGTACGATAAAATGCGACAGTAAATGAACTGCCGGACGAAACATCATCATTTACGATCCTCGATTCCAATGCGCTGCAGCCAATATCCTATTTGCCGCAGCATTTTTTATACTTTTTCCCGCTGCCGCACGGACAGGGTTCGTTGCGTCCGATTTTTTTCTCGACTCTCCTGGTTTCCGTTGGGTTCAATAATATTTCCAAATCGGCGATATCCTCCGGTTTGTCCGGTTCCAGTCCTATAGTAAATTTCCAACCGTTTTCCTCGAATATGGCCGCGACTTCTTTCATTTTCTCTTCGGTCTGCACTCTTACAATTGCGGGTCTCTTTTCAGTTCCTAACTTTGCCGTCTTTGTACCACCAAATATCTTTGCCATGGGTTCACCTTTTATAATAGGTTATGTTTTAATCTGCCGGAATGCATCACTCACATTACCCAATTTGGCCGGGTATTCATCCAGGCTTTGACAGTCTTTCGCAACCAGCTTTCCAAACCCTTGGTTATATAAAATTTGGGAAATAGAAGGTTATCGTCGGCTTTGATCAATCCCTCTTTTATCGCTGTCCGCGCAAGCGGTGTGTGGGGATAAATTCTAATTCCAATCGTGATTTTCATTGCCTCGAGGCCAAGTGAGTCAGCATATATTAAACTTTCATTAGCTGTTTCTTTGGTTTCACCGGGTCCTCCGAGCAATAAAAATCCCATCCTGCTGATATCAAATTTTTTGAGCGTTTCTGAAATTTGGCGAACGTCAGCCGGGGTATATCTTTTGTTCATTTTAGCCAAGATTTTCTCCGAACCACTTTCAAATCCCAAACTAACCTCTTTGCAACCCGCTTTGGCCATCTTTTCGACCAACTCGTCATCAACTTTCCATGGATAAAGAATGCAACGCCAGTTGATTTTCAATCTCGATGAAATCAAATGGTCACAGAGTGTTTTGGCGTATGAATTGGGAAGATTGAATGTGTTGTCCACGAAAAAGAAATGATCCAACCCAACCTCAACATATCTTGAAATAGCTTCGATCACCTTTTTAGGGTCGTGTTTTCGAATCGTTCGACCCTCAATCGTTGCAGTGGAACAATAGCTACAATCCAAGGGACAACCGCGTCTGGTTTGAAAAGGTGTCCAAACCTCTTCGCCTTTAAGAGCAGAAGGGGTCAGCAGATACACCTCGGGAAGAGGCAACCTCACATCACGCAAACTTTTTATATGAACCGACTCGCTGCAACTTGTCCGGCCGGGTAAACAAAGGCCCGGTATTTCTGAGGTATCCTTCTTGTCGCGAAGTCGCTCTAAAAGGGTCAAAAAAGAGTTTTCACCTTCTCCTTGAATACCGATGTCCGCTCCCAGAAAATCCAAGGTAGCTTGAGGAAAAATACTAAAACCCGCGCCTCCTAAAATAATGGTCGCATTGGATAATTTGCGGCACTGGGCAACTACCTCTTTTACGGTTCCTAACAGAAATCGCGGGTTTTCCATTTTCTGATCATCGATATTTCGAACCGAGATACCGATTATTTCGGGATTAAAATCAACAATAGCCTCATGAAGAGCCCTATGCGCATCTGTTTGCATCATCAAATTAAGCATTTTCACCGTATGACCCTGAGAATCTGCGGCCGCAGCAACATAAGCCAGACCCAACGGCAACACCGGCATGTTGATCTGTTCTGTATTGGCAGATATCAGCAGAACTCTCATTCCTTCGGGCTCCTGCATAAGGGCCCCGGAAAAAAATAATTCCACCTCTTGCTTGTCTTATGGCCCGTCTACTGCGTTACATCCACCCACACGTATCCCGATATGCGCAGGTGGATGTGCCTTGTAGACAAACCATAATCCGGCGCAATCGTGTGGAATTATTTCTTACCGTGACCCTAAATCTTCAATTCGTCATTCTTTGAAGACCACATTTATAAATAAATCTTATGTCTTAACAGACTTCTTTTTCAGCACTTTTAATCCATAGGGACAGACTGCTGAGCAAATCCCGCAGTTATGCCCCTTGTGGTACTGAAAATAGTGTTCCTTTTTCCATCGATCACATGCCCGGACATCCAATATCTCCTCACGGGGCACTCCTGGATACCATGCGTTGCCTATCAATGCTTTTGCAGGACAGGCCTCCACACAGCGCGTACAACGACCGCAGAAGTTTCTTTCAATCGTGGGCCCACACGGAAGCTCGATGTCGGTGAAAACGGTACCCAATCGAATCCATGATCCGAAAGGGCGCGTAATAAGCTGACAATGACGACCGACCCAGCCCAACCCTGCTCTTGTTGCCGCAGTTTTGTGGGGAAAATCCCCTTTTATATTTACCGGATCGGTGCGGTCCGAGGCCGCCAGCGGTTCGGATCTAAAACCTCTGGCTTTGATTTCGGCTGCTATAGCTGCTGACAATTCATTGATGCGGTTGTTCACGCTGGCATACTCATCAGCGTATGCTTGATTAGGCCCGTTCTGGATGCTGACCATTATCTGGGGATTCATGGGAAGAGCCCACGAAAGAGCAAAAGGAAATCTTTGTCCTGTTTCATCCCGGGGCGTGGAAAAATCCCGAAGATCCGCCGCACCCCAAAGGGTAATTTTGTGTACTTCCATCCACTCAGTAAGCCAGCAAGGGGCAATTATTGATGGATCTGACAATTCCAGCCTCGTATCCTTTAAGTATTGTTGGTTAGGAACTGATATATTGCTGCAAAATCTTTTCTTCCAAATCCACTTCGCTTCGCAGTTGCGTATAATTCTTTGGCAAGATTTGCCAATAATAGCGGCTGATTGTTCTCATAAGCTGTCAATGCAACCAGGTGCAAGTCCTTGTGCATCAATTCCAGGGGGAATTGGGCCTCATAATCATCCGCACGGATCATTTCTGCTTTGGCTTTTGTAAATGGAGCTGACACTAATAAATTGGGCAGGCTATCCAATAAAAAGTCTTTTGACAATCCCAGTTTTTCACCCAGCAGGAGAGCTTCCGAGAAAGCTAACATGGACTGAGCGAGGAGAGAATTAACAAGCATTTTATAAGAAGTACCTTTCCCGGTTCCTCCTACATGGACGATCTTGCTGCCCATGAAATTCAAAAGGGGCGTAATCTCTTTCACGTCACCTGTTTCTCCTCCTACAAAAAAAACCAATTCCGCATTCTCGGCATGGGGTTTCGTTCCCGCTACTGGGGCATCCACAAACCTGATATGATGATTTTTAGCGACCAGGCTTTCTCTGTCCGAAAACGAAGGATTAACAGTCGAGCAGTCGACCCAGATGGCTTTGTCCTTCATCTCGGAAATAAATCCTTTTTCAGAGAGTGCAATCTTTTCGATGACCTCAGGAGAAGACAGCATAGTAAACACGATGTCTGCATTTTTTACTGCTTCTTGATGTGATTTTGCAACTGTCGCACCTGATTTTTCGAGTTTTCGCACCGGGTCCATAGAACGATTAAAGACTGTAAGGGTAACATTATTGTTCAATAGATTTTTGGCCATTCGGCTTCCCATAATCCCTAATCCAATAAATGCTGCTTTCATTTTTGCTCCTTTTTAATATCTTACGACTTTTTTTCCTTCAGCAAATCCTTCAGACTCGCGAACGGCTTGTTTCCGTGACGCCGCTCTTGCCTGCCGGACGGCGTTGTTTCGTCATACCATTCAGCGACCTGATGCCGGGTATGTTCATTGTCGTGACAGTAGATACACAGCAATTCCCAATTGCTGCCGTCCGGCGGATTGTTATCGTGGTTGTGATCCTTGTGGTGGACCGTGAGTTCTCGTACCCTCTTACCTGAAAATTCGCGCCCGCACCGCGCACAGATCCACGGAAACATCTTGAGCGCACGCCCCCGATAGGTCTTCTCCTGACGCTCTCGGTCATTCCGGGCTTCGGCTATGATGCGATTCAGCCTGTCGGACTCAGTCTCCTTCTCCTTCGATGACATGTGGGCATCCTCCAGTCGTCGGATTAGATTAACTAAAGATTACGCTTAACGCTGCGCCTCCAGGTGCAATCCGGCATACCGCTTTTTGTCTCACTAACCGGTTGAATAGAGAGGCATTCGGAAAAGTTCAATAGTGAACAGCAAGCCAGATCGTTGCGCATGTAGGATCGGTCCACTCTACACGATGCTTCACATGAGCACCGATGATCAGGTAATCACCTGTCTTCAGTACCACAATATCACGCTCGTCATCGATCTTCAGCCCGGCACTTCCCTGCACGATCAAAATAAACTCACTTTTATCTTGATCGTACCAAAACCCTGTTGGCGAAGCATGGCCTCGCGATACGATTCGCTCTATCTTCACGTTGTCCGATAAGCATATTGTGTCGAAGATTTCCTCCGGCAATTTGGCCGGGATGTCTTCGAGCAGCTTCCCCTTCATAGGCATCTCTTTTGGCACATAACGGTGCCGTTTAGCAGCGGCGGATATTTAACGTAGCATTCGATAAAAAATTATAGGCGTCTTGTTCTTTTGAATGATGATCCGTGATTCTCCGTCAACTCGAACATCCTGTGGCCACTGGCGGCTGTTGCCCGGCAGGGCTACCCAACTTTCGAGGTGCACCAGCCAGGACTGCCGTAATTCTATCCCTTTATCATTCAAGGTCATCTCAAGCTTGGTCGGCCAATCACATTGAAGCGTATCAGCGTCGTCGTATTGGGGAGTACATACCAACTTTCCTTCCTGATTATGCAGCACCCAGTCCGCTCAAGGTTGAAGCAGCACCGGAACATACGGAGCCTTGTTTGCATAACAGGGCTGTAAATAAAAGAGAACGGAAACGAGAGCCAGCAGCATTCTGTATAGGGTGAAATTTGGGCGATGGGTAGTTCTCACAATGGTTCTCCAGTAAACTATAGGAAATATGCCACCATTTATCGAATTGAACAGGATCTTTTTGTTCCGCTATCGCATATGCTGATACGTGCACGCTTTTTTCCGCGAGTATTCTCCAACGACATCTCAACTCAATTTTGTATTGTTATAGCCAAGGCGTTCGTCCCTTTACGTAGCTTTCAACAGCATCGAACGGATTTAAGTATTCTTTACGATCTTTTGATGACATCAAATGATATGTTAGCAATTCATTCACGCCAATATTCCGGCTTATTCAGCTTGTCTGCACAAATTATTTTTCCACTTAAAGTTCCAATTGCCCCCGGTCGCAGTGCTTGAACCATCCAGGCGTCAGCATTTTTTCCAGGAATAGGATAGGGTGCATCAAATCCAAGATTGCCCGCCGGTTTGAATCCGTAGCTTGGATAGTATTCAGGATGTCCAAGGACAAATACTAGATCTACCATTGATTCCGATACAGACAAAATATTATCCAAATCCAAATTAAGAGCTTCTCGTATGAACATTTAATATCTCGAATTGTGTTCTATTGCTAACGCCAAGCTTACCGGCTGGTGCGCAGCGGCAGCGGCGCATCCTTCTCCAGCGAATTGTTCGTTTCAGCGATAAATATCTTTGCGGTAACCGACTTTCACGACCCAAACAGTCAGTTCTTCATCCTGGATTGAATAGACAATTCGATATCGTCCCTGTCGTAGTCGATACTTTTCTTGCCCAGTTAATTTTTCGCAGCCTATCGGGCGGGGGTTGTCTTCAAGGGTCTTGATTCGATCCAGGATTCTCTTCACATCCTTTTTCGAAATGGCGGAAAAATCCTTTTCCACGGAGCTTTTGAAAAAGACCCTATATCCGGCCATCTTTCTTCAGCCTCCTCACCATTTCATCATAACTGACCAAGGGATCATCCGCCCTTTGTTCGAAAGCGGCAAGATCCTCGGCATCCTCGGCAAGGGCCTCTCTGACAGCCTGATTAACAAGATCAGATACGGATCGAGATGTCTCTAACGCTTTTAATTTCAAAGCCTTATGGATGTATGGGTCCAGATAAATCGTGGCACGTTTAGCGGGTGTGGCCATAATGTCACCTCCTTGCTTTTGGGGACACTATAACGCTTAAACGTTATGACGTCAAGGTGTTTTAGGCAAGCGAACCGTTTATTGGAATATATTCATTAACAACCCTGAACGATCTCAAAGTACCTCCAAGCAACCGGTTACATGCCCTCAAAGGCGACAGAGAGGGACAATATTCAAAATCAATCAACGACCAATGGCGCATTTGTTTCCGGTTCAGTGATGGCGATTCATATGACGTTGAGATAACCGATTATCATTAGGAGAAACATAATGGCGATCCCGAATACAATTAAACGAGAAATACCCCCTACCCACCCAGGTGAAGTTTTGAGGGAGGATTTCATGCCGGATTATGGTTTGACGACAGCACTGGCTGACGCTTTGAAAGTATCTCGCCAAACGATAAATGAAATCCTCAGGGAGCGAAGATCCATCACCCCCGTTATGGCATTACGATTGTCCCGTTTGTTCGGAAATAGGCCGGAGTTTTGGCTAAACGCACAAAATGCTCGTGATATTTGGAATTCCGAACAACATTTTAAAAATGAACTTAAACAAATTCATCCCCTCAATGCTGCATAGATTGGCCTGTTTGTCACATATTTCTTTAAATTGAAAAAGGCCCAACGCAGAGCTAAGTTGCGGGCAGGGGGTACACCAGTGATAAAGGGAGGGCAATTTTAATAGCAAGATCCTATTTTAAGCGAAGCCGCTCGTCCCTGCCCGTCAATCTTGTACGTTTTGTTCGGCAAATCGTTCCCTTGATTCTCTAACTGCCACGAGAATGTCTTTTGTAGTTGCTTTGGTTTGAATTCCTGGAACGTCAAATGGTGATTTCTTGCCTTTCCTAAAAATTATTGAAAAAGTTTCTCCGCCTCTCCTTTTTATAACAACCTCTTCACTTCTTGCAATATTAAGAACTTCAGCAAGACGCTGTCTCGCTTCAGAATATGTATACACCTTCATGATTTCTTACTCCAAAATTGAAATACCTATCTCCCGTGCTACTCTTTGCATTCCAATATCAAGTGTGAGCATTGGGCTTCTGAGGTTTTCAGCGCATTCTAAAAAATACGCATCGTATGCGTATAGGTTAAATTTAATCGCGATGCTTAATGCCGATTTTATGTCAGTATGCCTCAAATCAACCGGTATCTGTTGAACAATCTCCCATGCTGACACGACTTCCTCCTTTTTCAAAACGTTCTTTTTCATCATTGCTGTTAGCGCATTCCCAATTTCAAATGGCAAAACGTCAGGTGCAATTAAATCATGACCTTCAGTAAGTTCGATGATTTTGCCCTTTTCGGGCTCATTTAAAGCAACGGCTATAAATGTATTTGTGTCAGCAATAATTTTCATAGGTACAATTGTACGCATTGTATTCCGTTATGTCAAGGCAATGTTTAGCAAGGGCCGAACGATGGACATAACCGGGATGAAAAACGCGCCAGCGTTTTTCAGATCCGAGTTAAACCACATCACTTTGATAGTTTGAAAGTAAGCTCTAAACTTTCTTATTTATTCGACTTGGCGGAAACGCGTAATGATGCTATGCATGCTTCTGAAACGATCTCAACTACTGAATAAATGGAAACATCACCATGGGCATGCTCGAATTTGCGATAATCCTTTCCGTGACAATCGCGCTGTATAATCTACAGCAAATCAAGATGATTCTGAAGAACAAGGGGTTCACGGTCGATGCGTTCAAGGGGTGGCTCGAGGACTACCGGCGGTTCAAAGGCTTGATCCGTAATGAACCCGACCCGAAGGTCAAGATCAAATATCAGAAAATCCTCAATGGGCTGCATTTTTCCCTGGCGGGCGGAGCTGCATTTACAATGATAGTTCTCATCAATCGACTGTAAACACCTGACCGGCGATATGGGACGTCCGACCTTTCATTTGCGTGTGCATTTAAAACCAGGAGGGGCTGATGAACAAAATAACCGTCGGAATCGGCATCGCCTCAGTGTTTCTCGGGGTTTATTCTTTTTACCTGCGCGCTACCTACAATGACAAGTTCTCGAAATTAAAACGCCTGCAAGACCGATTCGGCACGAATAAGGGCAGTATCATCCATTTTGTCTCCTATTGCATCTTTCCGATCGTGTTCGGCATCGGTATGATTTTTGCCGGTATGAGAGGCCTTTCTCTGTTTTAGCGACGCAGAAAGAGTCTTCAGTGCCGCACTCCGTCGCGCAGGGTGACAGGCCGCTGCGTTACACGGACAGTGGGGTCCCGAAGACACCCGTGCCCTGCCACCTCGTTTATTGCCAGGAGCCTTCACGCCTCGAGATCGACGGTTTCCACCAACACTCTTGCCGTCCCGCTTTCATAAAATCCAAGTTTTTTGGCCGCTCCCGCACTCAGATCGATGATCCGCCCGTCGACGAATGGCCCGCGATCGTTGACCCGCAGGATGATCTGTCGGTGATTGTCCAGGTTGGTTACGCGCACGAAGGTCGGAAGCGGCAAGTACTTGTGCGCCGCGTTAAAACCGTCGGGATCGAACGCTTCCCCATTGGCCGTCATGTGCCCGCCTTTTTGCCGGTAGGTTTCGTACCCGTACCAGGAGGCCGTCCCTTCCTGCCGATAGGTTCGCGCTTCTTCAATGCTCATCGGGACGTAGCGCTGACCCATGACCACGTAAGGCGATGTCTTGACGCGGCCCTGTTCGATGGCTTCTTTGGGCGATAAACCGTCTATCGACTCGAGATCGGTTTGTGTCAGCGGCCAGGTCAAGGGTGCCTTGACCACGACGAAGGTGTATTTTCCGATCGTATACACGGTTTTGCCCGCAAATTTTGCCACGTGGTACCCCAATTTGAGGGTGCCCTTCGTGACGGTGTAAGTGGTCTTGAGGATGGTGCAGGAAAGCAGGACAAGACAAGTTCCGACCAAAACCAATCGGAGAAAATCATGTGAAATGTCCCGGAGTTTCATCGTCATTTGCCGCAAGACCGACAGCCAGAAATGGTTAAAGGAGGATACGATTTCACTGTACGAGGGACCGGCTCAGAAATAACTCGATCCGTCCCAGCAGTGGGTGCACAGTTTTTCACGAGCCAGGGCGATCGCGGTCACCAGATCGCCCATGTTGTTGATCCGTCCGACGGTGACAATGGCAAAGGTGCCTAAATGCGAACCGATCACCAGCGGCTGAGCATCGTAGTCGCTGATGACGCCGATCCCCTTGCCTCCTTTGAACTTGGGCAGATCGGGTTCGAGCTTGGAGCGGAAGTAGTTGTTCTCGATGCTGTGAATCGAGCGCCTGATCTCGTGCGAATTCTTCACCGCCATGCCGCCGCGGCGCGTACCCAAATGGAAGTGATAATCGGTGCCGTAGAAAAAATCGTACACACAGTCCGAAGACGACGCCACGCCGAACAGTCCGCCCATGGTGCTCTCCTCGAAGATGTCTTGATTTTAATCCCAACTTAAATTAGAGGTTTTCTTTTAGTACAATTGAACCGATTTTGTAAAGAGCCGATCGCAACGGCGGCAGGCCAGCCGTCCAGAGCGACCGGTTCTTTCAACCCGATGAAAGGAGGGCAGATGCCCAAAAGAACCGACATCGAAAAGATACTGATCATCGGCTCAGGGCCGATCGTCATCGGACAGGCCTGCGAGTTCGACTACTCCGGCACCCAAGCCTGCAAGGCCCTGCGATCCCTCGGCTACAAGGTCGTGCTGGTCAACTCCAATCCGGCCACCATCATGACCGATCCGAACATGGCGGATGTCACATACATCGAGCCGCTGAATGTAAATGTGCTTACCGAGATTATCGAGCGCGAACGCCCCGACGCCCTGCTGCCGAACCTGGGAGGGCAGTCCGGGCTGAACCTGGCCTCGGAACTTTACCGCAAGGGGGTTCTCGACACCAACGGCGTGAAGGTCATAGGCGTCGGCGTGGACGCCATCGAGCGCGGCGAAGATCGCTTGGCCTTCAAGGAGACCATGCAGCGGCTGAAAATCGAGATGCCGCGCAGCCGGACGGTCGAGGATGTGGCGGATGCCGAAAAGGTGGCCGAAGAGCTCGGCTATCCGGTAGTGATTCGGCCGGCGTACACCATGGGCGGAACCGGCGGCGGGTTGGTATACAACGTCGAAGAGCTGCGGACGGTGGCATCCCGCGGGCTGGCGGCGAGCCTTGTACACCAAGTGTTGGTGGAAGAGTCGGTGCTGGGCTGGGAGGAGCTTGAGCTGGAGGTGGTCCGTGACGCCAAGAACCAAATGATCACCGTCTGCTTTATCGAGAACGTGGATGCCATGGGCATTCACACCGGCGACAGTTTCTGCACGGCGCCCATGCTCACCATTGCTCCCGAACTTCAGAAGCGGCTTCAGCAGCACGCCTACGACATCGTGGAGGCCATCCAGGTCATCGGTGGCACCAACATCCAATTTGCCCACGACCTCGAAACCGAACGGGTGGTGGTGATCGAAATCAACCCCCGCACCTCCCGGTCTTCGGCCCTTGCGTCCAAGGCCACCGGATTTCCGATCGCCCGCGTGTCGTCTCTGCTGGCCGGCGGTCAAACCTTGGACGAAATC
>Ga0272442_10007804_pt1 | contig 13741 bp, 10 predicted proteins | sample SSMForm2O_FD_200262 | JGI IMG/M metagenome (GOLD analysis project Ga0272442, IMG submission 200262) | Marine sediment archaeal communities from Little Sippewissett salt marsh, Falmouth, MA, United States - SSM-Form-2O | ecosystem: Environmental > Aquatic > Marine > Wetlands > Sediment ...
GAAAACTTGTTTGACTAACGTGAGCCCCAAGGGGGCTTTCCCTACGTAACGGCCCCCTTTTAGGGGGCTACCTGAGGCCTCCAGCTATGCTGGAGGAGACTCACTTGGAGAAAAGGAACCAGAGATTCCAGGGGGTAAGGATTCAAGGGTTTCTTTCCTAGAGATTTTATACGCGTCTCCGTGACGTGCCGCACAGTGCGGGACAACGCATCGTGGAATGGGGCATATCTCTTTGTGCACGGTATCTGTGGAGTGAGCGCGAATAATATCAGTTTTATACTGTAATATTACCGAAAATTAATTCGTATTGTCTTTTGGGGTATTTGTGGCACAATGAACTCACATTCAGGCCGCAGGAGCCTGAGCACACGCATATTTACCGAGATCCTATCTCCTTCCTTCGAAGCCTCTGGAAGTATGAATTCCCCCTCTCATACTCCAAGAGGCTTTGATCGTTAATGATTCCGATTTGAAATAAGCAGGCAAGAGTGTCTCTATGTGGATTTTTCCCGATGTCGTTGCGGAAGATAGGTGGCTCATGCTACACGATCACATCGGGCACATCCATTTCCCTTTTATTAAATGCTGTCAGAAATGCGTCGACAACAAAGGGGTCGAAATCTTTCCCGGATCCCTTTTCAATTATTTCTTTGGCCTCGAAGGGCGACATACCCTTGCGGTACGGGCGGTCGCTGATGAGCGCATCGTATACATCGGCAACTGAAATAATCCGAGCTTCAAGCGGAATAGACGTGCCTTGCGCCCCATGGTAGCCAGTTCCGTCATATTTTTCGTGGTGCGAGAGAATAATGGGAATGATTCGTCCGAGGGACCCGCTCAATGAATCCATCAGTTCAGCCCCTTTGTTCACGTGTTGTTTCATCCGGTCGAACTCTTCCTGCGAGAGCTGAGAGGCCTTGTAAAGAATTTCGCGGCTGATATCGAGCTTGCCGATATCGTGCAAAAGGGCGGCTGTGCGGATATCTTCAAGCCGTTCGTGTCGGAAACCAAGATGGCTGGCGATTCTGGTCGCGTAAATCGATACACGGTAACAGTGATTTTCCGTGTATTTATCCTTTGAAATAAAGTGTCGCAGGATAACGATGATGCCCTGATAGGTGTGTTGCAGTTCCGCAAGGCGTTGCCTGTTTTTTTCGTACAAGGTCCCCATCGCATAGGCAGTGATCACCAGAATGCCTCCCCACGAGGCAAATTCGAACCATTTTCCGTAAAGGGGCATGGATGAACTTGCGCCATTCAAAATACGCGGGTTGAAATATGCCACAAGACCGACAAGCAGAATACTTGCAATGGCTGTCAGGGTTGCATGCCTGCGGCCGTAAAAATATGCCGACATTATGGTGGGAAGGGTGTACAGTCCGAGGAGCATGTGGTTTGCTGTCAGAAGGTAATTCATCAGGCAGACGATTCCGAGCATGGAAAGAATAAGCCATAGTTCCTTATTAACCGCTTCAATCCGCGCGCGCAGAGTGGTTCCATGTGACGCTTTTGCGCTCATCGGGGTGTCAAGATTCTGCATCGACGGGGGTGTCCCCGGCTGTTTTGAAGGAACCCGAGCACTTTTCGGCAAAATAGTGACGGATTCATCGGGACAGAACGAGGCTCCATTATCCGGGGCAAATGATGCGGAGGCCCCCAGTTCGTTGAGTCCTTCGACAATCGCGTGCCCCGTGGCCCCGGACACATTCCTGCTCAGGACGACAGGGGCCTTTCTCAGCATTATGCCGATTTTTTCCCTGGAAGTATTTCTGTAATACCGCAATAGAAATTCGGTTACTTTCTGTTCGATTTCTTCGACAGGCACAGCATTGAGAATTAATTTTCCTCTGATCGGTGTCTCCACGGGTTCTCATCCTCTGTGTATGAAAAGTGTTCACATTCGCTGAGTACCATCTTGCGGTCGGCTTCTTATTATGTGACTTCGGCCAAAATGCGAAATACTTTAATCTCTTATCGTGTAATGAATTAATAATACGTCATAAATTGCCGGGGTGAACAAAAATATATTTTTCTACCGGTGAAGAGTCGTCTTGAGAACGGTGTCATGATGTATGAGTACCGTGCAAAAATATTTAAGGACATATTCGTCTGAATGCATGCCTGTGACACCGAAGAAGGACTTTGCAGGAATAGCAGTGATGCAGGGCAAGGACAAAAAAATTACCTTATTGGTGAGGATTATATCGAAGTCATGTTTCGCAGTGTCATGGCGATATACCCGGAAGTGGGGTATTACATAAACTCATAATATGATAAAGCTATTCCATCCTGCTGTCCCTGTATTGCTGTCGTATGGTATGGTATTCAGGGGCTTGGGTTTCGAAAGAAGTTTACTTGCTTTACCTCATCGTTGTAACGGATACGCGCATACGACTCATTTCTCGCGATGGGGGCCTCGAATGTGCATCATTCCAGAGTGTCCTCTGTCTGGAAATGAATTTATGTGACTTTGTCGGTCCATGCCGTTGTTTTTTTAATACTCGACAACGGATATATTCTTCATTACAATGCGTTCAATCAGTAAAATCTTGCATCTTTCCCCGGAGGACAATACATATGAGATACCTCGCGATCAACAGCGATCTTTTTGTACAGAACCGCAGACGCCTCGGAGAACTTATGAACCCGCGGTCCGTTGCAGTACTGAACTCAAATGACATAATGCCAACCAGTGCGGATGGTGTGCGGCCCTTCATTCAGGATGCGGATATGTTTTATCTCTCTGGCATCGATCAGGAAGAGAGCATCTTGGTGATCTGTCCCGGTGCACGTGAGGTGAAACATCGTGAGGTGCTTTTCCTCCGTAAAACCGATGAGAATATCGCCATCTGGGAGGGTGCGAAATATACGAAAGAAGAGGCCCGTGAGATGTCGGGAATCGCAACAGTATACTGGATGTCGGAGTTCGAACAGATATTCAGATCGCTGGTGTTTGAATCAGAAAATGTATATCTCAATACCAACGAACATACCCGGGCCGACACGACGGTAGAAACGAGAAATGCACGGTTTTTGAAATGGTGTATGAATGAATTTCCGCTTCATCATTACGAACGATTGGCGCCGCTTATGCATCGTCTGCGCGCAGTCAAGTCTCCCGCCGAAATTGAACTGATCAGAACGGCCTGCAGAATTACCGACGAAACATTCAGAAGGCTTCTTGGTTTCATAAAACCCGGCGTGTGGGAGTATGAGATCGAAGCGGAAATCTATCATGAATTTCTCAGAAACCGTTCGCAAGGACCGGCGTATGAATCAATAGTGGCCTCCGGTGTCAACACCTGCGTGCTGCACTATGTGAAAAATGATAGAAAGTGCCGTGAGGGGGAACTCGTGCTCATCGATTTTGGGGCCGAGTACGCCAATTATGCATCGGATGTAACCAGAACAGTACCGGTGAGCGGACGCTTTTCCTCTCGACAGAAGGATATCTATAATGCCGTATTACGGGTACAGAAAGCAGCTATGCAGATGTTGCGTCCGGGCAATACTTTCCGGGAATACAACAGAGAAGTTGGTCATATCATGGAGCAGGAGCTTATTGACCTGGGGTTGTTGCACGCCGAGGATGTCAAGCGACAAGATTCCGAAAACCCTCTCTACAAAAGGTATTACATGCATGGTACATCTCACTTTATCGGGTTGAATGTGCACGATGTGGGCGATACATGCCGCACGTTTGAAGCGGGAATGGTCATGTCGTGTGAACCGGGGATTTACATACGGGAAGAAGGCACGGGCATCCGGCTTGAAAATGATGTACTGATTACTGAAAATGATCCGGTAGACCTCACGGCAGAGATTCCGATTGAGGCTGATCACATTGAGGAATTAATGAATCGTTGATCCGGCAGAAAAATATTTTCGTTCTTGACCTGCCTGAGGATTTTGCTGTAAAGTTCCTAAATTAAACATAGTTATGGTGGCAGGTGGTGTATATATTACAGTTCAACCCCAATGAGCTCGTAAAAGGTTCACCGTACGAGTGATATTGCATCTCGCCTTATTTCTCAGTATTCCGGGAGCTTAAGACAACGATTGTCGAAAGGTAGGTATTGCCGCGCAATAGGAAAAGGACTTTCTCCCAGTGCGAGTCTTGAAGGTGAAGCTTTTATTATATCATCTGCAAATTGACTTATAGCGATTTTGTTAACAAATGCTAACAAACATTTAAAAAATGAAAGGAGCTGTCATGAAGAAATTATTTGTGGTGTTGCTTGCTGTTTTTATGATTAGTGCGTTCGGTTCCATGGCAGGTGCCAAGACGTTGAAACTTGCCATGGATGCGGACCCGGTGTCGCTGGATCCGCATGTTCAGCTTTCGGGCGGTATGCTGCAATACTCACATATGGTCTTCGATCCTCTTGTTCGCTGGACCAAGGATATGAAATTCGAGCCTCGTCTTGCAACAAAATGGGACCGTATCGATGACCTGACAATGCGCTTTTATCTGCGTAAAGATGTAAAGTTCCACAGCGGGAATCCTTTTACGGCCGAAGATGTCAAATGGACCATTGAACGCCTTAAAAAGAGTCAAGACTTCAAGGGACTTTTCGAACCGTTTGTGGGTGCCAAGGTGATTGATGATTTAACGGTTGATATAATCACCAAGGAACCGTACTCCCTTCTTTTGAATATGGCCACATATATTTTCCCCATGGACAGCAAATTCTATTCAGGCGTCGATGATAAGGGGCAGCCCAAGGATGCGATTGTGAAGATCGGGCCTTCCTTTGCACTCACCCATGAATCGGGCACGGGGAAATACATTGTTGCTGAGAGAGAGCAGGGCGTCAAAATGGTATTCAATAAATTTCCCGAATATTGGGATAAAAAATCACCAGGGAACGCGGACACCATTATCCTGACGCCCATCAAAAATGATGCCACGCGCGTGGCGGCCCTTCTCTCGGGGGATGTGGATTTCATCATGCCTGTTCCGCCCCAGGATTATGACAGGATTAAGAAGGATGACAAAGTAAAGCTCATCGCTATGTCGGGCAGCCGTATCATTACGGTGCAACTGAATCAGAAGCGGCGTCCCGAGTTTAAAGATGCGCGGGTTCGACAGGCGATATGCTATGCAACCAACAATGCGGGAATCGTCAAGAAGATTATGCGGGGCACCGCAACTGTGGCGGCCCAGCAGGCACCCAAAGGGTTTGCCGGATATGATCCGGCCCTGAAGCCCCGGTACGACCTGAAGAAGGCCCGGGCACTCATGAAAGAGGCCGGGTACGAAAAAGGTTTTGAATGCACCATGATTTCGCCGAATAACCGGTACGTTAATGATGAGAAGATTGCCGAGGCATTTGTCTCGATGCTGGCAAAAATCAATATCAAAGTGAATCTCAAAACCATGCCCAAGGCACAGTATTGGGATCAGTTTGATGCCCAGGTAGCCGATATTCAGCTGATCGGATGGCATCCCGATACGGAAGATTCGGCTAATTACAGCGAATTTCTGATCATGTGTCCCAACAAGGAAACTGGATACGGGCAGTACAACAGCGGCAACTATTGCAATGCCAAGGTGGATGAACTCGTTCTGGCATCGCAGACCGAAACGGACCTGCAAAAACGGTCACAGATGCTCCAGGAAGTAGAAAAGATTCTGTATGATGAGGCTGCATATGTGCCTTTCCACTGGCAGAACCTCTCGTGGGCAGGCAAGAAGGCCCTGCGCATCGAACCGATTGTCAATGTGATGAATTTCCCCTACTTCGGCGATCTGGTGATCGATTAGAAAGGGTATGAGAAGCAAGCACCGAAACCGGTGGTGATATTTTCTCGATATGAATTAAAAAAGGGGGGCAGGAACTGGCAGTCGATCTGCACAGAACTGCCCCTCACTTATTGTGTGAGTTATGTTTGCATTTGCCATACGACGTATAAGTCAGGCCATAATCGTCATGCTGATTATCGGTCTCCTCGGGTTTTCCGTAAAACATCAGATAGGTGACCCCGTGCGTGACATCGTGGGTGTATCGGTTTCTGTAGCCGAACGAGATGCTCTGCGGGATCAACTCGGGCTGAACGATCCGTTTCTCGTACAATATGTCAGGTTCGTTAAGAACGCCCTGCACGGGGATCTTGGCATGTCGTTCTTCTTCAAGAAGCCGGCGCTCGATGTGATACTGGCAAAGGCGCCGGCGACGATTGAGCTGGTGCTGGTCAGTAGTCTGATCATCATCTTCATGTCAATTCCTCTCGGTATCTATACTGCCCTTTATCCCAGACGCCTGTTTTCTCGTATTGTCATGGGAAGCAGTATCGTGGGTGTGTCGATTCCGGTCTTTCTCACCGCGATTCTCCTCATATACCTGTTTTCGGTTGAACTGCACTGGCTCCCGTCGTACGGACGAGGGCAGACGGTTAATCTCTGGGGATGGGAAACGGGATTTTTAACGCTTGACGGATTAAAACATCTCGTGCTGCCCAGTATTGCCCTGTCATCCATCATGCTGCCGCTGTTTATCCGGTTGATTCGATCCGAAATGATGGAGGTACTAGAAACGGAATATGTGAAATTTGCCTGGGCAAAAGGATTGTCGCCGCAACGGGTCTGGTTTATACATGCCTTTAAAAATACACTTTTACCGGTGATAACGGTCGGGGGTGTGCAACTCGGCATCCTGATTGCGTTTACCATCCTTACCGAAACGGTATTCCAGTGGCAGGGTATGGGATTCATGTTTCTCGAGGCGGTTGAGCGTTCCGATACGTCACTCTTGGTGGCCTATATTATCGTCGTCGGTGCTCTTTTTGTGGTAGTGAATACAGTTGTCGATGTCGTTTACGGTCTTGTCAATCCCACCGTAAGGATCACGGGTAGAAAATGAAACAGCGCTGGAAACGTTTTAAGCAGTCATACTTGTTCTATAATTTCAAACGCGATAAAGTGGCAGTCGTCAGCTTTACCATTCTTGCCATAATGATTGTGCTGAGCGTCGTGGCGCCGCTTATCGCCCCGTATAATCCCTATGATACATCAGCCATAGACGTCATGGATGCGGAAATTCCGCCATCCTGGATGGAGGGGGGTGAATCCCGGTTTGTGCTCGGTACGGACATCCAAGGCCGGGATCTCCTCAGCACCATGCTCTATGGTATGCGTCTTTCCGTAATCATCGGCTGTGGTGCGGTGTTGCTGCAGGCATTTCTCGGAATCGTGATCGGAATGCTGGCCGGCTATGTGGGCGGGAAGATCGATGCGTTCCTCATGCGAATGGCCGATGTACAGTTGTCATTTTCAACGCTCATGGTTGCCATCCTGATCAGTGCAATCTTCCAGCTTGCGTTCGGTGTCGGGCGTTACGAGGAACTTGCCATTCCTCTCCTTGTCGTGATAATCGGCCTGGCCGAATGGCCTCAATATGCCCGCACGGTGCGGGCCTCGGTCCTCGGCGAAAAGAAAAAGGAGTACGTCGAGGCGGCGCGAGTCATAGGACTGAGTTCGACACGCATTCGATGGCGGCATATTCTGCCCAATACGATGTCGCCGGTACTCGTGATATCGACGATTCAGGTGGCGAATGCCGTGATGAGTGAGGCGGCCCTCTCGTTTCTGGGACTGGGGATGCCGGTGACAAAACCCTCTTTAGGGTCGCTCATCAATTCCGGATTTGAATATATCTTCAGTGGCTCCTGGTGGATTACACTTTTCCCGGGGGTGCTTCTGGTTATCTTCGTCCTCGTGATAAATCTTTTGGGTGACTTCCTGCGAGACACCTTAAATCCGAAACTGTATAAGGGGTGAAAGCCGATTTAAAATTCGATTTTCAATGTTGATTTAAAGGTCCAAGGAAGACCAACGGCTGTCGCTGAGAATGCGGCTGAATTGTGAATTAACGGATTGATAGTATGGATAGTGTAAAGCATTTGCTTGAAGTGAAAGATCTGGAAGTTACCTTTGCCCTCAGAACGGGGAACCTGACGGCGATAGATGGTGTCAGTTTCAGCCTGGACCGGGGCGAGCGGGTCGGGATTGTGGGCGAAAGTGGTGCCGGCAAATCGGTGACGGGATTTGCGATTATCAATCTCATCAGTAAACCCGGATATATTTCGGGTGGTCACGTCTACTTCAATGGACAAGACCTGACCGGTTTTGCAGATGAAAATATGCGCCACATTCGGGGAAACCGTATCAGTATGGTGTTTCAGGATCCTATGATGACCCTTAATCCCGTGCTTTCAATTGGGACTCAAATGGTCGAAACGCTTCAGGCGCACCAGAAAATATCGAGACAGGCCGCTGAGGAAATCTGTCTCGACAAGTTGCGAAAAGTATATATCCCCGCACCGGAGCAGCGTCTTAAACAATATCCACACGAGTTCTCCGGTGGGATGCGACAGCGCATAGTTATTGCGATTGCACTCTTGACAAATCCCGATATTATTATTGCCGATGAGCCGACGACTGCCCTCGATGTGACGATTCAGGCAGAAATTATGGAGCTGCTCCTTGAACTGTGTGAATCAGAAAAAATGGGACTCATCCTGATAACCCATGATCTGGCGGTGGTGTCGCAGGTGACCAGGAAAATTGTCGTTATGTATGCCGGTAAGATTGTCGAGATGGGACCGACGATGGATGTCATCAGTAATCCTTTGCATCCTTATACGAAGGGCCTGATCAGTGCGTTGCCCGAGAGTTGCACCCGCGGCGAACGGCTCAATCAGATACCGGGAATGATGCCGACACTGACGAGTATCCCGAAGGGTTGTGCGTTTCACCCTCGGTGCTCTATACGAAGCGCACAATGCAAAGAGACCGTACCTCTCCTGATCAGTGTCGGTGATATGGACAGAATGGTTGCGTGCCATATACTGGTTGAATGAGCTAAGAAATAAAATGAATGATCATAATGTGAAAAAAATGACCCATAGACAGGGATTGCTCGAAATCAATCACGTTGTCAAACATTTTGATATTTCCGGAGGGTTGCTGGAACAATTGGCAATAAGGGATGGCCGACTGTCTCGCACACGAACCGTCGTACATGCCGTTAATGATGTGACGTTCACGATTTATCCGGGAGAAACATTCGGTGTTGTTGGTGAAAGCGGGTGTGGCAAATCCACCCTTGCCAGAACCGTCATCGGTCTCTACCCGCCTGATGGTGGAGAAATCATGTATAAGGGAAAGAGAATCGACACGCTCAGTCATTATGAAATGCTGCCATATCGCAGCAGAATGCAGATGGTATTTCAGGATCCGTATGCCTCGCTTAATCCTCGAATGACTGTGAAGCAGGCGTTGGAAGAGCCGCTCGTGTTTCACAACAAATCCATTACTGCCGATGCAGTCAAAGAACGGGTGGGGGTGGTTATGGAGCAGGTGGGCATTGATCCTGTGTGGGGCAGTCGCTATCCTCATGAATTCTCAGGTGGTCAGCGACAACGAATCAGCATTGCCCGTGCGCTCATGGTGGATCCGGAATTTATTATTGCCGATGAACCGGTATCGGCGCTTGATGTGTCAGTTCAGGCACAGATTCTTAATCTTTTTATGGATGCCCAGGAAGAACGTGGTCTTACCTACATGTTTATTACGCATGATCTCTCTGTTGTTGAACATATCAGTACCAGGGTTGCTGTCATGTATCTGGGACGCCTGTGTGAGGTTGCTTTGACAAAAGAACTGTTCAACTCTCCCCGTCATCCCTACACCCAGGCGTTGCTTTCCGCCATACCAAAACTTGGTGTACAAAAGACGTCCCATATCAAGCTGCAGGGAGATGTTCCCACGCCGATAGAACTTCCCGATGGGTGTGTATTCCATGGTCGATGTCCCTATGCTAACCAGCGATGTGTTCGTGAAGTACCATCCCCGGTGTCAATGAAAAACGGTTCGATCGTAGCCTGTCATGCAGTGGAAGAAGGGCGCGTATAGCTTACGGAAGGGGTCTCGGAAGCCCAAAAATTTGCTTTACAAATAGCGCTATTCAGGTATTATAAATTCTTATAGAATGCCTTGAAACAGTTCAGAGGACATTCTCAGATGAGGTGTGCGATGGAATGTATCAGAAAATTGCCTTTACCAGACCTCCGGGAGAGAACTTTCCGGAGGACAGGTGAGCGCGTCTGAAAAGAGGCACCGTAGCCAGGCAAAAAGCAGCAGCCCTGCTCGTCAAAAAATCAATCATGTAAATCACTATATCATTTCGAGACGGTCCGGCAGAAGTTGTGTGCCGATCACTTTCATTTCGAGACGAATCTATCCTCCCTTTATGTGTGTAATGTGTCGCATGCAGTTTCATCACGATATATGTGCACACTCAGATGATGAGCCCATGACATAGGGGTCAGTACACTCAGTGGAAGGGCTGTCACGATATACTGTTTATACCTTTAAAGAGGGGAGGCGTATCATGAAAAGATTATGTGCAGTACTGGTGGTGGTAGTGTGTTGCGTCGTCAGTTTTGCATATGCCGCAGACGACAAAGCATTGCCGGAAGAAGCCGTTGCCATGGTCGAACGTGCCGCTCAATATATAGAGCAGCATGGTCTTAAAGAGGCGTGCCAGGAATTCTGTGATCCGCAGGGAAAATTTATCAAGGGCGATATGTATGTCTTTGTGGTAAACAGGGTGGGTACGTGTCTTGCGAATGGTGGATACCCTGGCCTTGTCGGTAAAAACCTGATGTGGGTGCCGTCACGGGATAAAAAGCTGATGGTACGGGAAATGATCCTCTCAACGAGATATAATCCTGACGGATGGATCGTCTACAAATGGGAAAATCCGGTGACAAAGCAGGTGGCAGAGAAATCCACCTACTATCGACAAGTGGGTGATGTCGTCATTGCATGTGGCGTGTATGAATGAGTACGGCGACAGCACATTTTCGGAATAAAAATGTCGATCATCCACGCGTACATGAAACGAACCGCAAGCTGAAATGAAGGGCCACAAAGGAATCTTTTCCGGTGGAAGAAAGTATCCTTTGTGGCCATACACGGCTCGTCAAGGTTACATGAGGGATATCGTCCGTGTGATTACTGTTACCAGGTTGTCCGGCATGATGCCAAGCAACAAGGTGATGAATGCCAGGATACCGATGGTGACGGTCAGGGGCGAGAATTCCCTGCGACCGGTCAGCGATTGATCTGCAGCTTCACGCATATACATAACCATGATAACCCTGAAATAGTAATACAGGGATACAATGGTCATAATGAGTGCGACCAGCACAAGCCACAGATATCCAGCCTCGATTCCCGTCTTGAAAATATAAAATTTCGCAAAAAAACCCGCGGTTGGCGGTAATCCGGCAAGTGAAATCATAAAAATCGCCATTGACAGTGCCAGGACGGGGTGCCTGGATGCAAGACCGCTCAGATTTTCGATGAGAAGTTTTCTTCCTTCTCGCACCGATATGTAGACAGCGATTCCAAAGGTCCCCATGTTCATGAATGTATAGGCAATCAAATAGAATACGAGGGATGCTCCGCCGCCGTTCTGAACCCCGAGTAATCCTATCAGCATGTATCCCACTTGGGCAATTCCCGAATAGGCCAACATACGGATCAGTTGCGTCTGCCTGAGGGCTGCAAGGTTTCCTGCAATTATGCTGGTACAAGCCATAAATACGAGTGCAACCATCACCGTATCTGTGCGGAAATCTGTGATGGCAAGGCATATCCGCAGAAACACGCCAAATGCCGCTACTTTAGGGGCGACTGAAAGCAGGGCTGCAATACTTACCGGCGCGCCTTCGTAGGTATCGGGAGCCCACATATGAAAGGGGACCGAGGCAATCTTAAACCCGAGCCCGACAAAAATAAGGGCAATACCCACAAGAAGAAGGAGTGACTGTGCATCTGTAGCGACACACGCAAACCCCAGCATGGAAAAGTCAATCCGTCCCAGCGCTCCGTAATAAAATGCAATACCGAGGAGAAAAATTGCCGATGAGAACGCCCCGAGAAGAAAATATTTCAAAGTAGCCTCAACACTTTCGCGGATATCCCTGAAAAATCCAACCAGTATATACATTGACAGAGAAAGAATCTCCATGCCGAGAAAGATTACAAGGAGATTATGGGCTGTAATCATGACGTTCATGCCCAGCATTGATGTGAAAATAAGTGCGTAGTATTCAGCGCAATGGTTGCCTCGTGTCTTCAGGTAATAATGTGAAAACACAATTGCCTGCAGAACGGCGATCAGCAAAACTGTCTGAAATAACAATGCCAGGTTATCTCTGACTATCACGTTATGAAAGCCCGAGTAACCCTTATTCCACAACAACGGGATCAACACCCCCTGCACGAGAATGCCTGCGACTGCCATGAAGGACACCATGGTATGACGCCGTGGTGAAGAAGTGACAAAGAGCAGGACAGAAGCGAAGACCAGAAGGAGTATCTCCGGCAGCAGACACATGGTATTAACGTCGGGTGCAGTGAAATTCATGATTTATTCCTCCTTGATGTAATTGTCCGTCTTCCATGATCTGTGTGTGTGACGCGGAGGAGTTTTGGAGCCTTGAAATAAAAGTATCTGCACACGTGTCAATTCGATTCAGGAAGAATGATGGATAAATTCCGATGATTAAAATACAGAGCAACATGGGAATCATAACGGTCTTTTCACGGAGTGAAAAATCCGAAAATTGTCGACCACCTGGAGAGCGTTCGTTCTCAAACATGACACGCTGATACATCCAGAGCATATAGATGGCCGACAGAATAACGGTTGTCGCACCAAGGGTACCTGCCCACCATTTGAATTCAAAGGCACCCAGAAGTAGGAGAAATTCTCCCACGAAGCCGTTCAATCCGGGGAATCCTATGGATGAGAGCAGCGCAACCATGAAACATGACGCGAGAACAGGGACGCGACCGGCTAAACCTCCCATTTCGTCAAGATTCCTGGTTCCTTTTCTTTCGTATAAGGCCCCCACGAGGATAAAAAGTGCCCCGGTACTGAGCCCGTGATTTACCATCTGTATAATGCCTCCTGTGACTCCTGAAACATTAAGTGCAAAGATGCCTACAATAATAAGCCCCATGTGCGAGATGCTGGAATAGGCAATCAGCTTTTTCAGGTCATTTTGGGCAAAGGCAAGAAATGCTCCGTAAATCACCCCTGTCAAGCCGATACCGACGATAAGGGGCGTACACATTCTTACTGCGTCCGGGAACAGTGGGAAACAGAAGCGCAGCATTCCATACACGCCCATCTTCAAAAGGACACCCGCCAGGATAACGCTTCCTGCCGTGGGAGCTTCCACGTGGGCATCCGGAAGCCATGAATGAAAGGGGAACACGGGCACCTTGATGGCGAACGCGATAAAAAATGCCGCAAAGAGCCATATCTGACTTTCAAGAGGAATTTCCAGCGCCAACCACCTGGTGATATCGAAACTGAGCCCGTATCCGGCACTCTGACTGAGCAACGCCATAACAATGATTGCAACGAGCATAAGCACACTGCCTGCCATGGTATAAATGAGAAATTTGATGGCGGCATACCGTCTGTTTTTGCCTCCCCAGATACCGATGATCATAAACATGGGAATAAGCATGGCCTCCCAGAATACATAAAAGAGAAAGGAGTCAAGCGCGATGAACACTCCGAGCATTCCTGCCTCCAATATCAGGAAAGAAACATAGTAAGTCTTTTCCTTAACTGCAACGCGGTTCCAGGAAATCAGGAGTGCCGCTGTGGTGAGAAACGCAGTCAGAGGAAGAAGAAACAGGCTCAACCCGTCA
>Ga0272442_10007805_pt1 | contig 13740 bp, 12 predicted proteins | sample SSMForm2O_FD_200262 | JGI IMG/M metagenome (GOLD analysis project Ga0272442, IMG submission 200262) | Marine sediment archaeal communities from Little Sippewissett salt marsh, Falmouth, MA, United States - SSM-Form-2O | ecosystem: Environmental > Aquatic > Marine > Wetlands > Sediment ...
CATCTACACATTTCAGTTCCTCTAAAACTGACTTTCTTTCTTCAAAAGTAGTAATAAGGTTTTTAGATACAACATTGTCGGTAAGGAGACCAACAATTAGATGCCCAGTATGTTCTTTTGCTTTTTGTAGTATATTTACCTGACCAAAATGTAATAAATCACAGATAACAGAAGTATATGCGATATTGCCAGAATAATTAGTTGTCATTTCCTACCTCAAACCAAGGAACAGTGGTTACTAATTTGTGTTTCCAAAAGCCATGGCTAAACTGCAAATATTCGCCTATAACTTTTCCATGGTCAGATGTAATTACTATTTTTTTATTTTTTAATTTAACAATTTCCTCAACAGCTTTTAAAACCCGGTTAATATTATAAGTATAGGATTTTTTTAACCCATCCCATCCTTCATCAAAAAATATTTCCCCAATTCCAGCATTTTTTCCAAATAATTTTTCAAGATACCAAAAAGGTATTGGGGGAAAAATATTTTTCATTCTATTTAAATACTTAGCAATTGCACCTATTATATTATTAGTATATTCGATCTCTTTTTTAGTTCTTAATTTAACGATTTCTCTCCCTCGGTCTAAAAAAGGCAGATGTGGTTGTTGGTAATGAACAACAAATCTTTTAGTAGGATACTTTTTGATTGCTTCTAATGCAACTTTAGTAATGGGTTCTGGAAAAACTGCACCAAAATTATTATCCCAATACACTTTATCAACATATATTACTTTATAAAAAGAACGCTCATCAAGCCATTTTTTAAAAGATATTAGATGGTTAATAAAAACAATATTACTACAGTCTCTATTTTGGAAATTCATTTGCATATATTGTTTAGTGCCGATACAGCCTTGATCAAATTGGGTTAGAACTCCATGATATGGATTTACCCTTTTGAAGTAATCATATCTACAGGCATCGAGTAATATTAATATGTCCCATTCTTTATCTATCACAGTCTCCATAATTCATCACTGATCTCGGATATGACTTTAATATCTTTTGGGAATACAGATTTTTTATTTTTAAAGTTTACTCCAACAAATTTGACATTTGCTTTTTCAGCCCCTTCATAATCTGCAATTCTATCTCCGATATATAGTACATTTTCAGGGGAATATTTCTTATTTTTTACAATTTTTTGTATAATGTCTCCTTTTGCTTTGTTAGGTCCATATAATTCTTTGAAATATTTTGTCATTTTTCTTTTATTTACAATTTGTTTCAATTCATCGGTAGGGGTTCCGGATACAACATATAGATCAATATCTTTGTAATTAGATTCTAAGAAATCTTTTGCGCCTTTTATCCAAGGGGCTTTTATTACTTTGTTTAGGGTAAGTTCAGTATATTTTTTTGCTAGTTCATTTAGTTCTTTTTCAGTTAGATTTTTATTTAATAATTTTTTATGAAAATATTTTATTTTTTCAAATCTGGAAATTCCCCCTTGGGTAATATCTACTTTATCTTCTAGACCATATGGTTTGTAGAGATCTTTAAATGCTTCTGATTTGATTTCTGCGGATTTTGCTAAAACTCCATCAAAATCAAAAATTATTGCTTGGTATTTTTCTTTTTTAAGTGCTTTTTCAACGTCTTTTACATCCTCGGGTATATCTACTGCTATTGTATCTTGTTTGACCTCTATCATTTTTACTGGGATTTTATTTTCAATAAAACGAAGTATCTCTATATCTTCTGCTCTTTCGCTTGGCCCTCTTTTTAGTTTACTAAATCTTTTTAGTGCTTTTGCGGTAAAGCTGTAGACGCACACTTGTTTGAAGTATTTTTCTCTTTCTTTTTTTGGGTATGGGATTGGTAAGCGTGATAAAAAAACAGCTTCGTTTTCATTGTTTACAACAACTTTTGGAACTGTAGGATCAGGTAGTTCTTCATTTCTTATTATTTCAGTCATTAGGTTTGTGACTTGCTCTCCAGGAATTATTGCTTTTTTTATTGTTGAAGGTTTTACAAGTGGTTCATCACCTTGGATATTAACATAAATATCTGCAGGTATTTTATCTGCTACCTCTGCAATTCTATCTGTACCAGTTGGGTGTTTATTGGAGGTCATTACTACTTTTAATCCGAGTTCCTTGCATTTTGATTCTATTCTTCTATCATCTGTTGCAACATATACTTCTGTTAATTCTTTTACTTGTATTGCGTTTTGATAGACCCACCAAATCATGGGTTTACCTAGAATTTCAACTAATGGTTTACCTGGAAATCTACTTGATTTATACCTAGCGGGTATGACGCCAATTATTTTAGACATAGTTTTTAAAATCCTTGTAAAATTTCTTGTATCCAGTTGGGCTTAAGATATGGATTCCTTCTTTGTTATTTTTGATTAGATAATCATTTATTTGATTTAGGAAATGTTCACATGTTTTATGTTTTTCAATAAAAATCTCTTTGTCTTTTGGCAGGTCTTTCTCTTTATAGAAAAGCATGTTTTCTTTTGAAGCAAGATTGATGTATCCATCAAGTCCTGCTGAAAAAATTCTGTTTGCACCCATCACAATTGCAATACCCATGAGTAAGACAGAGACAGTTCCGCAGTTTGTTTGGATTACTCCATCTATAATATGAAAATCTTCGTTTAATACATCTTTATGACATAGTTTTTCGTATTTTCTTTGTGTATATTTTTTTATCATTTTATCTGAGATGTTTTGTCCAATTAGAAGTCTTGATTTTTGATTAACAGTGTCAACATAGTCAATAAATCGTCTTTTACTATGAAAAGCGTGATAGTCAGGAATAAACAAGTTGTCAAGATAGTTAGCACCTAGTACTATTGGATTGTATTTTTCTATAAATTCTTCTATGGAGTCTTTGTATTTTTTTAAACTTGGTCCATTTCCAAGTACGAGAAAATCCCTTTTGTTATGTCGGTTTATATAGTTTGGTGCACATTGGATATGTCTTTTTTCGTTGTTTTGTTTTTTAAATGTCTTTTTTGAGCCAATTAGTCCATTTGCTATTAAATTATCTAGTATATTTTGTGAGTAACCGATTGGTTTTAATTCTTGAACTACTTCAAGCGCATTCCAGACGTCTTCTATTGTGTAATCTCTGAGTTCAATTAGGTTTTTTGAGTAATAGGGGTGACAGTCAAACATACCTGATAGCATATATGGTAGTTGGTATCCCCAATCTACTTCTCTTTTGAGATCCATAAAGTATTTGTCTATGCAATGTAGTATTGGGATTACATTGTATTTTTTTGTTCCTTGTAATTGGAGATATGATATTATTGTTTCAATGGGGAGATTTCCGGCTCCTCGCCCCATACCAAAAATTGATCCATCGATTATGTCAACACCGGTTTTAATCGCTTCAAGTGTGTTTGCAAAAGCCATCTGTAGGCTATTGTGGGGATGAAATCCTACTTTTATTCCAGGTATCTCTAATAGAGGTTCAAATAGTTCTTTTATTTGAAAGGGGAGTATGGATCCATAGCTATCTGCTATGTATGCGTAATCTGCATTTGAGTTTTCTAAGAGTTTTACAATATCTTTTTGTTCTTTTTTTGTATATGTTGAATACCCCATCATTTGGATTGAAGTTGTAAATCCTCTTTGTTTGATGTAATCAATGAGTTTAAGTGCTGCTGGAATTTTATTTTTGTGTACTGCTACTCTTACAATGTCTATAACTGTTTCGCTGATAGGTGGTATCTGTGAGATGTCTACTTTTCCAAAGTCAATCATAACTCCTATTCTTGCTCCACTTATCCCAAGTGTTACGTCTCTTAGGTCTTCTTCTTTGCAAAAACGCCATATTCCATTTATATTGTCTTTTTTACTTTTAAATCCAATTTCAAAAATGTCAATACCTGCATCTGAGACTGCACGGTATACTTCTCTTACTAATTTTTTATTGAAATTCCAATTGTTTAGGTATCCTCCATCGCGAATTGTACAATCAAGGATTTTTATTCTTTTCATACTCCTCCCAGACTTCTTTAAATTTTCTTCAATAGCTTTATGTTATTTTAGATAATATATTTTTTTGTATAAAATCTCTAGTATAATCATACATTTTATGTGTTTTCATATAATTCCTTTATTGGTATTATTAATTGATATATTTTATTTCCAAATACAAAACCAAGGTAGAATAATCCTAGTAGTCCAACTGTTTTTATGTGATCTGCTATTTTGTATTCTTTATGGTATTTTCTATACAGTGCTGCTATTCCTCTAATTTTTCTTGTCCAATTTTCTGATATTTGTCCTTTGCAGGCGTTTTGTTCGATTAATATTTCTGGGACGCATCTTGCTTTTCCATGGTTTGATAGTCTTATTGCTAGGTCGTATTCTTGTGCTGATGGTAGTTGAGTGTCAAATATTTCTCCTGTTTTTTTGTATTCATTTTTTAGTAGATCTGCTCTAACGAGGTATGATGATGTTGATGATAGATTAAATGATTTTAGTATCATATCATGTGATATTTCGTCTGGTGGTTTGTTTATTCTGTTTTGTCCAAATCTTAAATCATGAGAATAGCATATTACAAGAGGGCAATCTGAGAATTTTTCCATGAGGTTTACTTGTTTTTCAATTTTTTCAAGCATCCATGTATCATCATCGTCTAAAAAAGCAATCATTTCTCCTTTAGCTTTTAAGACGCCTAGATTTCTTGCGTAAGGGGATCCTTTTGGTTGTCCATGGTAAATATATTTTATTGTTCTATTTTGTTTATTTTTTTTGAATTTTTTTTCAATTTTTTCTTTTATTGATTTAGGTGAGTCATCAACTACTACTATTTCAATTTCCCCGGAGTAGTTTTGATCTATTACTGTTTGAACTGCTTTGTATAATTCTTTTTCCCGTTTATAGGTTGGAATAATTACTGATACTAAAGGTTTCACCACGACTCCACCAATTAATGTAATATACTTTATTTTAATGATTCGTTGACTTTTCTAATTGCTTTTAGTAGTATTGGATCGATATTGTTTTTTTCAAAGGCTTTTACTAGTGATTCTGTGTCTTTTGGAAAACAAAAACCTCCGAAGGGTTCTCCGAGCATGTTTGATCCGTATTTGCTAATTCTTCTGTCTAGTGTGACTGCGTTGGCAACTTGTTGCGGGTTGACTTTGAGTTTATCACAGATTTTTTTGATTTCATTCCAAAAGCTTATTTGAGTTGCAAGCCAGCAGTTTGCAGAATATTTTATTAACTCTGATGTAGCAATATCTGTAAAGATTATTGGTATTGTTTCTGATTTGTATGCTTCTTTTAGTTTTTGTTTTGTTTTTTCGTCTTTGCTTCCTATAATAATGCGGTCTTTGTTGAATATGTCTTCTATTGCTACTTTTTGTCTAAGAAATTCTGGTACATGAGCTATATGGGTGAGGTTGTATTTTTTTGCTATTTTTTCTGTTTCACCGGGGGGCATTGTACTTCTTATTACAATTATTGAGTTTTGGTTGTCTTTGTAAATTTTTTGAATTGCTGATTCCGTGTCCCATTCTGCAGTGCATATCCATATAATGTCTGGTTTTTCATCTTTAATTTGAGATGATTCTTTTAATGTTTTGTAACCCTTTTTTGATAAATTTGTTAGCACTTCTTCATTTATATCATGAAATAAGACTTCATTGTTGTTTGATTTGAACCATATTCCTGTTGCTTTTCCTATGCATCCTGCTCCGATAATTATATGTTTCATAATCCTCACGTTGTCATTATTTGTTATTATTTTCAGGTTTTTTATCTTGGCACAAAATATGGAATCCTAATATAAATCTTTTTACAGAAATTATTTAATTATTATGGGGAAAAAATGTTATCCTATTATTTGGATTACTTGGTCGTTTACGACTAGAAATTCTACGAGTTCTATTGATTTTTTTAGTTTTTTCAAAAGATCATAGCTTAATAGGTGACTATAGTGGGATAGAACCCGGCTTCCACTTGGAGCCCAGCTTGCAATTTCTAGTGTTTCTGCGTCAAAATCTTTTACGCTTCCAAGTATGATAAAGCTTTTAGTGTCGATTTTAAAGTCACATGAGTCGCATTCAATAATGGTTTTATAGGGTATGTAGGCGTTTTGATCGTCAAGTATTGGTTCTGCTTGTATTATGGTAATTGATCCCCCACATTTTGGACATTTGGGTGAATGTTTCCCTGTTTTATCCCATATGTCTGCCAGAACTCCCAGGTCTTTGTATTTCATCTCCTAAAACTCCGTTCTACATAATATACAAGCTTCTCACATATATAATTTTGGTAGAATTTGCTTCTCTTTTTTTGTCTGCAATCATTAAAATATAGAACATTGTTAACATATATCAATTATTGTTTTGCTTTTTTTGTTTTCTTTATCAAATTTTTTTTTAAACAATAGACAGGGAATCTAAATTATTGTTATATCCAATATTTTACAGGTTTTTTATTATGTTATACTTAAAAACCATTATAGTTAAAAAGCTTAATTTACTTATGATTTTTGAGGATAAAACCATATGAAAATCATTACACTTCTGACAGATTTTGGTACAATTGATGGGTATGTTGGGCAGATGAAAGGTGTTATCTCTCAAATTTCTGATGCTAAAATTATTGATGTTACTCATGGTGTATCTGGTCATAATATCAGAGAAGCTGCTTTTATTCTGAGAAATGTTGTAAGTTTTTTTCCGGTTGGATCAATACATATTGTGGTAGTAGATCCTGGTGTTGGTACTGATAGAAAAGGTATTTTTATTACAACAAAAAGTCAAGTGCTTGTTGGTCCAGATAATGGTGTATTGATGCCTGCTGCTCGGCTTTTAGGTGATTTTACCGTTTATGAGATTCAAAATATGAAATATGTGCAAGATTTTGTTTCTCATACGTTTCATGGAAGAGATGTTTTTGCACCGGTTGCAGCACATATTTCAAACGGTGTTTCTTTTGACAAAATTGGCAGTAGAGCTAGTAATTTTGTTGATTTGGATTTTGAAGTTTGCAGTATTAATAAGAATAGTGCGTCTGGAAAAGTAATTTATATTGATCATTTTGGCAATCTTATTACTAATATTGATGGTGTAAGACTTTTAGATTTGTTAAAGTTTGATGAAAAATGTATGGTTTTTTTAGGGGATCATTCTTTAAAAATTCCTTTTGTCCGATCCTATGGTTTTGTTAATAAAAAGGATTGTCTTGCTACAATTGGTAGCAGTAATTTTTTGGAAATTGGTATTAATCAGGGAAATGCTGCTAAAAAATTGAAAGTTAAGGAGGATACTGCGGTAAAAATTTTATTTAGTTAATATTTTATTGACGGCTAGTGTTGTATATGTGTTGTCTCCAAGGTATAATGTGGGTTTGATTTTTGTAATGTCTAGTAATTCTTTTTTGAATGCGTTTTGTTCAGCTTGAATATTTTGTATTTCACCGATTAATAGTTGGTGATCACCCAATTTTATGTCATCTACTAGTTTGCATTCAAGATGAGAGTAACACTCATTGATCATTGGTGTTGATATCTTTGTACTAGGTTGTAATGTTAGTTTTGTTTCTAGTATTTTATCTGTGTTTTTTCCGGTGTGTGTTCCACAAAAATTTGCTTTTTCTGCGATTTTGTATGGTACAAAATTGATTACAAATTCTTTTGCTTTTGTTATTAGATTATATGAGTATCTTTTTGGTGCTACTGAAATTCCATAAAGTGGTGGTTTTTTTGATATGGGGGTATGCCATGCAAGTGTTATTACATTGGTTTTTCCTTTTGTGTCGTTACAGGTGACTAGTACTGTTTGCATTGGGAATGCATAATGGTAATATTTTTTTATTTGTCCTTGTGTTTTCATTTTTATTTTTCCTCCTCATCTTTTTGTTTTAATATTGCGTCTTGAAGCCCATGTGCATAGTTGATACAACCAAATGCTGTAAAATAATCTTTTTTTTGGTGATAATATTTTGTGTCACTGTAGTATTGTCGTGCTAGTTCAATTATTTTTTTTTGTTTGTTGTTTAGTTTTTGTATTTTTTGTGTGTTTTCTTCAAACATTGTTATGTCTTTTTGTATACGTGTTTTTTTGTCCATAGTTTGTCACTAATCAATGGTTAAAAGATATTTGTTTGATAATGTTTTCTAATATTTTTTTAAAAAAAAATTTTATTGGGTTTTTTTGACCCAATTTTTCTAGTTTGCTATTGGTTGTTCTGTTGATTGTTCTGTTGTGCTTAGTAGAAGTATTTTGATTTTTACTTGGTGTTCGTTTGACCATTGTGTTTCTGCGTCGTATATGTCTTTTGCTTTTACTTTTACTGTGTAAGTTCCTCGTTTGCTGAAGCTGTGGGTGATGATTATTTGTTCTCCTTGTTCGTATGGTCCTATCCATCCACTGTTTGTTTCATCTCCCCAGTCTATGTAGTACCATACGTCTTCTTCTTCGTAGTTGTCTGCTAGTATGTAGAAGTTTAAATCTTTGTTTCGTTTTCCTTTTGTGTCTCCGTCGATTATTGGTCTGCTTGGTGGGTTGTTTTCTCTGGAGATTACTTTTGCGGTGTCCTCTGTTTCAAAAATAGTATACATTGGTGTTTCTATGACTATTAAACCACTTGCTTTAGCTGTGTTTATTGCTCCTTCGCATCCAGATGGAGCTACGACTAAAGCGTCAAATTCTATTATTAGTGTCTCTTGGTCAGATAATGTTAAGTTGGTTAGGTTCCACCATATTGTTTTTTTGTCTTCTGAGATGTTAGTTTCTTTTATGTTTGCATTTCCAGTGTATTCAAGAGTGCATGGTAGATAATCTAGTATGGTTATATTTGATAGATGATATTTTCCGTAGTAGGTTAAGTTAAGTTTGAATCTTACTGTTCTTCCAATTATTTGAAAAGTTTCTTCTGCCCATTCATTTTCATTCCATACTTGTTTTATGAATTTTGGTTCTGGTACTTCACATGTTATGGCAACCTTGTCGCAGCCTTCTAGTATTGTTTCGCAGGGAAAACATCCCCATGCCCAGGCATATGCTTTGTTGTAGATTGTTTCTTCACAGTAGCATACTATTTTTACTGCATATTTGATGCTGACTGTTTCTCCGTCTTGTAAAAATAGGTTTTCGTTTCTTGTCCAATTGAAAAATATATCTTTTTTGTCCTCGGATATATCTACATTTGGGAAATCTGCTATTCCTGTTGTTGAAAGAGTTATTGTGAAGTTTTCATCGTATTCTAAACATTCGTCTGGTAGTTGGTCATGTATTATCATGCATTTTATTGAGTTTGGTCCATAGTATGTTACTGTTATCTTAAATTGTAGAATATCTCCTTTCCCTACGTTCTTGATGCTTTCTGCCCATGCTGTTCCGTTCCATACTTGTTTATCTACTTCTATTTCTTCTTGATCTTCTTCTACCATTACAGTTGCTTGATCTTCATCACTATGATCAAATATGTTGCATTCTGATGCAGTAACTGTTGCGGTGTTTACGTTTTCAATTATTATGTTTGTTATTACTTCTGCATCAAATTCTATTGATATGTTTTCGCCATCTTGAAGCAATGGGTCCATAGCTGAGAAGTTCCATGTTAGTATGTTTTCGTTTATTTCAGGTTCTATGTCTGGTGCATTTGTTATTGTAACGTTATCTACATAATGTAAATCATCTGGTAAATAATCTATTATTTTTATGTGATGCAGTAGGCTTTCTCCGTAGTAGGTGAGTGTTATTTTAAATCTGACTGTGTCTCCGATTTTTGCTTCTGTGTATTCATCCCACCAACCCTCTCCTTGTAGTGGTTGTCGCCAGACTTGTTTTTCAAAACATATTTCTCCTTGGTCTGTTGTTTGGTTTTTTTCTATTGTTGCTGCGACAAAAGTGGTTGATAGTAATAGTGTTGCTATGACTAATATTATTCCTATTTTGTTTTTTCTTTTCATAAGTTTTACCTTCCCTTATCCTTTCCACTGTTTATATGATATTTATAGTTTTTTATAGAATTGCTTTTCTATATTATCTAAAATTAATATTTTAATGTATCGGTTGAATGATGCTATAAAATTATCTAAAGATAGATTTATAAACCTCATTTGTCTTTTTTTTGTTAGGAGGTTTACATAATGTATAAGAAATGTACAAAACAAATGTTTTCTTTTATTTTGTTGATTTTGTTTATATCTTCTGCTTTAAATACTGCTATTGCATCAGTACATTTAACACATAATTCTAGTAGAAATCTTTCTACTGTTTTATATGTTGGGGGATTGGGGCCTGGGAATTTTACAAATATCCAAGATGCAATTGATAATGCCTCCAATGGTGACACCATATTTGTTTTCTCAGGAGTTTATCATGAAAATGTTTTCGTTGATAAACAACTAACTATTATTGGTGAAAGCAGAGATGAAACAGTTATTGATGGAGGATATGGTAAGTATGCAGTTGAAATTATTTCAGATGCTGTGTGCTTTTCTGGTTTTACTGTTTCTGATTGCACTGGTTATTATAATGCAGGTATTATGATCTTTTCAGATTTTAATTATATTTCAAATAATTTTGTTACTAACAATCGAGATGGAATACGTTGTGAGGGATCAAATAATTCGATTTCTAAAAATTTTGTCTTTGATAATTTTAATGGGATTTATCTTGTAGAAGCTACATATAATTATATTTTTAGAAATACCATTGAAAAGACCCTTAGAACGGGAATTAATGTTGAGATATCTTCAAATTTTAATGAATTTGTAGAAAACACTGTTACTTTGGCTAATTGGTATGGAATTGGTTTTGGGGAATCGTCTGATAATAATACAATTTATCATAATAATTTTGTTTTAAATCGTTGGCATGCGTATGATGAATGTAGTAATAGTTGGAATGACAAATATCCTTCTTGTGGTAATTATTGGGATGATTATGATGGTGTTGATGAATATTCAGGTAAAAATCAAAATCATCCTACACCTGACGGTATTGGTGATACACCTTATTATATTGAAGGTAATGGTAATTTTGATTGTTATCCGTTTATGTTTCCATATATTCCTTATCCTAAAATAGAAATTGAGTTTGTTTCTCAGGGTTTACAGATTTGTGCTGTAATAAAAAACGTTGGTAGCAATGATGCAATTAATGTATCATGGGGTATGTCTTTTGATGGCGGTCTACTTATTTTACCACGAAATCATAATGTTAGCGGTACTTTTCCGGTTATTTTAGCTGAAAGCGAAGAAATCATTTGTATTTCTGGTTTTCTTTTTGGCTTAGGTCTTATTAATCTATATGTTGAAGCTGATGCAGAAAACGCTGCTAAAATAACAAAGCAGATTAGTTTCTTTTTGCTTGGACCGTTTATTTTTATCATCGAAGTCTAAAATTATTTTGTCATTTTTATATAATTTTGTCGTCTAATTATCCGACTTTTTTAAAAATGTGATTCTACAGAAGAAAATTTAACAATTTTTTACATTTTTTAAGGAGTAATTTTTTTATCGTCTTTTACCCGATAAAATAGAAAAGTATTTAAACACATAAGTCAACAAAATTATTATACAAATTAAATAAAATAAGGTGCAAATTAAATGAAGAGAGCAGTAACTCGAATAGATAAAACAACAGAAGGTGCAATTCGAGATATACTGCGTTCAAGAGCAAAAACCAAAATTTACATTTTTCTTTTGAAAAAAAATGGAGCACGAAGCGAAGAAATCATCAAAGAAGTAAACCTACATCCAAGTACCATACGAGAGCTTCTTTCAAAAATGCATGAACAACGACTAATTTTTAGAGAAAAACTAAAAAATGATTGCATTGGAAAAAACCCGTATTTCTACCGAGCAGTACCACCGGTAACACTTCTTCAAAGATATACTAAAGATTTAGAAGACCGGCTTAACAAACTAGCAAATCTTTCAGCTCCATCTCCAAAAGAAAATCAGAATAACCGATATGTGAAAATAAAAATCTATGAGGCAAGTCGATAAAATATGAACATAAAACCTTTGGCAAGACTAATGGTAAAACACCCAAAAACTGTTGTATTAGTGTTTACCATTTTCACACTTGTCATTGCATCACAAATCCAAAATATTTACATGGAATCAGATCTAAGTGGTTACTTACCGCAAGATACCAAAGTAATTGAGCTGTGGAATGACATCAACGAGGAATTTGAGATAGGATCTACTATTGTCATTTATGTTGAAGCAGATGATATCCGTGATCCATATGTTTTAAAAGAAATGGATAGAGTAACTAACAAAATAAACAAATATAATCTTGATAAAGGAGAAAAAGACGGTATTGTAAACGTTATGAGTATTGCATCTTTAATCAAAGAAGAAAACGCAAAACCCATGTCTGTAGGTGGACTTGGCGGAATGGGACAGTTTGCAATACCTGAAGATATCAACTTAATTACACGGTACATGGCACGATTACAACAATATGAAGGTATATTGTTTTTAAATAATTTTAAAGTAACCGTGATAGTAATCCAACTTTCAGACGATATAGAATATAACGAGGTATTATCTTCAGTTGAAGCAGCCATTGAAAAAGAAGCTCGTTACGCTGAGATGACAATTACGGGCAGTATTGCAATGCAGCATGCAATACAAGAACAAAGTATGAGATCATTGACAATTGTATTTCCATTAGCAGTATTGTTTATATCTATTGTTATCTTCTTTTTCCATAGAACTGTAAAAGGAATCATAATTGTATTTTTACCTTTGTTATTTGCTTTAGCTTTAACATTTGGAACTCTGGGGATTATCCAACCTGAACTTTCAGTTCTGGCAATTGCAATTGTGGCACTTCTTGTTGGACTTGGTGTTGATTACTCAATTCACTTATTGAATAGGTTTGCAGAAGAAAAATCAGTAAATGATAAGATATTGCGAGTTGAAAAAACATTAAAACAAACTGGAAAAGCAGTACTTCTCTCTTCAATTACTACAGTCATTGGCTTTTCATCACTTATGGTTTCTAGTATGAAGCCGCTAGTAACATTTGGTTTTGGCTCTGCAATTGGTATTTTATTTTGTTTTATTTCAGCATCAATTCTTGTTCCATGTCTTGCAATGATATTAAAGTTTGAAAAAACCGGGTATGTTTCTAACTGGAAAAAATTTGCAAATTTTGCAGTGGAAAACAGAAAACGAGTGATTGTAATTGCTTGTTTTTTTGCGATAATGTCTCTTGTAGTTTTACCAAATATTAAATCTGAGGTTAACTACGTTGAAATGGCGCCAGAGGGCCTTCCTGAGGTTGAAAAATTGTTTGAATACTCTGAAAACTTTGGAGGCGGCGCAAACGTAAATATGCTTCTTGTTGAAACAGACCCCGAAGGTTTGACTCAACCTGAGGTGATTGAAGCAATATATGATATGGAGGAGGAGATGAGAAAAACTGGTGTGACAGTTACTTCTATTGCGGATCAGCTCAAGGAGATAAATGAGATTTTAGATCGTAATGCAATTGTTGAAAAAATTTCTGATTATGTAGAAGTCGATCAGATTGTCTTTGATACTGTGGCAAAGAATGGTCTTGTGGATGGTGAGTTTTCAAAGACGATTTTATTTGTTTATTTCCCTGTTGGAATTAGTATGGAGCAAATTGAGATTTTAGTTGACAGCGTCAATGATATCACAGCTTCATGGGTACTTCCAGAAGGCGGTCGTATTTCGTATCTTACAGGTCAAGATGCAATAAATGTTGAAATTAATAATCAGCTTTATGATCAACAAAGTCGTTCACTTATTATTGCACTACTT
>Ga0272442_10007806_pt1 | contig 13739 bp, 14 predicted proteins | sample SSMForm2O_FD_200262 | JGI IMG/M metagenome (GOLD analysis project Ga0272442, IMG submission 200262) | Marine sediment archaeal communities from Little Sippewissett salt marsh, Falmouth, MA, United States - SSM-Form-2O | ecosystem: Environmental > Aquatic > Marine > Wetlands > Sediment ...
GAGGATACATATCTACACTAATTAAGAATAACATGCCTGTTATAGGTTCACTTGATACGGCTATTGAAGATGTACCTCCCTTACCCTGAATAGTTACGAAACTGTAAGAATTTGCCCTAACCAGCCTGTATGCCCTGACTGATAGGGACATTTCAAAGAGGAACTAGTTCCACAACCATCCCGTCTTCAAGAGGGTACCTTTCGATGACAGAAAGCCTGGCTCTGGCTTTACATGCCTGCAGCTTCTCTTTCATTTCTTCTTTAAGTTCCTCCAGAACCCACCAGGCAATCTCGATGCTGTCTTCTTTTGTTTCAAAAAGTTCTCCGGGGACTTCGAGTTCGTGCAGGATCTTTTCCGCAATTTCCCTGTCCATCGGACCTTCTCCTTCAATCACCCCGTACATGAGAGTCCCGTCCTCGGTTACCTCGTCGAATTCCCTTGCAGTGTTCTTTGCAATCCTCTGGAGCCTTTTGCGGAGCTGGACAGCGTCTTTGTAGGTCGAGGAACATAAATGCCCTTTATCACAGTTGCATAAAGCTACTTTTGCAAGTTCAAGGGAACCGGCTGCGGCGTTTGACGTGTCGGATTCGAGGAAATATCCTCTTTCAAGGAGAGCTTTGGAGTTGTTATCGGAAAATTCGAGTTCGTTCAGGTTCAGGAAAATTCCAGCTTCTTTTGCAAAGGCAGCTACTTTTTCAGCCCCTTTGAGAGCCGGGATTTCGATCCCGCTTTCAATTCCAAGTTCTCTTGCAGTCTTGAGGGCTGCCGCATAAGGACTCTGCTTCAGGTCTCCCCAGATTGCCTGTGGGGGATGAAAACGGATCTCGTCCAGGCCTGCCTCTGCGAGTTTTTCAAGGATTTCCTTTTCAGGGGCAAGGCACGTATAGAGGTGGATGTGATGTTTGCTCCCGAATACGGATTTCAATAACCAGATGTAGTGCAGCACCCTCTCGAGTTTCAGGAGCGGTTCCCCTCCGGTTATTCCCGTCCCGAGAGCGTCCATAAGCTTTGCTTCTTCCAGCAGGTCCGCATCATTTTTTACGGGTCTTTCGTTTGCAAAGACCTGGTCTTTTCCTCCCCGCTCGTCCGAAAGCGGACAGTAGAAACAGCTTTTAGGGCAGAGCCCCGTTACGAAGAGAACCAGCTTTGCACCCTGCTGGCAGAGCTTACAGCCTTTGGAAAGGTAATTGTAAAAAGAGCCTGTCTCGTCTTCAGTGAATTTTTCCATGCCTGTGTCTGCATATTCTTTTGTTATATATAAGGTTTGTTTTTCAATCAGGATCTGCCGATTCAGAAACTAATATATGCATCAGGCTCCAATGGTTCCCTGATGCCCGAGAAAAATGGATACGTCGTTGTTTTCGGCTGTAACATGGAATGATTCTAACAATTCACATGGAATGAGGTGATTATCCTGGGGACATTTCCCGTTTCTGGAAAAATAATTGACATCACGGTTCCTATTTCTCCTTCTACCAGGGTTTTTCCCGGGGATCCGGAGCCTTCGATCGAAAGTGTCTGCACTCTCGAAGCGGATGGGTGTGCAGTTTCAAAGCTCTCTTTCGGGAGCCATACCGGCACCCATGTTGATGCCCCTTCTCATGTCCTGAAAGACGGAAAACCGGTTGACAATCTGGAACTCGAAAGTCTGATGGGCAGGGCAGTTATTCTGGACTTTTCTTTAAAAACCGGGGCTCTTTCCAGGGATATGCTTGAATCCGCTTTCCGTAATGCCAGCTGTTCTGAAGGCTGTTTTGAAGATGTTACTGTCCTTCTCTTGAAGACAAAAAATCCGGGATCCCGGGCCGGAGACGGGGTTTGCCTGGATGAGTCTGGTTCTGAGTCCTGTTCTGAATCAGATCCTGAGTCCTGTTCTGAGCCCGATTCCCTTCAGGCTTCTGGTCTGGAAATCGTAAATGACGGGGAAAACGGGGAGTTAGAAGAGTCTTTTTATCTGGAAGAAGATGCCGCAGCCTGGATAGTCAATAATAGTTTTTTCACTGTCGGAATAGACCGTTTTTCCGTGGACAGCCTTGATTCTGAAAACCTTCCTGCTCATCACATACTGCTTTCAAACAGAATAAATATCGTGGAATGCCTGGACCTGAGCCCCGTGGAAGCCGGAAGCTACTTTTTCATCTGCCTGCCCCTGAAAATCCTGGGGTGTGACGGGGCTCCTGCACGGGCTGTTTTGATTCAGGAGTCCGGGATTTGATTCCCGGATGTATTTCTTCGAACTTTCTAGATACAATATTTTTTATATGTCAGGTCTTTTAGAAGTGGGACATCGTGTACCTTATCCCGTTCTCAGAAACCAGCTCAAAGACAAATTCCCCGGATACCGGGTATTTGATCACGATTCCTGTTTCGTTGAACCCGGATGGCGTTTCATTGTTTTCCAGGCTTGCTGCAGGGACCCAGTTCCCTTCTTCATCGGGGGCGCCTTTCAGGAAGTGGACCGTTTCCCCTTCCAGCAGTACTCTTTGCTTTACTCCGTTTTTGTACTGGTAAATAAGGGTGTTACTTTCGAGCTTCCACTCCGAATCGCTCAGGTTTCCGGAACAGTCCGGGTCTGGGTCTACGCCGAAACTCAGGTAGCTGATACTTTCCGGGAGGGAAAGAGTGAGGATGCATCCGCTCCCTTCGGGGGCGTATATGTCTTCGAGAGGCCGGGAATGCCCTTTCTGGATCGAGTGGAGGGAAAGGGCTGCATCCTCCACCTGGGCTTTGATTTCCGCTTCATCGAGAACAGGGGAAGCATTTTCCCATGCCTGGGCAATTAGAAGCAGGACCGCAGCAAGCAGTCCCAGATATACCACCAGTTTCAGGGGGATGGTATCTGCAGCTCGGGTATCTGCAAAAAAAGATTTCATATGTATGGGATTTCCTGCATGTAATAAAAATTTTTACATGTTGGAATCATAAACTTGATGGAATCATAAACTTGATGGAATCATAAACTTGATGGAATCATAAACTTGTAGGAACGTAAACTTGTAGGAACGTAAACTTGTAGGAACGTAAACTTGATGGAAAAGTAAATATGAAATAGGGGTCAAAAAGTAACTGATTAGGTGAAACTGATATGGTTAAAAGGAAGGGGTTGCAATAACATCACAAGATTCGGAAGAAAACCTGTTTTGTATTTCTTTTTCGGCTGAACAGCTGCGACAGATCGAAACGTATGCTGATGAATATGATATGGGTGTAGAGGAGTTTTTGAAAAATGTCTGCCTGACATACTGCCTTGAGCATGTTGAAGAAGCCTGTGGGGGGAAAAAAGAACCCAAAAGAGCCACCGGGCCGGTGAGTTCCCAACCTGAAGACTTGGTCAGGAAAGCAACTGATAAAGCGAAAGCCAGAATTGAGCTGAAGACCGGAAAAAAATTTGGTCCTAAAGAACTGCTGGACGGCCCCCTTATCCTGGACGAGCAATCTATCAATTGCCTTAATTCGATAAAGCGGGAGAACCGCTACATCCCGAACAACAGGATTATCCTGGCAGCAATAAAACTGGGCCTGAACTCAATTAACCAGGCTATGGACCTTGAAAGGCAAAGATTCAGGGATTGACTTTGCTTTTTTCCTTCAGTTTTTTTCTCCAGCCGTTTTTCTCTCTGGGTTTTTCTTTTTTTAATACTTATTACTGTGATATTAATACTTATTACTGTGATATTAATCTGGTTTCTTATTTTTATGGCCTGGTTTCAGGCCTGGCTGTCAACCCATTCCAGGAACTTATCAATGGCCCTGCGGCGGTGGGAAACTTTGTTTTTCTCGGCGTCCCCGAGTTCCCCGAAGGTCATTCCCTGGTACTCGAAGATCGGGTCATAGCCAAATCCCCCGGTCCCGCGTTCTTTGTAAGCGATTTTGCCTTCCACAACTCCGGGGAAGACCAGGGGTTCTTTTCCGGGTTCACAGTATCCGACCACGGTTTTGAAATAGGCGGTCCTTTCTTCTTCCCCTTCCATGAGCTTGAGCACTTTCTGGTTTCCGAGGTTATCCTCCACATAGCGGGAGTAGGGGCCCGGAAAGCCGTTTAAGGCTTTTATGAAAATTCCCGAGTCGTCCACCATTGCCGGCATGTCCAGTCTGTTTGCAACATACTGAGCCCCGTGGGCGGCAATAGGTTCCAGTTCATCTTCCTGGTATTCGGGGTAGCCGTTTTTGTTCTGGATGACTTCGATTCCCCGGGACGCGAGGATGTCCCGGACCTCGGCAAACTTGCCTTTATTTCCTGTAACGAAAACGATTTTACGCATAGCGAGCCCTCTTTTTGATCTCTTCAACTCGCTTCAGTACATCCGCTGCTTCTATAAAAGTACTTCCATACCCTTTTTTGAAAGCTTCCTTCAGGGCTTCGGATTCCCTGTGTGTGCTTTCAAAGGTCTGGAAGAGCACATGGACGTCCACACCCCTGGCTTCCAGGGACTTTTCGAAGTGGGCAAGCCCGAAGTCCAGGAGGTAGAGCCTGCTCCCGGCGAGCAGGAGGTTTGAGGTGGTAAGGTCCCCATGCGCTATTCCCGCGCTGTGCAGCTTTCCCACCAGTTCTCCCACCTTTTCGGAAAGCTCCGGGGTTATCAGGTACTTGATCGGAGCCCCTTCGATATACTGCATTTTAAGCTTGAAATCCTCAACATCATAGATAATGGGCGTGGGAACCCCTGCACGCCGGGCTTCCGACATCAGGCGGGCTTCGGTCCGGTTCCTTTCTTTCCGGATCCTTTCATCTATTTCCTTCAAACGGTAAGCTTTCGGAACCCTCTCCTTGACAAGCAGTTTTTCTCCTTCAGGCCCTTCTTCGAGATATACGACAGCTTCGGCCCCGCTGTCCAGCAGCTCCCCGGGAGGAGCCCTGAGAAGAGCTTCCGGAGAGATTTCCAGGGTTTTTTCCGCTTCTTCTTCCGGGATCCAGGTCACTTCCACGTCATCGGTCCTGAAACTGGGGTCAACCCGCGACTCTTCCAGGGTAAGCAGGTTTCCGGATTTATACATCAGGAGCCCGGTATAGGCTATCATGGTCCCGTTGTCCCCCATGAAGCGCTTTTCGGGAACGTAGAACTTTGCATCCCTGGCTTCGCACATGTCGTTTAACATCTCCCTGAGCCTCCCGTTGGCTCCGACCCCTCCGGCAAGCAACACCTCTTTTTTCCCGGTGTGGGCAAGGGCGCGTTCGGCCACTTCCACTACCATGGCAAAGGCTGTTTCCTGGTAGGAGTAACAGACGTCCTCAAGAGGGGCTTTTTTCAGGGCTTCGCTGGCAGCCGTGGAAAGGCCCGAAAATGAGAGGTCCATCCCCTTGACCACGTAAGGGAGAGGGATGTAATTCTTCGCATCTTTTGCATACATTTCGATCTTCGGTCCCCCGGGATGGGGAAGACCAGCTCCCCGTGCGAACTTGTCAAGGGCATTTCCAAGCCCGATGTCCAGGGTTTCCCCGAAGACCCGGTACCTTCCTGCCATGTGGGAGAGCACCTGGGAGTTTGCCCCGCTCACGTAGACGACCACAGGGTCATTTCCAGGAGTCCTCCAGATCCCTATCTCGATGTGGGCGATGCAGTGGTTGACCCCTATCAGGGGGACCCCCAGGGAAAGGGACAGCATCCGGGCTGCCGTTGCCACGGTCCTGAGACAGGGTCCAAGCCCAGGGCCCCGGGAAAAGGCTATCCCGTCAATATCGGAAGAATCAACTCCTTTTTCCTTAGCTTCCGCAAGAAGTCTTTTGATCACGCTTGCTGCGTATTTTGCATGGTGCTGGGCGGCTTCCCGGGGGTGGATCCCGCCGGTTTCCGGTTTGTAGGTCTCCGTGACCTCGGCAATGATCTCGGTCTCGTTCACGATTGCGGCACTCAGGTTCCAGGCAGTGCCTTCGATTCCAAGAATATATGTTTTTGTCAAGGCGTTCCGCTCTCCTTAAAAATGGTCTTCTCTGCTTACTATTGCTTCTTCCGATTATGAAGGAATAGGTTTTATATAGCTTTGCCTCCCCGGATTACTGCCCCCGGAGCAAAGTATTCCCTTGTGCTTGTAAAAAATATTCAGGACTGTTTTTGAAAAATCCCGGGCTTGCCTTCTCGCACTGCTTTCGAAAACTTCTCCTGCCCTCTGTCTTCTCAACTTCTTCTCTTACACTTCAAAACTTTTCCAGTTTTTCTTACACTCAGAATTTTTCCAGCTTCCCTTACACTTAGAACTTCTCCAGCTTTCCTTACACTTAGAACTTCTCCAGCTTTCCTTACACTTAGAACTTCTCCAGCTTTCCTTACACTTAGAACTTCTCCATTTTCCCTATCCGGTCTTCCATCAACTCCGGGGAGAGCAAGCTTTTTTCAAGCCTTTCCCTGAACTCATCCAGCAGGGTAGCAGGCACGTCGAACTCCGGGGCAGGAGGGGTATGGTTTTCAATTTCCGGATCGACACCCGGTCTGCGAAGCCTTATCCCGGGAAGGAGCAGGACAAAGAGTAAAACCAGAATAATGAGGGTATATTCCCCACCGTACTGTTCCCAGGAGACTGCAGAGAATGCGGCTGAGGAAAAGATTCCTGAAAAGACAGGCTGCAAGGCAGCCGCCATCCAGGATACGAAAGGCAGGGTTGAGACTGCAGGGTGGGATATTAGAAGGCTGGATATGAAAATAAGTATGAAAAGGAATCCTGCTTTCTTGAGCCTGCAGTATTTTCCGGAAACAAGCCACCACTCCCACCAGGCAGGTTTCAGGGAGCCCGAGAGGACGTGGTCCCTGAGGTCGGCTGCAGGGGACTTTATGGCTGCAGGGGTTTCGAGTTCCAGGCACTCTTCAAGCCTTTCGACGGCTTTTTTGAAGTAGCGGATTTTGTAGTAGTAAAAGCCCAGGAAATAAAGGATGTATGCCCTGAGTTCGCTGTCTTTCGATTCCCGGGAAAGGGCTGTTTTTTCCAGCTTCCGGATCGTCGAAAGGAGCATTTGCCTGTATTGTCCGCTTACCTCTCTGCCTGCTTCACTGCCTGCTTCACTGCCTGCCCTCCCATCTGCCTCTCCGCTTTCCCGGTCAAAAGTCACTTCTGCGTACAGGTATCTGGCATAAGCGTCCCAGAGCAGGAGTTCCGGGTCGGAAGAGTCCAGGTCAAGAGCCCGCCCGAATGATTCCATAGCTTCCCCATAAGCCTGTTCTTCAAGCTCTATCCTGCCTTTAAGGACTCTTGAGAATACATTATTATGTTCTTCCGATATTGAAGCTTCCACCTCTTTTAGTGCCCCTTCGCTGTTTCCGAGCCTGAAATAAAGTTCTGCAAGCCCGTCCCGGGAGTGGAAATTTTTCGGGTTTAATTCCACTGCTTTCCTGTACGCCCGGGCGGCTTTCTCATAGCTTCCAAGTCTCGCGGAGGCAAAGCCAAGCAGGCAGGCCAGGAGGTCGTGGTTAGGGTAGATTGCTTCTATTTTTTCCAGGGTGTCCACGGCTCTGTCGTATTCCTGCAGGCGGATGAGGGTGAATGCTTTCAGGGTTAAAGCCGGGGTGTTTTCAGGGTCAATAGCAAGTACCTGTTCTAAAGCATCCTTTGCTTTTTCCCATTCCCCAAGCCGGGCTAAAACGATTCCTTCTCCAAGACAGGCTTCCTCCCCGTTTCTTCCGAAGCGCCGGGCTCTTTCAAAAGCTTTCCGGGCTTCCCGGGGGTTTCCGAGGGCATCAAGGGCAAAACCCTTTGCGTTCCAGAGGACTTCCTCTTCCCTGTCAACTTTCTCGAACGCTTCCAGGGCTTCTTCATATCGTTTCAAATAAATGAGAACAAGGCCTTTGTAAAGCTCCGGGGAGGGGTCCTCAGGATTGAGTTCCAGGGCTTTTTCGAAAGCTTCCAGGGCTTCTCTATACAGGTCAAGCCCTGCCCTTGCAAGCCCCCTGTATTTCCAGGCTTCGGAATCAAGTTTTTCCTCCGGGGTCTTTTCCGAGATTTCCAGGAATTTTTTAAACGCTATCTGGAGCCTTTTTTCAAGTATCTCGTCGTACTCTTTCCTCCACCCTTTGAGCCGGATGAGGACAACTCCCCGGTTGTAGCGGGCAGGTAGGCTCCCGTGGTCGAGCCTCATAAGTGTCTCGTAAGCTTCCAAAGCTTCCCTGTACTTCCCGAGTTCACAAAGGGCGTTCCCTTTCCCGTTCCAGGCAAATGTGTTCTCCTTTTCCAGTTTGATGGCCCGTTCAAACGCTTCCAGGGCTTTTTCGAATTCCCCAAGTTTATAGTACACAGCTCCGAGTCCGCTAAGGATCCCGCCGTCCCCGGGCTCAAAAGCAAGGGCTTTTTTGTAAGCTCCCAGGGCTTCATCATATTTCCCGAGTCCGAAAAGAGAGCTTCCGAGCCCTTTCCAGCCCCGGGCGCTCTCAGGCTCAAGTTTCAGGGCTTTTCCGTAAACTTCAAGGGCTTTTTCGTAGCTTTCGCCGATCAGGAGCAGGGCTCCTTTATTGTACAGGGCTCCGGTAAATGAAGCGTCCGTTTCAAGGGCTGTCTCAAAAGCTTCCAGGGCTTCTTCGTACTTTTCCAGTTTTCCGAGTATCCTTCCCTTCTCATTCCAGATCCCTGCATTTTCCGGATCGAGTTCAAGAGCCTTTTCAAAAGCTTCCAGGGCTTTTTTCGGTTTTCCAAGGTCCTCATATACTTTTCCTTCCCCGGCCCAGCCTCCGGCAAAATCCGGTTTCAACTCCAGGGCCTTTTCATAAGCCTGCAAAGCCTTTTCAGGTTCACCAAGGTCGAAGTAGACTTTTGCGGTCCCTTCCCATGCCCCTGCATGTGTGGGCTCCAGTTTCAGGGTTTCCCCGAAAGCCTCAAGCGCTTCTCCGGTTTTTCCAAGAGCCTGCAGGGAAAGTCCCTTATAATACAGTGGAGCCGGGTTTCCCGGACTTATCTTAAAGGAACGGGAAAAAGCCTCCAGGGCTTCCTCGTATCTCCCGAGCTGGTGGAGGGCAAGTCCCTTATAGTGCCAGGCCCCTGCATCCTCTTCATTCTTCTCAAGAACTCTCCCGAACGCTTCAAGAGCCTCTTCGGGTCGTTTCAGGTAGCCCAGGGCAAGCCCCTTGCAGTAAAGGGCTCCGGAATTTTCCGGCTCCAGGGATAGAGCTTTTTCAAAAGCTTCAAGAGCTTCTTCTGGACGGTCCAGGTAGCTCAGGGCATTTCCCATGTAGTACCAGGCTGCAGCGTCTTCCGGGTTTATTTCAAGCACCGTGCCGAGAGCTTTCAGAGCTTTTTCAAAATGTTCTCTGGCTTCGGCATATTTCTTCATCGAAAAAAGAGCAAGGGCTTTACTGTACAGGGCTCTGGCATAGAGGGAGTACATTTTGCCTCTGGAATCTGTAGTTCAAAAAATTTATATCAAATTGTATATGCTCCCTGTTATAAATACGGATGCATAAGAGAGTTTCTTAGTTTTTTTAAGGAAATCGCAGAAACGGAAAAAGAAGTAAAAGTGACAAAAAAGAAATAAAAGAGACAGAAAATGGTTTTTAAAGTAAGTTTGATCGAAGCTTGATTTGAATAATAGGTAATTCAAGAGATTGAAGGCTTTTTAATTGAATTGCTCCAATTTTACTGTTTTTCAGCGGCAGGTTGGTTTTCCGCTGGCAGCTTAATTATCAGCCTGACATCCTTTAAAGTCAGGTTCTTTATAATCAGCTTTCTCCCTCCCGGTCCCTTTATCCTCAAATTTTCGATTTTCATGTCTTTTATTGTGATGATTTTTGTCCTAACTTTCTTCATGTTTTTCTCTGGCATGGTTTTTTCACCCCGCTCCTCGCCTGTCAGCTTTCTCTTTGCCGCAGGTCTTTGCCGGTACGATGTAAATATAATATTTAAGAAATAAACGGTTTTCCGTCTGCTGGAGCTAAACATTCTACGAATTTCGTATACTTTTTCAAGATCTATTCCCTGCTGTTCAGATTTAATTTTTAGTTATGGAAGTGTATTTTTTCAGCTTTTTTGGGTGGACTTTCATTTATCAAATCGTATTTTCAGTCATTAGGCTATATTTTTTAGTCATCTGGGCATCTGGACAGTCATTATAATATATTTTTTAGTCATTTCATTTTACTTTGTGGAAAAGGCCGGTCAGCAAGCTGACCGGTGAGAGCGCCGGTACCTGAAAAATCGATTGAAAAAGGCTTCCCGGGGCGCCTGACACATTGGTTGAAAAATGGCTTCAAGGGATGCCGACAGATTGGGTGAAAAAATGGTTTCAAGGATAGCTTCAAGGGATAGCTTCAAGGAATTCATGAAATAAGAATCGAAAATAGGGGCTAATTTTACAGGCAAACCATCCGGGCGCCAAAAAATGCACTTCAAAATTAGACTGAAAAATAAGTAAAAAAGAAACCACAGGAAACCTGTGGTTCAGATTGAGAAATTAGTTTGATGGGAATTCGTGAAACGAATTATTTCTTGAATTCGGTGTAGCCGCACTTTCCGCAGGCAAGGCGGTTTTTGTGGTCGGCAAGGAATACACCGGGTCCGCACCTGGGACAGAACTGTTTGACTCTGGTTACGGAATCGCCTTCTACCTTGTAGTAATCTTTGACTGCCATTGCTCACACCTCACTCTTCGGCTGCGGCCTCTTCACCTTCGGCTTCTTCTTCTGCCGGGGCAGGGGCCGGGTTCCTGGTCAGGACGTATTCGTGTTCGATCTCTTTCATGCGCACTTCTTCTTCGTAGAGCTTGGCGTAGCCCTTGGCTTCCTGCATTCCGTATTCGGTGACGACTTTCTGGATGATCAGAAGTTCGAGGGGAGCGTTGAGCATTGCTGCGAGCTTGTTCCTGATGTCATTTCTGGAAGGAGTCGAACCTTCATATTTCACGGTGAAATCCAGTTCCCTTCTGTTTAAAAGTACGTTGTTTTTATCTTCAAGAATCTTTATGTCCATCCAATATTCTCCGTATATTGTTCAATTCACTGTCCTGTTCCTGGCTGATGAGTTTCTCAAACAGGATCCTGATTTCTTCTTTTTTCTCTTCCGTGACCTCTACGAACACGACCCCTTCATCGGGCTGGCCGTAAAGGACTACGGAACCCAGGGGTGCCATAAGGATCACGGGTAGAGTTGCCAGGTCTTCTTCTCCCCGGACAAAAATCCGGAGAGGTTTTTCGGATGCAAATGCTCCGGAAATGGAGTTGACCAACTCATTGGTGATAAGCCCTGCCGGGTTGTCTACCGTGACTTCGGTGTAAATATTGTCCCTGTTGCGGGACGAGACGTCTTCCGAAACGGGCTTTCTTTTTGTCCGGTCATCCACTATGCAGAGGTCCGGAATAATCCCGGCTTCGAGCAGGTGGAAGGTAGTAACATCCCCTACGGATATAAGTTTTGTGGGGTTTGTAAGCTTCCCGGCAAACTTTTCGATGGTATCCCTGCCCGAACCCCTGTAAAGTTTACCCAGGGGTTTTTTCATAAGTGGGCGAAGTTCTTTCGGAAGTTCAATGTGAACACTCAAATCAGCGCACCTTCAATGCAAATTTATCCGGGATGTCTACCCCGAGCTTTTTAGCGATTTCCGAGCGTTCGGGATCCAGGATAATTACAAGGCCGCTCCATTCTTCTGCGAGATCGGACGTCCCGCAGATGGGGCAGGAATTTCCGTCCAGAATCCTCAAGCAATGCCGACATACTTTTTCTGCCATGGCAAATCAAATCCTCTTTATTTGTCTGCCTGAGTCTTCTTTTTCAGGCAGCTTCCTCTGCTGGTGCAGCTTCCTTTTGCTGCTTTTTTCTACGGGCTTCTTCAAGCCACTGCAGTTTCCCAAGTGCGGTCTGGCGCATGGTTAGCCCGATCTTGCTTTCTTTTGGCTCTCTTTCATTGATACTTACCGCAACGATCCGGCCCCTTACATGGTCGCCTTCGGCAATGGACTTGCCTCCACCTTTGGTGACAAGCCTTGCGTTCTTGGCATCATATGAAATAAAATCATCAGTGATCTGGCTGACGTGGAGCAGCCCGTCCATGGGTCCGATACCCACGAAGACCCCGAAGCCGACAGCTTCTACGACTTCTCCTTCAATTATTTCCTGAAGATCCGGGACAAACATGATTGCTTCAAACGTCACGTCGTAGTAGACCGCCCCGTCTCCGACAAGGATATGCCCTTCACCTATCTCGTCGATCTTGCATACTGCGACAAGGGCGCCAAGTTTCTTATCGACCTGCCCCTCAAGTTTCTCCCTTAACGCGTTTTTTACGGTAGGAACCACATCTTCCCCGAGCAGGGTGGGAGGTATGCGGACCGTATCAACGAGTCTCATCATTTTATACATCTGTATATCACCCGTAAACACAATCTTTGAAACGGAGGCACCGAAAACCCCGGTGGATTTTCAGGCCAGTTCCAGCCTGTTTTTCTGGCGCAGGGTTACCACCGTGATCCCTTTTGCAGTCAGCCTGCGCTTTAATCCTATATCATTGGTCAGGACAGCAGCTCCCGTTTCTCCGGCAAGCTCGAGGATTACGTCGTCCGCAGGCCCTCTGGCATCTATCCGTTTGCACCTGTCTGCCATGGACTTTGCGATCTTTGCAGCCGTCCTGTCCGATCCTTTTTCCCGCTTTATGAGCTTTTCAATTTCAAATATGACCGCTTCCGGAACGAGGAATTCGTCAAAACCCAGCCTTCCCAGTTCTTCAAAGATATCAACTCCGAACTGGACAGGGATCATCAGCCCATTAGTATCGATTATGACTTTCAACTATTGATAACACCTACCCCGATAAGCCGCCAGCGGGAATCGATTCTCCTGCTGATTGCGACCCTTGCCCCAACAGCGGCACAGATCGGGCGCTTGAGCAACACCTCGGCTTCGCTTTTCCGGGCGCTGGTGACAACACCTACGGTCGTTGCGGTCCCTATATTGAGCATAAGGGGTTCACTGGTTTTGATTTCGTTGATCTTTTCTTCCCTGGTAACTCCCACGACCCTTTCCAGCAGGTGTAGTTCCATGGTGAACTTGTGCCGGGTTTCAGGAAGGGTGCCTGGCACACCTGCGATCTGTCCCGTAAGGGAGTCCCCTTTGGTAAGGGTCGGGTCCAGCAGGGTTCCCACCGCAAGCAGCCCTCCGGGAGTTGCTTCTTCAACCTTTGTAGGTCCTGCGTGGATGGAGGAGACTTTCGTCATGATAGGGATCCATTTCGTGCTACCTTCGGTGGTTACTTTGAGCCCGGGCCTGATTTCAAGCTCGGATCCAGGCTTAAGTACCCCTTCGGTCAGGGTGCCTCCTATGACCCCCCCGCGGATCTCTTCGACGGTGATCCCCGGTTTGTTGATGTCAAAGGACCTGGCAATCAGCATGTGGGCAGGCAGGTCTACCTTGTGGACAGGGGTCGGGATCTCGTTTTCCAGGGCATCTATAAGGGCATCGATGTTTATGTTCTGCTGGGCTGAGATCGGGATAATAGGGGCATTTTCGGCGACCGTGCCTTTGACAAATTTCTTTATCTGGTGGTAGTGTTCGATCAACTGTTCTTTCGAGACAAGATCGATCTTATTCTGCACGATCACGATGTTTTCCATCCCCATGATGTCCAGGGCCATGAGGTGTTCCTTTGTCTGGGGCTGGGGGCATTCCTCGTTTGCGGCAATTACCAGTACCGCTCCGTCCATGATTGCAGCTCCGGAAAGCATGGTTGCCATCAGGGTTTCGTGGCCGGGGGCATCCACGAAGGACACTGTCCTGTGCTCCTCCGTTTTTTCTCCACAGTTCGGGCAGGTCTTTTCCACCGTATAACCCTGCGGAGTAG
>Ga0272442_10007807_pt1 | contig 13738 bp, 12 predicted proteins | sample SSMForm2O_FD_200262 | JGI IMG/M metagenome (GOLD analysis project Ga0272442, IMG submission 200262) | Marine sediment archaeal communities from Little Sippewissett salt marsh, Falmouth, MA, United States - SSM-Form-2O | ecosystem: Environmental > Aquatic > Marine > Wetlands > Sediment ...
CTTCACTGCTGACCGTGTCCGATCATGCCCAGCCCCTCCGCGCCCGCCTGGCGAGGCTGTGCTTCTTCGTCCTCGAGCAACGCTATCAACGGATCGACTGCCTTTTCCTTGCCACATCGGCCCAGCGCTTCAGCCGCGGCGACACGCACGTCGTCCCTGATATCCCACAACGCACGAACAAGCGCATCCACGGCTTCCTCGCACCGCATGCGCCCAAGCTCTTCCGCCGCCGCCACACGCTCCTGCGGTTTCGTGGCCTTCAGCCGCCCGATCCACCGCGCTTCCTCGCTCCCCTTCGGCACCGCCTCTTTCCCGCAGCCCACAGCTCCTACCAATGCCAGGCCCAGCGACACGAGGATCAGCCTCTCCCCGCACACACTCACACACTCACGCACTTCCCCTACTCCTTCCCAAGCACTCTCACCTCACATTCACACATCGTTTCAAATTCGCGCGCGTCTTCCTCGTCCCCCACCACGTCACCGTAGTGCATCGGAACCGCTATCTTCGGACCGATCTCCTTTGCGGCCATGACGGCTTCACCCGCCGTCATCACATACGTCCCTGAAACAGGGAGCAGGGCTATGTCGCACTCGATCAAGCTCATCTCGGGTATCAGGTCCGTATCACCCGAGTGGTAGACCTTCTCGCCATCGATCTCGACAACGAATCCTACCCAGTTGTTGCCTCTCGGATGGAAGTTCTTGTTGGTGTTATAAGCGGGGACCGCCTCGACAACTACGTCGCCGACCGTCACCTTGTTGCCCGGCATCACGTACTTGACCTCGGCTATCTGCCCGGCGATGCCCGACAGTTTCTCCTCGTTGTCGAACACGGTCACAATCACCGTCTCCGGCCTGATCACCTTGTGAATGTCGTCCGGCGAACAGTGGTCAAAATGTCCGTGCGTAACGAGCACCAGGTCGGCCTTAGCCACCTCTTCCTCTATCTTGTAGGGATCGAAGTAAATCGCCTTGCCGTCGCGTATCACAAAACTCGCATGTCCCAGCCAGTGTAGCTTGTCGATCAATCCAGCCATTCTGTCCTCCTTCGGCGGTTCCCCAATCATACTCGCACTCTCTGGCTCGCAAATCCCGGCGGAGCCGGAAGAGACCCCCTCCGCCCCCGGATCGGCGAGTGGGAAGAGTGCGAGCAAGAACGGCGAGAGGATTCTCTCCGCCGCACTTTACACATCCTTCTCACTGCAGTTTTCCCAGCAATGCCGTTGCCTTCTCAGCGTATTTGCTGTCGGGCAGGTACTTCACAATACGTTCGAATATCTCCTTGTGACTCCGAATCGAGCGGATCGTCTCAAACCGGTCACAAGCCTTCTGGACGGCCACGGCTTCGGCCTTGAATTCGGGAGCGAGATCCTTCCCGGGCGCTTTGCGCTTTCCCTTCCGCAGCGCGGCATGGCACAAGATAGCCCCGGAAAAACAGGCAACCGTGATCAGAAGATGTTGCCGCTGCATGCCCCTATTCCTACCACAAATTGCGCCGTGTTGCCACCAAAGCGGGCCGGGCCCACAACCCAATCGGAGCCCGGCCCGGTCGAAAGTGCAAGTCGCAAGTGAAGGTAAGGTATTCTCACGCTCTCAATAATGACTCCGGCTTCCGCTGCACCTGCACCTTCGACCTGTCACCTTCACTGCTGACCGTGTCTGGTCGCACTCAAGATTATCTTGTTTTTTGTCGCAGTTGAGATTGATTAAGCCGCTAATCTGACGGCCTACCCTTTGAATAGCACGGTCCCTTGTGGCCGGGCAGTACCAGCCAATCGGGATCCATATCCCATTCCTCCTCCGGTAGCGTACTGCCCGCCCGCCACGGCTTCGCGCCACGCTCGAACGCCCCCATGTCGGGTGCCTTCCCCGCATATCCATCGGTATACGGCGGCATCTCTACGCCCGTATCGACGGCAGGCGAATCGGCGGCGGGCAGGTAGTCCCTAGCATTCCGGTCCTCGAGCTTCGCGTCCACGGTATGGAAGACGTTGGTGCCGACTTCGGCGTTGGGCAGGTTGCCCGGCAGGCGGTTCAGGAAGATGTTGTTGAGAAAGCGCGTGCCCGTCATATCCTGCGGCCGGCTACGCGACATACCCAGGCTCACCGCGCCGCCGTCGAGCGTGTTGTTCAGGATAAGGTTCCCCTTGCTGCCCGGCGGGTTCATCGCCATCGCCTCGTTGCAGCCGTAGACCAGGTTATGATGCACAACGTGGTTGCGGGTCATGTCGTCCAGATAGATGCCGACGTTCCCCGGCGCGCGGCCCAGGTTCTTGTAGACAAGGTTGTGCGCAATCACGGTGCCCTGCCCGTCCGTCTGATATGTGTAGGTCATACCGAGATCGTTGCTCAACAAACCCGCATTGAACATGCGATTGTGCTCGATGCGGCCCTTCTTGAGATGCCGGTGCACGAGAATGCTCCGGCCTCCGTTGAACAAGGTGTTGCCCCGGATCACATGGCCGACTCCAGTACAGGTAATCGGAGCACAGTCGCTGGCCGACGTATTGCAGTCGTGGATCACGCAGTTCTCCACGGTGTTGTCAGCGCCATAGGTTGAGATCCCGTCACCCGTGCAGTAGGCTATGACCGTATCCTTAACGGTGTTGTGCTTCCCGCCCAGGACTATGCCCAACCCCTGTGCCTTGGGACTGATCCCGCGGTCCCGGTTGAAACCGCCCCGGATCTTCCGTTCAAAACTCGTCCACCGCATCCGACAGTCTTTCACCGTACAATGCTCGGCCTTTTCCATGTTGATCCCGGCGGCGAACGTGTGGAGGCCCAGAATCTCGACGTGCTTCAGTCCGGACAAATCGAATGAATAGCGGCGGCGCGTTGCCTCGACCAGCAACTTGTTCGGGTCCGCACCACCGGGCGGCTTGAAGTAGAGCGTGTTGCCTTCCTGGTGCCATTCGCGTTCCGCGTCCAGCAAAGCCATCAAGCCGCGGAGATAGCCACGACCCGATCCGCCGCCGTACCACGGCATGCGCTTGCCCGGTAACGCGAGTTTTCCCTGCTCCGACCCGGTGATCGTGGCTATGCCGGCAACCCAGCCCAGTCTTTCGCTCAGGCCCCAGACAGCGGCCCCCTTCCAGTAGTCTTTCCCCTGGTCCAGCTTGTCGTTGAGAAGAGCGTGGTCGCCGGCTTGGAACACAATGGTATTCACTTTCCAGTGGTTCCGGTCCGCGTTGGGAAACCGCGCCTGGACCATCACCTTGCGGTCCACGAACAGCTGATCGATTGGCTGGCCCACCGCGGCCTTCCATATCTTGCCTTTGTGCGGCGACCATGCGTCGATCGCATCCGACCCGGTTATCAGCACGGCCTCTCCTTCCGCCGCCACGAACCGGATCGGCTTGCCGGGCTCACCGGAAGCGGCCGGCCGCACCTGCTCGCGGTACGTGCCGGCATGAATCACGCAGGTCTCACCGGGCAGCACGACCGAAGCCGCCTTCTGAATGGTCCGGAAGGGTTGCCGCGCGGTGCCGGAGAAATCGTCGGAGCCGTTGGACGCCACGTGGTAGACCGTGGCGCAGCCGGAGAGGAATGGGACCAATGCGGCTAATGGGACAAATGGGAAAACCTTCATCCGTATCTCCCGCTGAACTCATCGACGATCTTCAGGAAGTTCTTCGGCAGCCGCTTGCGCGTCTGCTCCACGATCTCCCTTGGAATCTCGCCGTAAAACGCCTGCGCGATCCCGCCGGCGATTGCCGCCATGGTATCCGTGTCGCCGCCAAGCGATACCGCGTTCCGGATCGCACCTTCGAAGTCGTCCGATTCCAGGAACGCGATAATCGATTCCGGCACGCTGCCCCGGCATGATAGATCGGTCTTGTAGGTCGGCCTGATTTCGTCGAGCGTTCGACTCAAGTCGTACCCGAACTGCTCCTCGATACGCGCCTTGATCTGCTCCTTCGTCTTGCCGGTCCGCCCCATCAGGATCGCGAGCGCCGTTGCCTGTGCGCCTTTGATTCCCTCGGGATGGTTGTGCGTGCACTCGGCGCTTCTCTTAGCTTCCTCGAGGACTTTGTCCTCGTCGTCGAATGCGAATCCCACCGGGCTCACGCGCATCGCCGACCCGTTCCCCCAGCTGTTGTAGGGCTTCGTCGACGGTGACGCCATCCACATGAGGAAGCGAGGACCGTAGCCGCGCATCGGGTGACGCCGCGCATACGACTTGATCGACTTGCCGTAATCCGTGCCGTTCAGAATCGCATCAGCGACGGCAACGGTGAGCACTGTATCGTCCGTGTACGTTGACAGGGCACGGAACAGCTTGAAATCCGTGCTTTTGATCGGCATCACCTCGAAGACCGACCCGATCACATCGCCTGCGATTGCTCCCAGCATTCCCCCTCCACCATTCGGACAAAGAGCTTACAGCCATATGCAAGCAAGCGGCTGTACCTCATCGGCTGGTACTCGCACACGATTGTCCCGTGTTCGGTGTTCGGTGTCAAGATAGTCGTACCCACGCGGCGACCTTTCGCAGACGGCGTGATCATTCCTGGCTACGGTCACGCGCAGCCAGGAATGGCCGCGCCACTTCTGCTCGGCCAATCACCATTGGTGATCACTGCACCGTAATCACGGTGCCGTAGGGCGCATCGCGGTAGACGTAGCCGCGGACGGTGATGTTGTCCACGTGGTTACCCTAGACAGGGCCGGTCTCGTAGGAATAGATCCGGAATTCAACCGGCTCCGTCAGGTTCTGATACCCGGGCCTGGTGTCCAGCCTCGCCCCAACACGGAACGTTGTCATGGTGTCGTCGGTCAGGTGACCCGAGCTGAACAGGTTGCCGGCGAAGCCATCCACACTCGATCTCAAGAACACGTAGCTCCCGATGCGTTCGGGCTGCAGCACCGGCTCGCCGATAGTGCCGTTGATTGTCAGGTCCGGGATCAGTACCGTCGCACCAAGCCCACTCTTACTTGTCAGGATATGCAGCACAATGACCTGAGCATTCGAGATAACCGTCAGATCCAGCACCACCGAAGTCTCCTTGTTCGTGTCCGTGACCGCGGTCGCCCAGAACTCATCCACACTCGTGTGGGCGGCGTACACTGCCATGCGTCCCCCACCAAGGGCCTGTTGGCTGCAGGTAATACTTGCCAGATCGAGAGCCTTGCCGGGACTCGTTGCACGAAGTTCCACGCGAAAGTAACGGCCCGTACTGAACCCCCCATCCACCCCGTCATTGAACCACAGTGCCTGCGGGTTCGTGGGGTTATTGATGTCCCAGAACGGCAGCCCATGCCCGGTCAACTCGCTCGCCCATACCCCCGCGGCCGTACTGGTGGGCAGCCCGTTGGTATCGAAGCTGTAGTAAGCCAGTACGTCGGCATCCGCACCTGCCCAGGGCCCTATCACCAACAGCGCGACCAGTGCCCAATGGTATCCCCTCAAATTCATAACATGGTTAGCTTACCACACTGTACCCGCAAACGCAAACCTCACTTCCGCTTCTTTACACGGTAGCGCGAGCGCTTCTCTTTGACCGCCCCCGGCCCTCGGGTCGACCCGTCCTGACCGTAGTCATATTCCCGCAGATCCAGGGCATCCAGACCCGCCAGATGGGCCGCTCTTAGCTGACGGCTATCCGCAGTGATAAACAGATCGCAGTCCCACTGCACGGCAATGGCGATGTGCATCATGTCCAAGGTGCGGCATCCGGCCTTTGCCGTGGCCTTCTTGCCGATGTCACGCGCTTTCTCGAGAGCCGCGACCCAGTTCACATTGCGCCGTGCAAGCCTGCCGTCATCGACGCTCGACCCTATCTTCCTGATGACCGCCCGGCCGCGATCGGAATCCATCTCGTTGCGAAACACCTTCAGGCGCACGGCGTTCTCCATCTCCAGGCGGTGGAACAGATTGAACAGCACCGCTTCGTTGCGACTCTCAACAAGCGTCGTTACGGCATCACTGAAGGTCTCCTCGACGTAAAGCGGCACCAACACACCCGTGTCGTAGTAAGCAGCCATCAGCGCTCACCCCTCGAATCGTAGACCGTCTCCGAAACAGTCTTACCTCGACGCCGTCGACCACCCCACACCTTCTTTCGCCATTTGCGAAGCTCCCCCCAGTCCAGGTCTCGCGCCGATTCCGCCACATCACCCGCCGGCACAAGCCGCGCCACAACCCTGTTGCGCCGACGAATCTCTATCTCCTCGCCATGTTCCACCTTGCGAACAAACGAGGCGAGATTATGCTGCACTTCACGAATAGTTGCCGTTTCCATGCAATACCTCCTACTCCAAGTTTGCAGCACATAATGTAGCACATTTGCCAGGCGGAGCGCAACCCCAAACACAGCGGCAACGTGCATGCAACCCTGCCGCCTTGCCTTACGGCCCTGTCCCGTCTACACTGGCCACCACATGAAACACCTGTTCACCATGATCTGCGTCCTCGCCATCCCCCTCTCCTGCATCGCCGATACCGGACTGGGCTATCGCGGCATCAACAACTCGGGTGTCTTCCCCGCCGAGGGACTGCTCGAAGAATGGCCTGAGGAAGGGCCCGAGCTGCTCTGGAAATACGATGTAGGCATCGGCTACGCAGGCGTCACTGTGGCAAACGGCAAGGTCTATGTTGCCGGCGGCGAAATGAGCTACCTCTACGTATTCAGCCTCGACGGCAAAATCGAGAACCGCGTGCGCATCGGGGGTGCCGGCTGGAAACGGTTCAGCGGCACACGCTCCGTACCGCTGGTAAAAGACAACATGGCGATCACGACCACCCCCAACGCGAACATCTACGGCGTTGACCTCGACACCATGCAGATCCGCTGGCAGAAGAACGCGTGGAAAGATTTCGGCGCAGGCAAAGGCGGCATGGGCTGGGGCTATCCGGAATCACCACTCCTCCACAAGGATATGATCATCTTCAACGCCTGCAGCCGGTTCGACGAAACGCCGCCGATAATCGCGCTGAACATGAAGACCGCCGAGACGGTCTGGGAAGCCGACGCCGGCAAAGGCAAGAAGTATTCCGCAGCCGATGTCTCCGGATCACTCGTCCGGCACGGCAAACGCGACCTCGCGCTCTGGCCAACCTGGCGCTGGCTGATCTGTCTCGACGCCGATACCGGCACGCGGCTCTGGGAAATCAGCAGTACCGGCGAGAAGACCGTGACCCCGGTCTACAGCGACGGCTACGTGCTCTGGGACCCCGGCGGACTCCAGATGCTGAAACTGTCGAAGGATGGTTCGAGCTATGAGGAGCTGTGGCGACGCGGCGGCTGCGCGGGCCGCTTCTCGCACGCCGTCATCCTTGACAAGCGCGTCTACACGTTCGGCAACCCGCACGCGACCCCACAGTACCCGCGCCGCGAGGAGGACGACGAGGAATGCGACACGGACCGTGAGACCCGCAAGAAACCGCAGAAAGGACACGGACTGCTCTGCCTCGACGCCGACACCGGGGCGGTCATACACAGCACCCCCGCCACAACGCCCGGCCACGTGCTCGCAGCCGACGGCATGATATACGCCGTCGAGGTGGTCGCCGAAAAAGGCAAACCATCCAAGCCGCGCGTGTCGTTGATCAAACCCACACGCAAGGGGTTTGAAGTAACAGGCAGGTTCGTGCCCGACCTTTCCTCGTCCGACGTTGCCATACGCGACGTCGACTGGGAAGCATCCGTCTGCCCGGTCATCGCCGAGGGCCGCCTGTTCCTGCGGTACGGCCCGCTCATGGTCTTCGAACTGACAGCCGAACGCACAGCCGCCATACGCAAACAGAAAGAGAAAGTGGCTGAACTGGCAGCGAAGCTGCAATCCGACAGCGTCCGACAGCGCTCGGCAGCGCTCGCCAGTCTCACTGAACTCGGATGGAGGGCACGTCCCGCGACGCCGCAACTCCTGGAAACTCTCACCGACTCCGACGCCGGCATACGCGAGGGCGCCGCGGCGCTGCTCGGACAAATCGGCCCCATGGCCATCCCCGGCCTGATCACTGCGCTCAAAGACGACAAGGTCTGGAACGAGGGCTTCGCGGCAAACGCCCTGATCAGGGCGTCGGAAACGGACACCGTCGGAGCGGCGCTTGTCGCTGCCGCGGAAGGCAATCGCGGAGTGCGGGAGGACGTCATACCCCTCCTCGGCAAGTGCAACGCCTCAACCGTGAAGCACCTGGTCCGCCCGCTCACAACCGGTGACCGCTACCTCAAATGGTGGGCCATCGAGGCGCTCAGACCATTCGGCAAGAATGCCGAAGCGGCGATACCCGGCCTAATAGAACACACGAAGACAAGCAACCAGTGGTTCAAGGGCTATGCCGCCGACACACTCGCCGGAATCGGCCCCGCCGCGAAGGATGCCGTCCCCTCTCTCACTGCCATGCTCGACCATTCCTACGCCAACGCCCGCGCCAGTGCGGCGAAGGCGCTGGGCAGCATCGGAGTGAAGAACGACGAGATCATCGCCAAGCTCAAGAAGCTCGCGAATGACGAGAACAAGCATGTCGCGAAGTCTGCCACGGACGCCCTTGCGAAGCTCGGACTCGAATAACCACCCAGGACAAGTAGGGACCCATCTCCGAGCGGTCCGTGATCCGAAAATAAGGATTCGGAAAACTGGTGGATGTTGCATTATTCGCTAGCCTGATCTATTCATCAACTTCGTAACGAGAATGTGCAGGTTGCGTCATATCAAGGGCTTCTCGCCGGATGCCGGACGAAGGCGTGCCGAGGCACGTCGAGATCGGCATTCGGCGAGAAGTCCTTGATATGGCGTGAGATGTGCATTCGCAGTAGACGTTGATGAATAGATCAGGCTAGGGAATTGGACGAATTCTGCAGGGGACGCAAGTACACCCGGTAGGTGCAGATGGCGTTTGGCGCTCCGTCGTCTGTATGTGGTCTGCTGTTGCATGCGTAAAGACATTCGCTCCGCGGGGACCGGCGCGAGGGAGAGTGCGAGTAGGATTCGCGAGAGGGATGTCCCACCGGCTCGCCGTTCTTACTCGCACTCTCTGGCCCGCCAATCCGGGGGCGGAGGGGGCGCCTGGGCGTCTCCATTTACGGATTAGGGGGGTGCCCCTCTCCCTTGACTCGGTCGCCATCCCCCACCATAATCCCCACCACCAATGAGCGATATCCACTTCAAATACGGCGATTCCGAGTTGGAAGCTTCCCTTCCTGACAGCTGGCGGGTGAAGAAGCTGCTACCCATCGGCCTCCCCCCCGCGGATGATCCGGCGGCTGCCGTTCGCGACGCCCTGGAAAACCCGATCGATTCCCCGCCGCTTACCGAAGTACTCACCGGCGCGAAGGACCTGGTGATCACCGTATCCGACAAGACACGCGTGACCCGCATCGACGCCGTTCTACCGCACATTCTCGCGATCGCAAACGATGCCGGTGTCCCCGATGAAAGCATCACCATCATCATGGCCTGCGGCACCCACGCGGGGCATACCGGCGAGGAGCGCGCGGCAATCGTTGGACCCGACGTCGCGGCGCGGATACGGCTGCTCGACCACGACTGCAATGCCGCTGATCTCGTCAACGTCGGCACCACCTCCGCCGGCACGCCCATAGCCATCAACCGCCTCGCACACGAGGCCGACCGGCTCGTCGTCACCGGCTGCGCGCAGTTCCACTACTTCGCCGGCTTCGGCGGCGGACGAAAGGGCGTCCTCCCCGGCATATGTGCCGAAAAGACGATCATCGCCAATCATTCACATACCATCGCGGAGAGCGGCGGACGGAACCCGCTCTGTACTACAGGCAAGCTCGACGGCAATCCGCTCAGCGAGGACATGGCCGAAGCCACGCGGCTGGCGGCACCCGACTTCCTCGTGAACACGGTGCTGACCAGCGACCGCGAGATCGCCGCGGTCTTCGCCGGCCACTGGGAACAGGCGCACCGCGCCGCCTGTGAAGAAGTGACGAAGCACTTCGCAGTCCCGATCGACGGCAAGGCCGACATCGTGATCGCCAGTCCCGGCGGTTACCCCAAGGACATCAACTATATCCAGTCACACAAAGCCTACGACAACGCCTACCAGGCAGTGAAGCCCGGCGGCACGATCATTCTCACGGCCGAATGCCGCGACGGACTCGGCTCGCCGATACTTCGCAAGTGGCTGGGCGTGCCGACGACCGAGGAACATGAACAGGGGCTGCGCGACCATTTCCAGATAACGGGTCACACCGCGCTCGCCCATCGGTTGAAGGCGGAATCGGTCAGGACAATCATGCTTTCCGATATGGATGACGAGGAACTCGGCCTGCTCAGAGTCGAACGGGCCAAAGATCTGCAACAAGCAGTTGATATGGCGGCGAACAAGGTGGACAGTGACGCACCATCGGTGTACATAATGCCGAACGGGTATGCGACGCTGCCAGGATGAGAGGTGTCAGGTGTCGGGTGTCGGGTGTCAGCTCCAGAGAAGAATTGCCTGCGGGGTTCTGCTGCTAGTCACGGCATCCTGTGCCACCACCCCCGTGGAGGATCCAAACGTGAAGGTAGCAAGCGTCTTCCAGAACAACATGGTCCTGCAGCGAGGCATAGAAGTTCCCGTCTGGGGTACTGCTGCTCCGGGGACCACCGTTGAGGTACGGTTCAAGAAACAGAAGAAACAGGCGAAGACGGACAAGAATGGCCGCTGGATGATCCGCCTCGACCCACTCCGCGCCTCCTCCACCCCCGGCGCCATGCGTATCTCCTCCCACCCATTACCCATCAACCATCAACCATCAACCATCGCCAACGTACTCGTTGGCGAGGTCTGGCTCTGCTCCGGCCAGTCAAACATGGAGATGTCGCTCAGGAAATCGGAGAACGGTACAGCCGCGGCAGCCAAGGCCGATCACCCGAGCATCCGGCTCTTCAACGTTCCTCACAAGTCCGTTGCCGAGCCACAGCCCGACTGCGGCGGCAAATGGCAGGTATGCACGCCGGAAACGGCCGCCGATTTTGCAGCCGTCGCTTACTACCTCGGCAAGGATATCCACGAGAAGCTCGAAGTTCCGGTCGGCCTGATCCACAGCGCCTGGAGCGGTGCGTGCGCCGAATCGCTCATGCCGATCGACTGCCTCGAGAAGAGCCCGAAACTGAAGCATATTGTTCCGCGCTGGGAGAAGTACAAGGCCGACTATCCCAACAACCTCAAGAAGTACGAGGAGGCACGGAAGAAATGGGACAAGGACAAGAAAGGCAAACGGCCGAAGCGGCCGAAAAACCCGGACGGACCGGAAACGTCGCTCGCACGCCTCTACAACGGCATGATCCATCCGCTGATTCCCTTCGGCATGCGCGGCGTTGCCTTCTACCAGGCCGAGAACAACGTCATAAACATCGAAGAGTACAAAGACATCTTCCCGCTGCTCATAAGGGAATGGCGCAGACACTGGGGCCAGGGCGATTTCCCGTTCATGTTCGTGCAGATAGCGAACTTCGGTAAACACCCCACCGAACCCGAGGACGGCATCTGGGCGCGCCTTCGCGATGCGCAGCTGTCGGGCCTGAAAGAGCCGAACACGTTCGTTGTCACAGCCGTTGATATCGGAGGATCGTTCCACCCGCATAACAAGAAAGACATCGGACTGCGTCTCGCACTTGCCGCACGGGCAAATGTCTATGGGGAGAAGAAACTCGTGTGGTCGGGCCCCATGTTCAAGTCAATGGAGATCGAGGCCGGGAAGGCTGTTCTGTCCTTCGACCACATTGGCGGCGGACTGGTGATCAAGGACGGTGACAAGCTCGAAGGTTTCACGATCGCCGGCAAGGACAGGATATGGGTCTGGGCCGATGCCGTGATCGAGGATGGCAAGGTGGTTGTCTCGAGCAAGGATGTCGAGAAGCCCGTGGCCGTGCGCTATGCCTGGGCCACGAACCCGAAGGCCAATCTCTACAACCAGGCCGGCCTGCCCACGATCCCCTTCCGCACCGACAACTGGCCCTCCACGCAGTCGTTGTAGAACCAGATGCGGCGGAGGCCCGCCGCTCTCCAGGGATGCACCCACCATTCGCCGTCCCACTTCCCATGGAACGCGAGCGTCGTCGCAAGCCGCCGTCCTATGGAGCGCGGCGGGCCCCCGCCGCATCAGGGCGTCTGCGCGAAATGGCATACACTCTGCGCTGGCGCGTTACCCACAGAACTGGCAGAATCCCAACTTGAGCGTTGAAAGTTGCGAGTTGTGTGTTGAGCGTTATTCATGCCCCTACAGGACTTTGCCATGAGATTCACCAACGTTTTCGCTCTGACATCTGTTCTCCTACTCCCGTTGGTCACCCTCGCCAAGGACCTCCCGCCCTGGCCCTCTCCCGTGCCCGGCCACGTGCCACCGAAGCCAGGTGAGCATCCCAGGCTACTCTTCCGGAAAAGCGATCTGCAGGAGCTGCGACTCCGCGCAAGCACGGAGAACGGTCAGAAGATTATAGCACGGCTCAAGAAGCTGCTCGGCGAAGGCTCAGGCGATCTGGACCTCGACCTCGACGACCTGGACGCCGAGGAGGACAGCGCAAAGGCGAAGCCGCACACCATCTCGCACGTCGCCGGCTACGGCTTCCTGCACCTGATCACCGGCAAGAAAGAATACGCCGAGAAGGCCCGACAGCGAATGCAGGATTCGATGAACGGTATCCCCGACGACGACAAACGCTATTCCTGGAAGGCGCCGAACGGCGCGCTGCGCGCAGGCCCGTCGCTCGGCTGGCATGCGGTAGGCTACGACCTCGCATACGAAGGCTGGGACCCCGCGTTCCGCAAGAAGGTCGCACAGGAGATCGCGACATATAACCGCGGCCCCCACTGCAGCATCGAGGAACTGGTAGCGGGCAAACGCCATATGCCCGGCAGTAACCACTGGGGCATGCAGGTCGGCGGCGGCGCGCTCGCCGTCCTCGCCATTCGCGGCGACCCGGGCGTGGACAACGAGAAAATCGAGGCACTCATCAAGATCAGCCGGAAGAGCATGATCCGGAACCTCACCGAGGGCTTCGGCGACCACGGGTCCTTCGCCGAAGGCGACGGCACCGGCGTGATGTCGTCGCATATCTCGTTCCTGCCCGCTCTCCAGGCGTGGCGTGTGTCAGCCGGCCTCGACTTCTGCTCCCCTCGCCCGAACGCACGCTGGACCTGCCTCAAGTGGGTTATGCTCACTATACCCAAAGGCGGCCGACCCGACTTCCCTGCCCGCGGCGGCTACCCGCACAGATGCATCCTCGCCCTTGTCAACTGGCCGTTCGGCATGAAAGAGCAGAACCCGGCGAAGATCCTTCCGAAGCTCGTCGTGGACAAGTGGTCCGGCCGCTGCATGTTCAGGAACCGGTGGAAGGACCAGGACGACATCATCGTCGATGCCCAACTCAAGAGCACGCGCGGCTGGATGGGTAAGGTATCCGTGTCGGGAAACAGAAGATCACCTTCACCGGCAAGAAAATCGTGTTCGACCAGTAGGGCGCGCACAGCGCGGACCCTACTCGCACGAACCGAATCCCACTACCTCGGTCAGATTGTGCTAGTTTTTGGCCGGATTCTGAAGGCAGTTCTCGGTCACAAGCTTCATTATTGGCGAACATAGTTTGGTGGATGTCCACGCGGCTGTGGTAGGATCAACGTGATACTGGATGCTGGATAGACCATCCCCATCCAGCATCAAGCATCCAGCAACCAGCATCGCACTATATTCACCCAGACTTGTGGTAGCTGCATAGGACCAAAGACTGCTCAAGCAGGTAAGGAGTAAGAATAATGGCACTCAAAGTAGGCGTTGTTGGGCTTC
>Ga0272442_10007808_pt1 | contig 13737 bp, 12 predicted proteins | sample SSMForm2O_FD_200262 | JGI IMG/M metagenome (GOLD analysis project Ga0272442, IMG submission 200262) | Marine sediment archaeal communities from Little Sippewissett salt marsh, Falmouth, MA, United States - SSM-Form-2O | ecosystem: Environmental > Aquatic > Marine > Wetlands > Sediment ...
GCGGTTCTGCAAACAGGGGATTCGAATTCGAAAGTATCATTCACCGGCAGCTGGGTGAAAAGGAATTGGAAGACCAGATGGCCGGGATACAATATCTTAATACACTTGATTACGTGGATACAACAAGGATAGGTGTCGATGGCTGGAGCTATGGCGGTTTTATGACCATATCGCTTATGATTCGCAATCCCGGCGTCTTTAAGGTTGCCTGTGCCGGGGGACCGGTGATAGACTGGATTTGGTATGAGGTGATGTATGGAGAGCGTTATATGGATACACCGATGGAAAATCCCAAAGGATATGAAAAGTCATCTTTACTGAATTATGCCGGCAACCTTGAAGGTAAGCTGTTAATTATACACGGTACCAGCGACCCTGTTGTAGTATGGCAGAACAGCCTCGGGTTCCTCGATGCATGTATCAGCGAAGGCAGACAGGTTGATTATTTCGTCTACCCCGGTTCGGGACATAATATGACCGGAAAAACAAGAGTTCACCTGTTCGAAAAGATTAGCGGCTATTTCAACGATTTTTTGAAATAATTCTCTTTACCTCCTGCTTTGCCTTTTTGAGGTCATGCTGAAATTCACTGTTCCCGTGCAGGGCAGCTACCGTTGCTGATCCCATGAACCTTCCTTCGACGACATCACTGTGCCAGTGCAGGTTACATACCGCCCTGCTCTCACCGAACTCCCTGCCTCTTATTAGGATTTCATTAGTCTGTTCAGGGAAAATCTCACACAGTATAAGTGCCCAGGTCCATCCTATGGCAGAATGTCCTGATGGATAAGCGCCGCTTCTTCGCAGGTATGGCTCCGCCTCCGGATCACATGTAGGCTGTTCATTGACAATAAATGGCCGTTGCCGCATATAATAGATTTTTGCAGAAGCAGTGGATAATGAAGCATCTTCAACAACCCTTGTCAGCAAAAGATACAGATGGGGTGCAGTTTCCAGAGAAATCTTTGTATGAAGTATCTCTGCAAACGAATCGATACCTGTCGGGAAATCGAGATTTGCATCAACCTGCGCCTGTCTCCAGCGGAGTGAATCATCAGAGTTAAGATACATATCTGATATTTCCTGGTCGACTTTCATTGCTGAAGATCCTGGTTGTGGAGGAGGAGGCAGCAATGACCTGCTGTTTGGCAGTTCAAAGGAACTGAGGTAACCTTCAGGCTGTCCGGGATATGTTTCCTTAATGTCTTTTACAAGAACCTTGTATTTTACCGGAACGCATCCGATAATAAGAAGACTACCAACCAGTACCGTAAAAATGAAGGACCTTCTCAGTACAGATATTTTGTATTCCCGTTCAGTTGTATTCATATTTCTAATATTTATCCTGCTAAATAAGCAAATTATATATAATATCCCTTATCAATTCCCAGTTCTTACTGATTTGTCACTGGATTACACAACAATCCGTATAAAAATTAATTATCCCTCAGGTATCTTTATTTTAAAATCAATATATTTAAACAGCATAGATTATATAGAATACTTTCTTAATGAAGATATCAGCCAGAATGTCGAAAACAAAAAAGGAATGGCCCTTTTTTCGCTTTCCCTGATGCTGGGAATTGCTTATTCAGCCAATATCGGGGGCATATCGACTATCATTGGCACTCCTCCCAACGTGGTTTTTGCCGACTACGCGAGGGAATTGCTTGATCTGAAAATCGATTTTTCCAAATGGATGCTTATCGGTGTTCCTATTAGTGCCACATTGATATTGATAACATTCTTTATAATAACTCAGGTACTGTACAAGAACAAATTAGGCCGGATGGCTTCTGCATCACAGATAATAAAATCAGAACTAAAAGGCCTTGGGAAAATGGGTCCTGAAGAAAAGCTTGTGGCTTTTATATTTGGGCTTACTGCATTTATGTGGATATTCAAGCTTCCAATAAATTCTTTGCTGGAGAAGGAAATTCTTAACGATACAGCTACAGCTATGATAGGTGGCATACTTATTTTTGCCATACCCAAGAACTTCAGGAAAGGAACAGGATTAGTTCCATGGGAAGCCACCAGAAGGTTACCGTGGGGTATATTATTATTATTCGGGGGTGGTCTGACACTGGCAAAAGCCATGGAGACAACAGGACTTATCAACGTCATCGCGGATATGGTAACAAATAACAAAATGAATCCTGTATTCATCTACCTTATTTTGATAATCTCGATGATATTTCTTACAGAACTTATGAGTAATGTTGCACTTGCCACAATGTACCTCCCTGTTGTAATTGCTATCGGGACAGGATTGGGATTGAATCCTCTTCTCCTTTCAATACCTATGGCCATGGCTGCCAGCTGTGCATTTATGATGCCGATTTCGACACCTCCAAATGCTATAGTATTTTCCAGTGGACATATTCAAATAAAGAATATGTTATCAGCTGGTATCGTCCTTAATATAATTTCTGTTATTATACTTACATTATCTGCCTTTACGATTATTAAATGGGTGTTCGGTTAATAAAAGATGATGAGGATTATTTGTTATAAGGCGGCTTCAGAGTCTGCGTATTAAAAATTTTCAAATATCTTCATAGTCAATTTCATAATATAAAAATATGAGTGTCGTGTATGATAAATAAAAAGTTAAATATGACAAATCGACGAGGCTGTCTCAAAATTGAAAACCTAAACCGCAAAGGTCACAAAGGATTGCGCAAAGAACGCAAAGAATTAAATATCTTCATCCAGACTTTGTGCCCTTTGCATTATCTTAGCGTACTTTGCGGTTAAAAAAGACTTTTATTACACTCTCGTATTTTATTTTTCATTCCCGATTCATTAAATACTAACCATATCCCGCTTATAACCATGATAAAACTATTTAAAAGACTATTGTTCTGGCTGTTGTCCTTCGTGGTCGTTGTTTTTATTTTTGGATTAGTCTTGTCCTTTCTGCCTTCTCCTTTAAAAGTACATCACCAGGGAATATCACCTGAAGAGGCTGCCGAATTAAGAGCAGATTTTCCCGGCCTGCACCACACGTTTACCACCAGCGAAGATATGCTGGGCATCAACTGCCCGCTGTTCAACTATAAATATACACTCCGCTTCCTGACCATGCTTGATGTAACGCAACTTCGTATACCTGAAAGTTTTGTTGCTCCGGTATTGGTTGGTGTGGGTGATGAAGACGAGATGTTCGATGTGGATAAAGTAAGGGATTTCTACTATCTGATACCGGGTAACAACAAGGAATTTCTGATCTGGGAAGGAGCTAAGCATGCAGAGATCGAAAGAGAACACTGGGAACAGATTGTCGGGTGGTTGAACAGGAACTTTAATTAATAATCCATAAATTATGATTAATCACAGCAGACTAATAAAGCAGTTATTATTTGTCCTGATCACTTTTCTGATCCTTTCATGCAGCCATAATGAGAATGAAAAAGATGTACTATGGTACAAACATCCTGCCAAAGACTGGAATGAAGCTTTACCATTAGGAAACGGGAAATTGGGTGTGATGGTCTTTGGAAATACTTCAAGTGAACGTATACAGTTAAATGACGATTCCATGTGGCCCGCAAACAGCAGCGACTGGAATGAACCGGAAGGCGATAAGGAAGATCTGGATAATATAAGGAAGTTACTTTTTGAGGGAAAAAATGATGAGGCAGACCAATTGTTTGTAGAAAAATTTTCCCGGAAAACGATACTCAGATCACATCAGACTATGGGTGATTTATTTCTCGATTTCAATAATACAGATATAACTGACTACAGAAGAGAACTGGACATTTCCAGGGCAGTTGCTACCATTTCCTACAAGTCTGGCGGTGACCTTATATCCGAAAAAGTATTTGTTTCTCACCCGCATAAGGCAGTGGTCATTCAATTATCATCAGAAAATAAAGAGGGACTTAATGCAAAAATTAGACTTTCCAGGCCGGAAGATAATGGCCATCAAACAGCGAAAACTTTCACCGGTAAAAACGATCTTCTTATAATGCAGGGTGAAGTGACACAGCATAATGGATCATTCAATTCAGAACCATTCCCTTTACTTGTTGGGATTAAATTTGAAACTTGTTTAAAGGTAACTAATGAAGGAGGAAAACTACATGTTGGCAAAGATTTCCTTGAATTGAAAAATGTCAGAAAAGCTACTTTGTACCTTGTTTCCAATTCATCGTATTACTTTGAAGATTATGAAAAGCAAAATGAAGTTGATCTGGGAAAAATCAGTTCATTAAGCTATGAAGCATTGGAAAAGGAACATATCAGGGACTATCAAAGCCTTTATAACAGATGTCAGATTCAACTTACTGATAACCAACAGGATACCATTCCTACTGACCAGCGGATCCAAAACATTAAGAACGGTGAAACAGATACCGGTTTGGAAGCTTTGCTATTTCAGTATGGCCGCTACCTTCTTATTTCCTCATCCAGGGAAGGTACAAATCCTGCCAATCTCCAGGGATTATGGAACGAGCATATAGAGGCGCCCTGGAATGCAGACTACCATCTCAATATCAATTTACAGATGAATTACTGGCTTGCCAATGTGACAAATCTTGGAGAGCTTAACAATCCATTGTTTGATTTTATTGACAGGTTAGTTGAGAACGGAAAGGTAACAGCAAGAAAAAATTTCGGGTGTGAAGGAACATTTTTCCCACATGCAACTGATTTATGGGCACCTACATGGATAAGGGCAGCTACAGCATACTGGGGTTGTTCGGTTGGTGCCGGAGGCTGGATGATGCAACATTACTGGCAACACTATGAATTCACGCTGGATGAAACGTTTCTGAGAGAAAGGGCATTCCCCGCCATACAGGAAGTTGCAAGGTTTTACAGTGACTGGATCATTGAAGATCCCAGGGACGGCACACTGGTCTCAGCACCCTCAACTTCACCGGAAAACAGGTTTTATATCGAAAAAGATAAAGCAGTTGCCACCTGCCTGGGAAGTGCCATGGATCAGCAAATAATCTGCGAAGTATTTACTAATTACCTTAAGGCATGCAGAATCTTACAAATAGAAAATGACTTTACAGAAAAAGTAAGAAACCAGTTAAAACAATTACGTCCGGGATTTGTTTTGGGCCCTGATGGCAGGATACTTGAATGGGACAGGCCTTATGAAGAACCTGAACCAGGACACAGACATATGTCTCATTTGTACGGATTTCACCCCGGTAATATCATAACAAAAGAAAAAAATCCTGATATGTTCGAAGCTGTCAGAAAAACCCTGGATTACAGATTGGAACATGGAGGTGCCGGTACAGGATGGAGCAGGGCATGGCTGATCAACTGCAGTGCCAGGCTTCTGGATGGCGAAATGGCACATGAACATATCCAGTTATTATTTAAAAGATCTATCAGTAACAACCTCTTCGACATGCATCCCCCATTCCAGATTGACGGGAATTTTGGTTATACTGCAGGTGTGGCTGAAATGCTCATACAATCACATGAAGATAATATTATCCGGATCTTACCGGCCTTGCCGGCAACATGGGAAAAAGGATTTGTAAAGGGGGTGAAAGCCAGGGGAGGTTTGACTTTTGATATTTTCTGGAGTAATAAGGTTCTTGAAAAAATAAAAATCAAATCTGAATCCGACCGTACTTTTAATTTAATTTATGCGGATAAAAAGATACCCGTCACAATGAAAAAAGGAGAGATCTACATTTACAGGCATAAACCTGAATAATTAAAACAAACATTAAATAGAACGTTGTAAAAGCAGTAGTATAATACATAGATAGTGGGGTCGTTGCATGCAACGACCCTTCGTTGACCCACCAGGTTTCGAACCTGGACTCTTCAGAACCAAAATCTGACGTGTTGCCAATTACACCATGGGTCAGTATCAGCTTGCAAAATTATAAAAATTTTTGATTGTAAAAGCCCACAGATACCGTGCCACTTGTATGAATTATTTGTCAGTGGATATCTTTCAGTAGTGTCCTGTACAGATCCTCACTCATGTTCTTTACACTGACTATCGAAAAAGAACATCTTAATAGAGACTTGATGATATACCCAAGTTCTTTCATGTCTTCATCTCCCTGTTCATAATACCAGGTGATAGTAATGTTATCCGACATATTACACATCTCGGCCAATTCCCTGATAATAAGATAAAGCCATTTTATCGATCCGGTATTTATATACTCAAAACCCAGCTCTATCTTTGTTCTGCCTTTCCAGTTCTTTGCATAATCAGCAATCCAACTGTGGACAGGATCAAAGAAGGATTCCGGGTTTTCAATTATCGACCTCCCCATAATAAAAACCCGTCCATCCTCAAGAAGAACCCAGGGACTTCTCTTTGTTATTTCTATATGAAGCTTATCAGGGTACATTCTGGTTGAAAAGTGTGGGTTCGGATTCTTCCCATAATGTTGGATGCTCTTCCTCAAATCTTTTAAGTATATATTTCATCACTGTCTCCCTGAAGAATTCCGACTTGTTTTTTATCCTGTAACGGCTGCAGTAAACACCCAGGGCTTTCATCTCCCTGTTGTTCAGCATCACCGAGAGCCTGTTGGTCCTCTTTAACCGTTCTTCTTTATAAACCGAATGCCTCAATAATCGTTTTTTCCTGATTATCAGACTAAATTAATAAAAACTGTCTATTCTTCCGGGCTTCCGGATATAACAGTTTTTTAACACAAAAAATCAGCCGGAGCATATCTGGCTGATTATGTGATCAATGGGATATTGACAACTTTATTATAACCCACCCCTACCCCTCCAAGGAGGGGATTTTGTGGGACACTCCCCCTCTTTGCACTAACCGGCGGAACAAGGGTGAGTGTGGTTAATAAATATGTTTCATTTAAGCCCCTCTCCCCTGGGAGAGGGGTTTGGGGTGAGGTAGTAGATAGAGGGGGTTATGCCTTATCTGCACTCCCCAACACATTAATGATCTTATGCTTATAGAGCTCTTTCAGCTTGTCACGTGCAGGACCAAGATATTTACGCGGATCAAATTCTCCCGGCTCTTCAACAAAGACTTTCCGTACAGCAGCCGTAACTGCCAGACGACCGTCACTGTCGATGTTTATCTTACATACCGCCGATTTTGCCGCTTTGCGGAGCTGATCCTCGGAAACACCTGCTGCATTCTCCATCTTTCCTCCATACTTGTTTATCTCAGCTACTATATCCTGCGGAATAGAAGAGGCTCCGTGAAGGACGATCGGGAAACCGGGAATACGTTTCTCACACTCCTCAAGAATGTCGAAACGCAAAGGAGGAGGCTCTTCGCCGGGTTTTACCTTGAATTTATAAGCCCCATGTGAGGTGCCAATGGAAATAGCCAGAGAATCAACACCTGTCTTTTTCACAAAATCCTCAACCTCTTCCGGTCTTGTATATGAGGACTGCTCAGCCACTACTTCATCTTCTATACCCGCAAGGACACCCAACTCGCCTTCAACAGTAACATCATACTGGTGGGCATACTCAACAACCTTCTTTGTCTCGCTGACATTCTCATCGTATGGTAGATGTGACCCGTCGATCATCACCGATGAAAAACCCGTCTCAATACACGACTTGCATGTCTCGAACGAATCACCATGATCGAGATGCAATACAATCGGAATCGCATAACCCAATTCTTTTGAATATTCCACAGCGCCCTTGGCAAGGTACTGGAGCAAAGTCTGGTTGGCATATTTACGTGCACCTTTTGATACCTGGAGTATCACGGGCGATCTGGTTTCAACACAGGCGCTGATTATTGCCTGCAACTGTTCAAGATTGTTGAAATTGAATGCGGGAATAGCATATCCTCCCTTAACTGCATCCTTAAACAATTCCCTTGAATTTATCAGTCCTAATTCTGTATAATGTAACATAATGCATTGTTTATTAATAAGCCGCACAAGTTAACTATTTTAGCTTTAGAGGCAAAAATATTTAGTTATAATTACTGCTTTTGTTTCTGTACTCTACTGTTTCAAAAAAGTTAATATTTGCTAATTCTTTACTGGTATCAAGATAATAATTATCTTCGTAAGCCAATTTTAAAAGGGAAACTGTACTGATATTACAATGATTATGCAACATCTCTGTTTTGAGCACGTATTTCAAAAGGTATTTCTAAATATCCTGATAAACCAAGTTAAATAGAAATGAAAAAAATACTGATTTACATATTCCTTCTTTTATTTATTTTTTCCTGGTCGGCAAACACTACCTATTCCCAGGAAAAACTATGGACTCTTCAGGAGTGTGTTCAATATGCCATCGACAATAATATTCAGATCAAGCAACAGGTTCTTCAAACAAGGTATCAGGAAAACACACTCACACAATCGAAACTGAATCTGCTGCCCACCATTAACGGACAGGCATCACACAATTACTCTTTTAACCGTACACTTGACCAGACAACATACCAGTATGTTGATCAGAACGGACAATCGAACCAGTTTTATATTGGTGGCAGCCTTAACCTGTTCAACGGTCTCCAGAATTATAATACTATAAGGAAAAATAAATACCAGTTACTGGCCAGTGAACTCGACCTACAGAGTATCAAGGATAACATATCACTCAACATAGCCCTTGCATATCTCCAGATATTGCTTAATAGTGAACTGGTTACAACCACGGATAATCAGCTTCAGATAACACGTCAGCAGATTGAGAAAACAAGGAAAATGTTTGAAGCCGGAAGTGTAGCAAAGGGTAATCTGCTTCAGATAGAAGCCCAGGCTGCCAGTGAGGAATTACAGCTTATCAATCTACAAAATCAGCTTGAGATCTCATATCTGACACTCACACAGATGCTTGAGCTGGAATCTCCTGAAGGATTCGGGATTGTTGCTCCTGAGATCTCGATCGATTCTAATACAGTTATCACAGGAGATGTTGATGAGATATTTGCACAGGCACAGGGATTGAGACCTGAAATACAAAGTGCCGAACTGAGCCTCGAAGCCAGTGAACTCGATCTTAAAATAGCACAGGGTGCCAGAAGTCCGAGACTCTCAATGAGCCATTCTGCAAGCACTATGTATTCGGATATAAGGCAAAAGTTCATAGAATTGGATCCGGTAACCTCTATACCGGTTTATGGTGAATATCCCTTCTCCGAACAGCTAAACGATAATTTGAATTACGGTATTGGTTTTACACTTAATATCCCTATTCTCAATGGCTGGCAGGTAAACAGGAATATAGCAAATTCAAAGATCAATATTGATAATTCCCGTTATGCCCTTGAGAATGAGAAGAAAAACCTCTATAAGAGTATACAGCAGGCATATGCTGATGCCGTGGCAGCTCTTAAAAAATACAATGCCAGCATAAAGGCAGTGGCATCAATGGAAGAATCATTCAGGTATACCGAGCAGAAATTTGATGTTGGGATGGTCACTCCGGTCGATTACAATGCTGCAAAAACACAGCTCCTAAATGCACAGTCGGATATGTCGCAGGCAAAATATGAATTCATTTTCAAGACCAAAGTACTTGACTTTTACAAAGGTCTGCCTCTTAATCTGAATCAGTAAATAACTTATTATATGATGAAAAGCAACAAGATACTTAAGATACTGGTTATCGTAGTAGTAGTTCTTCTGATCTTTGCGGTAATCGGGAAAAAAGCCGGTTGGTTCGGTAAAGCCATTACTGTTAAGGTAGCAATTGAATATGCTGAAAGAAGGGCGATAACAGAAACTATCACTGCCAACGGTAGGATACAACCCGAGAAAGAGGTGAAGATCACTCCTGATGTTTCAGGCGAAATTGTTGAACTGAATGTCAAGGAAGGTGATGATGTTGAAGCCGGTATGCTTCTTCTCAGGATCAAACCGGATGTTTATATCTCACAGCGCGACCGTGCAGCTGCAGCACTGAGCTCAGCCAAAGCCCGTCTGGCACAGGTCGAAGCACAGTTCAGACAGTCGGAATTATCATTTAACAGGATTAAACAGCTTTATGAGGAACAAACCATCTCCAAATCTGAATATGAGCAGGCGGAAGCTTCATATAACGTAGCAAAAGCCGAGGTGGATGCTGCAAAATTTTCGATAACCAGTGCCGAAGCTTCACTTAAAGAGGCCAACGAAAATCTTATCAAGACATCCATATATGCCCCGATGACAGGTACAGTATCGATGCTCCTCGTTGAGCTTGGCGAAAGAGTGGCAGGGACAAACCTGATGGCAGGAACCGAGATACTGCGTATTGCCGACCTTTCACGCATGGAAGCACAGGTGGAAGTTAATGAGAATGATATTGTAAGGGTTAATCTTGGTGACACTGCAATCATCGAAGTTGATGCCTACCTCGATGAGAAATTCAGGGGAGTGGTAACCGAAATAGCAAATTCTGCCATAGTGACCGGCGTTTCGGCTGACCAGGTGACAAACTTTGATGTCAAGATCCTTATCCTTCCTGAATCATATAGACATCTTGAGGAAAACGGCAATAATCCTTTCCGGCCGGGAATGTCAACTACTGTCGACATAGAAACCGAATCAAAAACAGCAATACTTACCGTTCCGATACAATCGGTAACAACCCGCACCGATACAACCTTAATTGCTGCAACAGTCGCCGACGAAGAAGTAAGGACACTCGTCTTTACCACCGACGGAGAGTATGCCCTTGCCAGGGATGTTAAGACAGGTATACAGGATAACAGCTATATTGAAATAATAAATGGTATTGAAGACAGTGTCAGAGTTATTACAGCACCATTCAGTGCCATCAGTAAGAAACTATCCGACAGTACTCTCATTGAGATCGTCCAGAGAGATGACCTGTATGAAGAGGATTAAGCTGAAATCATCCGGTTGATAATATGATAATCTGCCTCGAAAGTGCTACCCCAACATGCTCTGTTGCATTGTGCAACAAAGGGAAAGAAATATCCCTGAAAGAAAGTGAACAAGGCAGATCACATGCCACACTGCTTACCGTCTTTATTGAGGAGCTGCTACAAGAGGCAGGATTAAAACCAACTGACCTTGATGCCGTGGCTGTCAGCAAAGGTCCCGGTTCATATACCGGACTGAGAATAGGCGTTTCCGCGGCAAAAGGAATAGCATACGGTGCTTCAATACCTCTTATCGGAGTAGAAACAACATTTTCACTTTACAGTGGTTATATCTCCCAAAAAAAAGTATTCAGGGAATCTGATTTGTTCTGCCCGCTTATTGATGCACGCAGAATGGAGGTCTATTACGCCTTGTATGACATTAACGGCACAACAGTAAAAAGTATCCGTGCAGAAATAATGGACAATAAATCGTTTAGTGATATACCGGAGGCATCCAGGATATTTTTCTTTGGTGATGGTACAGAAAAATGCAGTAAAGTGATAAAACGCGAAAATGTAGTCTTTGATGAAGACTTCAGGATATCCGCATCATATATGGCCTTGCCTTCTTATGAAGCTTTTAAAGCAGGGCAATTCGAAGATGTGGCATATTTTGAACCCTTTTATCTCAAGGATTTTATTGCAACCAAACCCGTAAAAAACATTACCGGGCAAATATTGGCCCGTTAATTGCCTGTGATTAATTACCATGAGAAATATAGTCCTGATAACCGGATTTTATTTGGTCTTCGTAATACCCTGCTTTAGTCAGGTAAAATCATACCAGCCTGACGAACGGATCTCATATATTATTCATTACGGTATAATTACCGGAGGTGTTGCCTCCCTGGAACTGCGGCAGGAAACCCTGAACGGCAAAGAGGTGTGGCATTCGGTTCTCATCGGCAGAACAACAGGCCTGGCCGATGTCATCTTCAAGGTGCTCGATGTTTACGAAAGCTATATTGATCCCTCGACAGAGTTGCCCGTACTGGCCGTGAGGAATATAAGCGAAGGCAGGTACAAAAGATATAATGAGGTTGTTTTTGACCACAAGACCAGGAAGGATTCTGCAATACTTACCAGCGATCTGACCGGTGTACATATTGCCCCGCAGGGTATACACGATATACTTTCATGTTTCTACTGGTACCGGAATCAAATATTCCCCCGACTCGAAACAGTCAATATCGGAGACACTATAACAGTGATAACCTGGTTTACCGATGAACTCTATCCCATAAAAATGATATATATGGGTGTTGAGGAGGTAAAAACAAAGGCCGGAAGGATCAGGTGTCATAAGTTTAATCCGGTTACAGAGAAAGGAAGGCTATTCAAAACCGAACAGGATGTTACATTCTGGTTCTCGGATGATAAAAATTATTTACCTGTTAAGATTCGTTTTGATATCTTTGTGGGATCATTTATGGTCGATATGATAGACTATGAAGGTCTTAAATATCCGCTGGAGATTATTAAGAAATAAAATGAATCAGTAATAATTCGTAAATTTATGGCTACTACCGCAGATTTCAGAAATGGACTGGTCATTGAATATAACAATGATTTATATACTATAGTACAGTTTCAACATGTTAAACCCGGCAAAGGACCGGCATTTGTAAGGACAAAACTTAAAAACATTAAAACAGGAAGGGTGATTGACAATACATTCCCTTCAGGTACCAGGGTAAATGTGGCAAGGGTTGAAAGACGGCCATATCAGTTTCTATATAAAGATGAGATTGGCTATCATTTTATGCATCTTGAAACATTTGAACAGATACATGTTGAAGAGGCTTTGATAGATTATCCTGAGTTTTTACTTGAGGGAGAAAAAGTGGAAATTGTAGTACATGCTGATACTGAAAGTGTTATTTCCGTAGATATACCACAGTTCGTTGAAATGGAAGTTGTATATTCTGAACAGGGCCTTAAAGGTGATACAGCAACAAATGCATCCAAACAGGCAAAAATGGAAAACGGAAGTATGATTATGGTTCCGCTCTTCATTAACACAGGCGATAAAATAAAAATTGATACCCATAACCGTTCATATGTAGAACGGGTTAAGAGCTAGATAGAAAAATGAACCCCAGGAAGATCCCGAACGACAGGCTTAAAATATCCAGATTCAAACTGGATTCATTGCTCGATATTACTCTGTCGATCAATGCAAACCTGCCTACCGAGACCCTTCTTGCCAAATATGAATCGATACTGAGAGATAGTCTTGGCATCGGCAAAATATTGATATACAAGCGTTCCGTAGAATGGGAATGTATACTTAATGCCGGTTTCCCGAAGAAATTCGAAAAAATTGATGTCGAATCACGCCTTCTAGGTTTTGATGACATTACCTATGTGTCATCTGACATGGACTTCGAGACTGTCGACATTATTGTCCCTGTATTCAACAACAATGTCCATCTTGCATTTGTGTTCATAGGAGATATCGAGGAAGAGGGTGAGGGAATGAGCCCGGTACTTAAACATCTGCATTTCATCCAGACAATCTCCAGTATAATAATTGTTGCTATTGAGAACATCAGGCTTCATAAGGAGAGTCTGCGACAGGAAGCACTGAAAAAGGAGCTTGAACTGGCTGCCAGGATGCAGCAGATGCTTATACCCGACAACCGGCATATGCCCCAGAGCCCCGAAATAATAGTAAACGGATACTATCATCCTCATTTTGAAGTGGGGGGAGACTATTACGACTGTATTAAACTGTCAGACACTAAAACCGGATTCTGTATCGCCGACGTTTCAGGTAAGGGTATTTCTGCCGCAATACTGATGTCAAATTTCCAGGCGAGCCTGCATGCAATGTTCGCAGCAGATATCGACCTCGAACTGCTGGTAAATAAACTCAATTCAATTGTGGTAAAGAATGCTGCCGGGGA
>Ga0272442_10007809_pt1 | contig 13736 bp, 8 predicted proteins | sample SSMForm2O_FD_200262 | JGI IMG/M metagenome (GOLD analysis project Ga0272442, IMG submission 200262) | Marine sediment archaeal communities from Little Sippewissett salt marsh, Falmouth, MA, United States - SSM-Form-2O | ecosystem: Environmental > Aquatic > Marine > Wetlands > Sediment ...
AAATCGAAGTCCGCTCAGGTGATATGAATACAGTCAAAACCAGCATTGATGAACGCCAGACAACATTCAGAAAATATTCGGAAAGCCTGACCAGTTCTAAATTAACCTTACAGGGAATTCAGGCACAGATCGAACAGGAAAACACGGCCCTTATTCAACTGAACTATGATGCGACCGAAGTTAAAAACGCGCTGCTCCTCAGTACGCGTCTTTGTGAAGAAATCGAAATCCGCCAGAAGAAACTGGACGTTGAAAAGCAGGCCTGTACTGCAAGTTTGCTGGAACTGCAGCAGGCACGGGATGCACAGGCAGGCACACTCAATGAGCTGCAGGAACAGCGCGACCGTATGGAATCCGAGCTCAGGGGCCTGAAAGATGACATTGCAGCATGTGAGATAGACCTTCAAAAACGCACCGAAGCCGTAAACACTGTCCGGGATCAGATCAGCACGCTGCGTGCGCGTCTGGATTCGCTGCGGGAACTGCAGGAAAGGCTCGAGGGATTCAACGATGGCGTACGCGCTATTATGACAGGTGACAAGGAACCGCAAACCGTATGTGCCGGTATACGTGGTCTGATAGCGGACATGATTGAAACTGCTGCCAGCTATGAATTGGCTGTGGAAGCTGCACTTGACCGGCGTTTACAGGCCATTGTCGTCGATAATTTTGACAACGCGCTGCAGGCCATAACCTATCTTAAGAACGGCAAAAGCGGCCGCGTTTCATTCATTCCACTCGGCGTCGGCAATCCCGCTGTTCAGCACTCAATACCGGACGCAGTGCGGCTAAACGACGTAATCACCGTCAAGCCCGAATACACTCAGCTGGTCTCCTATCTTCTCGGAAACGTTTTTATCGTCGATGATCTTGCAGCAGCGATCGCATTACGAGCCTCTTCTCACGCGCCCGGCGCCACCTACGTTACCCCGCACGGTGAAGTCATTGACGGTTTAGGGGTTATTACCGGCGGCAACCCTTCCGGCCACGGAACAGGCATACTCAAACGCAATCGTGAAGTACGAGAATGCACTGCGGAATTGCAGGCCCAGGAGGTAACGCATGCCGCACTCAGCGGTGAGCGAAATAACTCCGAGCGGACGTTGTGCTCGGCACGCGAGGCCTCTGATCGACTTTCCCAACAAAGACAGGAGCTTGATATTACCCTCGTGCAGCAGCAGTCCCTTCTTGATCAATCAGAACGCGAACTGTTGCAACAAAACGAAAAAAACACGTTGCTTGAGTTTGAAATAGCCCAGGCAAAGTCACAGCTTGAACAACAGCACAATGAACATCAATTGTTGTATGCACGACAGCAACAGATCTGTCAGACAACCGCCGACAAGCAGAGTACGCTTGAAGGCTTACAGCTAAACGAAAAAGATCTCCGCTCGGGCCTTGAAGAAGAAGAAGGCCGGTCAACAGAGCTTCGTATCGACCTTGCCGCCCTCCAACAAAAACTCGAAAGCCTGCAGGACAATGTCGAATACCTTTCGAGCCAGCGTCAATTGTGTCACGATAAACTCAACACGCTTGAAGCCGAGCATCACCAACTGACCGTAAAAAATTCAACTCTTGCCCGTGCCATAGAAGAAGGAAAACTTAATTTATCCCGGTTGCTTGAATCCAGCCTTGAGCGTGAAGCTGCCATGCAGGGCCAGAATAATTCCGTGCAGGCCCTGAGTGATGCTGTTGTAGAGTCTGAAGAAGCCCTTAAAAAAGTCCGCGGCGAGCGGGAACTCATTGAACCTGCCATCCATGAACTGCAGGTCAAGCTTTCAAATACCACGATTCACGTTGACCACCTCACGCATGATGTACACGAACGTTACGGCTGTACTCCCGCGGATCTGCCTGAACCACCGGAGCGTGAATCATTCGACGAAAACCAGTCCTCCGAACGGCTTGAAATGCTCAAAAAACGACTGGATAATATTGGTGATGTCAATCTGGGGGCCGCGAGTGCCTTTGAGGAACTCGATGGCCGCTACAGGTTTTTGCAGGAGCAGGAGGAAGACCTCCTGAAGGCGATCGAATCTCTGCAGAAAGTAATCGCCAAGATCAACCGCATTACAAAGGAAAAATTTCTTGATACCTTCACAACGATAAACGATCATTTTAAACGCCTGTTTCCGCTGCTTTTCAACGGAGGAAAAGCATACATGGAATTAAGCGACGAATCCGACCTGCTTGAAACCGGTATTAATATCTTTGCGCAGCCGCCCGGAAAAAAATTACAGAGCCTTGATCTGCTTTCCGGCGGTGAACGCGCCTTAACGGTTATAGCACTGATGTTTTCTATTTTTCTGACAAAACCGAGCCCCTTTTGTCTGATGGATGAAATTGATGCTCCACTCGATGATACCAATATCGGTCGGTTTATAGATCACATGCATACAATGGCACAACGTTCGCAGTTTATTATCGTTACACATAACAAGCTTTCCATGCAGGCTGCCGATTCCATGTACGGTATCACAATGGAGGAACGTGGCGTTTCAAAAATTGTGTCCGTCAACTTGAACTAACCTGACCCTGCTGTGACGGTACTCCACCGGGATGCAGCACGGCACGTTTATTGTTTTCGATATCCCATGCCTGATTCTGATACACAAAAACGCGGACTGTTGTCACGCCTGAAGAGGGGCCTCGCTAAAACCCACCTGGCCGTAACACGTAAAATCGATGAAGCGACCATGGGACGGCGCGAAATCAACGATGTTGTCCTTGAAAAACTCGAAGAAGCCTTGATCACATCGGACCTCGGTGTCGCGACTGTTGATCAACTCATGGGGAACATCCGCTGGAAGGTCAAACGCAAAGAGCTTGCTGACGCCGAACGGATACACGACGCCCTGCGTGAAGCAATGTATGAAATCCTTGTAAAAACCGAACGGCCCTTGGACATTGCATGCCCTGAAAAACCGTTCACCATCCTGACCATCGGCGTCAACGGTACCGGGAAAACAACCACCATAGCCAAACTTGCAGCAATTTTTAAACAGCAGGGCCATTCTGTCATGCTGGCTGCTGCTGATACATTCCGCGCAGCCGCCGTAGAACAACTCGAAATATGGGGGGAGCGCACAGGCTGCAGGGTTGTCAAGCATGCTTCCGGCGCTGACCCCTCAGCCGTAGCCTTTGATGCCCTGCAAGCCGCACGTTCACGGTCAACAGATGTACTCCTGATAGATACAGCCGGCAGGCTGCATACCAAGGCACCGCTCATGGAAGAGCTGAAAAAAATAGAACGCATTATCGCCCGAGAGCACACGGGCGCTCCGCATGAAACCCTGCTCGTTCTTGACGCCACGACCGGACAGAACGCTATTTCACAGGCACAGCTGTTCGGCAACGCCCTGAACATTTCCGGTATTGTCCTGACGAAGCTTGACGGGTCTGCCAGAGGAGGCGTCATCGTCGGAATTTCCGACAGTATGCACATCCCGATACGCTATATCGGTGTTGGCGAAAATCTTGATGACCTGCGTCCCTTCAATGCCCGTAATTTTGTCGCCGCCCTGTTTGACGACTAATTCTGCGGAATCCCTATACATAAAAATTTTACAATGGAATGACCACGGGTTCTCGAAGCAACAGCTGGATACAGGATTTGGCCTTGGCAGCAAGTGCGGGATGCGTTGTATCAAGTGAAATAATTTGACGCAAATTGTCTGCGGTTCTAAAAACCAGCATGGCAAGATCTCCTTCATCAATGCCGGTAAGCTGCCGTACATCCTCCCAGGAACGCTGCATGCTCCATAAATACAAGGCTGCCGCGGGCCAGAGCTGAAGGTTCGGCACAGGAAAACCGTGCAGCTTTTTCAGCTCAACGAGCGGGCCGATCTCGTCCTTCATGCAAAAAAAACACTGCTTAAGTTCTCGGGGGTCCCAGTGGACCTGCTCGTCAAAATCAAGATCGCGGAATTTATCATTCACAAACACGGCCAGCATGGCGCACAGCAGCTCAGGGCGCAGCTTCGCAAGCATGCCCTTCCTGATCAGTTCGGCAATGATAAGCGGCTGGTCCAAGCGCAGCTTAGCCGCCCAGTGGCCGTCAGCGGTAAGGGAGCCGTCTGGATTGGCAAAACCGTTGAGCACCAGAAAATCACAATGCCGGTTGAATTCGATCCACAGGGCATCGCGTGCATCGTTAAAGGCCCGGCTGATCCAGGCCGCTTCAGCAGCTAGTCGGTTGAAGGGATGTTTTTTCCCTCGCCCGCATATTTCGCAGTTCGGGCACTGCACGCAGGGCAGCCGGTCCAGAATGTCCTGTTGGCGCTGGATATCACGGTCAATATCCTGCAGGGAAACCGACGCATCGATGTCGCTATTGTACAGTCGCAGCTGGCGCGCCAGTTTTTTGCGTTTATTCTTCAGGCGTCTCAGCTTCAGTAAAACATCAGAGCCCAGCGCCGAGCGCTCCTGAACCTGCCGGACATCTGTGCACAGCAGGCCGGTCAGGTGCCCGCTAAACTTCTGCATGACGCTGTCATGACGCTTTTCCAGTTCGCGCAGCGGTGCCGTATTCTGAAAGGTCGCAAGCGAGGCTTTGAGCAAATCGCGAATGCCGGCAGGTGTCTGGCTGAGCATCAAATTCAGGCACATTGAAAAATTGATACTGATACGACTTTTGATGGGCTCGGACGGCGCATGCATGAGCGACTCAATTAGCCGCGGATTCTGAAACGGGCCGTGCAGCATGACGGCAAAGCCTATATTGTCCTTGCCGCGGCGCCCTGCCCTGCCGGTTGCCTGATGCAGATCGGTCGCCGTCAGGTCGACAAATTCCCTGCCGTTAAAGCGGTCGCTTTGCGCCATCACCACGGTGCGGGCCGGAAAGTTGACCCCTGCGGCAACCGTGGATGTTGAAAAAATTGCGTCTAGGCAGCCGGCGTTCATCAGCTTCTCGACAACGATTTTCCAGTGCGGCAGCTGTCCGCCGTGATGCGCGCCGACGCCGTGAAGGCTCATGGTCTGCAGCTGCGGGTGCTCTGACAGAAACGGATACTCGCGTATAATCCCGTCAAGCATTGCCTGAATACAGCGGGATTTTTCCCGGGACACAAAACGGTGCCTGCAGGCATGCAGGGCGCCGTTGCAGTCGCTACGCGATTTGAGAAAAAAAATCGCCGGCAGAAGATTAAACTGCTCAAGCGCGGACAAGATGGCCTCATACGGCAATGGTGCCTGGGATCGGCGGAAGCGGCCGCGCTGGGTCTGCTGCAACACATGTTCAATTTTATGTGCGATACCGTTACTCCCGCTGAGCGGAACCAGTTCTCCTCCAGGCAGAAGATACAGTGGATAAAGCGGTACCGGTCTTTTATTTGAAAATACGACTGCGCAATGATGTGAACGGATACTGATAAGCCATTCGGCAATTTCATCGGCGTTGGTGACGGTAGCAGAAAGCATAAGAAGGCGCACGCGAGCCGGAAGATAGATCATCACCTCCTCCCATACGACACCGCGATCTTCGTCACCAAGATAATGAGCTTCATCAAGCACAACAAGATCGGAGGTAAAATCATCGACTCGTGCCATGGCATCATACAGCTGATTACGCAATATTTCGGTTGTACCGACGATGATACGTGCGCCGGTGTTTTCCTTGCGGTCACCGGTTAAAACGCCTACGTTTTCGGCGCCGAATTCATTGCAAAATTCATGATATTTGGAATTCGATAATGCTTTAAGCGGGGTGGCATACCAGCAGCGTTTGCCCTGGGCAAGCACAGTACGCATGGCTTCCTGGGCTATCCAGGTTTTTCCGCTTCCTGTCGGAGCACTGACCAGGACATCACATTCAGTGATTTTTCGCAGGGCTTCAAGCTGAAACTCATCCGGCAAAAAATCCGATTCGGCTGGACTGCCGATACGGGCAAAAATTTTCCGGAGAGAACGATCCGCCCTCGGTACGAACTTGGGCGGTTTTTGCGTGATAGAATGTCGTTTTTTCATAAAGCCGATGAATGCTGGCAGCGAACCACGCGTTTAGTCAAGTTGCCGCATATCATGCCGAAACCAGCCACAGATATATATCCGAACAAGCACATGGGCCGCTCGTTGCCATTCCATGTACTAACAACAGTATGCAAACCAACCATGATCCAAGATAATCAGTTTTATGCAAGCAAGGCAACATGTTTTTTTAATTTAACTTCACATTACCCAAAAGATATGTTAATTTTTTAAGCTTATAAAGGCCTGAGTGCCAAAACACGGTCTATTTAACAAAACACCACCAAAGGAATACGTGCTATGAACTATCAGGAATTTGCCGCAACAATCGATCTTATTAAAAAACAGGACGAATGGCGCGAGAAAACGATTAACCTGATTGCGAGTGAAAATGTCCTGAGTCGTACCGTGCGCGATTATGCGGGTACGGACTTCGCACACCGCTATGCCGAAGGACATCCCGGGGAGCGCTATTATCGCGGCACAAGCTACATTGACGACATAGAAAACCGTCTAAAATCCAGCATGAAGATTTTGTTCCAATGCAATCATACTGAAGTGCGGCCGGTAAGCGGGACCAATGCCAATGAGGCGGTATTCAGTAAGCTCGTCAGCCCGCAGGATATTGTAATGGCGAATTCAACCCCGGGAGGTGGGCACATAAGCCATCACCGTATTGGTGCGCTGGGTAAATTCACAAAGAATATAATCGACATTCCCCTCAGCCAGGACGGCTATCATATGGATGTCGAAAAAACAATTTTTCTGATCAAAAGCGCGAAGCCTAAACTAATCGTACTCGGGAAAAGCCTTTTTTTGTTCCCCGAACCCATTGAAGCACTTCGTGACGTGTGCGAAAAAACCAAAACGACCATCATGTACGATGCCGCGCATGTTCTCGGACTTATAGCCGGCGGGCGCTTTCAAGACCCTCTTCGCGAAGGAGCGTTTCTTGTGACCGGCAGCACACACAAAACTTATTTTGGATCACAGCGCGGTGTCGTATTAAGCAATATGGATGCTGAATCATGGCGCCAGATAGACCGTGGCGCTTTCCCGGGCTCATCGAGCAATCACCATTTACACACGCTCGCCCAGCTTGCTCTTGCCACCAATGAAATGATGGAATACGGCACCCAGTATGCCGAAGATGTCGTTAATAATGCAAAATCACTCGCCTCCGCCCTTGACAAACTGGGGTTTGACGTTGAAGCACCTGACTTTGACTACACCGAAACCCATCAGGTCGCCGTCAATGTCAGCAAACAGGGGGGCGGGGAAAAAGTTTCCCGGATGCTTGAAACGAATGACATTATTTTGAACATGAACATGCTGCCGCATGAACCCCTCAGCCGGCATGACCATCCAGACGGAATACGCATCGGTGTTCAGGAAATGACCCGTTTCGGAATGGGTGCAGCTGAAATGGAATACATTGCCGGCCTTATCAAGGAATGCGTCATTGACAACAGGGAAGTGCGCGCCGAGGTGCATGCTTTCAGGGGCAAATACAGCGCAGTAAAGTATAGTTTCGATGACCGCCGGTAGTGAAGCGGACTTTATGTTATGTAATGCATGCGGCGCATAAACACCTGCGCCGTTTTTTCTTGCATGCGCCCTTAAAGGTCGCACTTCTGCAATGTCTAACCAATGATTATAGATGCCCACACGCATATTTTTCCAGACAAACAGGCGCCGGCCCTGCTTAGCAGGACAGCACGGATGTTCAATGTGCCGACCTTCGGTGGGGCGACTGCACATGACCTTCTCTGCACGATGGATACATGCGGGATAGACCGGGCCGTCATACACATGGTCGCCCCACTACCTTCCCAGGTCGTTTCTATCAATACCTGGCTTATTAAGCTCAAAGAAAGCCGATTTATTAAATTCGGCACGATTCATCCTGCTCAAACTGATTTCTGCGATGAGATAGAACGACTGCGGGATAATGGTATTACGGGCATCAAGTTTCAGCCCGACATACAGCAATTCTTCCCTGATGACAAAGGACTTACATACCCCGTATATGATGCGATTGCGCGAACCGGGCTCAAAGTGATGTTTCATGTCGGGGGCGAACCGCTTCCAGGTCCTCATGATCGTTCCAAGCCGCACATGATTGCTGCAATCGCCGAAAATTTCCCCTCACTTGACATTATCGCTGCACACCTCGGCGGTCTGAACATGTGGGAGGACGTACTCAGCCACCTTGCAGGACGTACCAATATCTACCTTGAATCATCGCTGAGCTATGCTTATATCAAGCCGCGTCTTGCTGAAGCTATTATCAGGAAGCATGGGCATAAAAAAATTTTCTTCGGTACCGATTATCCCTTCGGTGACATAGCAAAATCGCTCGAAGCAGCTCGTATGGTCCATTTTCTTACACAGGATGAACGTGATGACGTTCTTGGAAAAAACGCGAAAAATTTTTTCAATATAACCTGAACCGCCGTTTCTACGGTTCTGTATTTCATCTTTATTTTCCGTTACATTCGTGTTATTTTTCAAACATTCAAACCACACCAGCGATTGATATGCCATCATCCATGAGGAATCAGTGCCGCGCACGGCCCACTGTCAACCCCAGACGGAGGATACACAGGATGACAACGTACCATAATAGTATCCTGCAAGCGACGTGTTGCTGTAGTATTTTGATAGCACTGTTGATAGCTGCTCCGGCTGTCTGTGCCCAGGAACCGAAATCTCCCTTTTACCCGTCACAAATCAGCACACAGAACGGCAAGCCGCTGAACCACGAAGAATATGAATCCCCTGAAATATGCAGTGGTTGCCACATGGGAATCCATAAACAATGGAAAGGGTCAATGCACGCATCGGCCTTCATTGATCCGATTTTTCAAGCCCTCTGGAAAATGGGCGAAAAAGAAACTCAGGGTCTGACAAACAATCTGTGCGGCGGCTGCCACGGCGCTGTCGGTGTTCTTTCACAGGAGCTTACCTTTAAAGATGGTGAATTCCATGCCCCTGACATTGCCAAGAAAGGCATACATTGTGATCTTTGCCACACCATCGTCACCAGCACTTTCGCAGATACCCCGAACTACGAACCGGGCAATGCGTCGTTTATTGCTGCTCCAGGACCAATAAAAAGAGGGCCCCATGCGGACAGCGCGTCACCGTACCACGAAACCGCTTATTCCGAACTCCACACGTCGTCGCTTTTTTGTGCAAACTGTCACCAGATATTTCACCCGGTTTCAAATTTCCACATCGAAAGGACATATGATGAATGGAAATATTCGGTCTATGCGCAGAATGATATCCAATGCCAGGACTGCCACATGATGCCTGTTGACAAAGCATCTGAAACAGCCCGTACCCTGAAAAAACAAAACAATCCCGGTAAATCAGCACTTATGGGCCCTAAGCGAGAAAACATTTTTACGCATGAATTTATCGGGGCAAATTTCACCGTTCCGGAATTGCTTGGCAACAAGGCCCATGCGGAAACAGCCCGTAAAAGACTTAAAAGCGCTGCAGAGCTGAAGATTGATGCCCCCGAGATCCTCATGGCCGGAGAACTCGGAAAGATAACCATTACGGTTACCAATATCGGCGCCGGGCATAATCTGCCGACCAGCCTGACAGATGTCCGTCAGATGTGGCTTGACGTCAAGGTCATGGACTCCACGGGCAAGGAGGTATACCGCTCAGGCAACCTGAACCAGCAGGGCACTATTGTCGGTGATCCGCGCATTTTCAATGCCCACGCTCTCGACAGTACTGACCGGGAAACGCATAAGCCCTGGGAGATTGCAAAATTTAAATACAACCGGACCATCCCTCCCAAGGGATCAGCGATCGAAAACTTCTTCTTTCTCGTTCCAACGGATGTCAATGGTGACCTTCAGGTAGAAGCCGTACTTCGCTACCGTTCATACCCCCAGTCGCTTGCGAACCTGCTGCTCGGCGACAAAACATTCACACTTCCGGTATGCGACATGACACAACAAAAAACAGTGATCAAGCTTGCAAAATAAAACAGCTCACAGGAGTTTGGATATGGCGGTTGAACTTAAAAAAGGAATATACTGGGTCGGTGCTGTTGACTGGAATTTACGCGACTTCCACGGATATGTAACCGGACGTGGAGCAACGTACAACAGCTACCTTATAGTCGATGAAAAAATCGCACTGATCGACACAGTGAAAGCCCCCTTTTACCCGGAGATGCTGGGACGGATACGAGAGCTGATCGACCCGTCAAAGATTAATTTTCTTATATCAAACCATCTCGAGCCCGACCATTCAGGCTCAATACCGCTATTCGTGCATGATTTCCCGCAGGCAAAAATCATCACCGGTGCAATGGCCGCAAAGGGGTTCAAAAAATATTATCCTGGCGTGCCGTTTGAAACGGTCAAAACCGGCGACAGCATCGACCTGGGCGCACGGACAATACAATGTATTGAAACCCCCATGATCCACTGGCCCGACAGCATATTCAGCTATGTTCCCGAAGATGCCCTCCTGTTTTCCATGGACGGCTTCGGCCAGCATATCGCAACCGCCGGCAGGTTCGATGACCAGGTCACTATGCATGATGTCATGTTTGAGGCCGGAAAATACTACGCTAATCTGCTTACGCACCTGTCTCCGCTTATCAGCACCACACTGAATAAAGTTACCGAACAGAATCTCGCGATCGATATGATCGCGCCGAGCCACGGCATCATCTGGAGAAAGCACGTCCAGACGATACTTGAGGCCTATCGACGCTGGTGCAGCGGAACAACCACGAAACGGGTTGTTGTCGTATATGATACCATGTGGAAAAGCACCGAAAAACTTGCACGGGAAATATCCGAAAGACTTTACAGCCATGGCATTGAAGTCAGCCTCATGAAGCTTGGGGAGCATCATAGAAGCGACGTTATGGCTGCATTGCTTGAAGCGGCTGGCATGGTGCTCGGATCCCCGACAATGCACCGCAATCTTTTACCGAGAGTTGCCGACCTGCTGTGCTACATGCGCGGGCTGAAACCGGCCGGTAAAATTTGTGCGGCGTTCGGTTCATACGGCTGGAGCGGCGAGAGTGTCGACCTGATTACCGCAGCGTTGAAAGAGATCGGTGCCGATGTCATCGAGCCCGGCCTCAAGGCATTATATGCTCCGGATGCGGCCGATATCGCGGCCGCATGCGACCTGGCAGATACACTGGCCGAACGTATAAACAACAGATAGGTTTTGACACCGATATTCCAACCGACAAAAAAAGGCGGCTTAAAGCCGCCTTTTTTTGTCAGACGCAGCAAAATTATTATTCAACCGTTATGATGCCCTTGAATTCCTTGATGGATTCACGCAGATCATAGCCGGCTGTAGCGGTCATTCCCTTGCGGAACACATAATTGTATGTACCTTTTTCAACGAAACATAAACTGGCAACCGATCCCTGAGGTATAAGGTTGGAAATAAATGAGCCGTTTTCATCTATGACGAAATTTACAGGGCTTTTGCACGCCATGGTTACCTGCCGGCCCTGAAACTGCAGCTGTACGGGTGCACGGGAATCATTCATCCAGATTACGGTTGTTCCGGCCTTGACAATGACATCAGCCGGACTGATCCCGGCGATGTAATGCAATCGAATAAGTTCGGGTGGTGTTTTAAGCGCGAGTTCGGGCTGTATCTTCTTCTGTTCGGCCTCAGCAAATGCCGTCGCAGCTATCATACATCCTACGATGACACAGATACAGACAACAAACGAAACGTTCTTCTTTTTCAGCATATCCGCCCCTTTCCAAATAGGTATATTTTGTTTGCCACAACCCTTTTGAGCTCTATTCGTCGTGAGTATATATAAGCCGTCATACATAGTCAAGCCCTTAAAATGTAAATACATGCACTTCCTGCGCAAAAAACGGCTTGGGGAAAATAGTGCATCTAACAGGCAGTTAGCATGCACAGCTCAGTCGGCAAGATTATTTCTGCCCGTCCAGGCCCAACCGGGGTGATGCGGTCCGCTGCTGCCGGCAGGATAGAGTTGAAGGGCCTCGCGATGATTGATGCACTGAGTACAATCTTCGATGAACGGTGTCAGAAAACGCCAGGTCAGATATTCAGAGTCCTCACGCAGAAACAGCATTTTGTCACCGTTCAAGCAGTCAACGAGAACTTTTTCATAAGCATCGACCGGACGTCCATGTTCCGAGTTATATGAAAAACACATATCCATGGGCCGAAGAGACATTGCCGTCCCAGGGGCTTTCGCCTGGAATGAAAGTGTTATAGCTTCGGTAGGCTGAATAGAGAATGTAAGCCGATTTGGGGCTATCGGGCTGATAATATCGCGGAAAATGCTATGGGGCACGTCACGGAAATGCACAACAATGCTCGTTTCCTTCCGATTCAGGCGTTTTCCGGAAACAAGATAAAAGGGAACCGACTGCCAGCGCCAGTTGTCGACATACAGTTTAAGCATGGCATACGTCGGCGTAATCGAATCCGGGGCAACTCCTTTTTCATCGCGATAACCGCAGACCGGCTGATTATTGATTGTCCCTGCACCGTACTGGCCGATAAGAAGATGCTGCCAGAAAGACCGGGGATCAAAAGGTCGAAGCGACTGAAACAATTTTGATTTTTCATCGCTTACCAGCGACGGGCTGAAGTGTGCCGGTGCCTCCATGGCCGTCAGCGCAAGCAGCTGCATCATATGGTTCTGAAACATATCACGTAACACACCAGTCTGTTCGTAATATCCGGCCCTGTTTTCAATGCCAATTTGCTCTGTTGCGGTTATATCCACGCGGGATATATACTGTCGATTCCAGACCGGTTCAAAAAGCGCATTGGCAAAACGGAATACAAGAATATTTTGAGTCGTCTCTTTTGCAAGATAATGGTCAATACGGTAGATTTGTTCCTCGGCAAACGTCTCTTTAAGGGTGCTGTCCAGATTCACAGCACTTTCAAGATTACGACCGAAGGGTTTTTCAACAACGATGCGCGACCAGCAGGAACTATCCGGGCAGTCAGCCTTCAGGCTGCCATGCTGTATCAGGGCAACAATGGACTCATACAATACCGGTGGGACAGCCATATAAAATAAACGGTTGCCTGAGGTCCCATGACTGGCGTCGATCCGCTCAAGTGACGAATAAAGTTTTTTCCCGTCGTCAGGATATGAATAATCAAGCTGTTGATAATGGAGATTTTGGGCAAATGTGCCCCAGCTGGGATCGGAGCCCGTGTCTGTATCTATAAATGTGCGTAAATGTTCACGGTAGGATTCATCTGTGAACAAGGTACGACCACATCCAAGCATTGCAAATCGACCGGGCAAAAGATCGTGCTGATGGAGCCGGTACAGGGCAGGAACAAGTTTACGGGCGGTAAGGTCACCGGAAGCACCAAAAACAACAAGCGCGCAGGGAAGCTGCGCCTTATTGCAGGCGCAGCTAGTATCTAAAGAAACCGTCTGTATTGATCCGTCTATAGCCATGGTGCATTGATTAAACGGCTTTTAAAATCATCGGCCCCACCTGTGCACATTAAAAAAAAATCAGCCGAAAGAACCGTGTGCATCGTGGGCAGGTCCATCCTCAGGCCCCATACGTCAGGATTGTGTATGATTTTTGTCCGATGTATTATTTCTCAAATCGCCCGCCTCCTGGCGGATCGTCGGCACCAGTCAGGTTTTGACGCCAAAGCGCGGTAGAATCACTGCCTGGAGCACATACCATACGACTGCTATAACAACTAAAAGAAACAACGTTTTCATATTTTTCTCCGGTAGG
>Ga0272442_10007811_pt1 | contig 13734 bp, 5 predicted proteins | sample SSMForm2O_FD_200262 | JGI IMG/M metagenome (GOLD analysis project Ga0272442, IMG submission 200262) | Marine sediment archaeal communities from Little Sippewissett salt marsh, Falmouth, MA, United States - SSM-Form-2O | ecosystem: Environmental > Aquatic > Marine > Wetlands > Sediment ...
TATTGCCAATGACATCGTCTACCTGTCCCTCATAATCAGCAAAATCACTCCAATCCTTTTTTTCCAGCCGGAAAGAATTTCCCAACCTCAAACCGTCATAGCCATTAGTCAGGGCCTGGTTGAGTTTTTCAACCCAGTCGTTTAAGACTCTCTCCGAATCGAAATTACACTCTTTTAAATACCAGTGTGTGTAGGGAATGAATTCTATTTGCCCATTCTCCAAATAAGTATCAAAATCAGAAATTGCTTTTTTCAGGGCTTCTTTTGCCTCTTCCGCTTCAGAGGGTTGTGATACGATCCACATACAAAATTCGTTATTTTCCAGCCCTGCCTTGAAATATGGGACCAGTGTGTCCACCAAATCTTCTTTTGTCTGGTAAAATTGACAGAAGTGTGTTCCCCAGGACACATCTCCAATAATATCAATGCCAGATTTTCTCAGGCTTTCTCTCATTTTACACCTTCTCCGACTTGAGGATGTAAAAGCAAAAATTTCGTTGTTCCCATGGTATGAGGTTCCTGCCTCTCCACGTTTCACAATTTCGGCTCTTCGCGGTTTTGGGTTCTGGGAGTCAGTTACCGAAAACCTTAAGAATAAGAATCTCTCTAATTTTTCCAAAAGCGGGGGAATGTGCTTGTTTTTCAGATTTGATCAACGACTCACCCCCACGACCCTGTTTTGTATGTTATAGTTCGCGCAATAAAAATCAACACTTCATAAACTGAACAAGGTGCATAGTTTGTGTTTAAAAGCATACTTAATCGTAAGTTTACTCTTATTTAACATATAACAGTTCATTCATAAGATATTAATGAACCGATCCCAAAACTCAAAATTTGTTTCTTTGAATCTCGTATTTTAAGTGGCAAATCGAGCTTCCGATCATGGAAGCAATCCTGAATAATTCTGATGATTGAGAATAAAAATGGGTTTTGGGATCAGCTCAATCACATATAGTCACCTCTGCATATAACGCAACATTCTTATACCTGGTATATGGCAACTATTCAACGTACCCAGAATCAGCCTATTGATGGTGATTTGGAGTTTTCAAAATCATGTAATTGCTAACTCCTGGAAAACTGAAAAACATAATCAAAGTTGCGCTGGCGCACCCCGCTGCAAGCAACGGGGTATTCAGCTGAAATAAATAGCCAACAACTAAAGAGAATGAGCTCCCAAAAACTTGCCCATTCCCAAAAATTTGCCCATTTATATTAACTTGACCTGATGCACCCACAGCTCATGGGGTACCTGTTTAGTATCTTCAAAGGCAGTGAATCCAGATTTTTCGGCACCTGAGTTGTTTTTCTTCGTGTGTTATCTCCTCCCCCCTCTTGCGAAGTTCAGCCCCCGTTCCGAACAGGTCCCTTTTTCAGTCATGGTCTTCCTTCTTCGTGTTTTCTGATTTGATCTCCCGCTCCGTAGTCGCAGTGGCATATACCTCCCCAGCTTCATTCACCAATGAGGTGGCGGTCAGCCACACCTCCACGATCCGGCCATCCTTGGTGAGCCGCTGGGTGCGGTAAGGTTCCAGAACTTCAGCGTGGCTAAGCTTCTTCAGTGTGGCCAACTCTTCTTCTTTCCGGCTCGCCGGAATCAGGCTGCTAATGTTCATCGTCAGTGCCTCGGCTTCGCTCCAGCCGTAAATCTTCTCAGCCTTCGGATTCCAAGCAAGGATGTGGCCCTCCATATCCTGCAACGTTATAGCATCACCCGCGTCGTGCACTACCACGGCTAGGCGGCGTATGGTCTCGGATTCCTTCAGAATCTCCCTTGCCCGCTTCATCTCGGTAATATCAGTAAAGGTAATCACCGCTCCCTTGATGACGTTTTCAAGGGTGCGATAGGGCCGGATGCGCAGCAGGTACCACGAGCCCTCCCGGGCCTGGACATCAATATCTTTAGGTATCAGGCTGTCCAGCACCTCCTTTATATCTTCTACCAGACGAGTATAGCCCAACAGGTTTGAGACGATGTGCCCAACCGGCCGTCCCACATCGGTCGGGATCAGATTGATTACCTGTGTAACGGCAGGGGTGAAGCGCAGGATGCGTAGTTGATGGTCCACAAAGATAGTACCTATACCCGTTCCGGCTAACAGGTTGTTCATATCGTTAATTGCCTGCGACAGATCAGCCACCTTTTTTTCCAGTTCGGTATTGACCGTAGCCAATTCCTCGTTGACTGACTGCAGTTCTTCCTTGGAGGTCTCCAGCTCCTCGTTGGTGGATTGCAGTTCCTCGTTGATTGACTGCATCTCTTCGTTGGAGGATTTAAGTTCTTCATTGGAGGTCTCCAGTTCCTCATTGGAAGCTTTGAGATGTTCTTCCTTAATCTGCAGTTCCCGCTTCAGCTCTAAGATGCGCGCATCGCCTTCCACTGCGCTCTCAAAGGCGCCTTCACCGGCACCTATGGCGGCGGCCTTCCCGGTTTGGCTCTGCTCCGACGTCTTCGTTTCCTCAAAGGTGACCAGGAACAGGTTTGGCCCGGCGGCTGCGTCAAGTCCTGCAGCTACAGGTCGTAACGCCAGATTGACCGTAGTGAAGTCACCGTTGGTTTTGACACGCAGCCCGGGGTGGAATACCGGCTCTTTATTGACCGCGGCTTTGTACAGATCCGTGGCTAACTCCTGCCGCAATCCCTCGCGAGCCATCTTCAGGATATTCAGGCCAGCCTCGCCCGGAGCCGGTTCCAGGTACATGCCGGTACGGCCGTGAAGATAGAGGATGTCGCCTTGCTGGTTGACGAGCGCACCGACAGGGGCGTAATGTTGAAGCATTGTCTGTTCGGTCAGCTCGCGCAGCTGAGGTTTGCTTTCGATAGGTGCCTTTCCAGACGGTCTTTGGGTCTCCCTGTTTTCCGGTCTTGATGGGATAAATGTCCCTATGGGAGGGCGTCCACTGCTAACATCCTTTTTGTGATATAGCTTTGACTTGCGATCCAGCGTGCCAAAAAGGTTCTCGAACTCGCCCACGGTCTCGGAGGGGCCAAGGAAGAGAAATCCGCCCGGGTTCAATGCGTAGTGGAAGAGGGGGATGAGCTTCTTCTGCAGTTCCCTGTCCATATAGATCAGCATGTTGCGACAACTGAGCAGGTCAAGTTTGGAGAAAGGAGGGTCCTTGATAATGTCCTGCTCGGAGAAGACTACCATATCACGGATACTTTTTCGGATGCGGTAGTTGCCGCTTGAATCATGGGTAAAGAAGCGCTCCAGCCTTTCCGGTGAGATGTCGATGGAGATGCTGTCGGGATAGACGCCGCTGCGGGCTTCTCCGATGGCCCTACTGTCAATATCGGTTGCGAAGATTTGTACCTTGAATAGTTGCTTCAACATTTCCATCTGCTCCTGGAGCAGGATGCCGATGGAATAGGCCTCTTCACCTGTGGAGCAGCCAGGCACCCATATCCGTATCGCTGAGTCCGGGTGCTTGTCGGTAAAGAGATTCGGGATGACTTTTTCCCGGAGTGCCTCGAAAGCCGTGGGATTGCGGAAGAAACTGGTGACGCCGATTAAAAGGTCGTGGAAGAGAGCCTCTACTTCGGCAGGTTTTTGCTCTAAATAACGCACATACTCGTCCACACTCTTGATATTCTGGATGGCCATACGCCGATCGATGCGTCGGCTGATAGTGTTCTGCTTGTAATGGGAAAAGTCGTGTTCGGTCTGGGTGCGCAGCAGGGTGAATATCTTTTTCATCGCGTCTTCGGCCTTAAAGACCGCGTGGGGTCTTTTTCCAAAGGCCTGGGTGACATAGGCAATGAGCTGGGCCGGCATCTCGGCAGGCTCCAGGATGTAGTCTACCAGGCCTGTGGCAATGGCGCTGCGAGGCATGCCGTCGTACTCGCTGGATTCGGGGGTTTGCACCATCAACATGCCGCCCTCGGCCTTGATCGCCCGCGTTCCCAGTGTGCCGTCGCTGCCGGTACCCGAGAGTACGATGCCAATGGCAAGCTCTTGCTTGCACTGAGCCAGGGACCGGAAGAATAAATCAATCGGAAGACGATGGCCGCGCGGCTCGGCCGGTTCCAGCAACTGCAGTGCGCCATCCTGAAAAATCATGTCGTGGTTAGGCGGGATGACGTAGACGCAGTCAGGCTGGACAACCATCCCGTCCTTGACCTCGTAAACCGGCATCCGTGTATAGCGCCCGATCAGGTCGGTGAGGATGCTCTTGTGGTTAGGGTCCAGGTGCTGCACCAGGATAAACGCCATGCCGGGATTGGTGTCGTCGGGAATAGCTGAAAATAAATTTCCGAACGCAGCCAGCCCACCAGCCGATGCGCCGATGCCCACGATGGGAAAGTCCTCTTTTGGGGATTTATTTGAGTTTGCATCCGGAGCAGGGAGTTCACTAATGGAAGTTTCTTCTGTAGTATGCAGCTTTTCCTCTTTGCCTGTGACTTCCTTTTTTTTGATCATATTATCGCATCCTTTCATGCCTGAACCTAAATCAGTGTAATGCCTTCCGTATGCGTACTCGGGGATGGATCGCCGCCAGGTTTATATGCACTATTTAGGATAAGTTTGAACTCATAACAATAGATGAAATTCAGAGAGTTTTCCGCCAGGCGAATGTATTTTTTAAGCCCTTAATCCTGGTAAGAATATACTTCTATCCAGGTAAAAATATATATTTCAGGCGAATATCCATGCACCCTTACCATTGGCAAGGGGTGGAGAATTATTCGAATTATTTCGAGTCATCTGTTAATGCAATCTCGCCCTTAAACGTAACCCAATTAAATCTCCTTCTCCCGGCAAGTAAATTGTTACTGTTTTCTAATAATATCTGAAATCTTTAATCCTTTGAATTTTTCAAAAAGGACTAATAGATAATATCTCTATCAGATAATTTAGGTGCTCCTTTATTAAGAAGTTGATGTTTTGAAAGGTCTGTAAACTTTGGTTTTGCTCCTCTTTTCCCCATCAAGAATAGTTGGAATTTTGAAACCAGCTCATTATATAATATCGACTCAATTTATATTATCACCAATATATCAAACTGGAATTTAAGAAATCATAATCTTTTTTAAGGAGGGGGAGTTAAATGAGAGCTCATTATAAAATATTTATGATATCTCAGAATAAAATATTTAAGATGACAATTGATTTAGTCACCATTATCATCCTTTATATACTGCTACTGGCGCTACTTGTGGGGGTGATAAATATACTCCTGGACATCAAATCAATTCTATTCGGGACTCTTGGAGGTGGTTTTGGTCAGATAGTATCCAGTGTCCTTACAATTTTTATTCTTATTGACCTTTTCAAAACTTTTGTTGATTATCGTGAACATGAAGAAATTAGAATTACATATGTAACCGATGCTACGATTTTAATAGTCATGCGTGAAATTGCGGCAGGGGTATATGCCCAAAGATTTGATTATGAATTTATTTTAGGCCTATCGATATTGCTGTTTACATTGGGTATAATAAGGGCTCTAGATGTCAAATATCCACCCGAATAATTATTTCTCCCCCATTATTTGTAGTGGTGAATGATGTATCGGCTCTGTAGAAATTCTATTACTAATTTACTTTTTAATATATATAATATAAAGTAATATTGTATCTTGTCGTACAAAATCACTCATTAGAAATGAATGAAAATAACGGGACTTTTTTGCAAAATAAACTTTATAACCAAATATTATTGGAAAATAAGGAATTTTATGGGAAATGGCAAAACCTAAGTTCTCTGAAGAAAGTACAAGCTTATTCTCAGGCTTTCTGTTGGACGTTTAGAATATGGCTACCAACGTAAGAGACATATTAAAAGCGTCTTAAAACGGTTGATATCGATACCGTATATGGATACCATGTTGAAAGTTTTGGTAATATCCGGTCATTCATCGTAATCAGGTACTTCAAAAAGGGCAGGGTATTTCTCTTTTAGTGGTATGAAGAGTTCTTCGTCTAATTTTGTATCATAAAGTGTTTTCACTTTAGAAAGCTGGTCAAGTGATAAATGGTCAGCCCTTTTAAGGTTAGCCATAAAAAGGTTAGTCCCCTCAAGGTTAGCCCCTTCAAGGTTAGCTCCTTCAAGATTAGCCCCTTCAAGATTAGCTCCTTTAAGGTCAGCTCCTTCAAGATTAGCTCCTTTAAGGTCAGCTCCTTTAAGGCCAGCTCCTTCAAGATTAGCTCCTTTAAGGCTAGCCTTTTCAATCTTAGCCCACTCAAGGTTAGCTCCCTCAAGTTTAGCCCACTCAAGGTGAGCCTTTACAAGGTTAGCCCTTTCAAGGTTAGCCCTTTCAAGGTTAGCCTTTTCAATCTTAGCCCACTCAAGGTTAGCTCCTTTGAGGTCAGCTCCTCTAAGGTTAGCTCCCTCAAGTTTAGTCCACTCAAGGCGAGCCTTTACAAGATTAGCCCTTTCAAGATTAGCCCTTTCAAGGTTAGCCTTTTCAATCTTAGCCCACTCAAGGTTAGCTCCTTTAAGGTTAGCTCCTTTAAGGTTAGCTCCTTCAAGGTCAGCTCCTCTAAAGTTAGCCCCTTCAAGGCTAGCCTCTATAAGGTCAGCTCCTCTAAAGTTAGCTCCTTTAAGGTTACCTGCTTTAAGGTTAGCCTTTTTAAGGTCAGACATGCCTTAACCTCTTTCATTTACCACTAAATTTTTGTTTGCCCTTATCAACTGTGAACTAATATAAACGTGACCATGTTAGGAAGATATCTTTTTCTCATCAGGATTTAGCTTTTAAAATAATTCGATTTACAGTCTCGGTCTATCAGGCCTGTCATGGTCATGAAAGGACTTTAAGGTCTTGTATCTATAATCCAGAAGACCTTTGGTGCCCTGGCAGCTCTTTGATCTATCAGGGATATCATGATCCTTAAGAACATGGAAGGCATGTATAAAAAACGTTATCATTATCAATTATTGTTCTGGTTCTGATCCTACGGAACATGACAGCAACCCTTTAAGGCAAAATGTTGCCCTGCCAGGCCTTATGTCCTGGTTCGAACTTTGCGGCAGGTCCAGACCAGATGCAAAGTCTGTAAATTAATCGGTATAGAACTTACGCTGTTGAACTGAGAATCAGTAGCATAAAATATCAAACTATCTAAAATTCACTACTTATCACAAACTCATCTGTACCTGATTTTGATTTTCAAGTGTGTAAGTCCTAACCTTATGAGCGTTCTTAAATTCACGCCATTCTCAGAGGTATGCAGAATCGGCGTTTGCGTCTCTACCGGGTATATCACCGGTGGGTTTCTCTACAAAATTCAAACCGAATAGTATTATTCCTTAGTTCTAATATATCCCTCATCATTATCCCTTAGTTCTCTCTTGAAAAAAATAAAATGACCACTTTCCAGAGAGTCAAATCCAACCATTTCCCAGCTATCTTTTCCTAATTGATCCAAAACATCGGGAAGTAGTTTTCCGTTTAGAGAGATTGATCGACTATTAGAGAATTTGAGAGTGTATACGTCTTCGTATGACCTACCAGTCGTTAAATAACAATACTCAAATTTATTCATTTAGCTCCCCTCTCTGTGTATTTTAGAATATTTCCCTTTTTAATCTATTTTATTCACGTTTCAGGATATAATAATTGCGCTGGCGCACCCCACTGCAAGCAACGGGGCATTCAGCTGAAATAAATAGCCAACAAGTAAAGAGAATGAGCTCCCAAAATCTTGGCAAGGTTTGAACTCATAAAGATAGATAAAATCCAGAGAGTTTTTCCACCGGGCGGATATAATTCTCAGGATGTATTTTTTAAGCTCTTAACCTTTAAAATAGATACTTTCCGGGAGAGTGCTCACGCCTTCTTGCTATCGGCAGGAAGGGAGGCTTGGAAGCTTTTCGACATTTTTCGTAGCACAATCAGGGTATCTTTTTGGTACTGCTATCTCCTGGATGCCGCTATCTTTCAGGGAACAATATCTTTTGGGCACTTTTAAACATTGACTTGTGAGTACGTTCAATTCGATCTCTGCTATATTCAGTCAGCTTCCATGTTTTGGTGTGTACATAAACTCAAACCTGTCCCATAGTGCCTTCGCCTTCGCTGGTGGAAATACTTCATATAGAGATCCGGGAGTATGAGTATTTAGATTGTCCATTACCAGCGTAATTTTATCGGTATTTTCATATTGAACTGCGATTTCTTCCAGAAAACAAGCTCAGTCTCGCTTGGTTTTTCTTTCAATAATTTTAACCATGCGTTTATTTTTCTCTTCCTGCTCTTTTACGCTACTGTAAACCTGATAATGAACTCTGTCCCTTTGTCTCTTTTCAGTTCGATTTCGCCTTCCAGCTGGTCTACAAGGGTCGTTACCAGCTGAATTCCGAGACTTTCGGTGTTTTCCGGATCAATACTTTCGGGAATACCTATCCCATTATCCTGAACTGTCAGAGTGTAAGTGGTCTCTTTCAAGCCTTTTTTACCGCTGCCTGGTCCATTTTCTTTACTTTCCCCGGCTTCTTCCCTGCGAAGCTTGATTCGAATTTCCCCATTATCCATGTTAGGGAATGCGTGTTTAAGGGAGTTTGAGACAAGCTCGTTGACAACTATCCCTACCGGGACCGCGGTATCCATATCAAAGAAAATATTCTCTTCCAGGTCCAGGTTCAAGCTGGTACTGGCATTTTCAAATCTATATGTCTGAAAAAGATTCTCAATGAGCCTTTGCAGGTATACTGAAAAATTCAGGGTATCCGTGCCCTCGCCTTCATAAAGTTCTTCGTGGATAAGGGCAATGGAGATTACACGGTCCTGGTTTTCCCTGAAGGCTTCAAGGATTTCCGAATCTTTGACATATTCTTTATTTTTGAACTTTTCTGCCTGCAGGTCCAGCAGGGAAGAGATTACCTGCAAATTGTTCTTAATCCGGTGGTGTATCTCCTTTTTGCGGGCGATTTCGATGTTTGCAAGGAACTCTTCCGTTTCCTTCCTCTCGGTCACATCATAAATCGTACCCTGGTAGAGTTCCGGATCCCCTTCTTCCCTTAGAATTTTCTGGTAAACTTCGTGCAACCATCTTATTTTCCCGTCCCTGTGAATTATCCGGAAATCAATTTCCCCATAGCCCGGCTTCATGGAATCCAGAATTTTTTCCTCTGCCCCATAGATGCGGGGCAGGTCTTCGGGATGGATTATGTCTTTCCACCTGACACGGGACATAAATTCCTCTTCGCTGTACCCTGTAATCTCCTCAACCGCCCCGTGCAAAAATATAGGGATAAAGTTTTCATCTGCCTGGAAGGCAATCCCGTGGAAATTCTGTATAAACGAGCGGTATTTCCTTTCGCTTTCCTGCAGTTTCCCTTCGGCAAGCTTCCTTTCCGTAATATCCCTGACTGCGCCAAGAGACCTGACGGGGAAACCTGATTTGTCCGTAAGGTAGACCCCGTTATTCTCCAGATAGGCGTATGTACCGTCTTTTTTCCTGAACCTGAACTCTACTCTGTATCGTTTTCCGCTTTTCCTGGCTTCCACGAATTCTTCAGCTACGCGCTCCCTGTCTTCATGGTGGATATTTCCAACCCAGAATACCCTGCCCTTATCCCCGAACTCTTCTTCGGTGTATCCCGTTATTTCCTCTATGGCTCCTGCCCATTTGCCTTCATCGCTTATCAGGTCAAAATCATATACCAGCTGCCCTGTCTGTTCGGTTACGAGCCGGTACCTTTTTTCGCTCGCCTTAAGCATTTCCCGGGACAGCTTCATCTTATTGATGTCTTTCATTACCCCGATAGCCCTGTACACATTTCCCCTTTCATCTTTCAGCCAGACTCCCCGGATTTCCATGAATATGTAGTTTCCGTCTTTTTTCCTGAACCTGTATTCCGCCTGAATTTTTTCCCCTTTCATGAAAAACATCATCAGGTTATCAAAAAGCTCTGTCCTGTCTTCGGGGTGCACGTGCTCTATCCAGGCTGCCTCGTCAAAATTCTCAAACTCTTCAGGCTCATATCCCGTTACTTCCCGAATAGCTCCCGCCCAGTTTACTTCATGCGTATCGAGCTTGAAATCGAATATTACCTGCCCGGTCTGTTCGGTTGCAGTGCGGTATCTTTCTTCACTTTCCTGAAGTTTTTCTTCGGCTTTTTTTCTTTTAGTTATATCCCTGGAAATAACCAAGCTAGAGGTCAGCTTTCCGGAAGCATCAAAAATCGGAGAAAGAGTCAGTGAGACATTTATTGTCCTGCCGTCCTTTCTCAACCGCAGGGTCTCATGGTTTTGTATTTTATCTCCTTTCTCAATAAGTTCAGCTAATTTTTTTGTTTCTCCGAGCAGCATGGGCGGTTCAAGAATGGCTATGCGTTTTCCCAGGATTTCTTCAGCCGGGTAACCGTAAATTTGTTCCGCACCTTTATTCCAGCTGGTAATAGTGCCATCAAGGGACTTTGTTATTATGGCATCGGTTGATGATTCAACGATATTTGCCAGGTTGCGGATTTTTTCTTCCGAGCTTTTACGCCTGGAACTTTCAATCCGTTCCCACTTCCCTTCTTTTTTAAGCAAAACAAACTGGTGGTTAACAACCACGTCAATGATCCCGCTTGTGTTGCAGCTCTCGAGAGGATAGGTACAGAGAGATATCATCCGGTGGCTGCCTATCTCCTCGTCCAGTTTTTCCTCATAATCAGCAAAATCAAAATCACTCCTGGCTTTTTTTCCCAGCCAGTCAGTGTTTCCTGCCAGCCTCAAACCTTCATAACCCCTGGCAAGACCCTTGTTGACCTTTTCAATCCAGCCGTTCAATTCCCACCCGGAACCTGAACCCGAGGGAATAATTTCCATTTGCCCCTGCTCCAGGTAAACCTCAATATCAGGAATACCTTTTCCAAGGGCTTCTTTTGCCTCTTTTGCTTCTGAGAATTGCGATGCAGCCCACACACAAAACTCATTGTTTTCAAGCCCGGCTTTAAAATAAGGAACAATTATCTCCATCAGCTCTACTTTTGTCCGGTAGAACTGGCAGAAGTGCGTTCCCCAGGGTATGTCCCCCACAATATCAATACCGGACTTACTCGGGCTTTTTCTCATCCTGCATCTTCTCCAACTTGAGATTGTAAAGGCAGAAGTTTGGTTTTTCGTGGATCTGACCCCCGCCTATCCATTTTTCCATAATCCTTTCTCTTTTCTTTCCTTTTCTTTTCTTTTCTTTTCCTTTCCTTTCTTTTCCTTTCTTTTCTTTCCTTTTTGTTTTCCGGGATTCATTCAATGAAAAACATGAGAATAGAAATCATTCTGCTTTTTTCCAAACACGCAGAGTGCCTGTTTTTCAGGTTTGATTAACGACTCAACCTCCCACATTTTGTAAAATGTACGAACTTATTCCAAAATCAAAATTTGCCTTTTCTGCTTATTATATAATGTTATTATTATAAGTTAAATAATGTTATTGTTCCAGAATAACTATTTATTGTTTATTCACTAACCGCTTGATTTTATTCCAGAACCTCAATAAATTGCATATCTCTCGCTTTTATAAGCTCGAGGGATGTTCACCTTGCCAGCGAAATATTACTTTACCAGAAAACCCTTTTTTTCGATTTGCTTTCAAGGTACCGGCGCTCTCACCGGTCGTCGAAGACTACCGGCTTTTCCAAAATAAAGCTGAGTAAAGAGAATAACCTAACTTCCGCCTTTTTAGGCGCATATAAGCATTATGTGGTCTCAATTGATGTCGATTTTGGAGTCAAATCTAAAAAACCATGTGCGTATAATTTAAGCACATAGTTCAATATCGGGAGGCCTTTATGCGCCTAAAAATGCGGAATGTAGGGAATAAACGAGAAGAAAAGCAAAAGAGTCTAAAAAGGTGGGAATACAAATAATAATAGAAACCGATTCAATCTGCAAATATTCTTCTTAAAATATCTCTTTATAATTCTATCATTTCTTTTTTAAGAGGGCCGTCAGACAAGCTGGCGGAGGCACTCTATGAAATCTAATTGAAAAAATGTTTCCGGGTTCAAGTAAAGCATTTTCCAGAATAGGCAAGTATTCTTTTTTTATAAAAGCAAGAAATGTGCAAATCTTTTAAGGTTCTGGAAAAATATCAACCGATTTATAGGGGGAGAACTAAATTTCTAACCGAATACAAATTGGGGAGGCTTTGCTTGTATTACTGGCAAGGATGTTGATTTTTTTCAGAAAGGAAAAGGATTGAAATTCAATCCTTCCCTATCAAGCACAGAACTACCATCAAAAGTATTCCAATATTTAGCAAAATATCGAATCCGGGTGTTGTGTTTGTTTCGGTATTTGAACTTTCTTCAACCTTATCTTCAACCACATCTTCTTCCATAACTTCATCAACTGGCTCCTCTGATGAAGAGTTGGGCTTCGGAGATGGCTGTTTTTCCCCGGAGGTTGCAGATATCGCAAACGGTGAAAAGCCGGGGGTTTTTGCTTCAAAGTAAATGAATTCACCGTCTTCCCCGGTCTGAAAGCCGGGAAGCTTGCTCCATTTTCCATTACTATGACGGTACAGTGCAATATCAGATGCTTCAAAACCATTGTTTGACATCCAGTTCCTGGAGATTCTGAAACCAATGACCGCATCCTCTACCTTATCATCCCCAAAGGCGGCATTGCCAACCCAGATATTCAGGTTCTGGTAGACCTTGCCCGGTGCACTTTCATCCACGAGAGTTGAGGTATTTTTCAGGGTCTCTATCAGAGTACTTATAAGACCTGCATTGTTAACTCCCCTGAACTGGATATGGGAAATATTACATTTCTCCTCATTAAATTCGTATCTGGAAATTTCACCTGCAGCAACTTTGCAGATCTGTGCATCCTTCGCCAGAATGTTCTCAAAAGCTTCACCGGTGCTGCCTCCGCCTCCGCCTCCACCGCTGCCGGAGGAACTTCCGCCGCTGTTTCCTGGGGGATTATAGTTTTCGTTGGAACCACCGGAGGCTATGGAAAATGATGTTGTGAATGTGGCATTGTTTCCTGCCTCATCAGCAACCGTTACTGAAGCCGTGTAATCGCCTGCATTCAGACCGGTCGCATAGTATGAAGTATAACTCCCTGTTATTTCAAGGGCTTCACTTTTGTTGATGTCGCTACCATTGAATTCAAAAGTAATGGAACTTACGTCTATGCCACTTGAGGCATCGTAGTAATTAAACCTGATATTAACTGCTGTTGTATTCTCTCCGAATTCGCTTCCTTTTTCCGGAGTTACATTATAAAGCAATGGAGATTTCCTGTCATCTGCCATGGCAGCATAAAGGGAAAAGTGGTCTACAGTTGCAACCCAGTAATCGACGCAGTCCATTGTTTCTACTGAAGTATTAACCGGTTCCCATTCATCGTTTGTTTCATTGTAATAATGGATAGTAACGTTCTCAACTGCCACTCCTTCAGGTAAAGAACTTTCATTGACAGGTATCTTAATCGTGGCATTTGAAAAGTTATCACCAAGTTCATTTCCAAGGTTCACATCAATATAATATACGCCTAAAGAACCGTTGGTCACATTTGCCATGGGTTGATCACTTTCAGTCACACTTATGGTTGAACTGGTGTCATTGCTGGTCCTGAAATCAATAACAGTGCCCGATTCATTGCTGATAAAACTGGCAGTATTGTTTACAGTTTCAATTGTTTCAATGTGCATGGTGGAATTACCCACTCCAACATTACCCGAAAGGTCAATTCCCGTGACATCGATGGCGAAATCATCCTCATCTCCGAATTTGAAGAAACCTGAAAACTTACTACCTGTTGAACTAAGCTCGATTCTTTCTGAAT
>Ga0272442_10007812_pt1 | contig 13733 bp, 9 predicted proteins | sample SSMForm2O_FD_200262 | JGI IMG/M metagenome (GOLD analysis project Ga0272442, IMG submission 200262) | Marine sediment archaeal communities from Little Sippewissett salt marsh, Falmouth, MA, United States - SSM-Form-2O | ecosystem: Environmental > Aquatic > Marine > Wetlands > Sediment ...
TTCAAGCATCGCTTGAAGAGAAGCGATAAATCCTGTATAGCCAGCGATACAAATAAAGCCTTACTCCAGCTGCATCGATACATGAGGTTGAAAAGTCAGACAACCTTTCCTCCAATTTGAGCTATCTCTGCTTCCAATCTATTGAGCTTATTTACAAAACTACGCAGGTTTTCTCTTTCCTTTTCAACAATGTGTGACGGCGCATTGTGTAAAAATCCATGGTTGGATAATTTTGTATTAATTTGTGCAATGCGTTCTTGAGTGCTATTTTTTTCCTTAATCAACCGTTCACATACCAGTGAAATATCAAGTGGCCCTGTCCATGGCAATACTACCTCAGTTTCGTTTAACACGATTACCATTGATTTCTCGTTATCTGTTTCCCTCCCTTTTCTACTGAGAATCGAAAGGGGATTAACTTTCGCCAGTGAAGCAATTAACTCATGTAAAGAGCTGAGATTTTCCAGGATATCGTCTGTATATACTCTGGCTTCGATATACTGATTCGAATTTATACTGTATTCAGCCCGTACGTTACGTACGGATCGAATAATATCTATGGCTGTACCTATAATTTTTTCAGCTTCATAATCAATTAGAGCTTCGTCTGTAATTGGATACGGAGCTATCATTATGGAAGCTGGGTATTGAACCTCGTCTGCGAGTAAATTTTTTAAACATTGCCAGAGCTCCTCAGTAACAAATGGCATGAAAGGATGTAACAGACGTAGTAACTTTTCAAGTGAGTTAGCCAGTTGAATAAGAGGCGAAGAATCTATATTTCCTGATCGTATTTTGATCTTGGAAAATTCTATATACCAGTCGCAATACTCAAACCATAGAAAATCATGAATCTCTTGTTCAGCTTCACCAAATTGAAAATTCTCCATGAGTTTGTTTGTGTTTCTGATAAGACCATTAAGACGACTATTCATCCAACGGTCATCTAAAGATAGGGTTAGCTTTTCCGGTTTAACAGTAGAAAGCTTGTAACCTTTTTGTATTGCGGATTCAAGATTCTGTAAAATGAATCTACTGGCGTTCCATAGTTTATTGGTAAAATTCCGACTTGATTCAACTCTATCTGTACCAAGATTTATATCGTTTCCTGGGGCAGTGCCTGTCGTCAAAGCAAATCTGAGAGCATCGACTCCGATTTCTTTTATTACTTCAACCGGATCTATAACATTACCTTTCATTTTGCTCATTTTTTCCCCGTGCTCATCACGTATCAACCCATTCAGGTACACTGTGTGGAAAGGAATGTCGCCGGTATTTTCAAGGCCCATCATAATCATTCTGGCGACCCAGAAAAACAGTATGTCATAGCCGGTTTCCATTACCGATGTCGGGTAAAAATAACGAAGGTCTTCTGTATCATCAGGCCATCCTAATGTCGAATGTGGCCAGAGGGCAGAACTAAACCACGTATCTAAAACATCGGAGTCTTGAATAATCTCATTTGAATGACAGTACTCGCAAGATGTCGGATCTGCTTCAGATACAGTTAAATTTCCACATTTTTGGCAATACCATACCGGAATTCTATGTCCCCACCACAACTGCCGGCTAATACACCAGTCTTTTATATTCTCCATCCAGTCAAAATATACTTTAGTAAAATGTTCAGGAATGATAGTAATAGAACCATCTTTAACAACTTTAATAGCCGGTTCTGCGAGAGGTTTTGTCTGTATGAACCATTGTGTACTAACCCTTGGCTCAATCATTGTTTTACAACGTCCACAGTGACCAACCGAGTGCATGTACGGTTCAATATTTTCGAGTAACCCGTTATCTTTGAGATCAGCCAGCACTTTATTACGGCAATCAAGACGCTCCAAACCTGAATATGGTCCCGCATTACTATTCATGCTGGCATCGGTATTCATAATATTTATTACGGGTAAATCATGGCGTTTACCGACTTCAAAATCCGTGGGATCATGGGCAGGAGTTATTTTTAGGGCACCTGTACCGAAAGCAGGATCGACGGCCTCATCCGCTACTATGGGGATATTTCTATTTAATAGAGGTAGAACCACCTCTTTCCCGATTAGATTTTTATAACGCTTATCGTTTTTACTGACCGCTATAGCTGTGTCCCCAAGTAATGTCTCCGGTCTGGTGGTTGCAATGGTAATAAAGCTATCTTTATCTGCTATCTGGTATTTAATATGATAAAGGTGTCCCATTATATCTTTATGTTCAACTTCAAGATCTGAAAGAGCTGTCTGACAGCGAGGACACCAGTTTATTATCCGTTCACCTCTATAGATGAGCCCCTTGTTGTAAAGGCGCACAAAAGCGCTACGCACTGCTTTGCCTGGACCTTCATCGAGAGTAAAGCTATCTCTGGTCCAGTCACAAGACGCGCCCAGCAATTTGTTTTGCCGATAGATATTATCGCGGGTATCATTTGTCCATTGCCAGGCTATTTCCAGAAATTTCTTCCTGCCTATTTCCTCCCTGCTTACGCCCCGTTCAGATAACTGCTTTTCTATTATAATTTGTGTGGCGATACCTGCGTGGTCCGTGCCAGGGAGCCATAATGTAGGGTCCCCTTTCATACGGTGCCATCTTATAAATATATCCTCTATTGTCAATGCCACTGCATGACCCATATGAATAACACCGGTTACGTTGAGTGGCGGCATAATAATGACAAATGGTTTTTTATCATGGTCAATCTCCGGAGTAAAATAACCATTTTTTTGCCAGAACTCATACCATTTCTCTTCTATGATGCCGGGTTCATAAGCTTTCGAAATTTCAAGGGCCATAGTACCTAATCCTTATATTATTATTTTTCAGTGAATTTAGTAACCACTCGATTTAAGATTTCATCTGCCACTGTTCTCTTTGGCAGCAGAGATAATTCATCAATTTGACCATTACTATTAATAATGGTTACACAATTATTGTCAGAGCCAAAGCCGCTGTTCTGTAGAGTAATATCATTAGCTACTATGAGATCAAGTTGTTTCCGCTGAAGTTTACTTTTAGCATTCTCCAGAAGGTTACTACTCTCAGCAGCAAATCCTACTTTAATAAAGTCACCGGTGACATTTGCTAATATATCAATAGTACTTTGTAGCTTCAGGTCATATATAGAATCCTGCTTCTTTAGTTTTTCGTCGGATTTGATTATCGGTCGGTAGTCGCTTACTGCTGCAGCCATTATTAAGACATCAGTAGTAGAAGCGGCTTTTTTCACAGCCTGGTACATTTCATCTGCAGTGGTAATCCTTATAATAGTAGTACCAGTAACATCATCGAGAGCAGTGGGTGCTGTAATCAAAGTCACTATAGCTCCTCTATCTCTCGCAGCTTCAGCCAACGCATAGCCCATTTTTCCGGATGAATGATTGGTTAGATATCGTACAGGATCAAGAGGCTCCTGTGTAGCACCTGCAGTTATTGTAACGCGTTTATTATACAGGTCACCCCCTATAGCTAATACCTGGCAGATTGTGCCAATAATATCGTTGATACCGGCAAGTCTTCCCAGTCCTATCTGTCCCGATGCCAGGCTGCCGAATTCCGGTCCCACCATAATAAAACCACGACTTTTAAGTTTGGATAAATTATCCTGAGTTACCGGATTGTCAAACATATTCACATTCATTGCCGGTGCTACTATAGTAGTTTTTTTATTGGCCAATACCGTAGAAGATACAATATCGTCAGAAATACCATTAGCTAGTTTTGCAATAATGTTTGCTGTAGCAGGAGCGACAACTACAACATCGGAATCTTGTGCTAGAGAAACATGGTTAATTCCCGGTTTTGTTGCTGAGGCAAACATGTTGCTGATTACAGATTTGCCTGTCAGACTCTCAAATGTCAGGGGAGTGACAAATTGTGTCGCTCCCCTGGTCATTATTACATTTACATCTGCCTCTAATTGCACTAACTGTCTGGTGATAGTTATTGCTTTGTATGCTGCTATACTACCGGTTACTGCCAATACAATAGATTTGCCTTTCAACATTGCAGTTTCCTAACTACCCACAATCTTATTTCTTTCATAAATAAGCTGTAATCCTATTAAAGTCAGGTCTGGCTCAACTTTCTCAATAATAGGAATCCTGGAGATCAACTGAGCGTATCCACCTGTAGCCACAACCATCGTTTTATAATCTAATTCTTGCTTAATGTGTTTTACTATGTTTTCGATGAGTCCTATATAACCAAAGAATATACCAGATTGCATTGCTGATATTGTATTTTTACCAATTACCTCTTTCGGTTCGGTGAATTCAATCCGCGGCAGAACCGCAGTACGTCTGACTAAAGCCTCACTAGCTATACTAACTCCTGGTGCTATAACACCGCCAAGGTAGTCTCCATTTTTAGATATTACATCGAATGTTGTAGCGGTACCTAAGTCAATAACAATAGCAGCTTCGTGATATAGATAATGAGCAGCTACTGCATTTACTACGCGATCTGCACCAAGCTCACGTGGATTTTCAACACAAATACGTACTCCTGTTTTTACTCCAGCTTCTACTAACATTGGTGAAATACCAAAATACTTTTGTATCGCCTGTTGGAAGGTGGATACTAATGGAGGAACAACACTACAGAGAACTACTCCGTCTATTCCTGATACCTCGATGTTTGTAGTATTAAGTAAGGAAAGTAATAAAACTCCATAATCATCTGCCTGTCTATTTAACTCAGTGGATAACTGCCAATGCTGCTTTATTTTATTGCTCTCGAATATGCCTAATTTAATACTTGTATTTCCAATATCAATGGTCAGTAACATGGTGATTTACCTGCCATAAAATAATGATGTTTTGAGTATAACATCTTGCCTTTACTTTCGCTATGTATGCCAATGATCCTTCAATCGCATAAAATGGTAAGAATAATAAAGAAATTACTCAGGGAACATATACTTATAGTATCGCTGTAGTAGTAGTATAACTAAAGCCATTGGTGATGCCGTAAGTAAGCATACATGCCTATAGCGATAAGCAGCATAACCGATGATATTATTCCTAAAGGCACCATATTCCCACTTTCAACACCTCCCGGTAGGGGAACATTCATGCCAAAGACACTTGCAATGAGGGTTGCTGGAGCTAGAAGGGCCATAACAATAGTCAAAACACTCATAATTTCCTGAATTCGATGGGATGTTAACCAGTTGCTTGTTTCAGCAAGGCCATCAACGACTTCCTTGCAGTCTTCAAGTTCATCCCATATTTTACGATAATGGTCCGCAACATCTCCAAAGTAAACCTCTTGATCTTCCTTAAAGAAAGGGTATTCTTCTTTCTCCAGTATTTCGATTACTGCAATTTGAGGTCTGATTATGCGTCGGAAGGAGATAAGGTCACGTCTTATTAAAGAGATTTGTCGAACTGTTTTAGGAACAGTTTCTGAAAATATAATTTCCTCAACATCATCTATATTTTCACTTACTTTACCTAGTATAGGAAAGCAATAATTAACCAGCCTATCAAGGATGTGATAGAGAAGAAAACCAGAACTTTTCCCAAGATAAATCTGGCGGCTTTTCTCATCAGTACAACAGTCCTCAAAAAGTTTGGCCAATGGTTTGAGCGTTGTTGATTTATTAACTGTAACAACATAATTTTCCCCAACGAACATATCGACTTCGGTGGGACGGGTCATATGATTTTCCCTGTCGAACACAGGGTAATGAAGAACCATAAAAACACGGTCTTCATATTCATCGATTTTGGGACGTTGAACTCGACTAAGTACATCGTCTAAATCTAATGGGTGGAAGTTAAACTTTTGAAGTAAATAATTAACTTCGTTAATGGTAGGTTTTTCGATGTGATACCAGCTTAATTTTCCATGTGTAACATAATTTACTTTTACGTCTTTTTTTTCATTAACAGACATTTGCATTCTCCACTCGCTGTTTATGTTATATTAACATTGATTAGCTTGTCTAAGCTAGCCTGGCAGTATAATATATACAGCTGGTATGTTAAATTTATATAAGCGTTTAAGAACAAATACGTATTTGACAATTGACGCGAATACATATACTATTTTGCCTGCATGTACTTATGTATATGTGTACATTAACAATTGAATAGTAGATTGAAGGTAAGGTTTTAAAATTGAGAGTTTGATCCTGGCTCAGGATAAACGTTAGCGGTGTGCTTTATGCATGCAAGTCGTACGGGATTATAGTTTTCGGATTATAGTCTAGTGGCAAATGGCTGAGTAATACATAAGTAACCTGCCTGCGAGTGGTGGATAACTTGCCGAAAGGCAAGCTAATACAGCATACGATAACCGGGGATCTCCTGGTTATTAAAGCCGCAAGGCGCTTGTAGTGGGGCTTATGCCTGATTAGCTAGTTGGTGAGGTAACGGCTCACCAAGGCTGTGATCAGTAGCTGGTCTGAGAGGATGGTCAGCCAGATGGGGACTGAGATACGGCCCCAACTCCTACGGGAGGCAGCAGCAAGGAATATTGGGCAATGGGCGAAAGCCTGACCCAGCGACACCGCGTGAGGGATGAAGGCCCTCGGGTCGTAAACCTCTTTTCTCGAGGAAGAAGCTCTGACGGTACTCGAGGAATAAGCCTCGGCTAACTACGTGCCAGCAGCCGCGGTAATACGTAGGAGGCAAACGTTATCCGGATTTATTGGGCGTAAAGAGAGTGTAGGCGGTTTGTTAAGTCAAATGTTAAATCTTCTGACTCAATCAGGAGCTGCGTTCGAAACTGACAGGCTTGAGGGCAGCAGAGGAAAATGGAATTCCCAGTGTAGCGGTGAAATGCGTTGATATTGGGAAGAACACCAGTGGCGAAGGCGATTTTCCAGGCTGTTCCTGACGCTGAGACTCGAAAGCGTGGGGAGCGAAGCGGATTAGATACCCGCGTAGTCCACGCCTTAAACGGTGGATATTAGGTATAGGGAGTATCGACCCTTTCTGTGCCGTAGCTAACGCTTTAAATATCCCGCCTGGGGAGTACGGCCGCAAGGCTAAAACTCAAAGGAATTGACGGGGGTCCGCACAAGCAGCGGAGCGTGTGGTTTAATTCGATGATACACGAAGAACCTTACCAGGGTTTGACATGTCAGAAGTAGGAAACCGAAAGGTGGACGACCTGTATCCAATCAGGAACTGTCACAGGTGCTGCATGGCTGTCGTCAGCTCGTGCCGTGAGGTGTTGGGTTAAGTCCCGCAACGAGCGCAACCCTTGTCCTATGTTAAATTCTCATAGGAGACTGCCTTGTACAGCAAGGAGGAAGAGGAGGATGACGTCAAGTCAGCATGGCCTTTATGCCCTGGGCTACACACACGCTACAATGGGTGATACAGAGGGTTGCCAAAGAGTGATCTGGAGCTAATCCCTTAAAATCATCCTCAGTTCAGATTGCAGGCTGCAATCGCCTGCATGAAGGAGGAGTTGCTAGTAATCGCAGGTCAGCTATACTGCGGTGAATACGTTCTCGGACCTTGTACACACCGCCCGTCACATCGTGGAAGTCGGAAACACCTGAAGCCGATGCGTTAACTTACTTTTGTGAGAAATAGTCGTCGAAGGTGGTGCTGATAACTGTGGTGAAGTCGTAACAAGGCAGCCGTACGGGAACGTGTGGCTGAATCACCTCCTTTCTAAGGAGTCTTAGGTTTAATAACCTTTTGATTCTAAGGTCGGTCAATGAGTTTACTCATTGAAATAATATATGTTAAATTGACCTTCTTTCTACAATTCAATTGTTAAAGTAACAATTAACCACCTATAAACAGTCAAAATCAGCCCTTCCAAATTATGCAAGATTTAATTGTGAGTATTGGTTTATTAAACTTGTTCATGTATCAATAATACCTTTAGTAAATCAATTATTTATGGTAAGTCATATAGCGAGTCTAAATATTTTATTGATGTGTTATTAATATTCTGATACTATGCGTGAGAGGTCATGCTAAGCGGGGAGCTAGCGGTGCCCTGTACCCGAAATCCGCTATAGCGGGGCTGAATTCCTGTTTGAGGTTCAGACTTATAGAATTGTCTTTATTGAGCGGTGTTGAAAACCGGGTTCTACACGGCGGAGAGCTATGAAATCCGTCAGGTCCGGAAGGAAGCAGCGGTAAATAGTATGCTCTGGGTGATGTAGAGTTGCCTAGTTGGAGCTGGCTGGTGAAGGTGATATATAGGATAAGAATCGAGATCAGGTGCTTGGCCTCATATTTGTTGTACTATAGTATAAGAGCGGTTCGGAATAATATGTAGCCATTTTGTACTTTTTGGAATATGATTAGCTGTTGAGCAAAGTCCAATAAGGTAATTACTGAAAATAATACCTTTAGTGACCTTGACAGTATTAAACTCAGGTAGATAGAATTAACTGTAATAGGAGGTTTAAATTCAATAAAATATGGCAAATGTACGATTAGGGGCAGGAGAAAGTTTTGAGAGCTTACTGCGTAGATTTAACAGGCAGGTGCAGGAAAGTAGAGTTCTCGCAGAGGTTAGACATAGAAGGTACTATGAAAAGCCTAGTGAAGAACGAAAGAGAAAAGAAGCCGTAAAGAAAAGGAAAAGTTCCAGGCCGGTAAGGTGACAATCCTCGAAAAAATAAGAGCAAATCTCAAAGAAGCCTTACTTAAACAAGATAATAGTAGGGTGGTAATATTGAGACTGCTTCTATCGGAAATAAAAAACGCTGAAATAGCGCAGCGTTCCTCTCTCAGTGATGATAAGGTCCTCGAAGTCATCAGCAGAGAAGTTAAACGACATAAGGAAAGTATACACGCATTTAAAGAGGGTAACCGTGATGATCTTGTTGCCCAGGAGGAACAGGAATTAGCCCACCTTTTTGAGTATCTTCCTGAACAGATGGGACACGATGAAATTGTGAAGATAACCAAGGAGGTTATTTCTCAGGTTGGAGCTAAAGGGGCAAATGACAAAGGCAAGGTTATGTCTCAACTTATGTCCAAATTAAAGGGCAAGGCAGATGGAAGAGAAATAAGTGAGATTGTTAATGGTTTGTTAGCCGAGCTCCAGTCAAAAGATAGCGATAATACATCTTCGGACTCGTAATATCTGTATAGATAGCTAACCTGTTTTAGTACCCACAGGATACAAGTTTTATTTCATCGTTTAGTAGTACCACAATAGCTAAATAGCAGCAGGAGAAATTGCGAAGATAATAAAAAGCTCCGTTATCTATGGATTAATAAATTGGCAAGTGATAATTATAAACTAAGTGGGCGCGTAATACCCTTTAAAGGGATACGTTATAGTCAGAAGCTTGTGGGGGATTTGTCCAGGGTAATTTGTCCTCCCTACGACATCATCACACCGGAGCAACAAAAATACTACTATGATATAAGTCAGTACAATGCCATACGTGTAGAGTATGCAGCAATTCAAGCTGAAGAAGCTAACACAGATAAAAGATACGAGAGAGCAGCCGGTACACTCCGAAAATGGAATGAAGATGGAGTTCTATTTCGTGACCAACAAGCGTCTCTGTATATCCATGACCACTATTTCGACTACCTGGGAGTAAAAAGAAAAAGACGCGGATTAGTAGCTCGTGTTAAATTGCAACCCTGGTATCAAAGCATATTCCCTCATGAATTCACATTCCCGGGGGCAAAGATGGATCGCCTTAAATTGATGAGAGCATGCCGGGTTAGTTTCAGTCCAATCATGGCTCTTTATAGTGATTCTCAAAAAATAATCGGCGAAACTATGTCTGTAGCAGCAGAGAATGTACCGATAATCGATTTATCCTATTTAAATGAGAGACACATGGTTTGGTCTATTACCGACAGTGAATTGATCAAGCATATATGTGATGGATTAAATCCTGAACCGTTTTATATAGCTGATGGGCATCATCGTTATGAAACTGCATTGATATACCAAAACGAGAGGCGAGAAAGCCTTCTTACCGGCACAGATAAAGGCGTAAATATACTTGATGCTGTAGAGGGTAATGCATTTGATTACCTCATGATGACGCTTGTTGAATTTTCAGATGACGGATTACTGATGTCGCCTATTCATCGACTTGTTAGAGGAATAGAGATTTCAGATTTAGACATATTTGAAAAACGATTAGCGAATTATTTCACTACAGAACTGGTAAATCTGACCGAGAAAACACTTGAAGAATTAGAAAACAACGTGATTAACGATTACGATATTGCTGTTTTGGGCTTGGAGCCTGGCTCAGTCATACTATTAAAAAGACAGCAGGCCGGCACGACTAATGCATTTATCCCAGGGGACCACTCGGAAAGTTACAATAATCTTAGTGTAAACCTTTTTAATACTATAGTGTTGGGGGAGATACTGAAAATAGCTAAAGACAGCGACAATATTGCTTATATTGCCGATATAAAAGAGGCTTATCAGCAGATAAAAACGGGTAGCTCTCAGTTAGCATTCCTGTTACATACTCCGGGTGCAGGCATAATTAAGGATATCTCCCACAACGAAGAAAGAATGCCGTATAAATCAACTTACTTTCATCCGAAGCTGCCTACAGGTCTTGTCATGAACCCTCTCTATTGATAATGAATAATAACTAATCACTCTACTAATTGACATAAAGTTATCTTATATATATGTTTTTGGGAAAGTTTTATCTTAAAATTGATTGTATGATGCCATATTTTTTATCTCTTCAACATCCTTATCAATCTGGGCTGCTAATTCCTGTGGAGAACTGAAACGCTTATCATCACGAAATCTGCGAATAAAAGACAGCTCGATTTCTCTACCATATAAATTACCCTCATAGTCGAGAAGATAAGTCTCCACCGTATTAGTAGAACCGTGAAAAGTAGGGCGTGAACCAACATAGGTCGCAGAGATAAAACGCTTATTACTTACATAAGTATTGGTTAAATAAACCCCACTTGCAGGCAGGGCTTGCTCGGTTGCGATAGCCAGGTTTGCAGTTGGAAAACCAAGTGTACGGCCGCGTTTATCCCCGGAAATTACCCTTGCATTCAACGTAAAATGGTGTCCCAATAATCTCTCAACTTTGACCATATCTCCTGCGTCAAGTTCTTGGCGGATTAGAGTGCTGCTTACAGTTTCTTCATTCAACATAAAAGGGGGAACGACCTCTACACTAAAATCCATTTCTTGCCCTAATAAACGAAGTGTTTGAGCATTCCCTTCTTGATTTCGTCCTAAAACCAGATCAGGTCCGATTATAATACCGCACATCTTAAGTCTATTTACCAGGAAACTTATAAAATCTTTTGCGCTTAACTGGCTCAAAGCTTGTGTAAAAGACAATACTATAATAACGTCTACCCCCAGTTGTTTTAACGTACTGACCTTGTCCTTTAATTCACTGATCCAGAGGTTATTGGCATCGGGTTGTAATATAGACCTCGGGGGAGGATCGAATGTAATTACCCCGCTCAACAAATGTCTTTTTATAGCATCTTGCTTAAGTTTCTCAATCAGAAAGCGATGTCCAATATGAACGCCATCAAAAACTCCGATAGTAAAGAGTGTTCCTGTTTTTTTCTGATAGCTGTTTTTAAGTTCGCTGCTTGAATTCATTTTATTTGACTTGGTGTTTGTACTTAAAAAGATAGCCTACTACTAAGAAACTACCATAAGTAATTAAATAATACTAAAAGTTTATGTGATTTGAAGGCTCGTTGCGAGTTTCTAATAAAGACTATATCAAAGGGATTTCTTCGTCAAGAAACAGCATGATAACAGGAAATACTAATTAAAAAGTATTATTAGCGTAATTTTTGCATAATATTTAAGACAATGTATTGACAAAGCTTTGTTCTTGCAGTAACAATAGTAGTAACTTGTAGAAAGGAGGGGTATCATGGCAACAGCGTATTGTATGAAATGCAGGAAAAAGGTTGACATTAAGAATCCAAAGCAGATTACACTAAAAAATGGCAGGCCAGCAGTACAAGGGGCATGCCCCAGCTGCGGCACTAAGGTTTTTAGAATCGGAAAAGCTTAGCTATTTAAAATATATTGTATTAATACTTGACAGTCATCCAGGGGAGGTCAGATTTAGTATCTCAACTTCCTCTGGATGCTCTAAGTACAGAGGGGATGGCAAGTAATTTTTGACGTAGACCAGATCTTTTGTTGAGTTATTGTATAGTATCAGGATAGGTGAGTAGCAAAGGTTTCTTTATCTGTATAATGGCTTGTTCCAGAACTTGCTGGTTGGCGTGTTTGATATTCAGGACCCTGTTGGACAGTTTGGTATTGTGTAACTGCAAGTATCTACTGTACTTACATAGAGGGGTATAGATTAACCTGTTACCGCCAAAATAAAGATAATCCGGAGTGGTTCCGGCTATACGTTCTTCTATATTGCTGCTGACCCGTCTTAGAAAGTCTTTCCTCTGCTCTTCAGTTCTTCTGGCAAATCTTTTCTGGCTACTGCCGCCTTTCTTATGTTCTTTGTGTATATGTCCTGTACCAACTTTTGATGCGATTAATCTATCTCCCTGAAAAAGACCCAATGCATATGATCCCCAGGTTACCAGTATTATAGCTATGGAATATTGTCTGGACAGTACTTCGCGGAGTATAGACAACTCAAAAGAACCGGAGATAGTTTTATCCTCGTTAATGGGGAATGGTGGCAGGACAATATGAATAGGTCCAACTTCCTGCCAGAATATGGCGATTCCCGTTTTATATTTAACAGCCCCTCTAAGTAGTATCTTGTCGCTGATCGATGTCCTGATTCTTTGAACGCATTTGTTGCATGTTATCCCCTGCAACATTTCATCCGTAAGACTTGGAAGTGAAGAAGCCTTGATATACAGGCTTCCATAATCTCCGGTATCAGGTACATGTTGAGACAGAATACTATATAGTGATTTCTCGCTAACCGACTGATTCTCCATTACCCCTTCGATTCAAGTACTAATATTACCCTAACTGCAACCGGTTACATTGTATGCATTGTTTATACTCCCTGCAAGAAATGTTGATTGTCCAAATAGACAAGGATAGAAAGGTGCTGTATAGTCTTCGAGTTAGATGGACTCCTCATATCTTGAACTATATCGTACTGGTGAGCTTCAGCGCAGGGTAAATATACTTGAAGCTCGTTTAAAATCATGTGATATCTGTCCCAGAGAATGCCATGTCAATCGGCTGCAAAATGAATATGGCTTTTGTCATTCAGGGTACCTGCCTGTAATCTCCGCTGTATGTGACCATCATGGAGAAGAACCGGCCATTTCGGGTACCAGAGGCACCGGAGCAATATTCTTCGGCAATTGTAATATGAGATGTGTCTATTGCCAGAATTCCCGGATAAGCCAGGACCCGGAACATCAAATATCGAAAGAAGTTCAGATAAGCACTCTGGCAGACCACATGATGTATTTGCAGGATAAATTGAGCTGCCACAGTATAAGTTTCATTTCACCGTCACATTTCGTAGCTCAATTAGTAAAGGCAGTTATGGAGGCAATTCCACGGGGGTTGCATATTCCATTGATTTATAATACCAATGCCTATGACTCTATTAGTACCTTACAGTTGCTTGAAGGTGTTATAGATGTTTATCTGCCGGATTTGAAATACGCCTCGGATGTCTTTGCAGAAAGATTTTCCAACACCCCTAACTACGTAGTTCACTCGCATAATGCTATCAGGGAAATGTACCGGCAGGTAGGCGACAGACTGATATTAGATGAAATGGGATTGGTCCAGAAAGGACTTATCATCCGGCATCTTATTTTACCAAATCG
>Ga0272442_10007813_pt1 | contig 13733 bp, 13 predicted proteins | sample SSMForm2O_FD_200262 | JGI IMG/M metagenome (GOLD analysis project Ga0272442, IMG submission 200262) | Marine sediment archaeal communities from Little Sippewissett salt marsh, Falmouth, MA, United States - SSM-Form-2O | ecosystem: Environmental > Aquatic > Marine > Wetlands > Sediment ...
CCCGAAATATCCCAGAATAAAATCAATTTTGAGCCATTCCGGCGGTTTCATGAGGCCCGCGTAATAACGGTAGCTCGACCATCTGTATGTTTCAGGGGTCTCAACCATGTTCGCCCGGACAGGATTTAAATGTATGTATCTTGAAAGCTCTTGCGCATATTTATCCATTTCAACAAGGATTGCTTTGTACCTTCCCTGAAAAAGATGACCGGATCTTTTTCGCTTTGTATTGAAATAGTTGGTGTAAGCGCCGTTTATATGACGCATGATCTGAGAAAGATTGCCTGAAGGAGTTTCAAGCAAGAGATGGTAGTGATTACTCATCAAACAGTAGACATGAATCACACCCTTGTATCTCACAACTGCGGATTCGAGATATTCTAAAAACTTTTCCCTGTCTCGGTTGCTTTTATAAATATCCTTTCGTTCATTTCCTCTCGATGTGATGTGATAAAAAGCTCCGGGGAAACAGATTCGCAAAGGGCGGGCCATTTTGTCACCTCATTAGTTAGTCTCATCGGCCTTTCTCTTTATCATTGAAGGAAAAACATGTCAAGAGTCAAGACCTGACACCATCCCCACTCTGACACCATCTCCACTCCATCTCCACTTGCGAATGGCACAGCAATAATATTTATAATTTCATTGACGCATACAGCCCTGTTTTTCTATACTTCGGTAGAAGCAGAGAATTCTCTTTAGACGAAGGTGGGCCACCTGCATGCTGTTTGAAAATATATTTATAGAAACATCGGCAATTCTTGTGATTGCAACCGTTTTGGGAATGCTGGGACTACTGCTGCGTCAACCCCTTATCGTGGCCTTTCTTCTTGCTGGAGTTATCACCGGCCCGTTCGGCTTCGGCATCATCAAATCATACGAGAGCGTGGAACTGCTCGGACATATCGGGATATCCCTTCTGCTGTTTGTCGTGGGGCTGAGGCTCGATCTACATTTGATCAGAACAATCGGGCCGGTTGCCCTGGCAACCGGCGGGGGACAGATATTCTTTACCGTTCTGTTTGGTTTCATTATTACATGGGTCATGGATCTGCCCCTCGTCAGCGCCATGTATGTTTCGGTGGCTATGGCTTTTTCCAGCACCATCATCATTGTCAAGTTGCTTTCGGACAAGAAAGAGATTGATGCTCTCCATGGCAGGATTGCCATGGGTTTCCTCATTGTTCAGGACATTGCGGCAATCCTTGCACTTATCTTCCTGACTGCTCTGGGTGGCGGTGCCGCCGGTGATGAGAAAGCGGTGTGGGAGATAGTATGGATCATGGGCAAAGGTATCGCGTTTCTTGGTTTTATCGGCCTGCTCATGAGGTATGTTCTGCCGGGCATGACCAGCATGCTCGGTCGTAACCGGGAATTATTGCTCCTGTTCGCTGTGGCCTGGGCCATCTTTCTCGGGGCACTCGGAGACTATCTTGGATTCAGCAAGGAAGTCGGTGCGTTTCTCGGAGGCATATCACTGGCGTCTACGCCGTACCGAGACTCCATCGGTTCGCAGCTCGTCAGCCTGCGGGATTTCCTGCTCCTCTTCTTCTTTATAGACCTGGGATCCCGATTGGAATTCTCCGCTGTCGGGCCGCAACTCGGCAAAGCCGCCGTTCTGTCCTTATTTGTCCTGATTGGAAACCCGATCATCGTCATGTCCATCATCGGATACATGGGATACCGCCGCCGCACGGGGCTTCTTGCGGGGCTCACCGTTGCACAGATCAGCGAGTTTTCTCTTATTATTGCAGCACTCGGTCTTGGCTTGGGTCATATCACTGGGGATACCATGAGTCTCATCACCCTCATTGCCGTGATCACGATCTTTGTTTCCACATATATGATCCTCAATTCGGATACTCTCTACCGTGCGCTGGCTTCGACCATCAAGATTTTTGAGCGGAAGAGTCCGTACCGTGAGATCGAAACGGCCGGCGCGTGCGATCTTACAGATATTGATCTCATTCTCGTGGGTCTCGGGACACACGGCAGTGCCGTGGCTTATGATCTCATGAAGCGGGGTAAGAAGATCCTGGGTGTAGACTTTGATCCCCAGGTTCTGAACAGCTGGGATTCCCGGGGTATGTCCGTTATGTTCGGCGATGCAGGAGATCCTGAATTCATCGATCAGATTCCCCTTGGATGCTCACGGTGGTTTATCAGTATGATCAGAGACCGAAAAATCAACCTTATGATCATGCACCACCTGAAAGATCTTGGATATGACGGGCACGTGGTTCTTACTGCCGCAAACGATGAAGAGGCCGATGCCTATGAAAAAGCCGGGACACACCTGGTGCTGCGTCCCTACCGGCATATCGCCAAACATGCCTCGGACGCAATTACCAACGCCATGCAGTGAGCAGCACGCCCTATGAGATCCCGGCTTGCTCCTACCTCATCCATCCCTCCTTCAATCGGCCCTTATCGATACTGGGAGTAACCGAATCAGCTGCATCATCGGGTTTGCGCTGGACCTTGAAAAGGCTCGGCCCCAGAACGCAGTAGTTGCGTATTTATTCACAAACATTTGAAGGTGTGCTCTATTGAGGATGATACAAGAATAATATTTCAGCAAGATACCAAGCCTGGTGAATATGAAATTAGAGTTACTGTTTTCCTCACTGCCCAAGCCCCAGCAGATTCATCAAATTCCCGGAAGCATCTCTTGCAGGTCTTCATAACAGCACTACTTCTCCGTCATCTACAAGCACCACTCATTGGAAAAATGATCTTTGAACTTCTCAGCATGGAAGCTAGCTTTCTCGATCTCTGCCAATTACCGAAGATAGATAGCAGATAGCGACACTTTGAAAATTAATGACGCATTAATGATATGCGATTCGTATATTCAGTTTGAAGGGCTACGTACAGGTGGCAATTACCTTCAATTTTTGACTCAAGAAAGATAATGCTAAAATTAAATTGTTCTGACTTTACAGTGCGATGTCATAGGTCGAGATAAAAACAAAATTGTCTTCTTGAGAATACCAATTCCTGTTTTCGTGAAAGCCAAGCAGAAAGCCCCCATCCCCAAGGGGGAAGGTCTCCTATGAAGTGAAAGTCTTATTTCCATCGAACGGATTTCGATTTTCATTGCGTATCATCGCGATGATATGGTTATACATGTAATCTGAAACTGTTGCTTTCTGATTCAAACAGTACATGGCATGATGTCTCAAAAAAATTGCAACGCCTCAATCAACGTTTTATGCACGACCGGACATAGCAGAAGAGACCAATATGTCGGAAATCGCTCGTTTTGAGTTTCACGGGACAAAGCGATTCAGGATAAATTTGTTCGTCTGATCAGAGCAAGGCACGATACAAATAGTTCCAATGCCTTGTGTGATCTGATCCGCCACGGACTTGTCAACGAGGAATTGAAAAAGATTGGGTCGTTGGTTGTATTTTTTTTGACCAGACAGTAACACGATTATTATAAATGTGTTAAGGAAGTTCCGATAGTGGTCCATTTATAATGTGATAAATTAAGGTATTTTTACCGAGCAGAAAGGTAAAAAGGGTAGATGCTTCATCTGATGCGTTGTTTCATGGCCGGACTGTTGCTGCTGATTCTTGCTGCCAACGCTGGCGCCGTCGGCCGGACCGTCATTGACGGTGCCGGAAGAAAGGTACAGATCCCAGGGGTGGTCGAGCATGTGATCTGTTCTGGTCCCGGCTCTCTGAGACTGCTGACTTATCTCCAAGCCGAAGATAAAATCGTCGCGGTGGACGACATGGAAAAACAGAGGCCAACCTTCGACGCTCGGCCGTATGCACTGGCGAACCCACATTTCAAAAAGTATCCTATTTTCGGAGAATTCCGCGGCCATGATCATCCGGAGCTGATCCTGTCTCTCGAGCCCCTTCCCCAAGTCATCCTCAAGACATACCCTGGCATGGGCCACGATCCGGTCGAGTTGCAGAAGAAAACCGGAATTCCGGTGGTGATCGTCCAGTACGGTGAGCTGGTTGGAAACAGGAATGTCCTGTACAACTCGCTTCGTCTCATCGGCAAGATTGTCGACCGCCGGGAGCGAGCCGAAAAGGTCATCTCCTTCTTTGAGGAGAAGATCGCCGATCTTAAGCACCGGACCGATCGGATACCACCCGAAAAGCGGCCGACATGCTTCGTAGGTGGAATCGCATTTAAAGGACCTCACGGTTTCCAGTCAACCGAACCTGGTTATCCTCCCTTCGCTTTTGTCGGAGCTAAAAACGTGGCAGCCGCGGATCTGCTAGCCGGCAAGACTGTCAGGCAGAGCAACGTGGCCAAAGAAAAAATCGTTCAATGGGACCCGGATGTCCTGTTCTTCGATCTTTCAACACTTCAAATGGGAGACGCCGTAGGCGGACTCTTTGAACTGAAGACCGACCCGGCTTACCAAACACTGAGCGCCGTCTGTTCCGGTAAGGTATACGGTCTGCTTCCCTACAACTGGTACACCCGGAATTTCGGATCCATTCTGGCTAATTCCTACTTCATTGGAAAGCAACTCTACCCTGAATTTTTCAACGACATCGACCCGGCCCAGACAGCTGACGAGATCTACACCTACCTGGTAGGCAAGCCGGTATTTGCCGATATGAGCCGGTCTTTCGATAACCTGGCGTTTCAACCGATTCCGCTCAAGTAAAGGAGGACACGGTGCATTTTGCCCAAGGAGAAATTCCCCTCTATTATACCCGGTACATCGGACGCAAATGCGTTTTTATCGGACTCAGCCTTTTATTTTTGGGAATGGCTATTCTGGTGAGTATCGCCCAAGGGGCGGCTTACATCCCCTTGGAAGATGTCATCAAGACCCTGATGGGCGTCGGAGTAAGCAAAAGGTATGACATTATAATCTGGAACATCAGGCTCCCCCAGATTCTGTCTGCAGTGGTCGCAGGTGCCGGCCTTGCGGTATCCGGTGCGGTGATGCAGTCGATTCTACGGAATCCCCTCGGCTCACCATTCACACTGGGAATTTCCCAGGCTGCGGCCTTCGGCGCCGCTCTGGCGGTAATGGTCTTTCAGACAGGAGTTATGGCCAGTACGCAGGTGGGAGCAGTTACCATATCCAAGCCGATTCTCACAACGGCGACGGCCTTTATCTTCTGTTTGGCAGCAGCGGCGGTGATAATTGCCGTTTCCCGTCTTCGGGGTACCTCACCGGAAACCATGATCCTGACCGGCGTTGCCTTGGGTGCTCTGTTTACCGCCGGGACGATGTTCTTGCAGTTCTTTGCAGATGACGTCCAGCTTGCCGCCATGGTCTTCTGGACCTTCGGCGACGTCGGTCGTGCGACGTGGTCCGAACTGACTCTGTTCTGTGGGGTGACCGCGTTGGCGGTAGTGTACTTTTTCTTCAACAGCTGGAATTACAATTTTATTGATGTCGGAGACGAAACTGCGCTTGGATTAGGAGTGCGGGTGGAGCGGGTTCGACTCTTGGGAATGCTGGTTGCCTCTCTCGTCACCGCGGTTATTGTGGCTTTTTTGGGAATCATCGGTTTTGTCGGCTTAGTCTGTCCCCATATGGTTCGAAGAATCATTGGGGGAGACCATCGATTTTTGCTGCCGGCCACAATCATTGTCGGCGGAATTCTGCTTTTGCTCTCCGACACTGTTGCCCGGTTGATCCTCGCTCCCCATCTCCTTCCGGTATCGATCCTAACGGCCTTCATGGGAGCACCGGCCTTTATTTATCTGCTTATACGGGGGTACCGACGGTGATTCTTCAGGTTAACGGCGTAAGCTTCAGATACAACGGCAGGAAAGTACTCGATGACGTCCGTTTTTCCGTGAATCCAGGAGAACTGATGGTCATCCTGGGCCCCAACGGTGTTGGGAAGACGACATTACTCCGATGTATCAACAACATTCTCAAGCCCGCCAAAGGTGTTGTCTGGGTGGATGGCCACAATGTGTTGGGGCTCAGCCCGCGACAGATCGCCTGCCGGGTGGGATATGTGGCTCAGCAGCAGTCTGCAGGACGGATAACCGCTTTCGACGCCATTCTCATGGGCCGGAAACCCCATATTCAGTGGCGAGTTTCTGACGAAGACCTTCGCATCGTTGACGGTGCAATAAAAAGTCTTGCACTCGAGGGGCTGGCATTGCGATACATCGACCAGATGAGCGGCGGAGAACTGCAGAAAGTGGCCATCGGCCGGGCCATGGTACAGGAGCCGAAACTATTGCTCCTTGATGAACCAACAAGCAATCTCGATCTGAAGAACCAGATTGATATCCTTCGATTGCTGCGACATGCGGTTCAAGACCACGGCCTCGCAGCGGTAATGACAATGCATAACCTGAATATGGCGTTGCGGTTCGCTGACAAGTACCTGTTTTTGAAAAATGGGCGGATCTTCGATATCGGCCGACCGGAGGAGATTTCTGCCGCAACAATTAAAGAGGTATATGGTGTTACCGTCGAAATCCATCGTCACAACGGGCACTCACTGGTAATTCCGGCCTAAGAAGATAATTAAAGCAAATAAGATCTGATGTTGACAGCCTGTTGACCTATTAAGTTTCTTGAAGAAATAACGATAGATTAATTATCAACAAGAAAAGCAGAATTTATATCAATTGATGACAATATGATAAAAGGTTGAAAAAATTAAGTGATAAAATATACTGATATTATATACTTATCTTAAACGAACATTCATATTTCGGTAAGTCGATTTGAATCCGAATACGGTATTAAAGCACCTGTATTTTTTTCTTTCCAAATTATTTCTCTATGAGCCGCGGCATAAACATCCTGGTTCTTTGGAAAGGCCATGGCGATTTTTCTCACTATTTTTTCTTCATCGGTGCTTAAGGGATCAGCATCGTCGGTATCTGCATCCATAATTTCATCGACCAAGTCTCTGTAATTATTTATCTGCGGACCATATGGGAGTGCAGCGTACGTTGCACCACTTATGCTTTCACCATATTCCCGATAGGCAACCATATCTGCATACCAAGCATATTTGGCGGCATAAAGACCTTTATCGTTTTTCTTGAGCACTGGTCGACCGAGTGACATTTCAAAATGGTTCAGCAGAAGGTGTACTCTACCGGTAGTAAAGTTCCTATTGCCGGTATAAATGTTTCCACTAACTTTTCCTTCCAGAGCTGCTCGAAGCATTTCGTCCATTGACTTTGTCTGAATCTGTGATCCTTCCCATCGTTTTATACTTGCAATTCCGACTTTTGTTCTCTTCGCTAGTTCTTGCTGTGATAGCCTTAATTTTTTTCTTTTTTCTTTAATTTTTTCTCCCGAGAGAAGTCCTGCTTTTTCTCGGTATGCATCGGAAATACTTTTTTGAATGGCACTCGCTTGTTTCACTGTTGCTGCTTCAGTGTTACACAGCGGGCATATAAAGCATTCTGTTTCATACTTTACATCAACACCCCGGAATTTTACATCCTTCACTTTTTTGTGAAGGTGCATCTCGTGATTATCTTTAGGGCATATGAGCTTTTTCATTTTTTGTGTTCCTTGTCTCGATCTTGATGGAAAGATACAAGCCATACATTGTCATCTTTCAGAACATATTTTACATATACGTCACAACCAAAACGTTTCGATTCGATTTTAAACGCAAATAGTTCATAGTTGAGTATATCCTCCTCATACGATTTCTGAGGTGGATAGGTACCAACATAATGTCGCGGAGTTACACCGGTAAGTAGTTCTGAAAGAACCGTCTTTATTTTGTCGACCTCGTATCCAAGCTCCAAGGCGTCTAATACTATAACATGTGGCTCAAGAAGATCGATTCTGCCTTTCGATATCGCTTCTCTCGCTTGCGCTATCTTTTTATTGAGCTCTTTGTACGTTGGTCTTTTCATGAAAATAGTATCAATTGATACTATTTGTCAAGTATTTTTTCGGTGAATATATTCATTGGATAATATCGTGATGGACACCTTATAATCAATATTTGTCGAGAATTCAAATAGAAACACTCGGTCTCGTTGTACTACGTATAGCTTGGACCATATAACTCATAACTATGTGGGCGGAGTATTCTTGTACTCCGCCCAATCATGACCTTATCCATAGACATTCTCAATCCACTGAATTGCCTCCACATCACTGACCTTTCCAAGGTATCGCTGAGTTGTCGAGAGATTGGCATGTCTGAGGATCACCTTGCTGACGATTTCAATAAGAATCCCTGATCGAGATGCATAGGTTGCAGCATGACGCCGTAAGTCATGGGGTCTCAGTTTAATCCCCACGAGCTGTCCCGCCGTTAACACAATAATTCTGGCTGCTCCGTAGCTGATCGGAAAGATTTGTTCATCAGGTTTGATTGCTTTGTGATGGATGTATGCTTTCAAGCGATCGGCAATCTTCTGAGGAATGTAGACGACTTCATAGTCTCTTCCGCTCTTCGGTTCCCGGAGCAGGAGCTTGCGTTCATCGACATCCTGTGGCCGCAGATTCAGTACTTCACTGATCCGCATGCCACCCCGGGCCATAAGCTCAAGAAGCAATCGATTCCTGGGTTTGGTAGTCCGAAAGATGATCTCATCGATAAGCTCTTTTTCGACAATCTTCCAGTGGGTTTTCTGATGAGACCGGAAGATCTTTCTCAGTAAAGGAGAATCACAGGGATTGTTTAGCTCCTGATCAATGTTATTTCTGATGAAGTTGAAGAAGGATGTGAGATAGGAGTAACGCCTTTTCTTGTGTATGGCTTGGTACTCTCATTGATGGAGTTGAGAAACGTCAGGACCTCATCGGTTGTGAGGGATTGAATATCTCTGCCATCAAAATGCTGGCAGAGTCTTTCTCCGATGAATTCATAGGACCTGATGGTATTTTTTTTTCGAGTGGCTCCGGTGATACTCGAGCCAGCAATGGACTGCCTGTGATATTTGCATAGGGCACCTCCTTGTAAATTATTGTTACCAAGAGGTTACGATATTATTCTCATACATGCAATTTTTTGAATTTGAAAGATAGTCTCATTGGGTGGCAACTGTCGTTATTTTTATTAATGTAAGAACGAGCATGTCATGAACATCACATCTTCATAATCGTTGACAAACTCTATTGAACATGTCTTTTATTATCAGCGCATTTCACGAATGAATTTCCGGGTAAATGCATAAAACCTCGAACAGTCCTATATGACGATTGTGTTTATAGACGTCAATCATATAGGATGACAGGTTGAAAGCTCGTGTGCTGAATACTTTCAAAACCTCAATAAGTTACAACTCTTGAAATTTGGATCAGCACACATGGGGGCATTAGAATTCGCATGAGATTGTCAAATCCAAATTTATACAGGATACCAACCCTTATTTTACTATTGATTTTTGCTGGCGCAGCTCTCGCCGGTGGTGCTGACAGTGCAAACTTATCAATTATCGAAAGTAAAAAGACAGATGTCGTGCTTCTGATCGTCTTTGTATTCCTGGCATTGGTCTTCTCGTTCGTTTGTTCAGTGGCGGAGGCGGTTCTCTTGAGCGTTACACCATCGTACATTGAAAGTCTGAAAGAGAAACGACCAAAGCATGCGGCGCTGCTGAAACGGCTGCGGCAGGAAAGAATAGACCAATCACTTGCGGCGATTTTGACTCTGAACACGATCGCACACACCGTAGGAGCAATCGTAGCCGGAGCAAAAGCAACGGTGGTATTTGGAAGCGTGTGGATCGGTTTATTCTCAGCGTTCATGACATTGATGATCTTATTTTTTTCAGAGATCATTCCCAAAACAATGGGTGCCGTTTACTGGACGAAGTTCGTAGGTGCAACGGTGTTGTTTGTGAGGGGTCTCATTATATCTCTTTATCCGTTAGTGTGGGTTGCCGAAGGATTGACGAGACTGATCGCTCGAGGAAAAGTGGAGCACGTTTTTAGTCGCGATGAATTCATCGCCATGGCTGATATCGGAAAGCGGACCGGTCACATAAACGAACACGAATCCCGGATCATACAGAATCTTTTTCGATTCGGATCGCTACGAGTCACAGATATTATGACGCCACGAGTCGTTATATCAGCATTTCCCCAAGACATGACTGTTGAAGAAACTTTATTGCACAGCCAAACTCGTATTTCCTTCTCACGTCTGCCGGTTTACGAGACGGATATTGATAAAATAACCGGCTTTGTGCTCAAGGATGATATTCTTATGTTTAAGACCCGGGGCAAAGGTGATGAGAAGCTTCATGCACTGAAGCGAGACATACTTTTTGTTCCGGAGGAGATGACGTTATCAATACTCTCGGAATTACTTCTCGATCGGCGTCAGCATATCGCCATTGTTATAGGTGAGTACGGAGGTACGTCAGGACTGGTGACACTTGAAGACGCGTTGGAGACGTTATTGGGTATGGAAATTCAGGATGAGATGGACGATGTCGAAGATATGCGGGTTCTGGCACGTCAACAGTGGGAAAAACGCGCCAAGGCACAAGGTATCAAGGTTGAAATTATAGAACAAAGTCAAGCCGGAAAAAGTGATCCGACAGATGTGGACAATCCAAACTGCTGATCCGGGGAGTTACTCATCCCGGATGCAACAAGTACTACATTTCTAGACTTTTACCAATACTTAAAATAAAATCTACTCTTCATAAACAGTTTGTGATGTAAAGATTGATGGCAATATGATAAAGCGTTGAAAAAGCGAAGGTCAAAAATTTCAAGGTATTCGTTTAGTACCTTCATTTTCATAAAAAGGGTGAAGCACATCGAAGCTCCACCCTTTAGTTTGTTTATCCATAGACATTTTCAATCCACCGAATCGCTTCCACATCACTGACCTTTCCAAGGTATCGCTGAGTTGTCGAGAGATTAGCATGTCTCAAAATCACCTTGCTGATGATTTCGATCGGAACACCTGATCTGGATGCATAGGTAGCAGCATGCCGACGCAAATCATGGGGCCTCAGGGTAATTCCCACGAGCTGTCCTGCCTTTAATACAACAATCCTGGCTGCTCCGTAGCTGATCGGAAAGATTTTTTCATCAGGTTTAATTGCTTTCTGCTGGATGTATTCTTTGAGTCGATCGGCAATCTTCTGAGGAATATAGACGACTTCATATTCTTTGCCGCTCTTCGGTTCCCGGAGCATAAGCTTGCGGTCATTGACGTCCTGTGGCATCAGATTTAGCACTTCACTTACCCGCATGCCACCTCTGGCCATAAGTTCGAGGAGCAGTCGATTCCTGTGCTTGGTAGTACGAAAGATAATTTCATCGACAAGCTCTTTTTCAACGACCTTCCAATGGGTCTTCTGATGAGACCGGAAAATTTTTCTCAGCATGGTTGAATCACAGGGATTGTGGAACTCTTGATCAACGTTGTTTTTGATAAAGTTGAAAAAGGATGTGAGATACGAGTACCGACCTTTTCTCGTGTATGGCTTGGTACTCTCATTGATTGTGTTGAGGAAAGTAAGGGTCTCATCGGTCGTAATGGAAACAACATTTCTGCCATCGAAATACTCGCAGAGTCTTGTACCGATGAATTCATAGGATCTGATGGTATTTTTTTTTCGAGTGGCTCCGGTGATACTCGAGCCAGCAATGGACTGCCTGTGATATTTGCATAGGACACCTCCTAGAAAATTATTAGTACAAAAAGGTTACGATATTATTTCCCTACATGCATTTTTTTGACTTTGAACGATAGTCTCCTTTTGTGGCAACTTTCATCAAGTTAAATAGCGCAGAAAAACACAATTCTTCTATCGTACTATCATCAATCATATAGGTCGGATGTAGGTATAAGACGTTATGATCTCTTCCATCTTTCTGATAAAACCGTCTCCGCTTCTCTACATCGAATGGTTCAATAAGGTATCTCTATTCCCGTGTCATGGCTGTGCCACAATTGGGACATGACTGATCGTAGCAGGGAATTCCTGTCTGATGAGCAGCTCGAGTGCCACAGTTGGGACAAATGCAATTCCCATCAGGACCTGCTGCAAAACCATCTCCTTGGCCACGACCGCCCCTCTGTCCTTGACCGCGACCTCTCATGCCTCGTCCTGTTCTGGGTCCTTGACCCTTGGGCCCTGTTCCGTCTCCTCTTGGCATGGTAATTACCTCCCTTTATTTCTTTGTCCTTGCGAGCCTATATGACCAGTATTTGATTGAATCACAGTATCATATACACATCAAATACAGTAATAGATTCAGCGGCTGTCTTTCTCGAAGATAAAAATATCCCTTATTAATAAGATATGAAGCTACCCTATGTATGTCAAACGGCTCCTCGCAGTACAATATTTTATGAATGGTCTAAAAAAATCGCAACTACTAGATCTTACCTCTTGAAACTGGGTCATTTAAAATTGAGTCTTCCCTGATAAGAAGACACCTTACGGGAGAAAATAATCATGAACAACGAATGGCATTACAACAGTCACATAACTGGGCGATAGTAATGGTCTCAGCATGCGTAATTGCGAACTTTCTCTTACACCACTGATACTCTCGTCTTGAAATAATGGACCTATGATTGATGATATACGTGTAATAGCTTCAGCGGCTTTCATATCGGAGAAACTCTTCATATCACAGGTTTTGTTCTTCTTGTGATAGCATTCCCCTACATGCAATTTTCTGATTTTGAAAGATAGTTTCTCTTTGTGGCAACCGTCATCAGATTTTCGGCAAGTTATCAAAGCATAAGATATCGATTCCTTTTATGAAATCGAGCATTTGGTATTTTTGAAAGGTATGCATTACTTCAAATGGTATTCATTATTAGCTGCTGCCATTTTTCCCACATTTTACCCACTGGGCTTTTGGTCCTTATTACCACAAAATACCTATCGGTCGAAGTCCAATTGTACTTGATTTCACGGTGAAACTTCCGCTTTTCATTTTTCATGAATTGAAGTAGGATTGCACAAAAGTTCGGAAAATATCTACTAGATGTATTAATCGTTAGGCAGTGACTGAATCTATTCACACCCGAAAGGAAATTTTCTGCATTGGATATTCCACGGATCTTCAATATCACTGAGAGTGCTCACCGCATCCACAACCCGATCACACCCGAAAAGCTCGCCACTCTCGGCGCGGCGCTACGTCTGGAATCAGGGGCCCGAGTGCTCGACCTCGGCAGCGGTTCGGGGGAGATGCTGTGCACCTGGGCACGCGATCACGGCGTCATCGGCATCGGCATCGACATGAGCCAGTTGTTCACCGAGCAAGCGAAACTCCGTGCTGCAGAACTCGGCGTCGCCGACCAAGTCAAGTTCATCCATGGCGATGCTGCTGGCTATGTCTCTGACGAGAAGGTCAGTGTGGCAGCCTGTGTCGGTGCCACGTGGATCGCCGGGGGAGTCGCCGGCACTATCGAGCTTCTGGCGCGGAGCCTGCGCACCGGAGGGATCATCCTCATCGGCGAGCCCTACTGGCGGCAGTTACCACCGACGGAAGATGTTGCCAAGAGGTGTCTTGCCAACTCGATCTCCGACTTTCTCATGCTTCCAGAACTTCTCGCGTCTTTCGGCCATCTTGGCTACGACGTCGTTGAAATGGTTCTGGCTGACCAAGACGGCTGGGACAGATACGAGGCGGCCAAATGGCTCACCATGCGCCGATGGCTTGAAGCCAATCCCGACGACGAGCTCGCGAAAGATGTTCGAGCGAAGCTGACCTCGGAACCCGAGCGCTACGCCGCTTATACGCGTGAATACGTAGGTTGGGGTGTGTTCGCGCTGATGATGCGGTGATTCCGGGGAACCACGCATAATTCCG
>Ga0272442_10007816_pt1 | contig 13729 bp, 10 predicted proteins | sample SSMForm2O_FD_200262 | JGI IMG/M metagenome (GOLD analysis project Ga0272442, IMG submission 200262) | Marine sediment archaeal communities from Little Sippewissett salt marsh, Falmouth, MA, United States - SSM-Form-2O | ecosystem: Environmental > Aquatic > Marine > Wetlands > Sediment ...
TTGATATAGGTCCTGCTGTAAAGCTGCTGTACATCAGCTCCTTTACGAAGTGCCTCATACATAATGAATTGTCGTTCGCTACTGGGCTCTAAAAGCAGTTCAATTAACTCGTCGAGCGGTTTTTCATGGAAATCTTTAGCGAAACCCAGACCGTAGCGGCCTGTCTCCAGCGAGCGTATTGCTTTCTGTAATGCTTCCTTATATGTTTTGCCAATGCTCATAACTTCGCCCACCGCTCGCATCTGGGTTCCAAGCTTGTCTTCAGCATCCTTGAATTTCTCAAATGCCCATCGGGCGAACTTGACCACAACGTAGTCACCCGATGGGGTGTACTTATCCAGCGTTCCTTCCCTCCAGTACGGAATCTCATCCAGTGTTAGTCCTGCAGCCAGCTTGGCAGAGACGAGTGCAATGGGGAAGCCGGTAGCTTTGGATGCCAGGGCGGAGGAGCGTGAAGTCCTGGGATTAATTTCGATGACAACTATCCGCCCACTTGTCGGATCATGTGCGAACTGAATATTGGTTCCGCCGATAACTTTTATTGCTTCCACAATACGGTAGGAGTATTCCTGGAGTTTCTTTTGTAGTTCCGTGTCGATAGTAAGCATAGGAGCGGTGCAGTATGAATCACCGGTATGTACTCCCATAGCATCCACGTTTTCGATGAAGCATACGGTAATCATCTGGTTTTTAGCATCGCGAACTACCTCCAGTTCCAACTCCTCCCAGCCAAGCACAGATTCTTCTACCAGTATCTGCCCGATGAGGCTGGCTGTTATGCCACGGCTGGCGACGATACGCAGCTCTTCCACATTATAGACCAGCCCACCGCCGGTGCCGCCCATGGTATAGGCGGGACGTATTACCACCGGGTAACCAAGCCTGGCAGCGACCTTCTCAGCTTCCTTAACACTGTATACGGCTTCGCTTTGTGGCATTTCGATACTGAGACTGCTCATCGTATCTTTGAAGGCAATACGGTCTTCTCCACGGGTAATGGCATCGAGCTCGACGCCTATTATCTTGACCCCATACTTGTCGAGTACTCCTGAGCGAGCGAGTTCGGCGCTGAGATTCAGTCCAGACTGTCCACCGAGGTTGGGAAGCAAGGCATCGGGCCGTTCCTTTTCTATAATTTTAGTCATGGTTGAAAGGTTAAGCGGCTCGATATAGGTGATATCTGCCATATTGGGGTCGGTCATTATGGTGGCAGGGTTCGAGTTTACCAGTACGATTTCGTAGCCAAGTTCGCGAAGTGCCTTACAAGCCTGTGTGCCGGAGTAATCGAATTCACATGCCTGTCCGATAACGATAGGGCCCGAACCTATTATCATCACTTTATTGATGTCAGTCCTTCGTGGCATAAATCACCATTCCTTCCAGCTATACATGCGTAAATCACTGCACCTGGTATACACTGTCTTAACTGAAGATTAATTATATCCTATTTTTGCCGTCTCTGGGCAGGCCTGTTACCTTTCCTGTTTCTTCTTTGTTATGCGTGGCTTTCACCAGCATTACTTCTATGAAGGTAGAAATCCACACGATATTGTGAGCCATTCTAGTATTAAATGGTAACGGAGCTTAATCAAATACCCTATGGTATAATGCTGAATATTTCATATAACCTGCCATATACTAAGGTCGCAAAATAACGTACTACTCATGGAGAAGCTATGGAAAAACAGCATGGTATAAAGCATTTCCCTGTATCTTTTTTTTCGGTTGTTCTGGGTCTTGCCGGATTTACTATTGCTTTTCAAAAAGCGGAAGCTATACTTAAACTACCGTTCTCAATAAACACCTTTCTGCTGATAATCACATTGATTGTTTTTGGAATTATCTTGGCTATTTATACTGTTAAAATAATCAAATTTCCAAACGATGTAAAAAGTGAATTTAGCCATCCGGTTAAACTGAGTTTCTTCCCAACTTTCTCTATCAGTTTGCTTTTAATCAGTATCGCCTTCCTTTCTATAAACCTGACAGCATCAAAGTACTTCTGGGTGTCCGGAACAATGATTCATCTTATTTTTACAATAAATATTATTTCCATCTGGATTCACCATACTAAATTTGAAACAACACATATGAACCCTGCATGGTTTATTCCGGCAGTTGGAAACATAATAATTCCTGTAGCTGGAGTGAGCCATTTATCCTCTGAAATATCCTGGTTTTTTTACAGCATTGGATTGATGTTCTGGATTGTACTGATGACTATTTTCTTTTATCGCATTATTTTTTATAAACCACTCCCTGAAAGACTTCTGCCAACACTGTTTATTTTAATTGCACCACCGGCAGTTGCCTTTATATCATTTGTAAAACTTACCGGTACTGTTAATGAATTTTCCAAAATATTATATTATTTTGCTTTATTCTTGGTGTTGCTATTGTTTTCCCAAATAAAGATGTTTTTTAAGATAAGGTTTTATTTGTCATGGTGGGCTTACTCATTCCCGATGTCAGCAGTAACTATTGCCAGCATGGCAATGTTTCATGAAACAGGTATTCAATTTTTTAAACTGCTTTCATCTGTACTGTTAATACTATTATGTAGTACGATCGCAGTTCTAGTTTCTAAAACAGGGAAGGCTCTATTTAGAAAAGAAATCTGTGTCGAAGAAGATTAATGTGAGTAGAATATAAGCCATCGTTTGACTTGACTGTACTCCGGCTTTATCGGAACTATGTGTTGGGGGCAATACTGGAGTTCAGGGTTATACTAAATTCACTTGATAGGCTATTTCCTCCACGGTCGCGGAATCCACATTGGCACTTCTCTCATGTATTGTTTATATTCCTCGCCAAAGTGTGTCAGTAATGCCTTTTCCTCGTAACGTGAAATGTAATACAGGAATGCTATCGTAATAAGACATACCACGCTTGCAGCCAGTGATATGCTCATCATCAGCAGTCCGGGATAGAGCAATACCTCGCTCAGGTATATCGGATGTCGAACATAACCAAACACGCTTTTCTTTATAACGGCAGGTTTTTGTCTGGTTTCGCCGAATACAATGGACATACCTGTTCGTGCCAGGTAGGCTGATAGTCCCAGTAATACTATGCCAATAGGAAGTCTGACTGCCAGCGGGACACTTTGATTCAGGGATGTTGTGTAGTTGAGAAAAAACGAGTCGGCTATCCAGATTATAAAAAAGAGGCAGGCCAGTATCAGTTGTCCGGCGTCGCCGAATTTATACTCGCCGAAAAGATCATCCCTATGTTTTCGTGCTTCCCGTTCCTCTTTTCTGCCTGGCAAGCTGACTCCCTCACCCTATAATATCCCAATCAGGATTCATCATAGTGAGTATACTAAATAACTATTGTAATAAATCTTGCTACTTTTCGCCAGAGGTTTGCTATAGGTAAATAGAATAATATTCCAGGACTAAATGAATGATTGATAAAACTACCGGTAGGTATGATAAGCAACCTACCATGAAACGCTCATACAGAAAGTGGCAGGTAGTGAACAATGTATCACTACCTGCCACTGGTTTAGTAGGCTTCCTTAACCTACGGAAGCAATGCGAAAGATTGTACAATCTCCAGTGGCCACACTGCCAGAAGGTCTCCCTTAATAACCTCGTCACCAGATTCAGTGGTATTTATCCAGGCTTTTACTGATGTAGGTGCATAAGCTGACTTACTCGGAATAGTCCGGTAGGCTGCAAATGCCCCTGTTTCATCAACTGTGACCTTCTTGCCCAGTAGGGTATCCACATCATACATATTAATGGTCAGGGTTATACTGTCGTCGGGATCAAAGCCGGCTCCCTTAATCCATACCTTCTGACTTCTCCTGACATCGACAGCGGCGAAGTGGCCATAGCCATTATAGTCGTCAGGATTCCAGGTAACCACTATCTGGCACGTTGGTCCGGCAGGCCCCTGAATTCCAGCGGGGCCTTTGCTTCCGGCCGGTCCCTGTGGACCAGCTATTCCCTGCGGTCCTGCAGGCCCTTGAGGTCCGGCTGGTCCTGTAGGCCCTGTCGCTCCGGTTCCACCGGCTGCTCCCTGCGGGCCGGTGCAGCCGATTAGCCCTGCTACCAGTATCAACATCAGACTAATAGCCAGTACCATGTATATTTTATTCTTTATCATAATTATCCTCCTTTTATTACTTTCTGTTATATACGGAATAAACTATATTTTTTCCGTATTATAAAAACCTTATCTCATTTCAATAATTCTTTTATTTTTCTCTGCTGTCCGGTAAAAAATCAGCAAAAAGTCTAAGCTATTACCTCAGGAATGCTACACCAAGGCTTAAGCAGACTGCAGCAGCCACGACTGCCAGAACTATTACTACCATTTCACCATCGGTAAACAGTTTTTGAGTTAGCCCTTTTATCATTGCCATAGCATTTCTGGCCAGGCTGAGTGCTTCGTCAGTCTTACCGGAAAGTACGCCCACTTCAGCAACTGTTTGCTGATGAGCTTTCTCCATATTTCTGGCCATTTCCTCGGCCCTGGCAATGGCATCGGCAGCAAGTGATCTGGCACTGGCCGCTTCCTCGGCACGCTCTGAAGCGGCTTGCGACATCTTTCCTGAAGTCTCGGCGGCTTTTTTAGCCTCTTCTGCTGATGTTATTGCTGCCTTTGCTAATTCTTCTGTCTTACTCACTACCAGATGCAACTTTTCCGATGATTCCTTTGCCGCCTTTGCTGATTCATCTGCTCTGTTTACTACCTGGTGCAATGTTCGTGTCGCGGTATCTATAGCTTCATTTCCGGCTGTGTCAGCGGACTCGGCTTTAATACGTAGCGTTTTAGCTGTTTCAAAACCGGTAGCTGCTGCCTCTTTAGCATTTATACCAGCGGCCTTAACCCAATCTGCAACCTGGCCCGATACTTTAGTGGCTGCTTCAATTGCTTCATCTCCGGCTGTGTTGGCTGTTTCAGCTTTTCTATCAAGTTCAGATGCTGTTTGAGAAGCAACCATTGCAGCTTTCTTTGCTTTATTGCCTGCCTCACCTGCTTTTCTAGCCATATCTGTAGTTGGATTCTGTATAGTCTCAGCTCGAACTTCTCTGGCCACTGTCGTGGTTTTATCAGCCTGGTTCCCGATATCAATTGCTGCTTTTACAGCTTCTTCAATACTTTTTTGAGCTAATTTGGCTATCCGTTCTGCCCTGATAGCATCGGCCTCGGTTACTGCGGTTACCGCAGTGCCAGCCTCCCGGGCTTGTAGTGTCGCAGCTTCTGCTTTGATACCAGCTTCATGGGCTGATTTTCTGGCTTCTTCAACCTGGGTAGCAACATCTTCTTTAACAGTGTTCATGGCTGCCTCGGCTGCTTCTCTGGCCTGATTCGCTGCTATCTCAGCCTTGAAACCAGCTTCATTGCCGGCAGCTCTCATGGCTGCCTCGGTTGCTTCTCTGGCCTGCCTTGCTGCTTCCTCTGTCTTCAGCCCCAGTTCTTCCGCCCTGCTTACCAGTTGATGCAAGGCTTTGGCTGCGTCCTCCAGCGCTTCATCTCCGGCGATATCAGCTTTTTCAGCTTTCTTACGAGTCCGGTCTGCAATTATGAAGCCAGTTGCTGCTGCTTTCTTTGCATCTTTGCCTGCTTCATCGACTCTTCTGGCAGTTACTCCTGATACTCTGATAGCTGCCCCGATAGCATCATCTCCTGCCATGACTGCTACTTCGGCTTTTCTATCCACCTCTTCCGCTGTCTGGAAAGCGTATGCGGCGGCTCTCTTCGTTTTTCTGCCCACTACATCGGTATTTGTGGCTGCTTCAGGTGTCAGTTTTTTAGCCAGTTCAGCACGGGCAGCTGCAGCATCATGAGCACTTTCGTCAGCCTTATTACCGGCAGTATTGGCTTTTTCTATGGCTTCTTCAACTGCTTTCCTGGCTGCAATAGCCATATGCTCGGCCCGGGCGGCAGCTTCCTCGGCTGATTTATTGGCAAGGGTGGCAGCTTGTATTGCAGCCAGATTCACCACCTCGGCTTTTTGCCCTGCCTCGTCAGCCGCGTATTTCGCCCCTTTGGCGGTTTCTTCAGCCCTTAATGCTGCTTCCTCGGCTCTTCGAGCGGCCTCTCTGGCTGACACGGTTGTGGCAGCAGCGGCTTCTCTCGCTAACACACTTGCCTTTTCAGCACGTTCGGCGGCTTCCTCAGATACATGTCTGGCCGAGTCAGCGGCTTCTCTCGCTGCCCTGATTGCCTCTTCCCCTTCACTGGTTGCCTTTGCAGCGGCATCCTGAGATATCTTCGTTGCTGCATCAGCAGCCTTCCGGAATGCCTCAGCAGTATCTCGAGCCCCTTTACTTGCCTCTTCTGCTCTTTTGATTGCTTCCTCAGCCGCTCTTGTTGCTGCCAGTGCTGTTTCCTCTGCTTTCGCTGCTGCTTCATGGGCTGCTTTGGTTGCAGTATCGGCGGCAGTTTCTCCTGCCCTCCGAGCTTCCTCGGCTCTTTTGGCTGCTTCTGCCGATGCAGTGGTGGCTGCTCCTGCAGCTCCTCTGGCCGCTTTAGCTGCATCTTCCGCTCTTCTTGCGGCTTCAGCAGCAGACCTGATGTTGGCTTCCATTTCTTCTAGGATTTCAGGGAGTGGCTTGGTCATTATTTCAGGTGTTCCATGAGGTCTTTCTAATCTCTCTTCGACTTTTCCTCGTCTTATAGCCATATTATTATCCCTCCTTTCGTAAGTATTTATTGTTAAATAAATTGTTGGTACAAACTACATCATCTTTGGGTTAACCATACACACCTCCTGTGCCGTGCAAGTTCGGGAAGCGTGATATTCGGGATATATGATGATATATCACTTCTCTTGGTTCTATCGACAATACCTGCTTGTAATTATTCATGCCTCAACTCTTGATTTTTCAGGAAGGGAGATTCTTCCATATGCTTTTCTTTCAAAGCCAGAAATGCCCTGTCTACAGCGAGAACTTCCTGATTTATCTTTTCTTTAAGTGTGTCCACTTCCGATTCAAGTCCTGAAACCCTTGTCCCCAGGGTATCAACAGCTTTGGCAAATTCTTCCTTGATTTTGGCCACGGCTGCCTCTGCGGCTTTCTTAGCAGCTTCGGCCGCCTTTTCACCACTTATCCTTGCTTGTACAGCCGCCTCCTTTGATTCTTTAGCTGCAGCCTGGGCCTGATTTACGGCCTCCTCTACTCGCTCAATGTAGTTCTCAAGTTCATCCAGTATCTCTGGTAGAGGTCTGGTCATTATCTTTGGTTGCTTTGTCTCGACTTTTCCTGATCCCTGATATTCTTTTTTCTCTTGTTTACTGACACTGCTCATTAAGCTATCTCCTTCTTATTCAGAATATTTTCCCTGTGCTTCTTATATAGCGGAAGAGGACATTGATTTTTCAGAGCTATTTATTGCTCTTACCGCCTCAATTACCGTCCAATCAAAAACCGGCAGGTTAGCGATCTTCCCAGAGGTGATGATATTGCCATATTGAACTACCGGTTCATCAACCCACTCAGCCCCGGCGTTATTCAGCTCTATGGCTATCGAAAGTGGGGAAGTAAGCCGGTGTCCTCTGACTATATCTGCTGCTAACAGGAGCTGAGACCCGTAGCAAATAGCCGCTATAATCTTGCCCATGTAATACATCTTTTTCACCAGGTCAATTACTGAGGAATGAAATTGCATCTCCCCCAGTGAATTTAGGCTTGGGATTACAATGGCCTCAAAATTTTCGGTCATAGCTTTCTCCGCAGTCATTTCAGCTGTAATTATTCTTTTACCACTCCGGCTTTGATAGTATTCCATGGAATCAGTACCTACGATAACTACCCTGGCGCCAGCCTCCTTCATAGCTCTTATTGGTTCAAATAACTCTGAATCACGAAAACCATCTTCGGCCAGGATAGCAATTCGCTTTCCGTCCAGCATATTCTAATTTACCTCTTGTGGTTTACCTGATATATAAAGCCTGATTTTTTTCATACCAGTACTCTTCCGGTGCTTTGCTAATGCAACAGATATAAACCTCTCTTTAAAGTTATGCATGAATGTAGAATAGATTATCTGCTATTGAAAAGGCATAAAATGGACCAGTAAAAATGTAAAATATTTATGAAATAATAAAGAATACTGGCGGGCTCAGATTTATATTTGAAACCGGTGATTTTAAAGATGAGAGGAGTTATCTTTTTACGAGGAAGGCAGGTTCATGATATAGCCTACCTTGGGTAAAGTACGAATCAAGCTGGAATTATCCGGATCTTTATCAATTTTACGCCTCAGCCGGCTAATCCATGCTCTTACCAGTTGTACATCGTCACGGTATTCAGCACCCCAGATGGTGATGAGTAGATGTTGATATGTAACAAGGCGACCGGCATTAAGGGCGAGTTCGCTGAGTAAAAGCCACTCGATATTTGTCAGTTTTTTTTCTTCCCCGCCAACTATAATGAGGTGTCTGTCAAATTCTACGGTCAACTCTCCGAAAGAGATAGGCTGCAATCTTTTCCGTGTCTCCGTGGGTTCGAGACGACGTCTTACAGCCTCGATTCTGCCTATCAGTTCATCGGGGTTAAAAGGTTTTGAAAGGTAATCATCCGCACCCAGCTCAAGACCCATAATTTTGTCAATATCAGCCCCCTTGCCGCTGAGCACGATGACCGGTATTGCTGAAAAGTTACGTAATTCCTTAAGCGTCTCGAAGCCATCCATTTGTGGCATAATCAGGTCCAGTACAAGCAGGTCAGGCTCTTGATTTTTAACCTGCTCCAGAGCCTCGGAGCCATTACCGGCAGTCAGCACATTGTAACCCGAGCTTCGAAGTTTTGGTCTGAGGAAATCCAGAATCTGCTCGTCATCATCAACTATCAGTATTGTAAATCGCTTCATAACGTATCTTAGCGGAGATTCTATGACCAAATGATAAATGACAGATTCTGGCAGTGTCAATATCATTATGATTATTTTAACCGATATCAGTATTTATTGACATTACTAATTTATCCTCATAAAATAGTTTAAAAGGACAAGCCAGCCAGGCCTACTGTGAACTTGTGAGGAATAGGCATGGAATACTTCAGCGACGGGAGTTAGTAATGGCATCTAATATGCGAAAACTAATTACTGAAGACATCCAGGATTTTCTTAAGGATAAGCATCCGGAGCAAGCTCTCCAGGAGGCGCTCAGATATGTCCAGAGTATTATTGAAACGATATCTGACTCCCTTGTAGTATTGGATGATAGACTTAGAGTGATCTCCGCCAATCAATCTTTCTATAACATATTTCTGATAAAGCCTGTGGATACAGAAGGTAAACTTATCTACGAACTAAATGGGGGGCAGTGGGATGTTCCCAGGCTGAGGGAACTGCTCGAAGAAATACTACCCGGCAACACCTCCTTCAGTAATTTTGAGATTGCTCTTGAATTTCCTGGTATAGGGAAACGGGTAATGCTGCTTAACGCTCACCGTATATACAGTGAAGGACGTAAGACACAAAGAATTCTCCTTGGTATCGAGGACGTCACAGAGCGAAATAACATAGAGCAGGAGTTAGCTGCATCGGAGGTCCGATACCGACGGCTCTTTGAAACTGCTAAAGACGGGATACTGATTCTCGATGCAGAGACAGGGGAAATCGAAGATAGTAATCCTTTTCTGACAGACATGCTGGGATATTCAAAGCAGGAGCTTCTGGGGAAGGAACTGTGGGAAATTGGTCCGGTGAAAGATATTAATGCAAGTCAGAAGGCTTTTAGAGAACTTCAGGATAGGGAACATATTCACTATGAAGACTTGCCATTGAAAACCAGAGACGGTAAGCTGATTCAAGTTGAATTTGTCAGCAATGCTTTTCAGGTTAACGGTAGTAAGATTATTCAATGCAATATTCGAGATATTAGTAAACGCAAGGAGCTGGCACAATTAAAAGATGAGTTCATCGGTATGGTATCTCATGAACTCAGTAGCCCGTTAACTATTATTACAGGTTCTCTTAATACCCTTTCTACTGAAGGTCAAAGACTGTCCAGGGAAGAGGCGAATCATCTTCTACAAAATGCAATCTTAGCGGCAGATAAATTGTCTCACCTTCTTGGGAATCTTCTTGAGCTTTCCAGGGCTCAGGCAGAGCGGCTTATCCTTCATGAAGAACTGATAAAGGTGGACCATATTGTTAAAGATACAGTTGAGAGAGTGACAGAGCAATACGCGACACATAATATTTTAGTAGATCTGCCTCCCGGACTTACCTCGATTTATGCTGACCAACTGCGACTTGAACGTATCCTCTACAATCTTCTGGATAATGCAAGAAAATATTCACCTGAAGGGAGCGAGATAACCATCTTTGTTAAAGAAGAAAAGGAACGGATGGTTTTCGGAGTTAGAGATCATGGCGTTGGCATTTCAGAAGCTGATCAGACCAAACTTTTTCAACCTTTCCAGAGGTTAAATCCATCCGGATTTGAAGGAGTAAAGGGTGCCGGACTGGGCCTCCTCGTCTGCCGCAGGCTGGTAGAACATCATGGCGGACAAATCTGGGTAGAATCAACACCCGGCCAGGGTTCCACATTCCTTTTTAGTCTGCCCGTTAACCGCGACCCAGAAGCATAGCTCATTCGAATTTACTACTATACTTATCCACTATTGTATAAACTCAATTATATTGTCTGAATTCATGAATTTAATTCTGATTTCACAAGTACAGATTTTTTGCCCTGGACTATAAATCGAGTATATTTATCAGCGATTAATCTGATATAATTCTGCCCTATATTCTCGTGTTACGAATTATTATATGTAGTACATGCATATTTTCAATTTTCTTAAACCTCGCCCAACCATATCTGAGCGAGAGTTATTAACAGGTTTACGCTGGTTCACTTTAGAAGGAACAACCTCTTTAGCTTTATTTAGCATTACTACAAGCGGTTTTCTGGCTGCATTTGCTCTAGCTCTCGGTGTTAATAATTTCCATATTGGTGTTTTAGCGGCTATTCCATTCCTTATGCAGATAGTCCAGATACCGGCAATCTGGCTGGTAGAGAAAGTCCGACGACGTAAAGTAATTGCTATAACTGCCTGGTTCTGGGCACAGGCGTGCTGGTTTCCTATTGCACTCATACCTGTATTCATGCATACTCCGGGTTCGCGGGCAATATCTTTACTTCTGGTCCTGATGGCCATTCGTGGCGTAATGACTTCCATTACGAATTGCAGCTGGAACAGTTGGCTTCGTGACTTAATACCACAGCATATTTTGGGGAGCCTTTTCTCAAAGCGACAGGCAGCTGCAACAATTGCCGGGATAATTTTCAGCCTGGGAACTGCCTTTTTTATCGATTACTGGCGTAACCATGTGCCTGCCGAAAATGTAGTTCTGGGTTACACGTATGTACTTCTCTTCGGTGCTTTATTCCTCGGAATGTCCAGTTTTGTATTTATGTCCCTGATGCCTGAACCGCTGATGATGCCGATACCAGCATCGCAGCCATCTACGGTAAAGAGGCTTGCCGCACCAATGAGAGATAAAAACTTCCGCCAGTTAATACAATTCCTGCTATCCTGGGGCTTTGCGTCAAATCTGGCTATTCCTTTCTTCGCCGTTTATATGCTTAAGCGGCTGGAATTTCCGCTGTCATGGGTCATTGCCCTCAGTGTTTTAAGCCAGATGTTTAACCTTTTCTTTCTACGCATATGGGGGCGCTTTATCGACAGATTCGGGAACAAGGTAATACTCTCGCTTTGTGCTTCATTGTACCTCCTGGTTATTCTTGGCTGGATATTCACTACTATGCCGGAGAGATATTTTCTTACTGTCCCTCTTTTAGTGGTATTACATATATTCGCAGGTATCGCAACTGCCGGAGTGACACTAACGGTAGGTACCATAGGCTTGAAATTATCACCTTCAGGCCAGGCAACACCCTATCTGGCTGGCGCATCGATTGCTACTAACCTTGGAGCAGGACTGGGACCACTGGCAGGTGGGTATCTGGCGGATTATTTTAGTACTCGCCAGCTCAACCTGACATTTACCTGGACCGATCCACTGAGCACTTTTCAGATTCCAGCTCTGAGTATCATAGGGTTTGATTTCCTCTTTGGCATAGCTTTTATTTTGGGACTGATTACGCTAAGTACACTGGCGACTATACACGAAGAAGGGGAAGTTGGCCGTGAAGTAATTCTGGAGTCATTAATGACGCCAACGCGGGAGCTATCACGCCCGATGAGTTCCGTACCGGCCTTTAATCTCTGGAGCAATTTCCCTTTGGGTCATTTAAAACGATTACCGGTACCAGGTTTGGATGTTGCTCTTGGTGTTACTATCTATCAAATAGCGGAGATGGCAAAGGCGGCCACCCTGGCTGCAGTACATGGCCGAAGAGTAACCAGTAGGTTGGTTAAAACACTGGAAAGCAGCCTTGTTACGGTGTGGAAGGATAAGAGAGATGTTAAAGTACATGGTATTGAGATTGCGCGTCAGGTTGCACGTGGGGCAATTCATGCAGTAGATGAAAAATCTCTTGATATTAAACAGATGGAGAGTGTGGTGGTAGTAGGAGTGGTAAAAATCGTAACTAAATCTGGAGTAGCCCCTGCAGAAGCTGTATTTGGGGCCAGCCAGGGAATTATTCAGGGAGCAGCGGAAGCAAATATCGACCTCGGTATCGCTACTGTACAGACAATAACAGCCGCTAAGAGAGTGGCCAAACAAACCGGTTTATCCGAAGTAATGGCTGTATCTAAAGCGACTGAAGGTGCATTGCAGGCTGCTGAGGCTCTTAGTGCACAGGCACTTGCGCAGGTAACGATGGCTATTGCAGAGAGCAATTCCTCTGAAAGTTGACGGAGCCAGCTTGATTCGGTGCTATAGCATCAATCTGTAATTACAGGACCTTAATCACATAAAGTAATACTCTGTACAATAAGACAACGAGACAAGCTTGTGCTATTTATACTATTCATTCTACTGTACTTTCATTTAGAATCTTTGAACTATCTTTTAGAATTGGGGTGGGCTAATGGTACAAGTGTTCTTAAATAGGATATGATGTTGATATAATCTTTATTTAAGATAGATATACAAATATATTGAATGTGGGATTTATTCCATAATTGGAGGGAAATAATAATGTTTAAAAAGATTTTAATACCTCTTGACGGGTCTCGATTGAGTACAAAAACTATTCCTTATGCTATTGAAATAGCCGGCAAGTTTGATAGTGAAGTAGCGATGCTGCGGGTTGTAAAGCAGACAAATCCTGTGGTAAGTGGAGGCCCTACTGAAATAGGAGGTCCTGCTGATATTAAACTGGAGATGCAGATAGCGCTCCAGCAGGATATGAAGAATACCTTAGCCGCGAGAAGGTACCTTCAAAGACAATCCAGGAAACTGAAAAATAAAGGTATTAAGAGTTTCTATAAGGTTATTCTGGGGACGCCGGCTCATTCAATTGCCACTTTCTGTCACAAGGAACACATTGATTTAGTAATCATGACAACACATGGGAAGAGTGGATTCAAGAGAGCTATCCTGGGAAGTGTTTCTGACGAAGTGGTACGTCAGTCCGGCGTACCGGTACTGCTTATTAAATCTCGATAGCCTGCGTAGATGTATGATCTCAATAATGCCACCCCAGGCTGTCCCACAGGAGCAGATGAAAAGCTGATTTCTTTGCAATGTTCCTGATAACCTCATCTTGAGACAGGCTAAAGGTTATTCAATGTGAGAGAGAAAACACGTTTTCTGAAACTATTTCTGGTATTGGCTGCAATCCTTG
>Ga0272442_10007818_pt1 | contig 13723 bp, 12 predicted proteins | sample SSMForm2O_FD_200262 | JGI IMG/M metagenome (GOLD analysis project Ga0272442, IMG submission 200262) | Marine sediment archaeal communities from Little Sippewissett salt marsh, Falmouth, MA, United States - SSM-Form-2O | ecosystem: Environmental > Aquatic > Marine > Wetlands > Sediment ...
TACCGGGAAGAGGGTTATCGGAATGGTGGGCGAAATGCGCCTGATCACCACCGACAAAAATCTCCGGGTAGCCGGGAATGCTGAGATCTTCTTCAACGATGATTCTGCCCGAGCGGTCGATGTCAACTTCCATTTTTCTTCCCAGGCCGATGGCCCTTACACCGGCAGCCCAGAGCACCGTGGATGCTTCAATACGCTCATTGCCTATCTGTACGCCGTTCTTATCGACATTGGTAACCATGCTGTTTGTCCATACCTGTACCCCAAGTTGTTCAAGTGCTCTGGTAGCCTTGCTGGAAAGTTCCGGAGAGAAAGAGCCGAGTATTCTCGGAGCGGCCTCCACAATAAATATTCTTGTGAGTTTCGGGTCAATGTGTTTGTAGAACTTTGAGAGAGTAAAACGGCTCATCTCTCCAATCGAACCGGCAAGCTCGACCCCTGTCGGGCCGCCGCCGACGATGACAAACGTCAGCAATTTTTTCTGTTCTACAGGGTCGGATGTTCTTTCCGCCGCCTCATAGGCTTCCATAACCCTGCGCCGTATCTCCGTCGCCTGGGCTATTGTTTTCAGGCCGGGAGCATTCTCCTCCCACTCTTCGTGGCCGAAGTAGTGGTGCTTGACCCCGCAGGCAAGGATCAGATAATCATAGGACATCTCACCGAATTCTGTCTGTATGATTTTTCTGCTTTTGTCAACATTTTCAACAGCCCCTTTAAATACCGTGATATTTTTATACTTGGCGAGCATGTTTCTCAACGGCTCGGCTATATCGCCTGCTCCAAGCGCCGACATGGCAACCTGATAGAGCAGGGGCTGGAAAAGGTGATAATTTTTTCTGTCGATAAGGGTGATTCTGATGTCACGCCTGTTTCCAAGTTCTTTTGCTGCATTGATGCCGGCAAAGCCGCCACCAACGATCACGACATGTTTCATCGTTTATCCTTCCTGAGGTGTAGATCGTCTTAAATAACCGGTATGCATTGATGTGCCGTAAAACGTTCGAACCTGATATAACCGGAAGCTCAACGTTGCAAACGAGAGTATGATTCAGGACTCGGGGACTGTTTTGCCGTCATTTCGCTACTAATTATAGAGTAATTTTCCTAAATAAAAAATTATACGGCCAGTGCCTTTCGTTTTCTTTTTTCAGCTAACTGCCGGTTGCTTTTTAGCTTTTTCGTGACTATTGACGTTTCTAAACGCTTTGCGCTCCTTTTTATGGGCTATATGTGTCGTGTTCGATTGTTCATTTTGCCTTAAGGAAAAAGCGGTGCATACCAGCCATCCTTAAGGCATGGAAAAGGCGAATCATAATGAATGCATAAATAAACTTTTTATAACGCTTTTTCTTGGTGAATAGTTTAACAATTGTTATGTTTTTTTTGTCAGTCGGTATTAACAATTGTTAATACCTTGGTTGATGAGCCTGGTCGCATTTTTTCTTTGGATGAAGTGACCCTTGCTTTATCAGCATAGCAGCACAACACAAAACCCTGGAGGATTGTCACATGAGAAAAATGTTTTTCGTAGTACTTGGTTTAGTGATTTTGTCGCCGATGTTTTTTTTGAGCAAAGACGCTTCGGCTCAGCCGAACTTTGCGCGAAAGTACGGCACATCATGTGCTACCTGTCATGCAGGCTTCCCGACAACAAACTCATTTGGAGAAGCATTTAAAGCCAACGGTTACCGGTGGCCGGGCGGAGAAGATGACGCAAAGACCAAGATCGAGGAAACTGAATTGGGTGCAGAGGCCTATAAGCAAACCTTCCCCAACTCTTACTGGCCGTCAGACATTCCAAGCATTGCTCCATTTGCCGTGTGGCTGAGAGGAAATCTCATGACATGGGATGAGGAAGTGACTAAGAGTGGCGGCGCTGTTGAGGAAGAGGTGCTGGACTGGGGCGGCCCAGCAACCGGTAGTATTCTGGTTGGCGGTAACATTGGCGACAACCTCGGCATCTTAGCCGTCATGTCGGCCAATAGATCCGGTGATTTCAATACAAGTCTTCGCGCTCTCTGGACCTTTTCGCCGGGTATTGTTCTGTCTCTCGGTAACTCGAACCAATTCTTTTTGCGACGTGGCGGGGTTTTTCCATCTCCGGGTACAGGAGTTGAGATGAATATCGTCCGTGGTCAGGAAGGTGGTTTTAATATCCTTGGTGGCGTGTCGAATGCAGGAGGTTCCAACGGCAAGAACCTGACCGACGCCCGATACCTTCGTGCGAAATACAAATTCGGCGGTTCAGGATTGCTGAGTGGCGCTGGAGGTACAATGGGCAATCCTTATGTCGGTCTGGATAACCATATTGCGATCGAAGGAACTTTTTTTCAGTATGCTGACGATGCCATACCCGGGAACGGTAATTTTGCAGGAGAGACGACATTCTATGGTGCCGAACTCAATGGTAGTTATGGAAGCTTTATCGGGGCGGCCTCTATCAGCAGGATGCAGGATCTCGAGATGCTCAACCTTCGGGCAGATGCAGGGTACTTTTTCTACCCCTGGCTGAAAGGTAATCTGCGTTACACCAGCTTCCGGGACGGGGAGAATCCTGCTGTTTCCGGTGGATTTACGGCTCATATCAGGCCGAATGTTTCAGTTGGCGCGGCGTACACCCATCCTACAAAAAGTCTCCTGGCTAATGGTGATGAAAATCAGGATAGTTTTGCTCTGAGTGTAGGAGCTGCCTTTTAGCTGAGCTGTTCATTATTCGGGAGTGTTTTTAGCACAGGTCTGGACAGGACAGTTTCATCGTTTTTCTCCATGTTGCCGATGAGACTGTCTGTTCGGTCTGTGTTTTTTTTGTTCAAAACAAGGATTGGGTTTCCTTTCTGAATCGTTAACTGTAGAGCTGACGCCAATGATCTCGGTATGTCACACAGAGGCCTTTTTGTTGAAGATTTCTGGTCAGCCTGTACTCGATGAGGCTTTTAGCTATTCAGATATAATGTTATAGAAAAATTCTGAGCAACCTCTTTTTCATGGAAAACATGGTTGTAATTATTGCTCTCGACAGAGAGGACTTTATATTATAAATTGTGCGTCTTCTGTGCTGCTCCCTGCTTTGCCCATATTCAAGGGGTATTCAGTTCGGAACGTAAGGATAAGGACATTGCTGCTAACATACTGAGGTTTTAGACCGGTATAGAAGATCAGGAAGTATTGGTGAATGACATACTAAGGTTCTGGAGAACATATGATTGATTTTTCTCGGCAGCAGCTTGAACGTTACAGCCGCAATATTCTGCTTGATTCTGTCGGTGTTGAGGGACAAAAGAAGCTGATGCAAGCAAAGGTTTTGATAATCGGCATCGGCGGGCTCGGATCTCCGGCGGCGATGTACTGCGCAGCAGCTGGTGTTGGAACGATAGGAATCGTGGATAGCGATGTGGTGGAGCTCTCTAATCTTCAGCGACAGATTATCCATTTCACGGGAGATACCGGATCACCCAAGGTGGTTTCCGCAAGAGAGAAGATGGAGGCGATCAATCCTGACATTATTGTTAAGCCGATACAGGAGTCTGTACATGCGGCAAATATCGGAAGTATTGTAGATGGCTATGATTTCGTGATCGAAGGGACTGATAATTTCCCGACCAAGTTTCTCATCAACGATGTCTGCGTGATGAAAGGCATACCGTTCTCTCACGGGGGTATACTGGGTTTCAGCGGACAGACTATGACGGTACTGCCCAAAAAGAGCGCCTGTTACCGGTGCGTATTTCACAAAATTCCACCGAAAAATATGATCCCTTCCTGCTCCGAAGCAGGCGTGCTTGGTGTTGTAGCGGGTATGCTTGGTACGATGCAGGCAGCCGAGGCATTGAAGTGTATTACAGGAGCCGGAGAACTTCTTGCTGACCAGCTTTTAACTTTCGATGTCTTGACCATGCATTTCAGAAAGGTAAGGCTTCGGAAAAATCCGAAATGCGCAGTCTGTTCGGAGTATCCCTCGATTACAGAACTGCGGGATGAAGAAATGCCCGCCTGCGACCACCAGGCAGGTACCGGTCGGAACTGACAAGCGGATGGCGTTGCATAGCGATTCTGAGCGGTGTTTGTAATGAAAAAACGGGATGATTTCATGTTGCATTTCCTCGACATTACTACAGAGCATTGCCCCATGACCCTGGTAAGAGTAAAGCTGAAGCTTTCTCAAATTGAAGATGGAGATCTTCTTGATGTACTGCTCATGGCAGGCGAACCATTTGACAGTGTCCTGCGGCTTGTTCGGCAAAAAGGGTATTGTGTGGAAGAAATACGGAAAGAACGGGAATACTACCATGTATGTATTCGAAGACAGGGCGCTGTTTCTTCCGGTACAGATAGCTGAATGACATGAGAAACCGGATTTTATGGACACCTCTATGTATTAATTCCGCGATTTCAATCGCTTCGTTGAGCGGTACTCGAAATCCTCATGTGCTCTCTCTACGCTCCTGTCTCTGCGCTCTGTTCCCCTTGCGCTATGGTTGCTCATGACACTTTTTAGAGGTATCCAATACATCGAGGTGTCTTTATGATGCTTCTCCTTGATTGTTTCGACCTCGCATTATTCATAAGTACGTTTTTATTGTAAAAATGCAGGTTGTTTTGTGTGTTAATGACTCTTTGCTATATTAACAATTGTTGATATGTGATGAATCATGATTTGTGTCGTTGAACTATCCCCCCATGAATGAGTTGTAGTAGTAGGCAATGTTGTCAGGAAAGAGTGCGTAGCTCTCTTTTTATCTGGCTTGATTTTCTTGAAGAACTATTACCATAGTGCTGTCAGCATATTCGTTACACTTTAAATTGTGTATGGTTTGAAGTTTTCTGAAGCGGTAAGCCTAAGCTGACGCGCTTATTTCATTACAGTTTGTATAAGGGATGCACATCGTTGCCATGATGTGCCTTACAGTTTTTTCAAACTATGAGGGGGGAATGATCATGAGAAAAATCCAGATAGCTTTTTTTGCGGCTTGTATTGCATTGCCGTGTTTTTTCTGGAGCAACGAGAGTGACGCGATGCCGGTATTTGCACGTAAGTACGGGACTTCCTGTTCTACCTGTCACATCGGCTATCCGGCAAGAAATGCATTCGGTGAGGCGTTCAGAAATAACGGGTACCGTTGGCCGGGCGGTCAGGATGAAGACAAGGTTAAGATTGAGCAATCACCTCTTGGCTCGGAAGCATGGAAGGGCGTCTGGCCGAGTGCAATTTTTCCGGCAGATATTCCAGGGGTTTTTCCGGCAGCAGTTTTCATGAAAGGAACACTGCTTGAGTATCGCGCTGATGATAAAAAGTACCGATGGGGTCTTGACGGCGATATTGAGATCTTATTTGCTGCGACCGTAGGGGATCATATCTCGATTATCGGTGACTGGGCAGTAAACAGCGGAGACGCTCCGGCTTTTCAGTTGCTCTACGCACTTGACGAGGGAGTTATTCTTGGTTTTGGCGATGTAGGCATCACGAAACTTTTTACGATCATATCGGCCTCTTCAAACGGCAACGGGAACTCTTATGCTGTTAAACTGCCCAGTCCCGGTAAAGCCCTTGAATTGAGAATAGCCGGAGGGGAGAAAAAAGGTGGCTACTCGTTGATCGCGGGGGTCGGTCAGGGCGAAACAGAGTGGTCTACCGAGCCATTTGACAGCAGGTATGTCAGAGCGACCTACAAGATTTGCGGTGCGGGACTGCTGAGCGGTGCAGGGTGCGAAATGGGCAATGACATGATCGGCATGGATAACGCGATCACTATCGGAGCTAATTACTTCAATTCGCATGAAGGGGTTGATGGTGTTGAGAACGCCTACGGTGGAGATATAACGGCGACATATGGTTCGTTTCGCGCTATCGGACAGATAGGTAGATTGATTGAAGCGGATGTGACTCAGTATTCTGGAGAGCTGGATTACTTCTTCTATCCATGGCTTGTGGGTGTTGTTCGTTACGAAAACTGGGACGTAACCAGCGATGAAAGAACCTACACGAGCGCACTCATTCCTGGATTTGCCGCTTTTCTCAGGGCGAATGCAAAGCTTGGCAGCGAGTTTGTTATCGGCAATGGCGAGGACGACAATACGCTGAAAGTATTTGCTCAGCTTGCCTTTTAAATCATTTTTAAACCGCTTTTTCCGACTATAGTTCTGCGCAGGGTCAAGGGGGAAGAGGTTTCATTTTCCGGTAGCAAAAATGTTACGGGGTAGCTATAGTCGGGCCAATCGACGGATTGGCACATCAGGAAAAGTTGAAAGAAAAAAACCGTGAGGCAATTATCAAACGACCATAGTCAATTGAGCGTATGAGTGAAAATGAGCTTGAAAATGAGCTGACAAGCGTTCAACCCGAGGTTTATGAGTTGGAGGACAAAGCCAGCAAACGCAGGAATTTCCTGAAAATGATCGGCTGGGGCAGCATAGCCGGGTTTATAACAATAAACCTTGCGGCGTTCGTCCGGTTCTTGTTTCCGAGAGTGCTGTTTGAGCCGCCGACGGCCTTCAAGGTCGGCAGTCCTGCAGATTTTCCTCCGGGCCAGGTGAACTCGCAGTTCATCAGCAAGTTCGGAACGTGGATCGTGCGCCAGAGTGACGGATCATTTTTTGCGATGCAGGCCAAGTGTACGCATCTGGGCTGCACGCCGAACTGGCTCGAAGCGCAACAGAAGTTCAAATGTCCCTGCCATGGAAGTGGATACTATATAACCGGTTTTAATTTTGAAGGACCGGCGCCCCGTCCGATGGATCGTTTCAAGATCGGTGTGGCAGAAGACGGTCAACTGTTAGTGGATAAAAGTATCAAATTCAAGGGCATGCCGGGTCAGGACTCCAATGAGCTCTACCCGCAAAGCTTGTTGAAAGTATAACGGAAAGAAGGTCATGGTTGAAGCTTTAGAGAAAGCAAAGAAAGCAGGCAAAAGGCCGGTTGCCTCGGTCAGGCCTGAGCAGTGTACCGGCTGCGGTATCTGCAGGTCGGTCTGTCCGGCCGAATGTATTGAAATTATTGATAGCGGCTTGAGTTTCACCGGTACAGCTTCGGTAATTGAGAGCTTGTGCACAGGGTGTAACTTCTGTGCGATTGACTGTCCGTGGGATGCGATATCGATGATCAATCCTGACGGGTCTGAGAAACTGTTGGACAGGTATGGCAAACAGGTCATAAAGATGCGTGGGTATGCGTGACCTGTTCGGGAGAGAAGAATAATGAAAAAGGGGCTTGTCTATGAAAATGCTTGATACTATAAAGCGTTCGGTAATCTGGAAATCTGTTTTCAGGAGAGAGTACAAGGATACACCGAGAAACCGTGCGCTTGCCATTTTCGGCAACATATTCATGCATCTCCACCCTGTCAAGATACGGGACGGAGCGGTTAAGTTGAGATATACGTGGGGTATGGGAGGTATATCACTGTTTTCTTTTATCATCCTGACGATAACAGGTTTTCTCTTAATGTTCTACTACCATCCTTCGGTTGAAAAAGCTTTCTGGGATGTCAAGGACCTTGAGTTTCAGGTGCCGTATGGGATTTTTCTGAGAAACATGCACCGGTGGGCGGGTCATTTCATGGTTATCGTTGTCTGGTTACACATGTTCCGTGTATTCATGACCGGCTCCTACAAGTCTCCGAGACAGTTTAACTGGTCGATCGGCGTGGTACTGCTTGTATTGACTATGCTGTTGAGCTTCACCGGATACCTGCTTCCCTGGGATCAGCTCGGGTTGTGGGCTATCGTGGTAGGTACCAACATGGCGGCGGGAACCCCTCTGCTGGGATTTGAAGGGCCGTTCAGTGAATACCTGGGAATAACTCCTTACAATGACGTCAGGTTCGCGATTCTTGGCGGATCAACAGTCGGGGGCAACGCGCTTTTGCGATCCTATGTGTGGCACTGTGTAGCGATACCCTTAGTAGCCGTCGTGTTGATGGCCGTGCATTTCTGGCGAGTAAGAAAAGACGGGGGCATATCAGGCCCGCGTTCTTGACATGGAAAAGCGGGTGAGACGTAATCAACTAAAATTTTCCGGATAGTAGCATAATGGGTCCATTTATCGAGATTATTTCAAAGCCGGACAATATCGCCATTGTGCTGATGATGTTCATGGTTCTGTTTTTTACCTTCTGGGCGTTTCAGCAGGCGATTAAAAACGACGCCTTGCGTCTGCGCGGGGAGCCGATCGAAGGGGAGCACGATGAGAGGGTTGATACCTGGAAGCCTCTCGTCAGGATCGAGTTTATAATCGCACTGATAGTCTTTATCGGTCTAACCTTCTGGTCGCTTGTTGTCGATGCGCCGCTTGAAGAGCTGGCGAATCCGACATTGACCCCCAATCCGGCAAAAGCGCCGTGGTACTTTCTGGGTCTCCAGGAGATGCTTGTCTACTTTGATCCCTGGATCGCAGGCGTTGTGCTGCCAACGCTGATAATTATCGGTCTGATAGCAATTCCCTATGTGGACAACAACCCCAAAGGCAACGGATACTATACGTTTTCAGAGAGAAAATGGGCAATACTGATTTTCTGTTTCGGTTTTATAGTGCTCTGGATTCTTTTGATCGTAATCGGAGTCTTTTTCCGTGGTCCCGGTTGGCTATGGTTCTGGCCATGGGAGGCATGGGATCATCACAGGGTTGTCTATGAAGGGACAACGGATCTGACAAACCTTGTCGGTATCGATTCACGCTCCGCACTGGGCTTTATTATCGGTGGTGGTCTTGTGACGATCTACTACGCGCTTGGAATGGGGTTGCCGTATCTCTACTGGAAAAAGCACAAAGCGGAGTTTCTCGCTTCGCTGGGTATGATTCAGTATATAACCGTGTCATTTTTATTCTGGACGATGCTCGCCCTACCGGTAAAAATGTTTTTACGTCTTGTGCTGATGGTGAAATATGTCTGGGTGACGCCGTGGTTCAATATATAGCATTCGTCTTTTTTGGGTTTGTCAACTGTAACTGTAGTTAAAAAAACAATATGAAAGACAGGTCGTCGTTTACGCCATATCTGTTTGCTTTTCTCGGCCTGCTTCTTCTGGGGCTCACTGCCTGGGTGGTATGGAAGGATGAGATCCAGCTCAGACCATGGAAAGAGTATCAGCAGGAGTATAAGGCGTTAAAGGCCTCCAGGCTTCAGGCTGAGTACGATGAGGCAAAGAAGGAATTTGAGAGCAGCGGAGATGCCCTGAAGCTTGAAGAACTGCAGTTCAGGCTTGCAGAAGCTGAGAAGATATTCCAGGGCAAGGAAGTTCAGGAGAAGTATACCGGGCTTGCAGGTCAACTTGATATTATCAAGACTTCTCTGGGCGATAACCAGAAAAAACTTCAGGAAGCTCGGGGCAAATTTCTCGAGGTTGAATACATATTCATTCGTGATCAGCGTGAGGAAGATAAAAAAACTATGGAGTCGCTTCAGTTGGCGATAGATGGTCTTACTGAGAACAGGGATGTGCTGCTTGAACGCAAGCAAGCCATAGATTCGGATATCGGCGACATTACCAAAGAACAGGAAACCCTTCGGGCCGAGATTACTTCACTGCAGAAAAGCCTTGACGACAAGCTTGCGGCAATCGCAAGTAATGCTCGCACCTCTGATGGCATTAAACAGGTCCATATCAGCGATGCGGAAAAAGCCGACAGGTGTATTACCTGCCATGCTGGCATTGAAAGTTCATACCATTTGACTGACAGTCAACCTCTGACGCCGCATCCGGCCCGTTTTATCTATCTCGAAAACCATCCGGTCAGTGAGTTCGGCTGCACCTTCTGTCACCGTGGGCAGGGTCGGGCAACCACATCTCCCGATAAAGCCCATGGATGGGTGCACCATTGGACAGAGCCGATGCTTCAGGGAAGTATGACTCAGGCTTCGTGTATCTCCTGTCATGGAGAAGCGGATTATCTGCGCGGTGCGGAGTTTCTCGCCGAGGGATCGGATCTGATAAAAAAATACGGCTGTTACGGTTGCCACATGATTCCTGGTTATGAAGGACTACGGGAAATAGGTCCTGTTCTTGCCGAGGTAGGCACGAAGGTCAATTACAGCTGGGCGGTAAACTGGTTGCAGGACCCGAAGAATTATTATGAAGAAGCGAGGATGCCTAAATTTTATTTTTCAAAGGAAGAAGCCGAGTCAATTGCCGATTATCTGTTCAGCATGACGGGAACCTCCCGCCATGATGCTTTCTACTCGGATGAGGATATTGACTGGGATCTTGCCGATAAAGGCAAGGCAATCTGGGGCCAGTCGAGGTGCAATATATGTCACGCGACAAACGGTCAGGGCGGCGCTCACGTCGGGGTTCACGCGCCGGATCTGGGCAAAGTCGGGAGCAAGATTAATAGAGAGTGGCTGTTTAAATGGATAAAGGATCCCAAAAAGTATTTCCCGGAAACAAAGATGCCGCGTTACCGGTTTACCGACGAGGAGATATCTGCGCTTGTCGAGTACATTGTCGGAGAGTATCAGGACTTTGATTTTGAGCCTGAGTATGAGGAAGCGGTTCCCATAAAGGCGGAATCTATTGACAATGGAAAGGCACTGGTTGAGAAATACGGCTGCTTCGGTTGCCATAAGCTCAAAGGGATGGAGGACATGCAGAATATCGCTCCTCAATTGCTCGGATCCGTAGCGACAGTTGCGGGCGGTGAGTCATCTGAAAAGATCGGAGCTGAACTTTCCTCTATTGGAAGCAAGCCGTTGGAGCTGCTTGATTTTGGAAAGATGAAAGGAAAGATTCCGCACAGCAGGGAAAGCTATGTCCAGCAGAAGCTGCGTGCGCCAAGAAGTTACAGGGACGATTTGAGAATGCCTGATTTCCGGTTTACGGAGGAAGAACTCAAACCGCTTTCTGCGGTGCTGCTCGGCTTTACCGATGCAACGCTTCCGCTTCGTTTTGTGGTACCCGGTCACACGCAACTTGACAAGACTCTTGGATCGCATCCATTGGCCAGTGAATTTTCCAGCCTTGCCGGAGATGTCAAGTGCCTTAACTGCCATAAGATTAAAGGGCAGGGTTATGATTTCGCTCCAGACCTTACAATTGCGGGCAGCAAGCTGCAGGAAGGATGGGTTCGGGGATTCCTTGATCAGCCGGACGTCATCCGACCGATGTTGAAACAGATGCCCAGATTCAATCTTGGCCAGCAATTGGGGATGATGCAGGGAAACCTGAAGGCGGTGGAAATAGAGACGGTGGTTAATTATTTCAAAACAGAGCTTGTCAATGAAGAGATTCCTCTTACGTTGCCTGAACTGGAGGAATCACCAACGGCTGATCCGGTAGAACTGGGCCGGAAACTCTATGACGAAAAAGGTTGTGTAGCTTGTCACCAGATTGGCAGTGAGGGCGGTACGGTAGGCCCCAACATTACAAACGTTGGAAACCGTCTTACGGCCGGATTTATTTTCAAGTACCTTGAAAACCCCCGTCAGTTCAGTTCTGATAATGTTGAACCAGCATATGGGTTTACCGAGCGTGAGCGTATCTATCTTACCCGGTATCTGATGTCATTGAAACAGGGGACAGCAGTAGCTGACACCAGTGAGACGAGGAGTGATCAATAATGGAAGTACAAGAGCAAAAAAATAAAAGCATGGTATTTACAGGGATCTGGGGAATTCTGCTTTCCTTGTTCCTTTTCGGTTGCGGCGCCGAAAAGAAGCATGCGGTTTCAACCGGAGAGGAGGTTCCGTATTCCCTGAAGGAAGGGAAGCGTTTGTTTATGCACTACTGCGCGATCTGTCACGGTGAAAACGGTGATGGCTCAGGTCGATATTACGGATCAGGGCTCGAACCGATGCCGACTGATTTCACGCAGGAAGCCTTTTTCAGCGAAAGAAACGATAGCCGGTTGTATACAGCCATAAGCGAAGGCTCCGCATCGGTCGGCAGGTCGAATCTCTGTCCCCCCTGGGGGCTTACGCTGGAAAAAGAAGAGGTCGAGTTTCTGATCGGTTACATCAAGACCTTTGTTCAGGAGGAACCGGAAGAGGCGCCGGAAGAGGAACATGAAGAATAATAATAGAATTATTAACGATTGTTATCGGTTTATTTGAGTGTTGTGGTATTTAATATAACGTGGCAGTTAAAAAAACTAATGGAGGATAAGGTATGAAAAGGAAGTTATTCAAAGCGGTATTTATGATGGTTATGCTTGGTATGGCAGTACTTGGTCAGAAGGAGGCATATGCTGCAGGGAAAATTACCGGTTCTGTTGAAGCGCAGCGAGCACGATTCAAGAAGGATGTGGTAGTCTATTTGAAAGGTGTTCCGGGAACCTTTGCCCCGCCAGCTAAGCACTATAGTGTTGATCAGGAGAATCTTATATTTAAACCGCATGTGCTTCCGATACTGGTCGGTTCAAAGGTAGACTTCAAGAACAGCGATAATGTCAACCATAACGTTTTTGCGCCGACAAAGTGCAAGCCTTTCAATCTCGGAACTTACGGTAAAGGGGTTGTCAAGACAGAGACGTTTGATAAAGTCTGTGTTGTAGATCTGCTCTGTAACGTGCATTCTGAAATGTCCGCTTTTGTGGTAGTTCTCGATAACCCCTACTTTGCAAAAACAGGAGCTGACGGTAGTTTTAGTATCGAAAATGTACCTCCGGGAACCTATCAGCTTGCGGTATGGAGCGAAAAACTCAAGGCTGCACCCCAGAGCGTAACAGTTGCCGACGGCGGCGTTGCTAATGTTTCGATCAATCTGGCAAGATAGCACTATGAATGAAGTAAGCAGAATGTCATTGTACAGAAGAGTAAGGAGCGGTTTGTCAGCTGCAGTAGTAGGATGTCTTATAGTATTAAGTGTCCAGGACTGTTTTGCATATGACGCATCGCTTCTTCAAAGGCTCCGCCAAGGTGTTTCAGCATGGAACCAGTTTCGTAAGGATAATCCGAGTTATGTGATTGATCTCAGCATGGCGGATTTGCAAGACACTCGTCTCAAGGGGATCAATTTAAGCAAGGCTAAGCTTAAAAAGGTAAATTTTGCTGATGCGAACCTTGTAGAAGCAGATCTTAGCGGAGCCTTTCTGGAAGGTGCGAATTTTAAGGGAGCGAATCTGAGCAGAGGCAAGGTGAGCGACGCAGAGCTGACAGAGGCGGATCTCAGCCGCGGGTTTTTTATTGAAACCGACTTCAGCAGGTCATCTCTGACAAGAACGACAATGCAGCAGTCGGTGTTTGTCAATGCTACATTCACTGGCGCCAACATGAGTTGGTCGGACATGGGCAACACAGGAATTGATTTCGCTGAAATAGCAGGGGCGAAGCTTGTTGGCGTCAATCTCAAGAAAGCCAGTCTTCGCTCAGTAAATTTTGCGGGTGCTGATCTCCGGGATGCAAATCTCGTGGAAGTGGATTTGCGCAATGCAGATCTCAGCAAGGCTGATCTGAGGGGGGCAAGTTTGAGTTTCAGTGATAATATGGCGGCGGCTACTTTGAAAAATGCGGATCTCACATTTGCCAATCTTGTTAACACAGACCTTAAGGGTGCTGAAATTGAAAATGCGAATTTTTTCGGTGCAAGCATTTCGGGCAAAACCATTTTGCCCAATGGCTCGAGGGGAAACGCGGAATGGGCTCAAGCACGAGAAGCGCAGTTTGTGGAGTAGGTGCCCGGTTTTATCGTGACGGGCTACGTTTTCCTGTAGTGAAGAGTAAACGGTTTCAGATAGAGCATGGATACCGCTCATAGTTTTCTTGCAATCTGAATCATGGGCACTATTTTTGTGCCG
>Ga0272442_10007819_pt1 | contig 13722 bp, 13 predicted proteins | sample SSMForm2O_FD_200262 | JGI IMG/M metagenome (GOLD analysis project Ga0272442, IMG submission 200262) | Marine sediment archaeal communities from Little Sippewissett salt marsh, Falmouth, MA, United States - SSM-Form-2O | ecosystem: Environmental > Aquatic > Marine > Wetlands > Sediment ...
CGACGCGGCTTCGCGAGCAGCCTATGCCTCTTCGCCTGTTCTACGTCGGCAGCGTGGTTCGTCGTCCAAAGCCTTTCAAGGGACTGCGCACGGAGTTCTCTCAGGCGGGAGTCGAGCTCGTTGGCTCTAGCAAGCCGATTGCTGATGCAGAGGTTGTCGCGCTTGCGATCGAGGCTGTGCTGCGGCTGGGCGTCGACGACTTCCAGATTCACCTCGGCCAGAGTGCGTTCTTCCGTGGTATTGCAGAGGAGACCGGACTCCTTGACACAGAGGTCTCTGACATCAAGGAACTCCTCGATCGCAAGGACAGACAGTCACTCGAGCGCTTCCTGAGCGGCCTTAACCTCTCTTCCGAGCATCGTCAGGCGATCCTGGCCTGCGTAGATCTCTGCGGTCATGAAGAGGTGCTCGATCGCGCCTACGCATTGGTCCAGAACCAGGCCTCCAGGGTGGCCGTCGGCAATCTTGCCGAGATCTATCAGGCATTGGATGAGTGTGATCTCAAGGACCGCTCCCTGATCGACCTCGCCGAGGTCCGCGGTCTCGGCTACTACACGGGGATGATGATCGAAGGCTTCAGCCGATCCCTGAGCGTTCCCATTCTCGAAGGCGGGCGATACGACAACCTCATCGGCAAATTCGGATATGGCTGTCCCGCTGTCGGCTGTGCGTTCGACGTTCCTCGCCTTGCAGCGATATCCGACAGTGGAACGCCTTTGCCGCGGCCGACGGCGGAGGTTCTCATTCGCATGCAGGCCTCTGAACTCAAGGAGGCCTTCGCTCTCGCCACAGCGCTCCGATCCGAGGGCCGTCGCGTCGAGCTGGATGTCATGGAGCGCGACGAGAAGGAGGCACTGGCGTACGCCCGGCAACAGGGCATTGCCGACCTCATCTCCGTGGATAGCGCCGGAGCACGGACACTTGACGTTTCCACACAAGCGTCGCGAAGAGAAGAGCCATGAGACAGCTAACAGTCGCGGTTCCCAAAGGCCGGCTGCTGGTGCCTACCTTCGATTTGCTCACACGAATCGGTGTGACAATCTCAGTGTATTCGGAGGATTCGCGGGCTCTCGTTTTCTCCAGCGATGACGGCCAGTATCGCCTCCTGATCGCGAAGCCGATGGATGTACCGACGTTCGTGGAGTACGGCGCAGCCGATCTCGGCATCGTAGGGAGTGACATTCTAATGGAAGGGGAGCACGACATTCTTCAGCCGCTCGATCTACGCTATGGCGTCTGTCGCCTTGTTCTCGCAGCGCCGCAGGAGTCTGCGGACGATTCGCTCGCTCTCCACCGAGTCCACCGCGTAGCCACGAAGTATCCCAATTCGACGGCACGCTACTTCGCCCGTCGCGGGCTTCAAGTCGAAACAGTCAAGCTCTACGGTTCAGTAGAGCTAGCTCCGAGCGCAGGACTCTCGACACTGATCGTCGATCTTGTTCAGACGGGTGCGACCCTGAAGCAGAACGGCCTCACCGCGATTGCCGAGGTTGCATCCACCAGCGCCTGGCTGATCTCGAATCGAGCCAGCCACAAGATCCGGTTCGCCGAGATCGCCACGCTGATCCGGAAACTGACAGAGGCGACATCATGCTGAGGATCATCCGAGCGGCCGATCCACGGGGCCAAGAGAGGATCCAGCAGCTCATAGATCGCGCGTGCGTCGAGCGGGAGGTTGAGCCCCAGGTTCGCGCCATCCTCGATGCCGTCCGCCGCAAGGGAGACGAGGCAGTCCTGGACTACACATGCCAGTTCGATGCTGTGACCCTGACAGCCAGGCAATTGAAGGTCAGCGACGCGGAGAAGGCTGCCGCCGAGAGAGCAACCGCCTCCGATGTGCGGACGGCAATCCTTGGCGCGAAGGCGCGAATCGAGACGTTCCACCGCCGCGAGCTTCGGACATCGTGGGAAGCAGAACCGGAACCAGGCTTGCGATTCGGTCAGATCGTTCGCCCCCTCGACACGATCGGCATCTACGTACCCGGCGGCGAGACAGCCTATCCATCAACCGTCCTAATGAACGCCATCCCCGCGCGGGTTGCCGGTGTCGGGCGCATCGTCCTCGTGACGCCCCCTGGCGCAGACGGCCAAGTCAACGCGTACGTGCTGCTTGCCGCCGCTTGCTGCGGCATCGAGGAGATCTATCGTATTGGAGGCGCGCAGGCGATCGGTGCGTTGGCGTATGGGACGGAAACGATCCCTCGTGTAGACAAGATCATCGGCCCGGGCAACGTCTACGTAAACGTCGCGAAGCGGTTGGTCTTCGGCGTTGTGGGTATCGACAGCCTCGCAGGCCCAAGCGAGGTCGTCGTCCTCGCTGAGGAAGGTGCAGATCCCGTCCTCGTAGCCGCTGACCTCCTCTCACAAGCCGAACATGACCGGCTGGCGACCGCCGTGCTCGTCACGCCAAGCCACATCCTCGCTCAAGCGGTTGCCAAGGAGGTCGCATGCCAGGTCCAGTCGCTGAGTCGGGCTGATGTGATTGTCGAGGCCCTCAAGATGCACGGCGCAATCATCCTCGTGGAAAGCCTGGATCAGGGAATCGACATGGTGAATCGTCTTGCTCCCGAGCACCTCGAGGTACTCGTCGAACAGAGCGATGCCGCCATCTCACGGCTGCGCAATGTCGGCATGATCCTTGTCGGCGGGAGTACACCCGTTGCGCTCTGCGATTACGGTGCCGGACCGACTCACGTCCTCCCGACCGGAGGAGCGGCCAGGTTCGCATCGCCTCTCAGCGTCAGCGATTGCCTCAAGCACTCGAATCTCCTGGATGTAACGGTGGCGGAGGGCCGATCCCTGGCCAAGTCTCTTGAGCCGCTCGCAAGGATTGAAGGATTCACTGCACACGCCGCCGCAATGCGCCGGCGGAAGGAGTTGGGCAATGGATAGGCCGGTCTTGGACTTGATCCGACCCGAGGTTCGCACTCTTCAAGCGTACCACGTCGCAGCGCCACCGCACACGATCAAGCTCAACCAGAATGAGTCCCCGATCGAACTTCCTGATGCGATCAAGGCGGAGATCCTCGAACGCCTCCACGCCGTGCCATGGTCCCGCTATCCGCAGCCATCGGGCGATCTTGCCGACACGCTTCGGGATACGCTCGGTCTTCCGGAATCCATCGAGGTGCTGACTGGCAATGGGTCGAATGAGTTGATTCAAGCGCTCCTCGTAGCCGTGCTCGCGCCGGGGACGAGGATTGTGATTCCGGTTCCGACGTTCCTCCTCTATCAGCAATTCGCAACCATCCTCGGCGCCTCGGTAGTCAATATCCCACTCGAAGCGGACCTCACGTACAACGGCCGTCGGATCCGCGAGGCGATCGAGCGGAGGAACGCGAAGGCCGTGGTGCTGGCGCGACCGAACAACCCAACCGGAACGTCCATTCCGATCGGCGCCGTCGAGTGTTTGCTCAAGGAAACCGACGCCCTCATCGTGATCGATGAAGCGTATGCCGAATTCGCGGAGGACACAGTACTGGAGTTGCTGCCCGAGTATGACAATCTTGTCGTCCTGCGGACATTCTCCAAGGCAATGCGTTGTGCCGGCCTGAGGATCGGCTACATGGCGACCGGTGCGATGCTGGCACGACAGGTCGCGAAGGTCTTGCCACCGTTCAACATGAGCGCCATCAACTGCGAAGCGGTCCGATCGATCGTCAGGGGACGAGACCTGTTGCGGCCCGGGATCGACGCAATCCTGGCGCAACGCACATGGTTGACGGCGGCACTCAGAGAGATCGAGGGGATCACGCCGGTTCCTTCGCACGCGAACTTCCTCTGCTTCCACACGGAGATGCAGCCGCAGCTCGTCTTCGAGCGTTTGCTGGATGCCGGCATCCTGGTGCGGGACCTCAGCGGCTATCCATTGCTCTCCGATTGTCTGCGCGTGAGCGTGGGGACGCAGGAAGAGAACCGGGCGTTCGTCACCACACTGAAGCGAATCATGGAGGCACTATGAGCAGGCGAGAGGCGACCATCCGAAGAGAGACGAGCGAGACCGATGTGAGCGTTGGTTTGAAGCTGGACGGCACCGGAGCGAGCACCATCGAGACCGGGATTGGGTTCTTCGATCACATGCTCATCCAGGTCGCTGTGCATGGACTGCTGGATCTCAATGTTCGTGCGATCGGCGACCGGCATGTCGACAACCATCACACGGTCGAGGACGTCGGCCTCATTCTGGGCGAGGCGCTCTGCTGCGCCACTGGCGAGCGCACCTGTATCCGCCGCTACGGGTCGTCCATCGTTCCGATGGACGAGTCGCTGGCACTCGTCGCCATCGACCTCTCGGGGAGAAGCGGATGCTGGATCGAGGCGCCTTCCGCCGACAAGATCGGCTCATTCGACGCCGAGCTGATCGAGGAGTTCTTCGTCGGGTTCTCTCGTGGCGGGCGCTTGACGCTGCACGCTCGGATCCTACGGGGAGGCAACCGTCACCACATGGCCGAGGCCCTGTTCAAGGCCTTCGGCCGCGCACTGGACGACGCAACCGCGATCGACCGTCGCAGAGACGGCGTGCCGTCGTCCAAGGGCAGCCTGTCATGATCGGCATCGTCGACTACGGGATGGGCAACCTGATGAGCGTCCAGAAGGCGCTGGAGTACGTGGGCTGCCCTGCCCGTGTTGTCCGAACGGCAAGGGAAGTCGCGCAATCCGACCGCCTGGTGCTGCCCGGCGTGGGCGCGTTCGGCCAGGCGATGATGAACCTGGAGCAGCGGGAGCTGCTGTCGCCGCTGCGAAGCGCCTGCGCTGAAGGGAGGCCTCTGCTCGGGATCTGTCTCGGGCTCCAGCTCCTGTTCGAAGCGAGCGAGGAGCATGGGCATCACGAAGGCCTTGGTCTGCTCCGCGGCGATGTCCGTCGGCTCCCGGTGGGTTTGAGGGTGCCCCACATCGGGTGGAACCAACTGCGAATCACGAGAGAGAGTGCCTTGTTTGACGGCATTCCCGACCATGCGTTCTTCTACTTCGTCCAGTCGTACTACGTACGGCCCGAGGATCCACCGCTCGTATCGGGAACGACCGACTACGGCATGACGTTCCCGGCCGCCGTCGAACAGGAAAACGCTTACGGCGTTCAGTTCCACCCGGAGAAGAGTCAACAGGCGGGTCTCCGGCTGCTCGCCAACTTCGGGAGGATACGATGCTGATCGTTCCGGCCATTGACTTGCGGAACGGCGAAGTCGTCCGGCTTCGTCAGGGAGAAACATCAACCGCCACCCGGTTCTCGGCCGATCCGGTTGCGGTTGCCCAGACCTGGGCCGAATCGGGCGCGTCATGGATTCACATCGTTGATCTCGATGGCGCCTTCGCCGGTGAGCCGCGGCAGATGCAGGTCGTCTCCCGAGTCGCTTCGGCCATCGACATTCCAATCCAGCTTGGCGGCGGTCTGCGCTGTGCCGAGGATGTTCGCCGCGCGTTAGAAGCAGGCGCCGCCCGCGTCGTGATTGGCTCGCTTGCAGCGACGAAGCCGGACCTCACACAACGACTGATCGCGACGTACGGAGATCGGCTGGCGATTGCCGTCGACACCCGCGCCAACCAAGTCCGCGTCTCCGGCTGGACGGCCTCCAGCTCGTTGTCCCCCCAGGAGCTGATCCGCCGTGTGGCGGCTGCTGGCGCGGTGCGTTTCATCGTCACAGATGTCGCCCGTGATGGCATGCTCTCTGGACCCAATGTTGAGCTTCTTGCCGAGGCCGCCCGCCTCGTCGATCGGCCGGTCATTGCGTCCGGTGGTGTGCGAAACCTTGAGGATCTACGCGCCCTGGCCCGTACCTCGATTGAGGCCACCATCGTTGGCATGGCGCTCTACGATGGCCGGTTCTCTCTGGCAGGTGCAATCCGGGCCGCGAGGAGGACCTGATGCTGGCCAAGCGAATCATCCCATGCCTCGATGTTGATCGCGGGCGCGTCGTCAAGGGAGTCCGCTTCGTCCGTTTGGTCGACGCGGGCGATCCCGTCTCGTGCGCGCGCCGGTACGATTCCGAGGGAGCAGACGAACTCGTCTTTCTGGATGTCACGGCGACATCTGACGACCGTCCGATCCTGCTCGACGTGGTTCGCCGCGTCCAAGCCGAGGTGTTCATTCCCCTGACCGTCGGAGGCGGCATACGCTGTGTCGAGGATATCCGGGCACTCCTCGAAGCGGGCGCAGACAAGGTTTCACTGAACTCGGCGGCCGTACGAACACCTCGGCTGCTCACTGAGGCGGCTGAGCGGTTCGGCAACCAGTGTGTGGTCCTGGCGATCGATGCCCGCCGCGATGATGGACGGTTCGAAGTCGTCATCGATGGCGGACGAACCCCCACAGGATTGGATGCGATCGAATGGGCGGGCGAAGCCACGGATCTGGGTGCCGGAGAGATCCTACTCACAAGCATGGATCAAGACGGCACGAAGGAGGGCTATGACCTTGAGCTGACCCGGGCTGTGCGTCGGACGACCCATGTTCCGGTCATTGCATCCGGCGGCGCCGGGTCACTGGATCATCTGTTCGATGCGTTCACAAGCGGCGAAGCCGATGCTGCGCTGGCTGCATCCATCTTTCACTTCGGCACACTACGGATTGGCGATGTCAAACGAGACCTAGCCTCGAGGGGGCTCCCCATGCGATTCCCACTCACATCGATATCGACGAAGGAGCAGCAGTGATTGATCTTCACACACACACGTTCTTGAGCGACGGCGTGCTTGTCCCCGCCGAATTGGCGCAGCGGGCCTCAGCGGCTGGCTACCGTGTGCTCGGGATCACGGATCATGTGGATCCGGGAACTCTGCGCGCTACGATTGAGACAACACTCCGATCCTGCGCTGCAGTCCAGGGCCAGATGCCGCTGCACATCGTGCCGGGCGTCGAAATCACCTACGTTCCGCCTGCTCTCATCGCAGAGACGGTTCAGAGAGCGCGAGATATTGGTGCACAGCTCGTCGTCGTGCACGGCGAAAGCATCGTTGAATCCGTAGCCGAAGGAACCAATCGTGCAGCAGTTGATGCCGACATTGACCTGCTGGCCCATCCCGGTGTGATCGACCGAAGAATCGTCGCCCGCGCTGCCGAACGAGGCATCTACCTTGAGATCTCAGCGCGCGCAGGTCACAGCCTTGGGAATGGCCGACTTGTCGCGGTGGCCCGCAGCGTTGGAGCCCTTGAGTTTCTCGTTGCTTCCAGCGACGCGCATGGGCCCGGCGATCTGCTGACCGAGGCGCTGCGACGAGCCGTCTGCTTGGGTGCCGGACTCACGCAGGACGAGGCCGACCAGGTGGAGAGAAACGCGAAGTCCCTTTGGAAGAAGGTACAACGATGACGTGGGTGGAGAACCTAGCCTATGATGGCCGGGGGTTGATCGCCGCGATCGCACAGGACGGTCAGACGGGAGACGTGTTGATGCTTGCCTGGATGAACCGTGAGGCCATTGAGCGAACAATCGACACAGGCATCGCTCACTTCTGGAGCCGCTCGCGGGGGCGTCTTTGGCGGAAAGGCGAATCATCGGGGAATGAGCTGCACGTAGAAGAGATGCGCCTGGACTGCGATGGCGACGCACTGCTACTGCTGGTCAAGCCGCTCGGTCCCACATGTCACACCGGTGAGATCAGCTGCTTTCATCGGACGCCCACCGAGTCAGGGGGCCTCGCACCGGTCGCTGGCTCTACTGTTCGCCAACTGCGTGTGCTCGCTGAACTCGGCACCGTCATCCGAGCCCGCCGCGGTGCGCCCGCCGACACCTCGTATACCGCACGCCTACTAGCAGGAGGCATCGAGAAGATCTCCCAGAAAGTGGGAGAAGAGTCCTTTGAAACCGCGCTCGCTGCTGCGACGCAATCCGACGCTCGCTTGGCTGAAGAAGCGGCCGATCTCCTCTATCACGTACTGGTCCTGCTGGAAGCACGGGGTTTGACTCTTGCCGACGCCTGCGCTGTGCTCGACAGTCGCCGATCCGGCTAGAACGCTAGCTCTGGCAACACAGGCAGACGAGGTGCCCTTCACCCCGAAGCCGATCCGTTCAAAGGACTAGCGGTCACTGGCAACGAATGAGACCAGCCCCCATAGCCGGCCCACTCATAGAGTTGATCCCTAATCCGCTTTGCAGCTAGCCAATCCTTCCCGCTCATCGGCATTGGAGGCGCATTCCCTGATACGTGGATCAACGCATCACGGTTTGGCGGGAGCCTGGAGGTGGGAATCAGTCTCCCCAAGATCAATGGGGAGTGCCCTTTAACACGTACTTCGCGGCCCCATCTTGGCAGAGACTACCACGCTGCCGCTACCACTCGAGCTCTGCAATCAGTCCCCCAGGCTCCAAAGCGCAGTTTCGATCTAGGTCTCGGAGGACGTCGCTGCTCGCATGCTTGCCTTTCTTCCAAGATGTCAGTCCGTGTGGATTTTGACATTGTGTATGGACCGGATTTCGCGGCGAACGTCACTTCGGTTGGTGCGCTCAGCGGCCCCTACCGCTTGTTGGGCCTGAAATCGATCCTCATGCCCTGGTACGGGAAGATGAAGGCGATTCCGAGATCGTTGATCTGATCGAGCTGCCTGGAGATCACGTTCAGGGGCGGCTCGACCATCTCGAAGACAGGCTTGACGTGGGTCACGACAACCGGAAATCCGGATAGCGCATTGTACGGATCTGCGGCATCCACCCTCTGCGCCAGCGTGTGCATTTCCGCCATCATCCAGCTTGGTGTCAGGTGGCCGAACAGAAGGCTGTCAGGTCGACCCTCGACATAGGAGATCTCGAGGAACATTCCGAGGAGACTCCCGTTGGCGATCAACGGTGCGACCCGTTCCCAAACAGCTGTGATCAGCCCGGTCTGCTCCACGCCTTCCGGCCCGACATCTCCGAAGTACAACACGTAGTCATCACCCGATCGGACGAGGAACGCCGTGGACTCATACGGAGCTCCATGGCTCACGGGGTAGGCCTCCACGCTCATCGACGTACCGGGAATCGGCGTCTCGACTCCGGGCGAGAGCACGCAGTACTCGTAGTACCCGAGCGCAACGAGATCCGGCCAAGTGTTCCAGTTGCAGATACCGCCTGCGATGCTGTCGATCGTCGGGGCGATCCCCATGATGGGTTTCTTGGCGCCGTAGATGTCCACCGGACCGCTTAGATAGTGGCCCGACGTGTGATCGAGATGGGCGTGTGAGAGAAGGTACGCCTTGATGTTCTGGTGGATGTACCCCTCCCGCGTGAGATTCGACTCGCTAGGCACCGCGAAGTCCCACAGATTTCCGAGTTCATCTGCACGACGAATGCCAACGGTCAGGGTTCCGGCATCCAGGGCAATCGCCTCTTCCGGAGCGTCAGACGGGAGCAACATGTAGCTTGACACGTTGTCCTCGCGCGGACCGCCACCGCTTCCGAGGACGACGACGAACATCTCGGCATCGTTCGGATCGATCTCGAAGGCGGCAAAGACGTTGCGTTGGTACGTCGCACTGAAGTTGTTGTCCGACGCAAGGATGAGAGTGTAGTTGCCGTTCGCAAGCGTCGAGCCGACGGCGATGGCTTCCATGTTGTCCGGATCGAAGTCGACGTCGCTCTGCTTGGGATCGTCCGAGAGTCTGAGGAGCGGAATCTTGTGGACGGTCAGTCCCGTGTATGCCGTGTCTGGATCCGCGACGAGTGACTCCGCGGCCAGGACCTTCTCTCGATCGTAGACGTACGGATCGAGCTTCACGCCGAACAGGCAGATGTGGTTGCCCGCACCGTCAACGTACGAGCGCTCCATCACGATCAGATCGATTTCCGGCGTGATGTGGCCGACATAGGCCATACCAGGGACGCTGTTGTCGCCAGACTTGCCAACAGCCGGACGGACGAAAAGCGGTTCCGTGAGATAGACGTACTCCCCGACGACGGCTGGGAAGTCTCCCGTCAGATCGTATTCGATGATGCGAACGGGACTCCCCGCGTCGGCCGTCGACACCGCCCCATCCTGAACAAGCGCTTGCTGATTCGCCACGTACAGCGTGCTTCCGTCCGGCGTGATCGTCGCCGCCTCGAGCGACAGGTTCTCACGTACGCCGCGGACCTGCACTTCCCCTTCGAATGCCGGGATGAACTTCTCGGGAATCGGCAACTCCGCCACAAGCTCACCTGTGTGCGTGAACTGACGAATCCAAGGGGCGTTTGCCGAATCCCTCTCCGAACATGCGATGAAACCATCCTCCATCCACAGCACTTCTTCTCCATCCAGTTCTCCCGGGGCATACGGCTGGATGCCCGCCATGGACGAGTCATTGGCGAGTTGGATCACGCCCTTGACTCCGACGGAGTGCAGCCGCTTCAGATCCACCTGGATCTGAAGTTCGTAGAGCACGCCTGGTGGCAAGATGTTCTCGCTCCGATCGTCCGCAATTGCGTAGTACGTGTCATTCGACGCGAACGACAGCCCCGAGATCTCTCCGGCTTGGAATCCCTCGAACGTCCAATCCTCACGAGGAGGATCGAAGCTGCCAAGGAAATTGAGCTCCATCGCGGATCCAGACAACCCGAACAGCACGACGACAAGACCGACCAGCAACACGCTCCTCTTCATCCGCCAGCGGTCGGCTACTACGAAATCTCTGCGGATCAGCCGTGTTGGGTGCGCCATGGCTTCGGCGGGCTCCACTACCCGGAGTTGCAGCGTGATGTCAAGGAGCTGTACGGGCAGGAATTCGTGAGTGCCGGCCGCTTGGCGTTCGAGCTCTCGATCGACTTCGTGCCCATTCGCCTCAAGGCTTCTCATGTGGTCATCCCTCTCGACGAGCCCGGGGATCGCAACGGCTACTGGGATTACTACGTCCAGTTCGAGCCGTACCACTTCGAGCCAGACACGTACACTCTGGTGGGGACGTGGGATGCCGTGAATCCGAACAGCGTGGAAGCGTACATCTACGGCCTTCCGAGATCGCTCGAGGTCGAGCTGCGCGTCGGGCCGTAGGTGTTGGGCGTCGTCCATCGGCCTCGGCGGGCATGCTCCGCGCCTGCCCAGGTTGAGCGGGGTGTTTGAGCGAAAGGGATGACGCGAACAGCGTTCGCTATCGCGGCGGGCTGAACCGAACGACCACGACGTCGCCGTCTTGGACGGTGTAGTCTTTGCCTTCGAGGCGGCGTGCGCCGGCCTGGATTGCCGGCTGTTCCCCACGGTGTTTGATCATCGCTTCGTGCGGAATGACCTCGAGGCGGATGAAGCTCTTCTCCATCTCGGTGTGGATCTTCCCCGCAGCGACGGGTGCGGGGTCTCCGGCACGGCATGTCCAGACGTGGACCTCGCGCTCGCCGGCGGTGAAGAAGTCAACCAGACCAAGCTCTCGATACGCTGCGCGGATGACACGCGCGGCGGACGGCTCTTCGAGTCCAAGTTCGGTGAGGAAGACGGGGCGATCCTCGATCGGTAGCTCGCTGATTTCCGCCTCATCGCTTCCGCTGATCGCGACGACCTCAGCGCCGTCTTGCGCAGTGGGGGCATGGAGTGCCCGCACGAACGGGCCGTCGAGCGCAGCGGCATGAGACACGTTGGCGACGTACAGCACCGGCTTGAGAGATACGAGCGTGCACTCGCGCACGCTGGCCCGCTGTTGCTGGTCCAGCTGTTGTCGTCGCGCCGGGATTCCGTCGTGCAGTCCTTCGAGCACCCGCTGGCAGTCGGCGACCTCGCGAATCGCATCCTTGTCCCCGGCGCGAACGCGCTTGGCGAGCCGCGCTATTTTCTTCTCAAGCGTCTGCGCGTCGGCAACCATCAGCTCGAGATCGAGTACTTCGATGTCGTGCGCCGGGTCGGGCGCAGCGCCGGATGAGGAGTGGAAGCAACGGATGACGTGAACGAGCACGTCGGCTTCCTTGACGTGAGTTAACAGGCGGGAGCCACGACCTCCCTCGGCCGTCGAGCCCTCGCCGAGGCCGGGAATGTCTACGATATCGAGCGTTGCGGGCACGACCTTCTTCGGCTGATACAGGGAGACAAGCTGCTGGACTCGCGGATCGGGCACCTCGACGGTGGCTCGGTGCATCTCGGCGCCGTCGAACACCGACGCGCCGGCGGCCGTCAACGCGTTGAACACCGTCGTCTTTCCACAGCCGGGCACGCCGACCAATCCGCAACGAAGCGCCATTCGGTCCTGTTCTCCTTCGATCTTGTGTAGGGGAGGTCTGTTGAAGGCGACATGATATCCTGGCTCGACGAACGTCGCCAGTGGGATTCCAGGCGTACGGGCGGCGGCGAGGGCCTTTGCGGAACGATCTTGGATTCCGATGGTTGACCGAGCGGGCCCGAGTAGCTACCATGCATCTCTGAAAAAGCAGAATTATCAGAGACGTCAGGAGATGCGGATGACGAAACAGAAGGGCTGTGACTGTGTGAAAGTGCAGGCACTCGTGAACATCGACGAGCGCGGGCAGATGGTCCTTCCGAAGGAGATTCGGAAGAAGGCCGACATTCGCGGCGGCGACAAGTTGGCGCTGAGCACGATCGAACGAGAGGGCAATGTCTGCTGCATCCTGCTAACGAAGTCCGATGAACTCGTTCAGGCGGTGCAGGCGACGCTTGGTTCTGCCGCGCGCGGTCCGGTGGAGGAGTAGAGAACAAGGAGGCACTGGCATGAGCGGCGAGATGATTCGAAAGGCCGTTCGGGAGCGATACGGAGAGAGGGCGAAGGTGGGGGCGCCGTGTTCCGGCACGACGCGATCGTGTTGCGGATCGAAGGGCCTGCAGGAATCGATGAGCAAGACGGTCGGATACAGTGACGAACAGCTCGGAGTGATTCCTCAAGGGGCCGATCTTGGACTGGGCTGCGGGAACCCGACGGCACTCGCTTCGCTGAGAGAGGGCGAGACCGTTCTTGATCTGGGCTCCGGAGCGGGGATCGACTGCTTCTTGGCCGCCCAAGCCGTTGGTCCGGCGGGCCGCGCGATCGGCGTCGACATGACGGGCGAGATGATCGATCGAGCGCGGAAGAACGCTCAGAACGCTGGAATGGACAACGTCGAGTTCCGACTTGGCGAGATCGAGCACCTCCCGGCGGCCGACGGCTCGGTGGACGTCGTCATCTCGAACTGCGTCGTCAACCTTTCGCCGGACAAGCCTCAAGTCTTTCGCGAGGCGTTTCGTGTTCTGAAGTCGGGCGGGCGCCTGTTCATCTCCGACATCGTGTTGTTGAAGCCGCTGCCGGATCAGGTCAAAGAGTCGATCGAAGCCTACGTTGGCTGCGTCGCCGGAGCGTCGATGAAGACGGAATACCTCGGCGCGATCGAGACGGCCGGATTCCGGGACATCGAGGTGCTGAAAGAGTCGTCGGCGGATTCGGCCTTCGCGAATCCCACCGGGGAGACCCCGCAAGCGAAGATCGTCGTGGACGGCGAGGAAGTCGATCCCGAGTCGCTCGGCCTGGACGAGGAGAGAGTGCTCCAGCTGGCAGGGAAGATCTCGAGCATCACCGTGAGGGCGGTCAAGCCCTAGCCCGGAGATGGCCGGCGCACGCTCTCCCGATTCCGAAGGATGATCGATCCTCGCTGTCGCAAGCGCGTACCACAGGCACGGTGCTGCTTGTCTGTGGCTGAGTCTTCTGCACGGGAAGAAAGAGTGCCGGGCGGGCGTCGTCGCCGCCCGGCGTTCATGTTGAGCTTAGAAACGGCTCCCGCTGCATCTCCCGATGCCTCGGTCCACGCGTCCGCCACATCTTCCGGCGGAGCCTGTTCCGTCAAGCGGACGGTTCTCCGAGCGGGCCTGGCA
>Ga0272442_10007820_pt1 | contig 13721 bp, 5 predicted proteins | sample SSMForm2O_FD_200262 | JGI IMG/M metagenome (GOLD analysis project Ga0272442, IMG submission 200262) | Marine sediment archaeal communities from Little Sippewissett salt marsh, Falmouth, MA, United States - SSM-Form-2O | ecosystem: Environmental > Aquatic > Marine > Wetlands > Sediment ...
TATGACCGAGGGTGCCGACGCCGCCGAGGCCGTGGAGCATCTCGACGACGAGGGTTCGGGCTCCCTGGCGAGCGGCGGCGATGCCGGCGGGGGCTCCGCCCGTGCCGCCGCCGATGACCACCACGTCGTAGCGCCCGAGGACGGGGAGCGGGCGCTCCTCCTGCGGGAGCATCTTGTGTGTCCCCCGCGAGCGCACGCCCTTGAGGATTTCGAGGGCGTCGCCGCGGGCCACGGGGCTGACCTTGCCGCCGGGCACGCGGGGCTGGCTGGGCGCGGGGAGCTTCGCCGCCTCCGTGGCCGCCGCGCCGCCGATGCGGGTGCCCATGGCAATGAGGGCATCGGGCCGCATCAGCCTGGCCGCCTGCTCGCGAGGCATGTCCGCACAGCCGCCGAGCACGTAGAGGCGCTCGACGCCGGCAGGGCGGAAGGCATCCACGGAGAGTGCGTCCACGCCCTTCCATTCGCCAGTCCCCGACTTGACGCTCTGCACGGGGTCGGGCGGCACGCAGAAGAGGATGTCGGAGGTGAACTGCTGGCCGGGGTCGCTCGTCACGTCGCGGGCCAGTTGGTCTGCGGCGGCGTAGGCGGCGTAGCTGGCATCGGCCATTGGGACCTTCAGCGTGTACTCGATGATGGGGAACGGCCCCGTTGCTCGGCGGCGTCCGCCTCCCGTGAAGGAGCCGACGATGCGGGAGGTCATCGCCTCGTGCTCCTGCTCCTCGCCGCCCACGACCACCCGCTTGACCACGTGGGTGGCGGCGGGGAAGGGGCGGAACTTCGCCCCCGCGACGCGGGCGAGCACGGCGCGTTCCGTGGCGTCCACGACGACCTTCGCCACCACGGCCTGCCGCCCCGCGCGGTTGGCCATCACGATGCCGCAGAGCTTGCCCTCGGCATCGCGGAGCACGTCGGTGGGGTAGCAGGAATAGAGGAAGTCGACCTTCGCGGCGACGAGGGCCTCATCGAGGGTTCGTTTGACCTGGAGGGGCGTGGCGGGCGGCACGTCGAGCGGCACCTCGGGTTCGGGTTGCTTCGCCTTCCCTGGCCCCACGGCCGCCAGCTCGCCCACGAGGATGCGGGTGGAGCCCTCGCGACGCTTGATGTGGAACCGCAGGTAACGTGCCTCGCGACCCACGGGCGCCGCCATGTCGAGCGCGGGGCCGTGGTCGTTGTCCGTCGACGGGCGGGCGTTCTTGAGCGTCGCCACGTCCTCCCACTGCTCGCCATCGTCGCTCGTCGCGAGGGTCACGGCGTCGAAGAGGAAGTCCTTCGAGTGGTAAACCATGGCGTGGGCTTTCTCGACGGGCTGTTTCTTCCCGAGGTCGAGGATGATGGTGGGGTCGCCGTCGTACTGCACGCTCTGGGTCGCCGCGACGAACCACTGGCCGTCGGTGAGCAGCGACGGCTTCCGCGTGTCGGGGTGCTGGCCGCCGGAAGGGAGGTCGGCCTTGTACTTGGCGCGGAGGACGTTGCCGAGGTCGACGGCGGGCGCGGGCCGCCCCGAGAAGATCCGCTTCGTGAGGGGTGAGGCGGCCGGCTCGCCCTTCTGGAGCCAGAGCTGGAGGGTGCCCGCCATGTCCTCGCCCAGGTAGGGGCGGGGCGCGGCCAGGAACACCTTGGCGCCCTGCTTCGCGGCCTCGACGGCGGCGGACACGGCGCCCGTGCTGCCGCCCACGACCACCACGTCCACCTCGTAGGCCACGGGGATCTGCCGTGCAGACTCTTTGACGGCCGCGCCACCGAGGACAGCCCCGTGAATGGCCAGGACGATTATGGGCAAGAATCCAGTGATGCGAGGGGGCATCCCTTGTCTCCTTCTGCGCAACGGAAATGGCACGAGCTACTTGAGCACAACGGTCCCCTCCCCCGAGCGGCCGGTGGTCACCTCGCGCACGCGGAGGGTCCAGCGCCCGGGACGATCATTGTAGGCAAACTGGACGGGTACGGCAACGCGCCCTCCCTGCCCAAAGGCGCACCAGGGCAGCCAGTCGGCCACGCGGCCGGCGGGATCGACCAACTCGGTCTGGTAGCTGAAGGTGCCCTTCTCGGCCTCTGGCACGCCCATCATTGCGATGCGGAAGGTCACGGCATCGCCAGGTCGTGCCTGTGCGGCGGAGCGCGAGATGATCGGGCGGCCCGGGTCGTAGGGGTATGCGGCGATCAGGGCGGCGTGGCCTGGCTTGAGGACGGGGATGACGACGCGTTCGGTGAGGCCCTGGGCGCCCTGGCGGAGGTCGAAGACGTGCATCTTCGCGGGCAGGCGCACGCTGGCGGGGCCGGCTGCCCCACCATCGCGGAGCAGGCCGTAGAGGGTCACGCCGCCCTTGGTCCACGTGACCGTCTCGGTGCGGAGCAGCTCGCCTTCGGGCGCCAAGCGTTCGAGGCGGGGCTTCAGGCCGAGTGCGGAGGCGAACGCTCGGAACAGGTCGCGCGCCTCACGACCGCCGGCCATCTCGCGCTGGCCGCTGTACTGGGTCACGTGGAAGTTGAGCAGCACGGTGCGTCCCTTGCCCACGGCGTTCACCAGGAAGACCGGGGCGCCGGCGAGCGTGCCAGCGGCCTTGGCGGTTGCGGGGCGGATCTGGGCGTCGCTGCGGTTGTTGCTCAGCACGATGGGCACGTCGCGGCCTTCGAGCGAGGCGGTGAGCTTGCCCTCGACGGGCGCCGCCTTGCCCTTGCCGGTGCGCTCGATGCCGAAGAGGGCATCGGCCGGCCCGTGGTCGAGGGGGCGCAGGTGTCCGCTGAAGACGCCGGGCCGCAGGTCGGCGAGCACGGTGCCGCCGCCCTCGACGAACGTGCGGAGCTCGGCTGTCTCGTCGTCGCCGAGCGCCTGGTGGAACGGGAGGATGAGGAGGCGGATGCCCCGCTTCGCGAGGTCGCCGGCGAGCAGGCGTGGCTTGGTGGTGTAGACCCACTGGAAGCCGCAGTCCTCGATGAGGCGGACGAAGCCGGCGTGGGAGCCCTGCACGGAATTGAAGTCGGCCGCCTCGGCCAGTTGGCCGGCGTTGCAGGCGGCGACGCTGTAGTAGAGGGCGATGCCGTCGTGGGGGCGGTCGAGGCGGATCAGCAGATCGCCCAGGCCGCGGCGGAGCGGCAGGATCACCTCGTCGAGGAACGTGCGGTTCTCGGGATAGGGGGCCATGTTGGGCGCGAGCCAGCCGTGGAACCGCCCGCGGCCCTTGCACATCCACCACCACACGCTGGGCGCGCCGTTGAAGACCATCCGCCACGTGCGCCCGATGAGCGGCGCCGCCTCCTTCTGGTAGCCGATCCAGTAGCTGTAGATGTAGCCGGGCGGGCGGATGCTGCGGATCATCTCCGTCTGGAGCCCGTCATACGGACACCAGAATCCCGTCGCCGCCACCACCGCATCGAAGTCCATCCCGAACCGGCTCGAGCCCTCGAAGCCGGTGCGCAGCTTCGGGTCGTGCTTCGCAAACAGCCGCGGCTGCCGCGCGAGGATACCGCGGGCGAACGACACGGAGGCGAAGTGCTGGCGGTCGTTCCAGCGGGCGTAGTGGCCGTTCTTGCGTGCCTCGGCCTCGTAGACGTCACCTTCGGCCATCACGCCCACGGCGTCCCAGCTCTTATAGGCGCTGCCCCACTCGCGGTTCAGGGCGTCGAGCGAGCCCTTGTATTGCTCCTTGAGCCAGGTGCGGTAGGCGCGCAGGCAGGCGGGATGGAGGCAGCAGCCGGTGACCGGCCCCTCGTCCCGCATGTTGTAGACGAGCACGGGGTGCTGCTTGCCCTTGGCGAACACGCCGTCCGCCGCGCCCACGTAGGCGTCCGCGTTGGCATCGTCGTGCCAGCAGCAGGGCTTCATCACCTTGGTCTTGGGGTCGACGGGGTTGGAGAATCCGCTGAACTTCGTGCCGGCCACCTCGCCCTGGAAGCCCCAGGCCATGGTGAAGGGCACGGTGCCCAGCTCGGCATCCTCGCCGCCCCAGGCCATGATGTGGGTGACGCCGGTGCGCCAGAGCATGCGGCGCCCGTAGTGTGCCCACACGCCGCCCGGGGCGCCCCAGAGCACGACGGTGAAGCGGTCCTGGCGCCGGCGGAGCAGGTTCACGCTCTTCCACGCCCGGCCGGCTGAGATGCCGCCCGCCACGGCCTCGGCCTCGACGCGCATCTGGAGCGAGCACGCGGGGCCGGTGGGGAACGAGAAGGGGATCCGCTCGGCGGCCGGCTTCACCACGCGCGCGACCACGCGGTCGGAGTTGTCCACGAAGCGCACCACGGCCTGAGCAACGCCGTCCACGGTGCCGGCAAACGTGGCCGTGCCCGTCACGGGCTGCCCCTCTTCCACCGCGTCGGGCAGGCCGTTGAGGGCCACGGTGATGGGTGCCTGGACCTCAATGGCCGAGTAGCCATAGGTCTCGCGGCCTCGGGGGCTGTCGACGAAGAGGTCCACGGTGTAGCGCCCGGCGCCGAGGCGGGGCAGGTCGAGGGAATAGGCCACCTCGCCCGCGGCGTCGGGATACTCCTTCGCGTCCCTGTGGAGGACGTGGCCGGCGAGGTCGCGAATCTGGGAGCGGACGGTGAGGGTGCGCTTCGGGCCGGCCACGGCGAGGGTCCAGCGGAGGGCCTGGCCCTGGGTGGCTCCCCAGGGGGTGGTGAGGCGTGCGGGAGGCTCGGCGGCAAACTCGACCTCGGGCTCGCGGCCCGCGGCCCAGAGGATGGCGCGGCCCAGTTCGGCCAGGCCGTAGTCCGGGTCGGTGCGGTAGTCCCACGTCCACTCCCTGGCGAACTTCAGCTTGCTCCAATGGCCGCCGAAGGTGAGCTTCGCGGCGTAGCGCACGGCGCGCCCCTTGCCGATGCGGAAGGTATCGAAGAAGCCCTTGCGGAAGGCCTCCTCGCTCGCGGGCTTCTGGCCCTTGTAGCGGGTCTGCCAGTGCTCGGCGTCGCGTGCGAAGCGGCCGGTGAGGGCAAGGCCGCCCAGCAGGGAGCGGACGGGCGGCTCGACGCGGCGGTCGTCGCGAAGGATCTCCTTGGGCGCGCGGTCGGTGATCACCAGGCCCGCCCCCTCCCCCACCTGCTCGAGGACGCGGAACTTCACGTCGTCGCTCGGCCAGTCCCAGGTGCGGTTCCACTCCTGGCGGTTCCACACCACGATGCAGTCCCATCGCCGCCCGTCGAGCAGCTCCCGGGCACGCTCGTTGTCCCCCTGCTGCCTGTAGTCGGTGATGTGGACGTATTGGACATCGAAGTCGAAGGCGCGCTGGAGCTCCATGGGCCGTCGGCATTCCTGGTGGTGGATGGGCTCGACGATGAAGAGAAGCACGCCGAGCCGGCCTCGGGCGTACTTCGGCCCGCCCCACCAGGTGGTGGGCACGCCGAGGTCGCCGTCGGCCATGGTGTACTCCTGTGCCACCCAGTCCGGCCCGGCGCGGCACACGGTGGCCAGGATGAGGAGCGGGACGGCCAGCATGGTGCTGCGGTTCATTGAGGATCTCCCTGCTGCTGCGGAGGCTTCGCGGCTCCGAGCCGCGCGTTCAGCTCGTGGTACTTCACCGACCAGTCGAGGGCCTCGATGGCGCCGAGGAGCTTCGCGGCATCCTCTGCGGCCGAGGGGGTGGCCTGTGCCTTGCGGAGCTGCTCGAGGCGCTTTCGGAGCTCCTCGAGGCGGGTCTGGAGCGCGTCGCGCGCCTTGGTGTCCACTTGCGGCGCCACCGCCGCCAGGCGCCGCTCCGCCGCCGCCAGCGCGGCAGCCGCCTCGCCCGCCCGAGCGGCCACGAGCGCGGGGTACTGCGTGTAGAGCACCTCGCCGCCCGTGCCGTAGATGCGGATCGCGGGGCCGAAGACGGGCACGAGCCGTTCCGCGAGCAGACGCTCGAACGCCGCCGTGGACCCGCCGAACACGATGTTGCCGAAGCGCTGCGGCGCGCTGTAGCTCGCCCCCACGTTCCACGAGCTGTACTCGTGCTTCGCGCCCTTCGACTTGTCGGCGGGGTCGTGGGCGTAGCGGAAGCGGACCACCTCGAAGCTCCAGATGTCGCCCGCCTTCGGCGGCTTCACCTCCAGGTCGGACCACGGGAAGCGGAACTCGAGGGACCAGGCGTCGTCGCCCACGTGTGCCGCCACGCTCCACGACGTGCCGATGCCCCAGTCGAGCAGCTTGAAGCCCTCCGGCGTGTCGAGGCCGCGCCAGTCGGCCCGCGTGCCGAGGGGGGTGGACATGAACTTGTAGTAGCTCTTGTGGCTGCACCCGGTCTCGATGTAGAGCTCCACGGAGTCGTCCCACCACAGCGGCCCGTCGTACTGGCGGTCGCGGGCGCGGAGGGTCTTGGGGAACGGCTCGTCCATCTGGATGCCCACGTAGAGCGCCGTGGCGTCGTAGAGCAGCGTGGTGCGGGTCTGGGCCTTCGCGCGGACGCGGGTCTTGGCGTCGCGGAGCACCATGGGGGTGATGGCGGGGCGGTTGCTCCAGGCGGGCTCGTCGAGCCGCCCGTCGATGGTGGGCGCGCGGTCGGTCTCCTGCACGTCGTAGAGGGTCACCGTGCGCGGCTCCGCAGCCAGGGCGGCTGCCGCGGCGAGCATCAGCAGGACGACACGGCGCATCGGGGGGTCTCCTCACTGTCGCTCGGGCGGGAAGCACCCGCCCTTCGAGAGCCACTCGCGGGTGAGCGGCGCCATGGCCTGCCGCACGCGCTCGGCGGCCACCACGGCGGCCCGCTCGGCGGCGTAGCGTTCGGGCGAATCGGCCAGCGGAGTGGCTGCCACGCTCGCGAGCGCCGCGCGGTAGGCCTCCCACGCATCCGCGAGCCGCTTTCGCCCTGCCTCGTCGAGCGGAGCGGCCAGGAGGGCCTCCGCGCGCCTGGCATCCGCCCCCAACAGATCGGTGAGCGGCCAGGCGAACGACATCGCGCGCAGCCGGGCCACGGCCTCGGGCAGCTCGGCGAGGAACGTCTCGCGCACCGGCTCCCAGCCGCGCCAGTCGTACCACTCGCGCAGCGCGAGCCGCAGCACGGGCTTCCTCGGGCGGAAGCTCACGCGCACCCCGTAGGTGCCCGCGGCCTGCACCGTGGCCACCTGCTCGGGAAGGAACACGGCCATCATGCCGCCCGTGCGGCTGTTGCGGCGGTTGTAGAAGAGCACGCCGCCGGGGGCGTCGGCGGCCACAGCGGCCTCGTGCTTCTCGTCGCGGGCGTGCATATTCCAGTCGCGGCCCGCCGCCCACACCCATCGCTCGCGGACGAGGAACGAGGCGTTGCGGGGCCACTGGGTGCGCAGGCCGTAGAAGATGGGGTGCGTGGTGTTGGGGAAGCCGCCGATGGAGACGTGCTCGACCGCGGCGCCGTCGGGCTCCACGCAGAGCTGGAGGTACACCCAGGGGTCGCCCGCCCTGCGCGTGAGGCGCGCCGCCGTGCGCACCGTGTGGTCGGCGGCCAGGGGGCGGTCGAAGACCAGCTCGGCCGATGCCGAGTCCTGCGTCTCGAACGCCGCTGCTGCCACACACACCGAGGGCTTGAGCAGGTCCACCAGCTTGCTCGCCCCGCGCGGCCGGCCGGCCACGCCCAGGAAGCTCCACGGGCTGTAGCCGCGGTTGCCGCTGTGCCAGTTCAGGCTGTCGCCGATGAGGGTCGTGCCGTCGGGGAGCGCGACCTTCGCGAAGTCCCAGCGCCGATCCGCGTCCTTGCCGGCCGGCACGTGGTGCTCCTGGTGGTTGAACGCCAGGCCGCCGAGCTCGAGCTTCACCACGACGTGCCGCGTGCCCTCGGGATAGGCCTCCTTCTCGGGCGGAGCGTGGCTCCACGACACGCGTGCGGCCATGGGCGCGTGCGCAACCGCCGCCTCGGACGACACGCGGCGCAGGAACGGCGCCTCGCCCTTGCCGCCCGGGCACCCGCACGCGGCCAGCGCGAGCAGGCAGATCAGCGTCCTCGGCCTCATCGGCACACGCCTCACGGCTTGGGCTCGATGCCCTTGAGATGCTTGTCGAAGAACCCGGCGACCATCTGCTGGATGCGATCGGGGCTGGGATCGGTGTCGCCACGGAAGCCGTGGCCGCCCCGCTTCACCCGGACGAACGTCACGTCCACCCCCGCCTTCTTGAGCGCGGCGTGGAGAAGCTCGGACTGGTTGATGGGCACGGTGCGATCCTGCTCGCCGTGGCAGATGAGGAACGGCGGGTCGTCGGCGGTCACGTAGGTGATCGGGTCGGCTGTGCGGCAGGCCTCCTTGCTCTCCTGGACGGGGCCGCCGACGAGCTTCGACTCCGGGGAGTCGGGCGCGTCGTGGTCCATCGTGCTCTCGCCCTCGCGCATCCGCGTGAAGTCGGTGGGGCCGAAGAAGTCGCACACGGCGTGCACGCAACTGCTCTGGTCGGACCAGCCGCCGTCGCCCTCGAGCTCGCCGGCGCCGCCCGACGTGCCGAGCAGAGCGACCAGGTGGCCGCCCGCCGACGAGCCCCACACGCCGATGCGGTCGGGGTCGATGCCATATTCCCGCGCGTGGGCGCGCAGCCAGCGGATCGCACACTTGCAGTCGTGGATCTGCGCGGGGAAGATGGCCTCGTGGGTCAGGCGGTACTCGATACTCACGGTGAAGTAGCCACGCTGGGCGAGTGCGAGCGTGCGGCGTCCCCCCTTGTCGCCCGCACGCCAGGCGCCGCCGTGAACCCACACGACGACGGGCATCCGCCCGGCGGGCCGCTCCTTGGGGCAGATGATGTCGAGCGTGAGATCGCGGCCGCCCCCCTTGCCGAACACCACGTCGCGGATCTCCTCGATCCCCTCAGGGAGCGGTCGCTGCTTCATGCCCGGTCTCCTTCGCTGCGCGGCCTGGGCGGCCTGGGTAGCCTCCTGGCGGTCGATCGCGCCGTCGCGGTTGCGGTCGAGCCGCCCGAAGAGCCGCTCAGGGCCGGTGAACTCCTCGCGCGTCACCTTCCCGTCGCCATTCTTGTCGTCGCGCCGCAGGCGCTGGAGGAAGCGCTGGGCGCGCTGCCCCAGTTCGCCGGCATCGGACGCCGGCAGGCTGAGGGCGGCCACGGACGCAAGCAGCGCCGCAAAGGCGACTGGCATTCTCATCCCTATTCTCCTTTCCACGGCAGCGCATCGGTCAGAAGCGTGCCTGCACCTCCAGCTTGCCCACAAGTGCCTGGCTGCTGCTGGGCGCCCTGAGCACCAGGAGGCCGCTGAGCGCGGGGACGAACAGGAAGTCGCCCCGCTTCCGCCCCACCGACCACTGGTAGCCCACGTGGCGGCGGCCGAAGAATCGCGGCGCCGCGGGCCGCGAGATGTCGTAGCACTCGATGGCGCCGTAGTTGCCCACGAAGAGGTAATCGCCGTCCGCGATGACGTCCTGGTCGAAGTCCGCCCACACCGAGCACGGCTCGTCGGGCAGGTCGGGGCGCGGGTCGCCGGTGCGCACCAGGCGCGGCTGCCTGGGGTCGCGGACGTCGAGGATGTGGAGGAAGTTGCCGCCCTTCACGTCGGCCCGCCGCGCCGTGAGGTAGGCGTAGCCCTTCGCCACGGCGATGCCCGAGATGACCTCGGACATCTTCCGCGGGCACAGCGGCGCCAGGTCCAGGGTGGCCAGGACGGCGGGCTTGGCCGGATCGGCGGCATCGACCACGGTGAAGGCGCCCTTCTTGTGTGCGAGGTAGACCCTGCCGCCGCGGGCGCAGATCAGGTCGGATTCCGGCACGTCGAGCGCCGAGAGGAGCTTCGGCTTCGCCGCGTCGGCCACGTCGTAGAGGAGCAGGCGCTTGCGATTGAGGACGAACGCCCGGTCGCCGCGCACGTCGATGCACGCGCCCGAGACCATCACGGGCTTTCCCTGCCCGTCGAGGAACTCGCCCGTCTGCTTCGGCCGCGCGGGGTTGCGGACGTCGACCACGAGCAGGCCGCGACGCTGGCGGGGGACGTAGAGGAAGCCGTCCTTGCCCGCCACGGTGTAGTTGCCCCGCCGCGAGTTGCCGTAGGGGATCCACGCGCCGTCCCAATACTCGCCAAGCCGCCGCGGCGCCAGGGGGTTCGAGATGTCGATGAGGAACACGGCTCCGCCGAAGGTCTGCCACTGATAGGCCGTGGTGCCGTCGAGCCAGAGGGCATCGGATTCGCCGGCGGTGACGGCACCGCCCACCCGCTTCGGCTCGCCGGGGCTTGAGAGGTCGAAGACCCACATCCCGTAGTTGTAGTCGGAGACGTAGGCGGTGTCGCCCTGAATCGTGATGTTGCCGAAGGCGCTCGGCCACGGGTGCTCGTAGAGGCTGGCCTGCGTGGTCTTTCCATCCTCGAGTGCGAAGACGAACCAGCGGCTGGCGGGCGAGGTGGCGCCCAGGCTGTATTGCCCCGGGCCGCTCTTGCCGTCGATGAGGTAGAAGAGCCCGCGATGGAAGGTCCCGAAGAGACGGCGCCCCGACTTCTCGGGCACGTCCAGCGACGCGATCTTCTCGGCCACGAAGGCCCGGCCAGCCGAGCAGCGGAACACGTCGATCCGCTTGTCCGCCAAAAGGGCCACACGGTCGGCCGACGCGGCGATGATTCGGGCGAGGTGCGTCTTCTTCCCCTCGCCCTTGCCGGTTTCCCACTTCTCGCGCGGCAGCTCGCCGTCGAGGAGGCGCGGCTTGCGGGGGCGCGTTACATCGATGGCGCGAACGGCCTCGCCCACGTAGGCCAGCATCGTCTCTCCCGCCGGGAAGAGCGCACCTACGCCCTCGATCGTGGCGATCTCGCGGGGATAGAGCGGGCGCGTGAGGTCGTGGACCCACAGCGCCGTCGGGCTTCCGCCCACGGAGTAGCCCGCCGCGTCGTCCTCGAAGACGTGCTTGAGGCGTCCGTAGCGGCCTCGGCTGAAGTGCACGTTGCGCAGCGGCCCGGGCCGGCGGGGGTTCGAGAGGTCGTCCACCAGGATGAGCCCCCGCTTCGACGACTCGAAGTAGCCGAAGGTGCGGAACAGCAGCATCTCGTGCGAGAAGTACCAGGAATTCAGGTTGCCGACGACGCGTGGGCGGGCCTTGTCCTTCACGTCCACGATGCTGTAGTGCCCCTCGCCCGGCCCCACGTACGCGATGTCGCCCCGCACGGTGATGGGCGGCCCGGGCACGCCGAAGCCGGTGGGGAGCGCGGCGGCGAGGCACAGCTCCTGCGAATTGGCCTCCGCGAATTTCCCCCTGCCGAGCTCGGGGTCGATGGCCAGCACGCCGATTGGCACGCGGATGCGGGGCCAGCCCGCGGCGTCGGAGAGGTCCCAGCCCTCCGCGCGGAGCGGGAAGGCGAATCCGCGCTTGTCCGCGTAGGCGAGGGAGCAGACGTCGAGGCCGCCGTCGGTCACGGCCAGCCCCTTGCCATAGGCGGCGGCCACGTCGTCGCGGCGGAGCGGCGCCCCGTCGGGCTTCTTGAGCGGGCGGGGCGCGCGGTCGGGGGAGAAGTGGAAGGCGCCCGCCTCGCGCTCCCGGTCGGCCCGAAGCTCCGCGAGCTTCTTCTGCCAGGTTCCACCTACGGCGAAGCAGACGCGCCGAGCCGGCTCGCGCCCGATGCACGCTTCCAGGAAGAAGATGCCCGGCTGCTCGGCAGGATGCTCGAGGGTGAGGGTGGCCTTCCCCCGCGCGGGCACCGGCACGTCCACGGGGCGCAGGAGCGCCCGGCGGGTTGCAGCGTCGGTGGGGTCGGCCAGGGTGTCGCCGAAGCGGGTGCAGAGCATGGCCGTCGCATCGGCGGGGAGGGAGCTTCGGACCTCGAGCTCGATGGCCACCCTCGACTCCTGCTGGCTCTTGAGGTGCATTCGCAGGGAGAAGGGCGAAGCGAGGAAGGGCTCGCCGAAGACCACCTCGGCCTCCCCATCAGCCTTGGCGAAGCGGAGCGCACGCACCTCCAGCGGGAAGTCGGGCACGCCGTTGCCGTCGCCGCCAGCCCTGCGGATGCCTGCGGCGGCCTTCGACGGCGCATCGGCGGCCACCTGCGGCGTCGCCGGGTGACTCGTCACGTAGCCGGTGTGGTCGTAGAAGGCCTCGCCCGCGGGCACGCGGAGCGGGATGCTGGCCGAGAGGAGCCGCCAGCCCGTCCAGGCCGAGCCATCGTGGAGCGGCTGGAGGAAAGCCTCGCCGGAGCGGTCGGTGTAGAGGATGTGCACGTCGAGCGGCTGCCCCGAGTTCTTCACCCACACGCAGGTCTGCTGGGCGGGCGTCGGGTCGGTGTTCGCGGGATCGTCGTCGAGCCCCGCGGCGCGCACGAGGTCGAGCGTCGTCGGCTCCCTGCCGAAGGCGATGCGGACGGGGAACTCGGCGGCCTCGGCCCGCTCGCCGAGGAACTCGAGCGCCGCCGAGCCGCGGGCGACGTGTGCCCGCCAGTTGCCCGCGCGCCCGCGTTCCGGGCCGCGTGCGACGGGAAGGGGGAACATCGCTGGCGGGTCGGAGCCGAACCAGCCCTCGTCGGCCGCGTTCGCGCCGCGGTAGAGCACCACGCGGTCGACCTTCACGGGCGGCCCCTGCTTCTGGAGCGTCACCAGGTGGTACCCCGCTGACAGGTCGACCGGCTCGTCCGTGGCCACCCAGTGCCACTGCCGCCCGTTCTGCTCGCAGACGGTCTTGACGAGTTGGCCGTCGAGGCTCAGGTAGAGGCTCCTGGCCATCTCCTGCATCGTGAGGCCTTCGAACATATTCTTGCCGTCGAAGAACACCCGCGCCCACAGGTGGGCACGAGCGGCCCGCCGCGTGCGGACGACCGTGCTCAGCCGATCGGTGTCGCGGACGAGCACGGCCACGGTGGCGGCGCCCAGCTTCTCGAGCCGCGCGTCCGCGAGCTCGAAGTCGGCGGCGGGGATGACGAGGCTCCGCGCCCTCCCCCACTCCACCTCGCGATGCCATTCGTAGCCCACCCGCAGCCACGGCTGCGTCCACGCGGGGGCGCGGCCCCAGGTGACCGCCACCCGATCCACCCGCTGCCCCGCGCCGCGCGCGGGGGCGAGCGAAAGCTCGTGCGTCCCCGCGTCCAGGCCCACGGTGCCCGCCTTCACCCAGTGCCACACCTGGAAGTTCCCGATGTCCCAGCGCCCCCCGCCGCCCGCCGTGCGCGCGGTGACCGCGAGCTGCTTGCCGCCCACGGTGAGCGCGAGCGCATCCTGCCCGCCCCAGGGGAAGTAGACCCTGGCCCACACCTCGGCCTCGACGGGCCGGGCCACGCTGAGCGCCGTGCGGATCGCGCTCTCTTTCTTTGGGAAGACCACGCCCACCACCCCGCGGAAGCTCCGCCGCTCCGCCTCCACGTGGTCGAACTGCTCCGCCTCGATGCAGCACCACTCCCCCGCCGCACACGCCGAGGTGAGCATCAGCACGACCGCAACCGAGCACAGCACACGCATTCTGGCCATCCTCCTCGCCCTTCAGTCGGGGGTTATCCCAGCGCCGACTATATGGATCTTGACCGCCGAATACAAGAGCTTGCACCCCGGCGCGGAAAAGGGTATATCTTGCAGGAAACCTGCTGCCGTGCCAGTGGAGTGACCCAATGCCACATCCGACCCAGGCTCTGGGGGTGCTGCTGATGGCCGCCGCTTTCGCATGCGGTGCTTCGTCCGCGTCGGGCGGCGATGCGGGCCGACCCACTTCCATGAGAACCCGCCTCACCCTGAGCGGAAGCCAATGGCACTTCAACGGCCACGCGACCTATCCAGGCTCGCCGGCCGAGGGCCTGCTGATGAACGTCCGCATGGTCAACTGCATCTTCGAGGACCGCAATGCGAAGACCCGCCCCGAGGGCTTCGACTCCGATGCGAACACCGCG
>Ga0272442_10007822_pt1 | contig 13721 bp, 10 predicted proteins | sample SSMForm2O_FD_200262 | JGI IMG/M metagenome (GOLD analysis project Ga0272442, IMG submission 200262) | Marine sediment archaeal communities from Little Sippewissett salt marsh, Falmouth, MA, United States - SSM-Form-2O | ecosystem: Environmental > Aquatic > Marine > Wetlands > Sediment ...
GTAAGGCAAGGATATTGCCTCCGCCGGCTGCGCGCTCCTTCGTTGCTTCCTCGCGGGCTGCGAAGGCCTTGATCCAAGGACGGCCTGTCGTTTCGCCCTGTCCATGCAGAAAGACGGCGGCGGTGGCGGCGACCGAGTCGCCCGTGGTCCAGTCCGTGAAGGTGACCTTCTTCTCGAAGTCTGTTCTGTCCTCGGTCAGGCACGAATGCATGATGAAATAGCAATGGGGACAGCACAGCCTGACGGGGCCTTTGTCGGTCGCGACGGTGACCAGCGTCCTGGGCGTGATATCGCGATCGCACATGTAGCAGATGCTCTCCTTGGGACGGTCATCAACCTTGGCCGGCTTGAAGCGCTCGAAGGCCGGCGCTGGGGCGGTGCTACTGGTCAGGTCGATGCCGAGTTCCTTCCACTTGGCGAGGATGTCTTCCTTGGCGAAGAAACCCTCATGCCGGAAGCGCTCCCGGCCCGAGGCGTCGAAGAAGATTTGGGTAGGAATCACCCTGATGTTGTACAGACCAGCGAGACTCTGGTCTTTGCGGACATCGAGGAAGTGAACGTCCATGGTGCCTTCGTGTTCGACTTTGAGATTCGCGAGGATGGGGGCCATTCGCTTGCAGGGAATGCACGTGTCTGACCCGAGTTCGATGAGCGTGGGCCGGCCCTGGCCGGTAAGTTGCGCGGGGCCTTGTGCGGCGACCATGGAGGCACCGGGGCCGGCGCCCTGCGGTGATGTACTCTCCTGGTCGGAGCTGTTGTGCTTGGCGATGAAGACGGCGGCTACCGCGACGGCGACGGCGGCGATGATGAGGATCTTCCTGGATTTGTCCATGAGATTCGTACCTCCCTTTTTGAAGGCCCATTGTGTCAAGCGGATCGCCAGCCACGTCCCTACGACCAGCGCCAGCAGTAGCAGCGGGCGGCTGGTACCGCCGGGGAGACATTGCGTTTGCAGGAGAAACTGGTCGATCATGATCGTCTTTCGTAATGCGTCTGGCCTGCCTTAGGCGAACAGGGGCGATATCGCCTCAACGGCGGTTGCCACGCTCGTGTCGTTGACCGGTGTCTGTCCCTTTTCCATGCCCAGATCGGTAATGCGGACGTGGGTGAAGCCGGTCAGGCCAGCCTGGTCCAGGCATTTCCTGGCGCAGTCGAGGGAACAGCCATCGATGGCGAGCACCTTCGCAGCGGCTCTGGTCTTGTTCACGATACCCTCGACGTGGCCGCCGACGCCGGCCAGGCAGAACATCCTGCCGGTGCCGTCCCGGGTCATCTTGCGGGCCGCCCGGTCGCTGACGGCGCCGACGTCGGCCGCACCGGAACAGGCAAAGATCAGCTTCTCGCCGCCGGTACACTCATGCGCGTTTTCCATTTTGATGTCTCCTTCTCTCCTGGTTCTTCCTTTCCGCACGTTCGCACTCACGCCAACATCTGTTTAATCTGGTCCGGGGAGGGCACTTTGCCGACGACCTTGACCTGTCCGTCAATCGCCAGGGCCGGGGTGATCATCACGCCAAACGTCATGATCTCGTTGACGTCGGTGACTTTCTCGATATCACAGTCGAGGCCGAGGCCGTTCACAGCGGCCTGGGCGTTCTCGGCCAGCTTCTTGCACTTGGGACATCCCGTCCCCAGGATTTGCAGCTTCATTCTTTGGTCTCTCCTTCTCGGTTTGTGAAGAACCGGTTATCCGCTTTCGTCGATCCTTTCTGGGCGGTGTCCAGCCAGCCGCCGCGCTTGACCTCGAAGTGGTCGAAGCGACTGGCGTACGGCTTGATGTCGAGCAGGGGGGTGCCGTCGAGGACGTCAATGTCGGTTACGTGCAACGTTGCCCCTTCGACCGACAACAGCTTGACGCAGGACAGGCCGATGGGATTGGGGCGGGCCGGCGCGCGGGTGGCGAACAGCCCGTGGGACGTGTCGTCCAGGTAGGGTTTGACCGTGGCCTTGAATGGCGAGGCGCGGTCGAACCAATAAAGAAGCCAGATGCGCTCGAAGCCTTCCAAATCTTTCAGGGCTTCCTCGTATTCGGGGACCAGTTCCACGGTGCCCTCGGTGTCACTGGCAAACGCCGGCTGGATCGGCACCCCGGCCGCACCTTGAAACGGCGTGTGAATCGTGCCTATCGCTTTCACTTGCATACGTATGATCCTGTTAGAACAGCGCTCCGAAAATGATTCCTGAGAAGGTTGCCATGACGATTACGAGGACGACGAAGACGATAGTCTTCTGCGTGCCCATGACCGAGCGAATGACCAGCATGTTGGGCAAACTCAGGGCCGGACCGGCCAGCAACAGGGCCAGCGCCGGGCCCTTGCCCATCCCGGCGCCCAGAAGCCCTTGCAGGATCGGCACCTCGGTCAAGGTGGCGAAATACATGAAGGCGCCGGCGACAGCGGCGAAGAGGTTGGACCAGACCGAGTTGCCACCGACGGCGGCATTGACCCATGCAGTGGGGATCAGGCCCTCGTGGCCCGGTCCCGGCCGGCCCAGTAATAGACCGGCGGCCAGAACACCGAGCAGTAACAGGGGCAGGATCTGCTTGGCGAAGCCCCAGGAGGCACTGACCCATTCGGTACGCTCGTCCGGCGCAAACCACGCGGCGACCATCACGGCAAACGCCACGAGCAGCGCGCCGACGAGGACCCAACGGAAGCGATGGATTGATTCGTAGAGGGTGTTCTTACGGATGTCTTGAACGTCTCGCATCAGCTCGGCCGGGACCTGGTGCTCGGTGCCGTCCGTGTCGACGATGGTGATGCTCTCTTCGCTTTGGTCGATCACTTTGCCCTGTACCTCGTAGGCGGTGAGTCCGCCGGGACAACAGAGAAAGACGGCGCGGACGTCGCCGCTGCGGGCCCAGTTGGCGAAGACCAGAATGCCGACCATGGAGGCGAAGTACAGGGCGTTTTTCCAGAGTGGGCGTTTGACTTCGGGCTCCGGGGCTGCCATCTGCATGTTGGCCTTCTCGGTTTCCTCCTTGCGATAGATCAGGTGCATGAGCAGGCCGATGACGATGCTGAACAGGATGGCGCCGACGGCGCGGGCGATGCCGATCTGCAGACCGAGGATGCGTGCGGTGAGGATGATGGCCAGGATATTGATGGCTGGTCCGGCGTAGAGGAAGGCGGTCGCGGGGCCGAGGCCGGCGCCCATCTTGTAGATCCCGGCGAACAGGGGCAGGACGGTGCAGGAGCAGACGGCCAGGACCGATCCGGAGACGGAAGCGACGCCATAGGCCAGGACCTTGTTGGCGCGGGCGCCGAGGTATTTCATGACGGATGCCTGGCTGACGAAAACGGAGATGGCGCCGGCGATGAAGAAGGCCGGGACCAGGCAGAGCAGGACGTGTTCACGGGCGTACCATTTGACCAGATGCAGCGATTCGGCGATCGCCTGGTCGAATCGCGCGATGCCGACGGGCAGATAGAAGCAGGCGAGGAATATGCCCGCGATCAGGGCAAACTTCTTCCATTCGGTTTTCCAATCCATTGCGTGCTTTTCCCTAACCTAAAGAGCGGCTAGAAGCCTCTCGTTTTCTTTGGCTTGTTGCTTCAGGACCTTCGTTACGCACCCGAGGAAATCGACGATGCACGGCGTGCGGAGTTTGTAGAAGACCTTCAGGCCGTCCTTTCTGGAACTCAGGACTCCGGCACTGACCATCACGCCCAGATGGCGAGAAACGTTCGACCGTTCCGAGCCTACGTTTTCGGCGATATCGCAGACGCACTTCTCGCCGTCTCTGAGAAAGTCGACGACGGCGATGCGCAGGGGGTGGGCCACAGCCTTGGCGATCTCCGCTTGCTTTTCGAACAGCAGGTTCTTGTCCATGTCTGTCATCTTGTCGCTCCGGTTGCGCGGGCCCTGGCGGGGGCCATGTGTTCGTATGTGACAATATACTCATATAGTTGCCCGGTGTTCAAGGACAATCGCCATTTTTTTCCGTTTGCTGACCGACTCGTGCGGGCCGGGGCTACGAAGCCGGTGAAGCGGGCGATTTGGGGCAATATCTGGTTGCCGTCGGTGAGCAATGGTGTTAACTATGACGGCTTGCCGATGACGACGGACCGCAAAAAGCCACGTGTCTTCATGAGCGCCAATGAGCCGAGTGCCGATGCGCACTGCGCGGAGGTCATTGGCGCGCTGAAGCAGGGCGGCGCGGATGTTGATGTTGTGGGGATCGGCGGGCCGAAGATGGAGGCCGCCGGCTGTGAGTTGCTGGAAAACACGGTGGGCCGGGCGGTGATGACGCACAAGGCCATCGCTCATGCCGGGCATTACTACAAGCTCATCCGCCGGGTGGCGCGCTATCTGCGTGAGAATCCGGTCGACCTGGTCGTTGTGTGCGATTCCCCGTCGTTCAACTTCCACATTGCCAAGGCGGCCAAGCGGGCCGGTACGCGGACACTCTTCTTCGTGGCGCCGCAGCTTTGGGCGTGGGGCGGCTGGCGGATACGGAAGCTGCGGCGGTGCTGTGACAAGCTCTGTTGTCTGCTGCCGTTTGAAGAGGCATGGTTCGGCCAGCGCGGGGTCGATACCACGTTTGTCGGCAATCCGCTGCTGGACAAGGTGCCCGAGGATCTGACCAGCTATCGCAAAGACTATTCCGGCTTCGATCCTCGCCACGCGCGAATTGGGCTGATGCCCGGGTCCCGTTTGGGGGAGATCGAATCGCTGTGGCAACCGATGCAGGAGATCGCGCTGCGCTTGAAGCGCGACTTCCCGGCGGCTCATTTCGTGGCGGTCGCAACGACCGAGGAGCGGCGCGAGCTACTGAAGGACAAGCAGATCCCTGGCTTGGCCTGCGAGTATTCCGTCGATAGCGTCACCGAGACGGCCGACGCGGTGGATTTCTGTGTGGTGGCCAGCGGCAGCGCGACACTTGAGGTGGGCTCGGCGGGTTGCCCCATGGTGGTGATGTATCAGACGAGTCGGATACTGTGGGAGCTGCTTGGGAGGTGGCTGGTGCGTCCGCCGTTCTTTACGCTGATCAATCTGCTGGCCGACCGCGAGCTGGCGCCGGAATTCATGCCTTATTTCACGTCGATTGACCCGATTGTTGCCAAGATCACGGCTTTTCTGAACGACTCGGAAACGTTGAATCGGATCAGCAACGAGCTGATTGACGTGGTCGAGCCGCTGACGGCCAAGAGAGCCGGCGCCGAGGTGGCGCGGATCGTGGTCGGTATGCTCGAATGACCTGCCTTCGATTTCCCATTCGTTGGTGTCTCCCGGAATTGGAGTTGTTTCGTTGAGCAAGTCCCTACAGAGAGATGGCGGGATCGACATGGTCGCCACGGCGGCCTGCCTGGGGGCGCTGTGTTGCTGGTCGTTGGGGCCGATCTTCATCGCGCAATTGACGGGGCATGTGGACTCCTGGACGCAGAACGCGCTGCGGTACAGTGTGGCGTGTCTGTTCTGGTTGCCGGCTCTGGTGTACTTCATGCGCACCGGGCGGTTCGACAAGCGGACGTGGCGTTTAGCGGCTTTGCCGGCAGTGGCCAACGTTGCGATGCAGAGCCTGTGGGCGGCGACCTTCTACTACGTCGGGCCGGCCTTCGCGGTATTGCTAAGCAAGACGTCCGTGCTGTGGGTGGCCGGCTTCTCGCTCATTCTCTTTGCGGATGAACGGCCGCTGGCCCGGAGCGGGCGCTTTTGGGGTGGAATGGCTCTGGCGCTGACCGGGGTGTTCGGGGTGCTGTATTTCAAAGAGGATTTCACAGCGAGCCACATGGCCACCGGGGTCCTGATTGCGCTGGTCTGCGCGTTCATGTGGGGTATCTACACCGTCTCTGTCAAGGTGGCGTTTCGCGAGATCGACTCGCGGATCGGTTTCGGCGTCATCAGCATCTACACCGTGATCGGGCTGTGGCTGGTGGCGTTGCCCTTTGGGAAGCCGGCCCAGTGCGCTTCGATGCCACTATCAGGCTGGCTGGTCGTTGTGGTTTCCGGAATCACCGGCATTGCACTGGGTCATGTCTTCTACTACACCACCATCAAGCGCATCGGTGCGACGATCCCGAGCCTGGTGATCCTGGCCCAGCCTCTCGTCGTCTTCAGTATCTCCAGCGTCGCGTTTCGCGAGCGTCTTAACGGCCTGCAACTGCTCTTCGGCCTGGTCTTGCTGGGCGGTGCCGCGCTGTCGGTCTGGGCCCAGGAGCACCTCAGACGCCCCGTCAAGGGGACCTGAACGGCTCCGTGAGGCAACTCTGCGGTTGACGGGAACCGGTCCGAATTGTTATATTAAGGTTAGCCGGGTCTGGGCCGCGTCGCACATCATCTATGCAGCCCGTCTTTCGGTGTCGGTCCGGAGAGCGTGATATGAAATCTCGCCGTCATTCAGCGGTGGACACACCATGGGCATACGTGCGCTCGCCGGTTTCCACGAAGTCAGTTTTGTGAAGGAGGACTGTCATGCGTGGATGCGTGGTTGTCTCGATTCTGTACGATGATTCCGGGTAGTCTCCGGGCGCACATGGGTGTGAGGGGGAGTCGATTGAGTTAGGTCGCAGCGCGACTGATAGTGAGGAGTAAGGATCATGAGATCGCGAGTTGTTTGGCTGATAGTTATCTTGTTGGTCGGATTCGGTCCAGTCTACGCTCAGGATGTCGAGAACCTGCTGGCGAACGGTGGGTTCGAGGACGGCGTGGTGGCGCCGTGGGGCACCTACGGTGGCGTCACCAGCGAAGTCGTCGAGGGGTTGGTGGGCGTCAACGTACTCGAGCCGCCGATCGAAGGGCAGTACTGTCTACATTTGCAGGTCGCGGCGGCGGGCGCCAACTTCTGGGATTCCGGTTTGCAGCATGCCGGCCATACCTTTGAGACAGGCAAGAAGTACACGCTTTCCGCCTGGTTCAAGGTCAGCGAAGGGGAGCTGAACGTCAACTTCAAGCCGGAGCTGGCGCAGGATCCCTGGACAGGCTACGGTGCGCAAGCCTATACCATGACGGAGGAGTGGCAGGAGTTCAGCGTGACGACGCCCGTCTTCACAGAGGATGTGAATCCGGCGACCATTACGTTCCACATCGGCTATGAGGCCAGTGAGTTCTGGGTCGATGGGGTGCGGTTCTATGAGGGCGACTATGTGGCCCCGGTTTTTCAGAAGATGACATCGGCGGCCGACTCCAGTCCGGAGTCGGGGGCCGTGGACGTGCCTCAGGATGTGGTTCTGGGTTGGACCGCGGGTGAGTTTGCCGCGACGCACAACGTGTACTTCGGCACGACCTTTGACGACGTCAATGCCGCGGATGTCGGCAGTCCTCTGCTAGTCAGTTCGAACCAGAGCGGGCTGACTCATGATCCCGAGGGCCTTCTCGAATTCGGTCAGACGTATTACTGGCGCGTCGACGAGGTCAACGCGGCGCCCGACAACACCGTCTTCAAAGGGAACGTCTGGAATTTCACGGTCGAGCCGTTTGTCTATCCGGTCCAGAACATCGTTGCCACGGCCTCGAGTGCCGAGCCCGGGGCGGGGCCGGAGAACACCATCAACGGCTCGGGACTCAACAGCGACGATCAGCACTCGATCGAGGCCACGGATATGTGGCTGACGGTTGTCGGCGCCGACACGCCGGCATGGATTCAATACGAGTTCGATAGCGTCTACAAATTGCACGAGATGCAGATCTGGAACTACAATGTCCAGTTCGAGCTGGTTCTGGGCTTTGGGGCCAAAGACGTGACGGTGGAGTACTCGGTCGACGGGGTCGAGTGGACGGCTTTGGGCGACGTCGAGTTCGCGCGCGCCACGGCCAGCGCCAGCTACGCCGCCAACACGGTCGTCGATCTGAGCGGTGTGGTTGCCAAGTATGTCCGGTTCACCATTGCCAGTAACTGGGGCGGTTTCGTGCAGCAGTTCGGGCTCAGCGAGGTCCGCTTCCTGCACAAGCCGGTTTTCGCACGCGAGCCGGCACCGAGCGACGGGGCGGCGGATGTCGAGCTGGATGCCGTGCTCGATTGGCGTGGTGGGCGTGAAGCAGCCGGGCATGAGCTGAGCTTCGGCACTGACCTGGCGTCCGTGGAAGCCGGCGAGGCTGTCATGGAGACGCTTGACGAGAGTCGGTACGCGGCTGACGGCCTTGATCTCGGGAGCATTTACTACTGGAAGGTCGACGAGGTCAACGAGGCGGCTGTTCCCGACCGGTGGGCCGGGGATATCTGGAGCTTCTCCACGAAGGAATTCTTCACGGTGGAGGACTTCGAGAGCTACGACGACGATATTAACCGTATCTTCGACGTCTGGATCGACGGGTTTGTCAATGAGACGGGATCGACGGTCGGGTACTTCGATGCGCCGTTTGCCGAACGATCGATCACATATGGCGGCCGGCAGTCGATGCCGCTGGAATACAACAACACCGACGCGCCGTTCTACTCCGAGGCTGAGTACGATCTCGGTTCGCAGGACTGGACGGTTAGCGGGGCCGACACGCTCGTGATCCACTTCCAGGGCAAGGCGGCCACCACGCCCGATGCGCCCGGCAACGATCCCGCGTCGATCTATGTAGCGGTTGAGGATAGCAACGGCCGGGTGGCGGTCGTGACGCATCCGGACGCGGCGGCCACGGTCCTAACGTCGTGGCAAACCTGGACGATCCCGTTCAGCGAGTTGGACGGTGTCAGCGTGAACCGCGCGGCGATGCTGTACATCGGCGTGGGCGACCGGGACAACCCGACGGCTGGCGGCGCCGGCCTGATCTTCGTCGATGAGATCGAGGTGGGGCATCCCGGCCTAGTTGACCCGGGTGCGGCCGGTTTGGTGGCGTCCTATTCCCTGGACGAGAACACCGACGACAGTTCCGGCAACGAGCATCACGGCACAGCCGTGGGCGGTCCGGTCTACGTCGCTGGTCGCATCGGCTCGGCCCTGGCTTTCGACGGTTCGGGCAGCCAGTATGTCTCGCTGGGGACGTTCGATCCCTCGGCTGAGACTGGCCAACTATCGTTGTCTCTGTGGGCCAACTGGGGCGGCCTGAGCGGGCAGTACCAGGGCCTGATCGGCAAGCGGGATTCCTGGGCCGCTGCCGACATGAGGTGGCAGATTGAGGCCAACATCGACACGGGGATCATTCGCTTCCAGAGAGAGGGCAATCCGGACATCGTTGCCTCTGTCTTGCCGGAGGGGGAATGGGCCCATGTGGGCGCCACGTTCGACGGGGCAATCGCCAAGGTCTACATGGATGGCCAGTTGGCTGCCGAAGGCGATTTTAGCTTTGGCACCGATCCGCAGGCGGGTGTCGTCCTCGGCGCGGGCGTCTCTGGTGGCGGCAACCCGTTCAATGGCGCGCTCGACGAGGCCAAAATCTATGACCGAGCGCTATCTCCATTCGAGATGTGCTACCTGGCCACCCCGCAGTAGCGTTGTTTCGTGACCGGATCGATGGGAGCACATCAATTCGTCGCGATGATGAAGTCCTTACCGGGCCCATGCCTTGACCGGCATGGGCCCTTCTTCGCGGACCGTCCGGTCTCAGGCAAGTCCGCATGGTCCCGATCAGGGGTGTTCTGAAGCCGTGTCCAGCGTGCGTGGTTCGCGAAGTGGCTAAAGATAGACGCAATATGGTGTTGTCTGAGGCCAGGGCGCTGCCGACAATACAGTGTAAGGCTGCTGCGAGGGCAGGCATCCTGCTGCCGGTCGGTCAGGGTGATGCGGGGCAGCGCAGGGCGGCTGGGAGCCGCTTCGGAGTTCGGGTCTGGGAGTTCCCGTTTTCATCGATTAGGTGTGGTCGTAGGGTACGTCTTTCCCGCGCTGGTGCGGTGAGCTGGGGAAGGAGGCAGGGGTCAGAATAAGGAGCGCCGAGGTGCACGATGCAGGGGTGTCGCGCTGCCGTTTGGAGTTGCTCTGTATCCACGCCAAGCGTCCCCGCCATGACTTGCGTTCGTACCTTGGGATTTCTACTGCTGGAGAGCACGCTGTTGTCGTCTCCGGCCGATGCGATAGCCACGTTGATGTCTTTGTGTAGGAGGTCAGTCATGTACAGGCGACGTTTATGCTTCATCTTGACCCTATTGGTGCTAGGTTTGGCCGTGAACGGGCCAGCGGCTGAGTTAGCTCATCGATGGAGTTTCAATGGTGACTTGACTGACTCGGCGGGAGGACGGAGCGCCGTCATTGTGGATGACGGGGCCAACGATGCCATCCTTTCCGATACAGAGGTAACCTTGACCGGAGGGGGCAAGGGCAGTTCGGATTATATCGATCTGCCGGACGGCATCGTGAGCGGTCTCGGTGACACGGCGACGATCGAGATCTGGGCGACCCAAATCTCAGTGCAGAACTGGTCGCGTATCTTCGATTTTGGCACCAGCACGGCCCACAATGTCTTCATGAGTTGGACACAGGGAACGGGGCTGGCCAGCGACCGCGTCGAGTGGCTCGGTCCTGATGGCAATGCCACGACGGACAACACGAACAGTCCCTACGAACTGGGAGTGGAGTACCATATTATCTGCGTGTTCGAGCCCGGGACCGTGACGTGGTACACAGCGCCCGCCGATGACGCTGATCTGGGCGAGGCGAAGGGCTCGTTCGATATTGCGAACCTCCTGTCTGAGCTGGATGACACGAATTGTTGGCTGGGGCAGTCGCAATGGCCTGACAATACGGCCAACGCGAGCTTCAACGAGTGCCGCTTCTGGGTTGGCGCCCTATCGGCCGAGGAGCGGGAGAAGCTGCACGATTTGGGGCCGGATGGGCTGCAGCCTGGGATTGCCTCGAATCCTTCTCCCGCCGATGCCGCGACAGATGTGCCGCGCGACCTGGTCCTCGGATGGACGGCCGGCGAGTTTGCCGCTACCCATGATGTGTACCTGGGCACGTCCCTTGAGGATGTCAATGCTGCCAGCCGGGCCAATCCACTGGATGTGCTGGTCAGCGAAGGTCAGGCCGCTTCCACCTACGACGCGGGCCGTCTGGAATTCGGGCAGATCTACTACTGGCGGATCGATGAGGTCAACGCGGCGCCGGACAACACGATCTTCACCGGTGAGATTTGGAGCTTCACCGTCGAGCCGTTCGCCTACGCCATTGAGAACGTGGTGGTGACCACCAATGGTGTCTCCGAACCGGACATGGTGCTGGAGTCCCTGGTCAACGGCGCAGGCCTTAACGCCAGCGACCAGCACTCGACTCAACCCCTGGACATGTGGTCGGGCAAGCCCAGTGGCGATGAGCCGCTCATGGTCCAGTTCGATTTCGGCAGGGCCTACAAACTCCACGAAATGCAGGTGTGGAACTATAACGTGCTGTTCGAGCTTCTGCTCGGTTTCGGATTCAAAGACGTGACCGTGGAGTACTCGGAGAATGGTGCGGACTGGACCGTGCTGGGCGATGTCGAATTCGCGCAGGGAACGACGCGCACTGACTACGCCGCCAACACGATCGTCGACTTCGGCGGCGTACCGGTTCAGGCTGTTCGGCTGACGGTCAATAGCGGCTACGGCATGATGGGGACGTTTGGCCTCAGCGAGGTTCGCTTCCTCCAGATTCCGGCTCATGCTCGCGAACCGCAACCGGAATCCGGCGCCGTTGACGTTGCTGTTGAAACGTCGCTGAGCTGGCGTGCCGGTCGCGAGGCGGCCGCTCACGAGGTCTATGTCAGTACCGACGAGCAGGCGGTAACCGACGGGACGGCTTTAGCTGGTACGGTTTCCCAGCCGTCCTACGATGCGATGCTGGATCTGAGCGAAACGTACTACTGGAAGGTGGTCGAGGTCAACGACGCCGAAGCCGTTACCACATGGGACGGCGACATCTGGAGCTTCTCGACGGCTGACTTCATCGTTGTCGACGATTTCGAAGGCTACACGGACGATGAAGGTCTGCGAATCTACGAGTTCTGGATCGACGGCCTCATCAACAATACGGGATCGACCGTGGGTTACTTCGACGCCCCCTTTGCCGAGCAGACTGTCGTCCATGACGGAGGGCAGGCCATGCCGCTGTTCTACGAGAATGTCGGCGGCATCGCAGAGGCCGAGGCTGAATTGACCCTGGAATCGGCGCAAGACTGGACGCAGGCCGGCGTGGCGACACTGGTGGTCTACTTCTATGGCGATCTGGACAACGACGCGGCCGAGGTGTACGTCAAGATCAACGGCACGAAGGTCAGCGGGGGCGGCAGCACCACCATGGCGATGTGGAACCAGTGGAACATCGATCTGGCGAGCACCGGCGCGAACCTGCAGAACGTCACGAGTGTGACGGTGGGCGTCGAAGGCAGCGGTTCGGGCGTGATCTATGTGGACGACCTTCGCCTGTACCGCAGCGCACCGGCCGTGGTGACCCCGGCCGACCCGGGCACCGAAGGCCTGGCCGCTCGCTACACCTTCGAGAACAACCCCAGCGACGTCACCGGCAATGGCTATGACGCCACGCCCATGGGCGATCCGTTCTATGAGGATGCCGCCGGCGACCTCGGTCGGGCGATCATGTTCGACGGGATCAACGATTATGTGGAACTACCTATCGGTTCACTCATCGCCTCCGCGACGGACATGACAGTGGCGACGTGGGTCAGTGCCACTGAAGGTGGCGGCGCCTGGGAACGCATCTTCGACTTTGGCACGAGCAGCAGCGCCGGCTACATGTTCCTGACGCCGCACGTGGATACCGCCGGGCCCGTCCGTTTCGCCATCACGCCCACCGCGGGCTCGGGTGAGTCGGTTGTGGAAGCTACCGCTTCGCTGCCGCCCGGTTGGCACCATGTAGCCGTGGTGATCGATGGAACAGCCATGACCCTGGCTCTTTACGTCGATGGTGCATTGGCGGGCGAGGCTGCGACGGCGACTCTGCCATCTGATCTCGGCCAGACGACGCAGAACTGGCTGGGTCGGTCGCAGTACGAAGGCGACGCCTATTTCACCGGCTGGGTGGCGGATTTGAGCATCTACAGCCGGCCTCTCTCGGCATCCGAGGTACGTTACCTGGCCGGCGGCCGGTAAACGCTGCATTCGAGAAGAGGATTTCTGGGTCTTTGTGGGGTCTGTGTCCACGCGACACAGACCCCTTTCTTCTTGCCGGCATTGACGGCGGTGGTTTTTGAAGACGATCCGCTCCAGTGTTTCCTGTTGTCTGCGGCCCGTTGTCGAAGTACCTTGAGCGACAACCATGGACCTGCAAGACAAGAACATCGTGCTGATCGGGATGCCGGGTGTGGGCAAGAGTACGGTTGGGGTGCTGCTGGCCAAGGCGCTAGGCCGTTACTTCGTCGATACCGACGTCTATATGCAGGCCATTCAGGGCCGCTCGCTCCAGGAGATGATTGATCGCAACGGTCTGGCGTGGTTCCGGGAGGCCGAGGAGGACTACGTCCTGTGCCTCGACGAAACGAACGCCGTGATCGCCACCGGGGGCAGCGTCGTCTACAGCGAGACGGCTATGGGCTATCTCGCGGGCAATGGCATCATCGTCCACCTGGACCTCCCGGTCGAGCAGATCGAGGAGCGTCTTCGGAACCTGCGCACCCGAGGCGTCGTCATGGAACCCGGGCAGACCATCTCCTCTCTCTACGGCCAACGCCAATCCCTCTACTGCAAGCACGCCCAGATCACCATTGATTGCACCGCCAAGAACCACGACGAGATCGTCACCGAGGTTGTTGAGCGGCTCAGAAGCTAGAAGTCATCCCAAAACCCTCCGAAGGAGGATAACAATACAACCGAGTTGAATCATGCCCAGGAAGTTGTGGAGATGATGTTCATACCGAACGACAAGTCGGCG
>Ga0272442_10007823_pt1 | contig 13720 bp, 11 predicted proteins | sample SSMForm2O_FD_200262 | JGI IMG/M metagenome (GOLD analysis project Ga0272442, IMG submission 200262) | Marine sediment archaeal communities from Little Sippewissett salt marsh, Falmouth, MA, United States - SSM-Form-2O | ecosystem: Environmental > Aquatic > Marine > Wetlands > Sediment ...
TCCGACACCGGCTCCAGCGCCTTTCGGAGGGGCTCGACAAGACCGACGGTTTTGACGATCAGCCCCCTCAGTTCATGAAACGCCGGGCATGCTTGATTGGCCTGATAGTGTTTCTGGTTGCCAACTCGCGATACGCGCACCCATCCAGCATCCTCCAAGCGGCGAAGCTGTCGGTGTACGGCGCCTGTTCCGCTATCGGCAAGCCGGATCAGTTCAGCGCTCTGGAACACACGTTCCGGCTGGCCGAATAAGAGGCCGAGCACCTTCATCTGCACAGGCGAAAAGAGCGCTTCAGCCAGGCTGCAACATGTCGGTCTTGCCTTCATACCCATATTGGGAATGATCATACCCGATATGGGAACGATTGAGAAGTCGCTTTGCTTCGCGGCTTCAACCGTGGTGGATGAAACCCTCAGCCCCTCGGAACACACCTGTATCACGTCGACGCTGTGGCATTCGCCACTGAGGGGAAAAACAGACCTCTGCATCCTAACCAAAACAGGTGCGATCGTTCCTGCATTGGGAACGCGCCTAAGGCATCTGAGTCAGGAACTGCTGAAGCTTCTATTGTGCGGCGTCTTCATCAATGGCCAACGGTGCGCACGAGAGAGCCGCCTCCTTGGAACAGAGCAAGCCCTGTATCCCTATGAGAACACCAAGAATGAAACCTGACTCCGCCTGCATTCTCCTCTGATCTCAAGAAGGGGTGCAGAGGCTGTCAGGGGGTTGACTTGCTCTGCTATGTGACTACAATAACAGAGACCTCTACTCATAGTTGGGGTCCTACAGAGGCTTCGACCGCTGGGCCAATATTAACCAGCGGTCAACCACTTCCTGCTACCGTCTCTTCACCACCTCGGACCCGATTGAATCTTCGTGAGTGTGGTTTCCTTCGCCGGGAATGCTGTGACAAACGAGGCTTTGTTGTCCTTATTTAGCATGATAATCACGACGTAGTCACCGAACGCAACGCAGGCCCTGCTGTCGCGTGTGTGCACTCGCTTCCGCTTGTCCCAGCCTTCGTAGAGGTCGGCATTTGCATCCGCCAATGCCGGAGCAATCCAGTCTATGCGTCTTGCCCGGTCGAGCGAGAACACGCTCTTATCTCCTAGGCGGCGGCTGGTACTCTCAAAGAACGCGTGATTGAACTGGTGTTTTGGGAAGAAAACACGTATCCCATCAACGGTTTGTATGTGTTGTCTGCACAGGGCTGCCTCATAGTGAGCGCGATACGCAGCTTCGCCGGGAAGATTGAGGAGTCCGGGGTGATCCAACTACCAGCCACCTCCCGAATGCCAGCAGAACACATTGAGTTTGGTCTCTGCACATCCGGTGCAACCGATTGGATGCCCGATGTGGTGTTCAATCTCCTGTGCGACGCACAGTTTCGACGCGCTTGCCTTGCGATCGTGGAGTCTGTAACTGACCGCACCTATCAGGACGTCCGCGAGCTGCAGCAGATCGACTTCCTTGGAAGGTAGGGCCTGGACCTGTTCGACAACCGAGAAACGATTGGCGGACGCGAGAACATCATGAAGCTTCGGAAGACGCTGTCTAATACGATTCGTCTTTGTGTCGAGGAAGATCCTGTAGGTGTTCGCAGCAAGGATCCACTGATTCAGCAGGAGGTAGTAGAACTTGTAGAACATCAGCTCAGCGTCGCCACCATGGAACTGGACAGCGTCAAGCTCATCAGCCCGAAGAACCACTGCGCGGAACCTTGCCTCATCGCACGCGAAGAATAGATCAACAAGCTCGGTGTAGAACTCTTTCCTAGACGGGCTTACACGAGTCCACTTGAATTCGCCGAGCAGATTGTGTTTGCGGCGGAGATCTGCGATTGCCTCCTTCAGGTGCTTTCTGGAATCTGCCTCAATCCAAAGTCCGCCAAGGACTACTCGTTGGCTCCCATGCCCGCTTGAGCCAGCAAACAGGTCCTGCTGGCTTTCGTCGCAGTAGACTTCAAACCTCAACGTTGCGCCTCCTGGCTCTCGGAGCACTAGAGTTTCTGCAATGGTGGCACAGCACTCGCTGATGCTCCTAACCGTGGGTTCCTGTCCCCCACTTGTGGCTTCTGACGATATCTTCGGTTTTCGCTCGATTATTGTCCTTCGGGGCTCTCTCGCTACTGTCAAGCTGCCTGCTTATCCATCGGGCTGATTCACGTTCGATTGAATCCTTGAGTTCGTCAAGGTTCTCCGCGATCTTCTTGTCCCAGTTTCTGTCCGATGCGTCTGTTGACTGGAACGACAGGATGTCCAATGGGCAGATCGTCTGATGCGACCTGTAGGTTCGCAGAATCTTGCGCTTGCTCTTGTATCTGATACACACGGACACCGTGTTTGTGCCTAGCCCCCTATAGAGCCCGCCATACTGGCCCCAAGTGACAACGCGTCGTGCCCCCGGAGGAAAGAACGGAATGCCATGCGCAAGAGGCCCGTCCTGCATCTCCACTGACGTGTCATCCCCCTCCGTCTCCAGGCCGAAAGCCCAGGCCGGTAGCTTTCCATCCCAGCTGAAGCAAACGTTCTCGGCGCTCTCGCTTCCTTTGTTCTCGATGATGAGATTGATAATAGTGGGCCGACCCTCGTCAGCTTGCGCATAGATCACGACATCTGGATCCGACTGAGATCGAAACAGAAGATAGCTGATGACCGCTGCAGCGCCTGCGATGAATGTTGCCGCACCGCTTACACACAAGGCAGCAATCGTTGGACCAGTCCAGATAACTCCCGGCTCAGTCATCTCTATCCTTTGCCCCTGGTGCTTGGGCGAGGTCGTCGGAGATGGCTTGGAGTTCTTCGAGGGCTGCCTGGAGGTCTTCGATGATTTCGGCGGCGAGGATGTCGGGATCAGGGAGGTTGGCTGAATCTTCGAGGCTTTCGTCGCGGAGCCAGAAGATGTCGAGGCTGGCTTTGTCGCGGGCGATAATTTCGTCGTAGGTGTAGGCGCGCCAGCGGCCTTCGGGTGTGTCTTCGCTCCAGAGCGGTGTGCGGTCGTGTCGATTGGCGGGGTTGTAGCAGGTGACGAATTCGTCGAGGTCGTGCCGGGTCATGCGGCTCTGCTTGAGGGTGAAGTGCTTGTTGGTGCGCAGGTCGTAGATCCAGACGGTCTTGGTCCACGGCGTTTCACTGGCGGGCTTGCGGTCAAAGAAGATGACATTGGCCTTGACACCTTGGGCGTAGAATAAGCCGGTGGGCAGGCGCAGGATGGTGTGTAGGTCGCATTCGTGCATCAGCTTGCGACGCACGGTCTCTCCGGCACCGCCTTCAAACAGCACGTTGTCGGGCACGACGACGGCAGCCCGACCGTTCTGGGCGAGCAGGCTCTTGATGTGCTGGACAAAATTGAGCTGCTTGTTGGTGGTTGTCGTCCAGAAATCGGGGCGATTGTAGCTGATCGTCTGCTTGTCGGTGTCTCCGGCTTCATTGACGACGGTGATACTCGACTTCTTGCCGAATGGTGGATTGGTGACCACGACGGGATAGTGTTCGGATGGTGGATTGCGCAGGCTGTCGTCGGTGCGAATCGGCGGCTCGTGTTCGCCGTCGTCGGGACCGATGCCGTGGAGGAATAGGTTCATCGCGCACAGACGGCTGACGCCGTCCACAAGTTCAACACCTCGGAGCGCGTCGTATTTGAGGTGCTGCTTTTGATCGCGGTCGAGATCCGGGCTTTTCATGAACTCGTGGGCTGACAACAAGAATCCACCCGTGCCGCAGGCGGGGTCGCAGACCACTTCTTTGGCCTGGGGTCGAACGCAATCGATGATCGCGTCGATCAGCGGACGCGGCGTGAAGTACTGACCTGCGCCGGACTTGGTGTCCTGGGCGTTTCGCTCGAGCAGTGCTTCGTAGGCGTCGCCCTTCACATCGGCCGACATGGAGAGCCATTGCTCCTTGCCGATCAGCTCAACGATCAACTGACGCAGCTTGGCCGGATCCTGAATCTTGTTCTGGGCCTTGCGGAAGATCAGGCCGAGCATTCCAGAGGTTTGCCCCAGGTACTCCAACGTGTGGCGGTACTGAATCTCCAGTTTCTCCCCGGTCATCGCTGGACGTGAAAGATCGCTCCAACGATAGCCCTCGGGAATTGGCGTCGGCTCGCCGGTCAGCTCAGCCCGTTCGTCAGCCATCTTGAGGAAGAGGAGGAACGTGAGCTGTTCGAGATAATCCTGGTAGCTTAGGCCATCGTCACGGAGAACGTGGCAATAGGACCATAGCTTGTTCGTCAGATGATTCGTGGATGTGGTCATTATCTCCTCTACATCAGGGTCCTAAGATGCGCCATTAGCTTCTCCATGGCTGAGTACCAGTCGTGGAACAGAAGAACGAAATCTTGCGGTATCTCTTGGTTGTTCCGCGTGTCCTTCAGAAACGTCTCATCACGGCCGAGGTAGTAGACCCGTCCGACGTTCTTTCGGTGAGTGCTGTGATGCCGCATGTCGGATAGGCAACTTAGCCAGCTCTGAGGATCATCCTCAAGTTGAACGAGCGCATCGAGCGCGGGAGATGACTTGCCGGATGCCTTCAGTGCCTGTTCGAGATTCCACCGAGAAACCTTCTCAATGGGCAAACCACACGAGTGAAAGAAGTTCATCTCCTGCAGGAGAGCGTCCCTGACGCCAAACAGATGAAAAAGGAAGGATTCCTGATGCGCCTTGTCGAAGTCGCTGCCACCTCGTCTGATGACCTGTAACTCCTTCAAGTGGACGCCCGCGTAACGAAGCTTGGCATCCGTCCTCTCTATCGCAGCGTTCAGTTTGGTCATCTCTTCACCCGTGGGATTTCTGATTGGATGCGCTTCAGAAGCACCGACGCGGGCTCATCATCTGGATCCTGCTCGACGAGCTTCCCCTCGAACGCCCACTTGAGAATGGATTGGCGGAGTCTGAGGCACTTCGCCATCGCGATCTTGATCCCTTTCTCAATGTGCTCTGCTATCGCGAAGTACTCCCCCGTGCGAGTTGTGATGTGCTCTTGCTCAGCAAACGGAGGGAGAGGAAATACGAGCTGCTTGATCTTCCCCTGGAATATATTTGCCTGCGCTGTCTCGGTCTTCCTGCGACGAATCTGTTCCTGAAGCATGGGGGATCTCAGGCCGAACTCCATGTACGGACCAATTGGCAAGGCAGGCATAAGCACGGCGGCACTTCTGACCATCGAGAATTCCACTCCTGGCGGGACAACACACGCGCGACCTACGGTACCGGAACAGGATAGGAGTACATCTCCAGCAGCAACCGCCAGCCGTTTGCAGAGCTCTAGGTGCGTTTCCCGAGATACGAAATCGACATCCGCAAACGATAGCTGTCCATTCAGCACGTTGCGGGCAGAAACTAACGGGATACCAGACTCAGTCCTCGTTGGCGTCTGGTGCTCTCCATCCGTTACGCGATAGGCGAGTTGATCAGCAGTTGCCCAGCACCAGCCTTCGGGGAGGTCGGTGGTGCCTGCCTGTGCCCCTGAGGCAGACAGGTCGGGTGCTGCGGGCTCTTTGTACTTGGTTTCGGCGGCCTTGTGGGCCTTCTCCAGGGCCTTGGCATCGTCTTCGGGGGTCCAGGGCTTGTCGGCCTTGCGGGCCTTGGCTTCGGCTTTGGAGCGGGCTTTCTCGGCGGCGTCTTCGATCCAACGGGTCTTGCGTTCGGCGAGGATGCGTTCGAGGAGAACGTCGGCAGGCTCATACGTGCGCCCTTCCTGGCGGGCGAGGTCGGCTTCGGTGGGGACGAGGCGGCCTTCGACGGCAGCTTTGAGAACCGAGGCACGATAGCGTTCAAGGTTCCGCTGCACGCGCTCCAGTGACGCGACCGCGTTATCTAGCCGCGTCAGATACGACTCAATCGCCTCGACGATCCGGTGCTGCTCAATGAGAGGAGCAATTGGGACATCGAATGCCTTGATAACCGTTTGACTGATGTTTGGCTGAGCGCCGCCCTTTCCCGAGTTCTTCAGCGCACGACGTTCTGCCATCAGGTAGTAGAAGACGTAGGGGATCATATCTGCAGTGACCGTGTTCGGCAGGAGCGCAGCGCACGCCTGGTTGGTGGCGGCTTCAATCCCGAGAATACCTAGCTTGCCTATTGTAGCACCATACATGGCCATCAGGAGTGTTCCAGAGGGGAAGAGCTTCGCCGAGCTATTCTCAAGTCCGGCCTTTGTGATCGACTCTGGCACAGAAGTGATTAGCCCATCATCTAGGTCCCCTGTCTTCACCCAGGGAATGGTGCCACCGTAGTACTCAGATTGGCTTCGCGATGGGGTGCCGCCACTGCTCCAACGGCCAACAGCTCCGAGAGTAGTCTTGGCCCAGCCGTTAGGCAATCGCACTGTGTGCGTCACGATGTGATCCCCCTGTCCTCCAACTTCCGGCGTGTCTTGTCGATCTCTGTGGCGAGCGTCTTCTCATCCGGCAGCGCGGTAAGGTACTTGCTGACGAGCATCTTGTTCTCCAATCCCGAAGTCGCATAGCGCGCCAAGGCCTTGCCCTTGCCCGCGCAGAGGATCACGCCCACCGGCGGATTTTCGCCGTCGTGAGTCCAATGCTCGCGGGCATAGTTGAGGTACACGTTCATCTGCCCCGCGTCGGCATGAGAGAACCTGCCCAGCTTGAGATCGATGAGCACCAGGCACCTCAGACATCGATGGAAGAATACCAGATCCACCCGGAACCACTCGTCATCAATGCGCAGCCGCCGCTGGCGGCCCACGAACGCAAAATCTCCTCCGAGTTCCAGCAGAAACGTCTCCAGGTGTCCGATAAGAGCTTCTTCAAGATCGCTCTCGGAGTACTCGTCCTTGAGACCAAGGAACTCCAGCACCAGTGGATCCTTAACCCCTTCTTCAGCGCTGACGATATCGTCCGACGTTGTCTCCTGCCCTGCTTCCAGCATGGCAGCCTTGTTCTTCGACATGGCCGTGCGTTCGTAGAACTGCGAGTCGATCTGTCGCTTCAGCTGGCGCACAGACCAACCACCGCGAAGCGCTTCAGCGTGATAGAAGCCGACGGCTTCATCGGAGTGAAGGCGGATGAGCAGAACGTAATGCGACCAAGGCAGCGGGAACGCCTCGGCCAACCGCACCACGTCAAGGACCTCGCGTCGTTCATCCGAAACGATCGACACCATCGCTCGTTTGTCAGCATCTCCCTCATCGGGGGAAATGCGCGACAGTGTCGCGGATTTCTCCGTCGCCTTAGCTTGAAGCAGGACATCCGATGATTTCCGCGACGCTGTCGCGGAAATCGAGTCGAGCGAGAATCTCAGGTAGAAGAGGCGAAAGCGTTCGAGATTGTCCCGGCTAAAGCCTCTTCCGAACCGTGTGGTGAGTTCAGCGGAAAGGCGTTTGAGGAGTTCACTCCCATACGGGGCTCTCTCAGCGCCCCTTTGCTCGAACTCCACGATACGCCGGCCGATCTCCCAGTACGTGGCCGTCATGATCGCGTTGACTGATCGGGTCGTCGTACGCCTGGCTGCTTCAAGCAGCTTGCCGATGTCACCGACGAGATCCCCATATCCAATCGCGTTTATCGGCTCGATGTCGTTGCGCTCGCCACTCACGAGACCAACACCTCATTCAACTCCCGCATGAGCGTCTTCAGCTCCGACCCGAATACCTGATGGGCTTTGCCCAGCCCGCCCTGTTCGACAAATGGCGTCAAGCCGAAATCGTCGAACTCGAATTCCAGACTCTGCGCAATGTGATCGCAGATGCGTTCCAGCCACCACTGCTGCTCTCGCGTGAACGAACGTCCACGCAGCTCTTGCGTTGCCATCCACTGCTCGAACCGCACCTGAACCTCTTCTGCATAGGGTACCAACTCGTCGGCCTGATGGAGGGCAAACCGGACAAGATTCACGATGTCGGTGAGGCGACGCTGGCTGCTTGCCCCACGCACCTTGTTCCTCTCAATCACCTGGTAGGCCGCCCATAGCTTCTGCGGCGTGAGCAGTCGCGGCGGTGCTTGGATCGCCTCGTGGAGCGCCTTGATATCGTCGTAGGATAGCCGCATGTCGTAGGGCTGCGAGTAGAAGAACTGCAGGGCCGCAATCTCGTCCTTATGCGTCTCAAGGAATTCCTCAAACGACGCCACGATCGCCTTGGCTTTTCCCTTGCCGTCGACTGACGGCCCGGCTTCAAGCAATTCGTCGAGACTGATCTCGTCGATGATCTGCTCGTAGGAACGCTTTGTCTCCGCCAACAGCTTGCGGAGTGCCGGATTGGTTGCAAGAGGCCGAGCAGCTTCAGACAACAGCTCGTGCCGTGCAGCATCCGTCTGCTCGGGTGTCGGTTCGACATCCTCGGACAGATCGTGCATCTGCCGGGCCTTGGCCTCTTGCTCATCAGGATCCAGTGCGCGAATGATGCCGTGATCGATCTCGGACAGACGCTTCCCGTTAGCCGCTTCGGTGATGCGGGCACGGTCGGCGGGGGTGCACACCTTGTCCAATCGCGCTAATCGGCTGGCCAATGAACTGAGCATGTCGGGGTCCGTCCCGCCATAGCCGACGTATTCGAGGAGTGCTTTGAAGGACACGCCTTTCTTGCGCTCCAACGGCCGGGTATCCGTCAGTTTGCTCTCGGTGACACCGACACAGTCGACGATAACGAAGTGGGTCTTGGCGGTGGCATCGGGGGTAGCAGCTTTGAGGTCGTTGGGATCGATCGTTCGGACACCGCGCCCCTTCATTTGGTCGAAGTGCACGCGGCTCTTGACGGTACGCATGAACATGACGATCTCGATCGGCTTGATGTCGGTGCCGGTGGCGATCATGTCGACGGTGACGGCGATGCGCGGGTAGAAGCTGTTGCGAAAGGCTTGAATGAGGTCTTCGGGCTTGGCCCCCGTCGTCTTGTAGGTGATCTTCTGGCAGAAGTCGTTGCCTGCGTCGAACTCCTCGCGAATGATCTTGACGATATCCTCGGCATGCGAGTCATCCTTGGCGAAGATGAGCGTCTTGGGGACTTCGGTGCGGCCGGGGAAGATTTCTGTACGCACCTTGTCACGGAAGGTACGAATGATGGTGCGAATCTGGTCCTCGGCAACCACGGATCGATCGAGATCCTTGGCGTCGTAGTGAATGTCTTCGTCGGGCCGTTCCCAACGCACCTCGCGGGTTTCCCGATCACGAAGGCCAACGATGGGCGCATCTCCGGCTTCGATGGTGCTGCCTTGTTCGGAGATCTTCGTACGGATGCGGTAGACCTCGAAATCCACGTTGACGTTGTCGGCGACGGCTTCTTCGTGGCTGTACTCCATCACCAGGTTCTTCTTGAAGAAGCCGAAGGTGTGTTTTGCGGGTGTAGCAGTGAGGCCGATGAGGTAGGCGTCGAAGTAGTCGAGGACTTGCTTCCATACCGAGTAGATGGAGCGGTGGCATTCATCGATGATGATGATGTCGAAGTACTCGGGTGGAATGGCCGCGTTGTAGACCACCGGTAGGGCTTTCTTGGGCAACGCCGCTCCATCGGCGAACAGGGATTCTTCCTCCAGTTCCGGATCGTACTCCGCTTCGCCTTTGAGCATGGAGTAGAAGCGCTGAATGGTGGAGATGACGACTTTCGATGACGCCCCGATGGTGTTCGAGGTCAATCGCTGCACGTTGTATAGCTCGGTGAACTTCCGATGGGTGTCGGGCGTGTGGAAGTTGGTGAATTCGTCCTCTGCTTGCTTGCCCAGATTGCCACGATCGACCAGGAACAGCACGCGGCGGGCACCGGCGTATTTGATGAGCCGATAAACAGCGGTGATCGCCATGATCGTCTTGCCCGATCCCGTGGCCATCTGAACCAGCGAATGGGAACGATCGGCTCTGAGGGATTCCTCGAGGTTCTGAACTGCGCGGACTTGATTGGCGTAGAGAAACCCTGGCTCGATGGGTGGAAGGGCTTGCAGACGGGATCGAAGGGATGAAGGATACGACGGCTTCTCACTGTAGGGTCCGTACTGAGGGTGCCAATCCCTTGTCCACATCGGGAGGGTTTCTGCCTGGATCCATTCGCGGAAGGTCTCCGGGCGATGGAACTGGAACACCTCACGTGAGCGCGGACGCGAGTCGAGGAAGCTCCAGAAGATCGTCTCAGCGCCTGTACTGACATACCGGAACGGCAGAGGGGTGACCGGTGGGACAAGGTCGTAGGCGAGGCCGCTTGTGTACTTGTCGGCCTGGATCTCCACACCTCGCAGGGTATGGCCTTCGGGTTTGGCTTCGAGTGCACCGACCGGTTTCCCTTCGACGAACAGCAAGTAGTCGGCGTAGCCATGGCCGGCGATTAGCGGGAACTCGCGTACGATGACGCCTGGACCTGCTTGGAGGTTCACGTTCTGTCGATGCTGCACGATCCATCCGGACTCGGCGAGCTTCTCGTCGATCGTCTCTCGTGCGCGTTCCTCGGGGGTGGTCATCCGTGACGGGCTTGCCCCGATCCTTTCAGATAACTCATTGGATCATCTCCGATCGAGTGTACCCCTGGATGATTGTGCAGACAAGGACGGGATCTCATAGATTAGCGTAGGCGAGAACGGTGGCCTGTGGCTCGTGGCTTGTAGCCTGTGGAAACCTACGGCGAGGAAGGCAGCCTGTGGCAAGTAGCCTGTGGAAAGCTGTGGCGAGGATGGAAGCCCGTAGCCCGTAGCCCGTAGCTTGTGGTGTGTGGGAGGTCGGGAAGCGCGGCCCGGTAGCGTCGGGATAGCAATATCGCCGTTCGATATTGCGCCCGGTCCTGGCCGACGGCAATTCCACCGCTGGGACACCGGCGTGGAAAGTGCATCTTCGGGCGTGCGTGTACTGAATCTCGGTGGGGGCTGTTGGCTGATCGCTGTTCGAGGGCATTCCCACTAAGGAGGAATACTAAAGGGATAGTTGACAGGGAAGTCATACATGACTAGTCTATTGAACCGAATTAAGGACAGCGCAGAAAAGGCACACCGCTTGCAAGAGCGGGCCGCAAAACCACGGGTCCACCGGGACGGCCGGGTTGCCTGCAGATAGGGGGCTAACCATGGCGAGGTGGATTGCGGCTGCAGTGCTTGTCACACTGGGTCTAACACTGGGTTGCCTTGCGCAGACGACGGTGCTGGTGGAGGACAGTTTCGATTCCGTAGGCCCCATCGACATCTTCACAGACCCGACATGGGTTTATGTGGATCTGTTTGGCGAATCGTATAACCTTGGCGTGCTGCCTGAAGTTGTCGCTGACGGTACCGAACATGGCGGCGTCCTGCATTTCGACTCAGGGAGTGGGCGCCAGGTGCTTGGCTCTCTCTACTACACAGACACCTTCGCAGACGATGAGCTACTGATGCTCGAATTCGATGTGCGGCGCGAGAGCCTCGATGCTTGGTTTTGCTTCGATCTTGGCTACAAATCTGGTCCCCTGAGCATCGGGGACTATGGAGTGCTGCCGACCATGCCGCCCACGACGGTGTGGGGGTTGCCAGGCGGTGGATACTATCCCGGATCATTCTCGTATGCGACTCCGATGTACCCGTTGGAAGGGTATGCCGTTCAGGTACCGTCAGGTCCTGTGGAGGCGACTCGCGATATCTACTACGCGAGCGACATTCCTTCCCTGCTTGCGACCCTCCCGATTGGCGAGTGGCACAGCATCAGATTGTCGGTCTCCAAATCCTCGTTCGCCTTCCTCATGGATGGCCGGATCATGCTTGAGGTCCCGTATGGGTACTACTCGTTCGACCAGTTAGATGATTGGATGCTTGTGCTCGGGGACATGGGTAGTGGTGGAGGGACGAACTGCGATGTATCGATGGATAATGTCTATCTCGCCAGGACCCGGCTTGCGATCCTCGCGATTGTCGACACCTTTGGGCTTGCGTACGAGGAAGCGGATGCCTTGTACAACGAGTACGGCCCGGAGGCGCTGATGGAGGCTCTTGCGGTGGCCAACGGTGACTGGGCTCAGTTTTTGGCCGCGCTTTCTCCGGGCCGGGAAGCACGCGTGCGGCTCCAACTAGAATCCGTCACGAGGAACGCCGGGCGAATCGCCATGACTGTGCGCAACCGGGGGAATGCCGGCTGCAACGCTGGAGGAACCCTTGTGGCCGGACTCTCCTACTGCACGTCGTGGATCCCTGAGACCGCGACACGTTTCTATAGTAGGCGGTTGGACAACCTTGTCCTTGCTCCGGGTGCGAGTGCCACGTTGGTGCTGGACCTGCCAGAAGTCCCCGCGGAGGCACGCACGGCTTTGGCTGCGCAGCTCGAAGAGCTATGGACAGGCTACGTTGATCCAGACCCAGAGCGCGACTACATAGGTCTTGTACTGACTATCGATGGGACCAACACGCTGTACACGTTCCTTCCCCTGGACGAATAGCCGTTCGCGCGTGACTGGATGCTCCATGGTTTGAGGAGCGTGCAACGGGAACGGCGCTAAGCAGCTTTCTGTGAGCCATTGTGTCCGACTGATCGCAATGCGTGCGGTTCGGGCTGTCAGTCACATGAAGCTTCCGAAAGCTACTGCGCAAACCTGTATGAGCACGACACAGAGATAGGCCGAGCGAAGCGGCAGTCGGAGAAGTGCATCTTCGGGCGTGCGTGCGTAAACTGATGCTTCGAGGGGGAAGTCGATGCGGGGTTCTCGCGGATGGTTCTTGTGAGGCTCCGATCTAGCAGGCTCTTGCTTTCCCCATATGTTATATGGTATGTTCATGGAAACACCTACGTATCCGGGAGGGATGACACGCATATGGCTGACGAAAAGGCTCAGGCCGGCGAAGAGCTGTTGGTGAAGGCGATCGATAAGGGACTTGGGGCGCGGATTCACGTCCGCATTTCGCGGTTCCGCGACCGGGACTATCTGGACATCCGCAATTACTACGAAGCCGATGGTGGTGAGTGGAAGCCAACCAGAAAAGGCGTCGCTGTTCCGGTGGAGATGTACCAAGAGCTGATGGATGCGCTCGGCGACGCGGGGAAGATCATCACCGAACGTGCGGCGAACGCTCCGAAGCCAGCGGAAGAGGAACCGGCCGAGGGCTAGAGCACGCGGCGGATGCTCGACAGCCCCGGCTTGATGGGATGTTGCGGCTGGGGCATAATTGTGCAGTCGGGTCCCATCGTCTAGTGGCCTAGGATAGCGGGCTCTCATCCCGTCGACAGGGGTTCAAATCCCCTTGGGACCGCCAGAAGAGAAGACGAAGCCGGTGGCGAGATGCCTCCGGCTTTCTCTTCTCCGTGTCCTGCTCCATCTTGCCCCTGCGGCGCACCGGTCATCGCCCATCCCCATCCCTCATCGCCGATCACCGATTACCGTTTGTCGCCGTTCATGCACAGAAGAGAACGTGGGGACGTCTGTCGAAGCCGACAACGGCTGTGATCAGCATCACGGACGTTGCGTGAGCTCACGCGGGAGCACAGCCGTAATCTCGTGCCGGTTGCGCGTCGCGGCTCACCGGGGTGGAGGTTCGATGAATGTGATGCACATCACATTTCGGCGGCCTGCCGGTGGGTGGATCCGGCTCGTGTCAGGTCCTGATGGATCGAGTCACTGCAGGGCGGATCGGCGAGGCCCCATCCTGCCGGCAGGGATGGGCTTGGCTTCCGGTGTGCGAGAGATGTTTGCGCTTCGGTCGGGGTGATGCGTAGTACAGACCGGCTGGACGCTGCTCTGGTACAGTGGGGCTATGAGGATTCTGTCGCGGCAGAGAGGAGCATCGTGTACTCGTACTTAGGGATTGCAAACGGCAGCCGCCGAATCAGGTT
>Ga0272442_10007824_pt1 | contig 13720 bp, 11 predicted proteins | sample SSMForm2O_FD_200262 | JGI IMG/M metagenome (GOLD analysis project Ga0272442, IMG submission 200262) | Marine sediment archaeal communities from Little Sippewissett salt marsh, Falmouth, MA, United States - SSM-Form-2O | ecosystem: Environmental > Aquatic > Marine > Wetlands > Sediment ...
ATGCTTCGTTTTTAGGTATTGATAGTGTTTCTGGTGTTTTGTCTGGTGTTCCTGGTGATTCTGATGTTGGTGTTTTTTGGGTGAATGTTTCTGTTCTTGATGGTAATGGTGGTTTAGATTGGAGTAATTTTACTTTAACTGTATATAATACAAATTCTCCACCAGTAGCAAATGATGATAATAATATAACCGATGAGGATCAAAGTTTAATTATTGATGTTCTTCACAACGATAATGATATAGATGGATCTATTAATCCTGCATCAATTCTGATTATAAATAATCCTTTACATGGAAGTTTAAATATTAATTACTCAACGGGTCTTATTACTTATATTCCAAACTCTAACTATTATGGAAATGATGTTTTTAACTACACAATAGAAGATGATGTAGGTGCTGTTTCAAATATTGCATCTGTACAAATAATAATTAACTCTATTAATGACCCAATTCAGATTTCAAATGAAAACCCAGTCGATGGTTCAACAAATCAAGATTTAAATGTTAACTTTACAGTAGAACTAATCGATATTGAAGGAGATATAATAAATTGGACAATTAACTGTATAAATAATGGAATTAATAATTACAAATATATTGATGATAATGGAACAAAATATTTACAATTAAATAATCTAGAATATGATACAGAATATACAATTACAGTAAAAGCTTATGATGGAATAAATTGGACAAATAATAGCTATAAATTTACTACAAAATCTAGGAGAAATAATCCATCAGATGATCTACCAAGAGATAATTACTATCCTGAAAACGTGATAGTTGACGAAATTGTAGAAAATAATCCACCTGAAATACCGGAGGCGCCTGTATTACCAGCATACCCTGCAGTTTTAGAATCAGGGGTATTATACACATTTATTGTATCATCCTATGATGTTGATAATGAAAAAATAAGGTTTATGTTTAATTGGGGAGATGGAACAAATAGCAACTGGTCAGATTATGTATTATCAAATGAAACAGTTGAAATGACCCATACATGGCAAAAAGTTGGTAGTTATAATATAAAAGTTAGATCAGGTGATGAAAATGGATCAAATAGTGAGTGGTCAGAACCAATAAATATTATTATAACAATAAGGCCAATCGCAGAATTTAACATAACTGGAAATAAGACCATTAACCAGCCAATACTTTTCAATGCTACTCAAAGTTACGACCTAGATGGAGAGATAATAAAATACTTATGGGATTTCGATGATGGATCAAATTCAACAGATAGAATCATTAATCATACATATAAAAAACCAGGTACATATAATGTTAGCCTAACTGTATCAGATAATTACAATCTTAGTAATGTAATAGTAAAAACAATAAAAATACAATCAGAAAAAAATGAATTTAAAAACAACTCAACTGCAGGTAACAATATAAACAAATTAAATCTATTTGAAATTTTACCAATAATAGGTTTAATCTTTGCAGTTATCGCATCATTTTTACTTCTAGCGGTTTTGTTTAAAAAACGAGATAAAATTGAGCTTTTTAAAAGATCGATTTCCGTAAAACCTGAACCAAAACCATTGGCATATCCAATAATAGAAAAAGTAACTGTAGGACTGTCTATGGGTGATTCCCCGACTTTTGAGACATTTACTCGTTATAAAAAACCAAAAAAAGATAAACAAGAAAACAAACCTGAAATAAAAACACAAAATATAATTCAAAATGATGACAGTAAAATTATAAAACCTGATTTCTTTAAAATAGCAAGAGAAGATGGCAGAGATAAGAAATCAAAAATTATTATCGATGAAATAATTATTAATGAAAATCAAACTGTTAAAGAGAAACAAGTATCAACTAGGAAATCAAAAGGTACAAATAAAATCAATAAGAAAAAAAGTAAAAAGAAAATAAAAAATAATACAAAAAAGATTAATTCTAATAAGAAAAAATCTAGTAAAAACACCTCATCAAATAAGAAAAATCGTAAAAAAACTAAAAAGGTAAATACCAAGAAAAAACAAACATCAAAGAAATCTCCTAGTAAAAAAATAACAAGTAAGAAAAATAAATCAAAAACAAATAAAACTAAAACAAAAAAATCAAAGAAATAGTTTTTTAAAAAAAGATATAGAGGTACCCCCATTGCTCAAAAACTAATAGGACGAGAGATGGGATTTTGGGATGCTAATATAGGGCACCTCTCAGTTTTTTTTATGAGGAGGAAAGATATTAATTTTGAATGTGGATGTGATTGACGAGATTTAAATTATTTTTTTTATCTTCCTCAGTCTTTGCATTGCGTTAAAGCAATGCATAAACCGAATATACGTTTAAGTATTTAAATGTTTTGTTTATTGCATGGCAAAAGTGATTATCATTAGAGAAATGCATAAATAGCTATCTAAATATTCATAATATAATGGACAGTTATCAACAAGAAATCTCCTTAATAAAACAAATCCTAAAAAAAAATCCTAAGGGAATGACTGTCACAGACATATCACGAAAAATAAAAATAAACAGAAACTCAGTTGCAAAATATTTAGATATAATGCGAATATCTGGGCACGTTGAAATGATAACCTTTGGGCCTGCAAAGGTTTTTTTCCCATCAAGAAGAGTACCAGTAAATGATATGTTAAATTACACATCTGATTATATACTAATATTTGATAAAAACTATAAGATAAATACAATAAACAATCCTTTTTTAAAATTTTTAAATGCTGATAGAGAAGCAATAATTGGACATAATGTGAATAAAACAATTTTAAAAATTTTTCAAGAACATGAAGAGATAGAAACAGCAATAAAAAATGCACTTGATGGCAAAAAAAATACACACGAAATAGATTTTAAAAAAGATGGAGAAAAGATATATTTTAAAATAAAGGTCATACCTATAACCTTTGAAGATGGAGGAAATGGGGTAACTTTAGTAATAACTAATGTAACATATCACAAAATAGCAGAAAAAGCGTTGAAAGAAAGTCAAGAGAACTTTAATTCTTTATTAAATAAAATGAAAGAATAAAAATTTTTTATATTGATATAGCTAACATTGGGATTGTAACTAGGGTAATTAGTGTTAATATTGAGTTAGTTTTAAGATCAAATAGTCTTAACCATTCAAGTATAGCTAATAAAACAAAAGATAAAACTATCATTACTACAAACTGTAATATTATTGCTTGAGATACTAAGAGTAGGTCTGGATTATTTATGCTATATTTATAGATGGTCCAAACAGTAGCAAAAAATGCTAGCATCCCTATTGTTATTTGGGCTTTTGTTAGATCTTGCATGATTATCTAGAGTATGTTTTTATTTAAATAATTTATCAACAAAAAACTTAAATTAATATAATATTTTTGTAATCTTGAGGTAACATAATTGGAAAAAGAATTTTCTTCTAATTTTTTTCATTTTAACAATATGAAAATAGAGTTACATCCTGAGGTTTACGAACCTGCAGAAGATACTTTTCAGATACTTGAAACAATTAAGGTTAAGGAAGAGGAGAAAATATTTGAGATAGGGACAGGCTGCGGGATTATTGCTCTTGAATGTTGTAGATTAGGGGCTAATGTTTTATGTTCTGATATCAACCCTTATGCGGTAGATATTGTCAAGAAAAATTATAATTGCAATAAGAAAATATTAAAAGGAGATTTTAAGGTTAAAAAGGGTGATTTATTTTCTGTATTATCAAGGAATGAAAAATTTGATAAGATAATTTTTAATCCTCCTTATCTTCCTACTAATTCAAAAGATTTTGTTGGTGGTTCAGGTTGGTTTGATATTGCAACAGATGGTGGTAAGGATGGTTTAGAGATTACTGAAAGATATTTATCAAATGTTGGTAATTATCTTTATAAAAATGGTTATGGATATTTTATTTTTAGTTCACTATCTGATAGAGTTAGACTTGAAAGTATATTAGAAGAATATAGTTTGTCTTTTAGTATTTTGAATAAGTATAGATTTGATAATGAGCTTTTAGAGGTTTACCAGGTTTCTTTGAAATAATTTATGTTTTTTCTGATATTATTTTTAATATTAGGAAGAGATTTGGAAAAATCTCTATTAATCTATCAATTAAGTTAATTGTTTTAAACTTTGATTTAGGTATGCTAACTGAGCTAGTGTCTGACCATTCACTTTGTTTTCCATGTTCATCTTTTGCTTTTACTCTGACATTAAATTCATCTGCTGTATCCCAACTATGACTAATTGATACTATGTCACCTGATGATATTAAATCAGTCCACTCTGAAAATGTTCCATCTCCCCAGTCAAATAAATAAGCTATGTCGTCATCATCTATATCTGTTGTTGAGGCTGTAAATGTATATGATGTACCTACGTTACCGGAGGGGGGTCCATTTGGTTTATTTGGTTTAGCTGGAGGGGTTGATTCTTCAGATATTGCTAGAGTTGGGTCTCCAAACATATGTAACTCTGTAAGTGTTTTATAATCAGCATCAATTAATTCACTTGGCATGTATCTGTTTACAGCGTTGTTCCACATTTCGCCTAGAGTAATTGCTCCATCATCATATGCCTCATATAAATTTATCATAAAGCCTTCTACTAAACCATAGGTTACATATTTGCCGATATAGATATAACCAAGGCCTGTTGCTCCAAATGATGCTATTCCTCCGCCATTGGGGTTTGTTAGGTATGTCCATGCAAAGCATTCGTCATCAGCTTGGTATTTGCCTAGACTACATCCACCGCACATAACTATCGGTAGTTCATCTCCATTTGTTAAATCGCTGTTATAATAATTGAAGTATAATCCTGGTGGGTTAGGTGTTGGTAGGATCTGCCGGTTAACATTATGAGGATATGTTGTCCAAACTGTTGGTGATCCATGACCAGACCAGTCAACAAATCCGCATCCTTCATTTATTGCGTTATCAATGTTATCTACACCTGTTGGGTTAGGAAATCTACCGCTTAGTTTATTGTTTGAATCCCATATTATATCAGGTATGAATCCATCCATTATATCAAGTATTTCTTGGTTTACTAGTTCACCTTCATCAACATCTGGTTCTTCTGTTAATTCTTGGTCGTTTGGAGCTGAATCGCCACCTATTACAACGATTTCATTGAACCAGTTTTTTGTGTAGGCTTTGTTGTTTTCATAATTTATTATTTTGTTTAATATTGTTGAGAGCTCTGTTGAGGTGGTCGCTGCTAGTCTACCTATTCTTACATCTGGGAAGAGATCCATTTCATCATAGTTTCCAGATTCACCCCAGTTGTATTCACCATAAACATTATTATCATTTGAATCCCAACTGCAAAAAACTCCTCCTTCTTGATATATGTCAGCATAGTATAAGTCACTTACAAATATTTCTTCATCATGATTTCCCTCTTCCTCATCTTCTAGTTTGATATGTGTTTCTCTTGCTGGGAAATCTTCGATTCCACCTATTAACATAACATCTGTTGTGCCCCAATTGTCAATGGTGTTTTTAATAAAATATTTTATTTTTTCAATATCGTCTTCTCCTTCAACAGGGAAATAATATCCTGAATATACTTCATTGAGTGTTACAAGTTTTGTTGTTATACCGCGATCAATTTTATGATTTACAAATTCAAATAACTCACTATTGTATTTACCTGGTGTTATAATTACAAATTTATACTCTTCGTCTATTGTTTGAGTTTGAGGAATTTCTACATATTCAATTGTTATCTTAATGTTTGTAGCCCATTTGATTTTTTGTTCTTCTGGATAATATTTCACAGGGTTTATCTGGGTTTTAACAATTAAAGATCTTTTTCCATCTTTAATACCTTCTCCGATTTTGTAATCTATATTATTTTCGGGGTATGGGTCTTTAATTTCGATTTCTTTTTGTTTATATAATGTAGAACCTGCTATTACAGGTGTTGGAGCGTTTATTAATTTTTTTGAAATTATTTGCTCTTGAATATTTGTTTTTTCACATTTTATATCAATAATTTTTGTTCCTAGTGGAAAAGTAAAATCTTGAGTGTATGCTGGTAAAATTGGTTTACCTGGTTCAAATACATATGAATTAGTATTTTCTAATTCAATATTAATAAAATTTGTTTGTTCTTCGATTATAGGTTTAGAAAAATCTAATACTGTTTTTTCTATTTTTTTGTTACTGTTTACTTTTTGTGAATTAGCACTTGCGCCTAGTCCACTTAGGACTAAAATTCCCACAATTAAAAATGGTATTATTTTTCTCACTCAAAAACCCCCTAATTAACACATGTTAATTATGTGTATGTTTTTTATTTTATAAATAACTTTGCTATAATATTATAGTTAAATGCCGAAAAAAAAATATTTTTATAAAAAATTTTTTTTATTTACCAGACAAAAGCCATTAGTACCATACCATTAATTGTGCAATTACCCTTTGTTCCACTATATGGTAGGTTATAATCACCTATTAAGAAGAATACTTGGATTTTGTGTGGTCTTGTAATAGTTTGACTTCTTACAAATGTTTTAAGTGTTGTGTTTATATTTTCAGAATCTTCATCATATTCTAGTGCGATAAAAATTCCGTTTCCATCGTGTACTGCTTTTGCATAACCAGTTGAATTTACGTGACATAAGAACATATATGAGCTTAGTCCACTAGTTAGAGGATTCATTGTATTTGTTTTATGTAATGGTGTTATAAATGCACTACTGGTTGAAATAAATGGGCTGATTAATAGTGTGAAGATGAAAATAATTCCGATAATAAACCTTTTTTTCATTTGTATCACTTTATTAGGTTAATTATTGTCTTTATAAATCTTTCTTTACAAAAGACTCCATTTATTTTATTGAGTTTTAAAACACATGGTTTTTATCAAAAAGGTTTGTTAAAATAAAGTTTTTAACTGTCTCTATATCTGAGTCAAGGTATATTGCTCCTATTAATGCTTCTAGTGCGTTTGCTAGATTTGTTGGGTTTTTATTTCCTAGAAGTTTACTTTCTCCTTTACCTAGAAATAAGAAGTTTCCTATGCCGATTTCTTCTGCTTTTTCAGCAAGATAATTATTGTTTACTAGTGTTGATCTTCTTCGTGTTAGTTCTCCTTCTGAAAAATATTTGTTTGCTTTGTATAGTTGTTCTGCTATGATAAAGCCTAAAATGCTGTCTCCTAAGAATTCAAGTCTTTCGTTAAATTCTAATGGGTTTTTTGCTTCATAGGCATAGGTTTTGTGTGTGAATGCTTTTTTTAGTAATTCTTGGTTTTTGAATTTATAGTTTATTTTTTCCTCAAGTTTGTCTAGGATTATATCAGTCATATTTATCTATCCTGTATAAAATCATATTTTTTAATATATGCTTTTTTTTTAGTTTTTTATAGTCACATATTCTATAATTTTTTTTGCTATTTCTTTTTCATCTAAGCATTCTATTAATTGTTTTTTTGTTTTAAATGGCCTGTTTAAAATAATTCTATTAGCTCTTTTTTTGCCTATACCTGGTATTGCTTGTATTGTATCTTTGTTTTCATGGTTTATATCTATTGGGTATGGTAGAGCTGTTATTGATCTATAGCCGTGTTCAATTACTTTTACATTTATGTATCTGTTTAGTTTTTGTTTGCCGGGTATTCCTATTAGTATGGGATAGCTTCCTAGTTGTCTTGCAAATGTTGTTTTTCCTTTGTGTATCTCTAGATATACATCTGTTAGTATTGTGTTTTTAGGTATTAGTTTTTTTAGCATTGGTTGTTCGATTTCTGTTTTTATTTTTCTTTTGAATTGTTTGAAATATTTTTTGTTTTTAGTTATTATTTTAAGACCTGTTTGATGCATTTTTGTGTTAGGTATTGGTATTACTTGTCTGATGTTTATTCTTCTTACAAGTAGTTTTTTTTCTAATAGTTGTTTTAAAAAATCATAGTTATGTTGGTATGTTTTTTTTGTTTCTCCTTTGAGGCCGTATACAAAGTTTAAACCTGGTAGTAGTTCTGGCATTCCATTGTATCCTTTTTTTGATCCTACTTTGTTTAAAATTTGTATTGCCTTTGTTATTTCTTTTGTATCTGCTTTTAGATTGTTTTGTTTTATTACTTCGGGGTCTGTGCTTTCTACCCCTAGTGCTGCTACGTCACCTGGCGTATGGTATTTTATTATTGTTTTTGCGATTTTTTCTGATTTTTTTGGATATAAAGCTAATATTTTTGGGTTGGCGTTGTCTATATGAAAGGTTTTTAGTTTTGGTGCTATTTTTTTTATGTTTTTGAATAGTTTTTCTATTGCTTCTGGGTTGGGTTCAGGGTATTCTTTTTTATCTGCGTTTTTTGACATGTATGAGAATATACATGGTTGATTTCCTAGTCGTATGTTTCTTATTCCATTTTTGTATAGTTGTTGTATTTCTTCTATTATATCTTTTGTTGGTCTGAAATCTGGTGGTCCTTTGCTTGGTTCGCTGCAAAATGAGCATCCTCCGGTGATGCTTCTTGGGCATCCTCTATATGTTTCTATTTCTGTTATTAGGTAGTCTGGGTAGTATGGGTGTTGTGTTACTATGTTTGCACCTGTTGTTGCATGTTTTTTTATATCTGTTGCTTTTTTTCTTTTAGAGGCTGGGTCTGTTTTTGAAAAATTTTTTTTGTTTTTTAAAAGATTTGTTATTACTATCTCTGGGTCTCCTGTTATTATGTAGTCATAGTCTTTTAGTGTTTTTTTTGTATCCTGTGTTTTTTTTCCTCCTTGTATTCCAAAACCGTGTCTTGCTGCTGGTCCGCATAGTATTTTTTTTGTGTTTTTTAGTGGTTTTAATATTTTTGTTAGTTCATTTGGATGTGCTGGGTATCCTGCTAGGTATTTTCCTGGAACGGTCATACCTGCAATTGTTATTATTATATCTGATTGGTTTAATGTTTGAAGTTGTTTTTTATTTGACCTTATTTCATCTATTGTGGTGTAATATATTCTTATGTTTTTGTCGTAGTTCCATATAGCTCCTGCTATGTACCTGGGATATGGGCTAATGTAGGGTGGTACACCTAGGCAGGTAGGTTCATCTATGTATCCATCTAATATTGATATTTTTGTCATAGTTTTTTTTTATGTTAATATTTTAATTTGTATTTATCATTTTTTTACAAAGATTTTTAAGGTTTGTTTTTATAACCTTTTCTGGAGAAATATTTTTTTCTTTAGAGGAGTAGGATAAATAATGGATGAATTTAATGATAGAAAGCCTAGTAATTTTAATCTTTTTAGAAAAGACCCTAATGAGAGTATAGCACCACAGCAGAATACTGAGAATAGGATTCCACCTATTCAAGAGAAACCTGTTGAAAAAAAACCTGAGCAAAATGAGAATTTTGGTAGAATATCAACTGGTCTGCCTAAGCTTGATCAATTGCTCTCTGGTGGTTTTCCTAGTAATAGTATTACCCTTGTTTCGGGGACCCCTGGTTCTGGTAAAACAATTATGTGTTATCATTATATCTCAGAGGGGCTTAAGAAAGGTGAGAAATGTTTGTATCTTTCTTCTGATGAAAGAATTAAAAACATTCAGAAACAGGCAAAAGAACTTGGTTTTGATTTTGTGACACCTTCTCAGACTGGTCAGCTTAAGTTTTTGTATGTGGATCTTGACAAATCAGGTATTCATAGGGATATAGAGATGGAGATACAACAAGGTCAATATACGCGGGTTGTACTTGATTCACTTACACCTGTGGCAGAAGTACCTGTATGGGTTAGTGGTGTACATGAGATAATACCACAAGAGGGGACACAGGGTGAGACTAAGAAATACCCGACTGGTTCTTTACCTGCGACACGTATGCATGTTAGAAGACTGATAAGTATTCTAGGTCGTGGTAATAGTACTGCTATGGTTACATCAGAAGTCCCTGAGGGTTCACGTACTTTATCTCGTGATACAATATCTGAATTCTTAGTAGATGGAATATTGTTTATGGATATGGATACCACAATGGACCGTAGGAAGCTTACAATTCGTAAGATGCGTGCTACAAAACATAGTCTAAAGCCTAATGATATTCAGATTAGTGAAGGTGGAATACAGTTTTTATAAAAAAAACTTTTTTTTATTTATTAATGAAAAGTCTTTTAAACTTCTAAAAGATCTTTATCCCTAACATTAGGTGGTAAATGGATGAAGGATGACCCTATTGCTTTAGTATTAGATGATTTACTAAAATTAGATGAAATATATGCATGTATGGTTGCTCGTCAAAACATGATAAGTGTAATGCCGAGCGATGAAACAAAAAGTTTTAAAACTGAAATCAATGAAATATGGGATATTATACATAGAGCAATGGATGATGTTTTTAACGTAATTAGAGAATATTCGCAAACAGGTCTTGCAGATATTGAGTTTAGACTTCAAGATTATGAAGTTTTATTTTATGTTTTTCATGAAACAGATAACGCTTTAGTTGCAATTATACCTGCATTGTCTAATAAAGGACTTATTGAGGTTGAATTAGAAAATGCAAGGAAAGATATTACTACAATAATGAATAAACAGGAGCAAAAAAATCTTGCCATTATCTAATTATATATGTTTGGGATGATATAATTGTCTGATATATGCGCAGCAATTGGTATGAGTAGGAAATGGGATGCTAGAGAAGCAGGTAGAGAAGTTGTTAGGAATACGATAAAACAACTTGACACTCCGCCAAATTTTTTTCTATTATTCTCAACTATCCATTATAAAGATCATGGTGGTTTTCAAGAATTTCTTAATGGGGTTTGGGATGTATTACCAAAAAATACTCCATTGATAGGTGGTACTATTGCTGGTTTTATTAATAATTATGGATGTTATACTAGAGGTGCAACAGCACTTGCGGTTTCTTATCCAAATATGAATATTTCTATTGGTTATGGTAAAAATACAAAAAGAAATCCTGTAAAAGCTGCTAAAAGTTGTATAAAAATGATTAATGAAAATTCTTTTAATTCTCATTACGAAGATAGATTTTTATTGGATTTCATCTCTGGCCCAGGTGTTATCAGAATGCCTGGTGGTAAAATGAAAAAAGTGGTTAAATCAGGTATTACGAGTAAATTTATAAAACAACTTTTGGGAATATCTCAAGTACTTTTTCAGAAAGGATTAGGTCGAGAAGATGAAATTTTTGAAGTAATGGTTGAAAAACTTCCTAATGATTATATGATTTTAGGGACTTCAATAGATGATTATAAAGGATTAGATAACTATCAATTTTACAATAGTGAAATCTTTACAAATTCTACTGTTAATCTTGCAATTTCAACAGATTTAGATTTTGATGTTTATTCTAATCATGGTATGGAAAAAACAGAGATTAATTTCGAAATTACAAAAATAAGTAAAGATAAACATATTGTATATGAGATTAATAATAAACCTGCAGTTCCAGAGTTGTTAAGATTGATGAATTGGCGAGAAGATTTTCTAAATGAAGATACAATGGCACATACTATAATGTATTATCCAATTTCTTTTAAGAGAAATAATAGGGAAGTACCTGCTGTTATGCCGTTTATATTGAAAGACTCAATAATGATACCATGTGTAATTGATAAAGGCCGATCATCAATATTAACAACTAGTGGTAAAAACCTTTTAGGTGCAATAAAAAATAACCTTAATTATTTTAATGATATTGAACCTTCTTTTGGTTTAAGCTCTGCTTGTATGACAATATTACAAAGTCTAGGATATAAAGTATCTGAAGTTCAATTAGAATTAAAAAAATATTTTGGTGATAAACCTTTTATAATGTTTGTTTGTGCTGGAGAAGGTTCTTATTCACCTGAAAAAGGTATAAATTATGCAAATATGTCTTTCAATACTGCAATTTTTGGTAAAAAAAATAGTTAATATTCATTATTTTTTTTGTAGTTCATAAAAGCTCTTAAAGCCAATGATGTCGTGTATATATCTTCTTTTTTACCAGGATGTATACCTGAATCTGGTCCCCATCCTACAAAATAACCTCCTGACCAATGACCATCACTTTTCTGAGTATTTATTAACCAATCAATTCCTTTTTTGATTTTATTATACTCTGAGTCAATAGAATTTACTAATAATGAATTTAGAGCAAGTGCAGTTCTCATTTCGATAGAAGGCTTGTATTTATAGTTTGTTTTATTGTTCCATGAACCATCTTTTTTTTGAGTACTAATTATGTATTCAATAGCTTTTGTATAAGTATTGCTATTTTCTAAACCATATAATTTTAATGAAGGTAAAATTACATGTGTTGGATAATAGGGTGAATCGTAGTAAACCCAATTACTTCCCCAACTACCATCATCATTTTGGGAATTTATTAAATAATCTATTCCTTTATCAATTTTTTTTGATTTTATCCCTATTGATAGTAATGAATATAATACAGAACCTGTAACTGAAGGCCAGTGTCTTCTTTTTGTCACTTCAGGGACCCCAATATCCCAAGATCCATCAGGATGCTGTTTGTTTAAAATAAAATTTATTATTTTATCTGTTTTAACTCCCATTTTATGTAATGCAAGAGCTGTAAAAGGGGTAGTTTCCATTCCGTATTCATTTTTTTTATAGATGCTACTTGGATAATAACTGTGATCTTCCCTTTTAGAATTTAATAAAAATTTTGTGGCTCTGTTTAAAATATCATTATTTTCTAAACTTCCAACTAAATTAATAGATATTATTGCATTTGCTGTTTCCCATACATCCCAAGTTGTATCTCCATTTAAACAGATAGAACCATTATTATTCTGTTTATTTTTTAGATATTTTACTGCTTTGTTAATAGAGTTTAAAAAATTTTTATTTTCCATATTTTATCTTTTCTCCAAAGTTAGTTAAATCCGTAAGTATGAATCCATATTTTTGTCCCCATATTTCTGTTTTTTTTAAATGTTTAATGTTAATTGATCCGACATGATTTTTTTTCTCATTTTCTTTTGCTTGCATTATCGCTTCAACTATACAAGAAAAAAGTTTTCCCTTTGGCATTCCAGGAAGAGAAATATTATATTTTTTCGGAAAATTGACATATCCCCCATCAACTCTTAATATATCTGGTCTCAATAAACACACATCATTTGATAAATTAGGAGGTTGAGATACATCGATAACAATAGCCTTTTTTTTCAAATGTTCATCTTTTAATAGAGCGTTAATATGATTTGTTGCAGTAATTATTACATCTGAATCATTTGTATTTATATTTGTAGTAATTTCAAAATTACCATTTATTTTATTTTTTAATTTTTTAAAACCATCCATTCTTCTTCCTATTAATAAAGTGTGATTGAAATCCGGAACTAAAATTTTAGATAGAGCTTCTCCAATAATGCCATATGCACCTATAATCGCTAAGTTTAATTTCGAAGATTCTAATCCTCTTGATTTTATAGCTTTTTTTACCGAATGGCAAGCTATTGCTGCGGTATAACTATCACCGTGATTAACATAACCTGAATACTCTTTTTGTTCAGTAAGCCATATCCCACCCTTTGTAACAGATGTTGTTAGGGCCCCTAACTGTATTAATTCAACACCTAATTCATTTTGTGCGTATAGTGCTGCCTCTAATATTTTATTTCTTACTTCTTCTCGCGGTAGTTTCATTATTTCTTTAGGTGATATTTTAATTCCAACACCAAAACCTTTTGTGCCATTTATATTATATTGAGGAGATATAATAAGATTATTTACTTGCCAGTTTTTGGGTAACTGTTTTATATGTTCTTTACCAA
>Ga0272442_10007825_pt1 | contig 13720 bp, 7 predicted proteins | sample SSMForm2O_FD_200262 | JGI IMG/M metagenome (GOLD analysis project Ga0272442, IMG submission 200262) | Marine sediment archaeal communities from Little Sippewissett salt marsh, Falmouth, MA, United States - SSM-Form-2O | ecosystem: Environmental > Aquatic > Marine > Wetlands > Sediment ...
CGATCTGGAGCACCACGCCCTGACACTGCTGACCGCTGAGGCCGATGACGACGTCACGCAGCCCTCGGAGACGGCCCTGGCCCTGCGCCGGCGCTACCGCTACATCTTCGTCGACGAGTACCAGGATATCAATCCGGTCCAGCAGGCCATTCTCGACGCCCTCAGTTCCGGCGACAACGTCTTCGTCGTCGGCGACGTCAAGCAGAGCATCTACGCCTGGCGCGGCGCCGAGCCGACCATCTTCCTGGAGCGACTGCGCGCCTCATCCACCTCGACCGATCCCGCGGGCGGACTTCGTGTCGATCTGAACTTCAACTTCCGCTCGGCCAAGGGCATCCTGGACTTCGTCAACAAGGTCTTTGGACGCATCATGACGGCCCCGCTGGCGCACATCGACTACGATGACGCCGCCCGTCTTCGTCCGTCTCCGGCCGGCAAGCAGGGGACTTCGCCTGGCCCGGGGAAATCGCCCCTCGTCGAGTTCCACATCCTCGACGAGAAAGCCGAAGCGCAGGACAAGCAGCACAGCCCCGCCGACGAGAACGAGACTGACGATGGCCTCGATCTCATCCGCCCGCGACAGCGGCAGGCCGCCCTGATCGCCCGCCGCATCAGGGAGATTGTTGGTGCCGAGCCCGGCCATACCGCCATGCAAATCTACGATAAGGAGACTGACACGCTCCGCGATGTTCACTACCGTGACATCGTCGTGCTCATGCGTTCGCTGGCGAAGAAGGCCAACGACTATGTCGAGGTTCTTCGCCTGGCCGGCATTCCCGTCAGTTGCGATGCGGCCGCAGGCTATTTCGAGACGACCGAAATCAGCGACGTGCTCTGTCTGCTCAAGGTCCTCGACAACCCGCAGCGCGATATCGAGTTCGCCGCCGTCCTGCGCAGTCCTTTCTTCCAGTTCACCGAAACGGAGTTGGCCGAGATCCGCTTGGCCGGGCGCGAGCAGGCGCCGCACGCCAATTTCTACACCTGTGCGAAGCGCTGCTGCGACACAGCCGCCACCGGCGCTTTGCAGGACAAGCTGCTTGCCTCGTTCGAACGCCTCGACCGATGGCGTCGCCTCGCACGTCGCGGCCTTCTGGCCGATTTGCTCTGGCGCATCTATCGCGATACCCAGTACATCGCCTTCGTCTGCGCCTTGCCCAACGGCCAGGCCCGTAAAGCCAACCTGCTCAAGCTCCACGACCGCGCCGTCCAGTTCGAGGGCTTCGCCAGCAGCGCCGGCGTCCCGTCGCTGACGCGCTTCGTCGCCTTCATCGAGAAGCTCCAGGAGACGGGCCAGGACTGGGCGCCCGCCGAGCCGGCGGCAGCGGCCGGCGATGCCGTTCGTATCCTCAGCGTCCACAAGAGCAAAGGCCTGGAGTTCCCCGTCGTTTTTCTGGCCGAACTGGAGAGCCAGTTCAACAAACGCGACGCCCACGCCGACCTCGTCATGGACACCGACCACGCCCTGGGCCTTCAGATCATCGACCCGGCCTCCAACACCAAGCTGCGCTGCCTGGCCCACCAGGTCATCGCCGAGAAGAGACAGGCCGTCGCGCTGGCCGAGGAGATGCGTGTCCTCTACGTCGCCCTGACGCGGGCGAAGGACTACTTGATCCTGACCGGTTCCCAGAAGCGAACCGACTGCGGCGCGACCCTTCGCAAAGGCGTGCTGTTATCCGGCAAGACGCTGCCCGACTGGCTTCTCAAGGCCTGCAAGAATCCCCTCGAATGGCTCCTGTATGGCCTGGCCGACCAGCGTGCCTTGCACAAAGCGTTCGATACCGGCCTGGCCGAACACGCCGGCGACGAGGCTTTGTTCGCCCTGACACTCCACGGCGCCGAGGACCTGAACGCGTTCTCCCGGCACGTCCAACACCTGCGCGACCGCAGCGCCCGTCCGTCTTCCTCGCCGAAGTCCAAGTTACGATCCACTTCTCGAGCTCGCCGGCGGCTGGCGCAGCTTGAGGATCGTCTGAACTGGCAGTACCCCTTTGCCCAAGCCGTCCGCGAGCCGGCCAAGCAATCGGTCACGGCCCTGACGCATCGCGACGACGAGTTTGCCCGCCTCGACTATTCGCGCGCGCTCGACCGCCGACCGCTCGCCCTGACGAGCCCCGCTCCTGAGACGCCCGCGCATCACCCGGCCCGCGCCGTGGGTACCGCCGTGCATCTCGTGATCGCCGGCCTTGATCTGTCCAAGCCTGTCACGCGCGACGCCATCGAACGGACGACCGCCGATTGTCTCGGCAGGGGGGCAATCACGCCCGCTGTCGCCGGGATGATCGACGTCGATGCCGTCCTGTCCTTCTTCGCAAGCGAACTCGGCTCGACCGTATTGAACCCGGACAACACGGTCTGGCGCGAGTGGCCGTTTACCCTCGGCGTCCCGGCCGCCGAACTCCACCAAGCCAATGATCCGTCCGCCGACAGCGCCGCCGAGATCGTTGTCGTCCAGGGCATCATCGATCTGCTCGTACGCACCGCCGACGGCCTGCTCGTGATCGATTTCAAGAGCGATCGCGTCGCGGGCCAGGAGCTCGACGCGCGAGCCCAAGTCTACCGAGACCAGTTGCAGGCCTACGCCAGGGCAGCCGCCCAAATCCTCGCCTTGCCCGTCCGGGAGAAATGGCTCTATTTCCTCACACCCCGGCAGGCCATCCAGATTTAGCCTCTCGCTGTGTCATCCGCCCGCCCCTGACCAAAGCGCATTGACATCGCACGCCGCTCGGATTACATATAGGCCTTCCGGTACATACGGAATCTGGTTGGAAGGCAACGATGAACGTATCCAAATTCGGCCGAAAGATGGCGATCCAGTCCGGCATCGGACAGCTCATGGACGACCTCGGCGCCGCGCTGGTGCAGCAAGGGGAGATCCTCATGCTCGGCGGCGGCAACCCCGCCCACATCGGCCAGGTCGAATGCCACTTCCGCCAGAGCATGATGGCCATGTTGCAGAATGGCGATCGCTTCGAGCATGCCGTCGGCGACTACGACCCGCCCGAGGGCAGCACGCACTTCATCCAGGCCGTCGCCGATCTGCTCGCCGCCCAGTTCGGCTGGGCCATCGGCCCGGAGAACATCGCCCTGACCAACGGCAGCCAGTCCGCTTTCTTCATCCTGTTCAATCTCTTCGCCGGAACGTATGACGACGGCACGTCGAAGAAGATCCTCTTTCCGCTCACGCCCGAATACATCGGCTATTGCGACGTGGGGCTGACCCCCGGCCTGTTCACCGCGATCAAACCACGCATCGAGCACATCGGCCAGCATTTGTTCAAATACCACGTCGACTTCGACCGGCTCGATGTCACTGACGATATCGGTGCCATCTGCGTCTCGCGCCCGACCAATCCCAGCGGCAACGTACTGACCAACGACGAAGTCGCAACGCTCGCGGACCTTGCCGCCGCCAAAGGCATTCCCCTCATCGTGGACAACGCCTATGGCCTGCCCTTTCCCCACATCGTCTTCACCAACGCCGAACCCCTCTGGAACGACAACACCATCCTCTGCATGAGCCTGTCCAAGCTGGGCCTGCCCGGCACGCGCACCGGCATCGTCATCGCCCGCCCCGAGATCGTTGAGATGATCGCCCGCGTCAACGCCGTGATGAGCCTGGCCCCGGGCAGCATGGGCACCGCCATCGCCACGGAACTGGTCCGCTCCGGCGAGATCCTCCGCATCAGCCGCGATGTGATCAGGCCGTTCTACTCGAAGAAAGCCCAACAGGCGATGAACCAGTTCCACAAGCAACTCGACGGCCTCGACTACCGCATCCACCGTCCGGAAGGGGCCTTCTTCATGTGGCTCTGGCTCCCTGACCTGCCCATCACCAGCCAGCAGCTCTACGAACGCCTCAAGGCCCGCAACGTCATCGTCGTCCCGGGCCACTATTTCTTCCCCGGCCTGACCGAGCCCTGGCCCCACACCCAGCAATGCCTCCGTGTCAGCTACGCCCAGAGCACGGACGTCCTGTCCCGTGGCATCGAGATCATCGCCGACGAAGTCAAACGCGCCTACAGCAGCCGCTGAGAGGTGCCGCGCCGGGTGACGGTCTCAGAGCTTGTCTTGAACGGAGCCGAAGGACTCAGGCGTGGTGCGGACGGCCCTCCCTGCCTATCTGACGGATTCGAGTGCCTCTTCGCTCGCCCCTGCCGCGACCGGTCCCTTGATGGCCTTGTCCAGGATCTTCCGCTCGTCCGTCACCCACGCCCCCTTGCGATAGTCGAACGGTACCGCCACCAGCCGCTCGCTGCTGATGCGAATGACCGTCAGCGCATCCGGCGAATTCGGGGCGGGGGAGGGCAACTGCACGAAGTCAACGCCGCGATAGTGCCGAACGTTGGCCTTGTGATAGTGACCCCCGAGGACCATCAGCACGTTGGCCTTGCCCAGCGCGTCGACCACGTCATCGCGGTTGGTGATCGCATCGTAACACAGGTGGGTGGCCACCACGACCGGCTTGCCCTTGGGCACCTTTGCCAGTGCCTGCCGCAGATACGCCAAAGCCTTAGCAGAGATGGGCTGCGACGGGCTGTTCAGGTTCTCGTCGTATTCGGAGAACAGCGCGACGAAGACGACGCCCCCTTTCTCGAACGTATAGCTCAGCGACCCGTGCCGCGCCACCAGCCAATCCAAAACGGTCCGCGTCGGTGAGCGGCCGCCGATATCATGATTGCCCGCCACGTCATAGCTGGCAAACTTCAGCCGCTTCGTGATCAGTTGCTCGTAAGTCGTCTTGGCCGCGTGGCTGGGCCATTCCGTGATGTCACCCAGCCCGAACACAAACGACGGTTTCGCCACGACACCGCCGATCTTCTCGGGAAACGCCCGCCCGGGCAGCCCGTTCATTGCGTCGATCGCCGGTAGCAGATGCGCCCCGTCCCCATCGACCTGAACGTGCTGATCCGACCACCCGAAAAACGTTAGTGTCTTGCCATGTCCCGCGCCGGCCCCGCCCAGCACGAACACCAGCACCACCCCGCTTAAGGCGAATTGTGGAAGCCGAATCATCTACAGTCCTCCCGCCAATATATGTTATTCCTGTTGCTGACTGTGCCGTGCCGGATCGTTGGCGAACACGCCGCTCCGCGCAAGTACCTGCACTTCCTTCTTGTACCATCGCCGCACCATGAAGCCGCCGACCACCGCCAATCCAAAACAGATGCCCGCCTTGCCAAACTTCAGCAAGATGGCATAACCAATCGTTAGCGACAGGCCGTAGCAAAGCAGGATGCCGCCGATGACGTCGACGATCGTCCCCAGCGATAAGGTCTTGCCGGGCAGCTCGCGCGTCTCCTTGCTCAGGATGCCCCACGCGCCGCCGGGCCGCACCTTGCGATAGAACGCGTCGAGCTTTTCCTTCGACACCGCGGGCGTCAGGAACGTCACGATCAGACTGATCGGCACCACGATGGCCGTCAGCAAAGCGATCTTGAACTCAAACGGCATGTCCGGCCACGCGTAGCCGAGCGGGTCGGTGCATCCGAGGATCAATCCGAGCGCCAGGGCCGTGATCTCGGTATAGGCATTGATGCGCCACCAGAACCAGCGCAGCACGCTGATGATCCCGCTGCCCACCATGATCAGCGCGAAGAACTCCCACACGGCCGAGACCGTTAGGTTCTTCTGTGCCAGATAGATCGCGATGCCCACCGCGGCCGCCATCATCGCCACGACGACCAGCTTGGTGACAATCATGTAGTGACGCTGGCTCGCCTGCGGCCGGAGGAAACGTCGGTACACATCCGTCATCATGTACGACGCGCCCCAGTTCAAGTGCGTATCGACCGTCGACATGAACGCCGCCAGAAACGCCGTCACCAGCAACCCTTTAAGCCCGTGCCCAAGGTACTCGTTCATCACCAGCGGATACGCGTGCGTGTCGTTGTAGGGGTCGGTCAATGTCGGGAACAGCACGATCGAAACCAGCGCCACCACCACCCAGATCCACGGCCGGCAACACTGAAAGATCGCGTAGAAGATCGTCGCCAACACCGAATGCCGCTCGTTCTTGCACGCGCTCATCCGCTGCATGTTGTACCCGCTGGCATCGATCCACCAAAGAACGAGAAGGTACACCAGCAGCTTGGCGAGGTCCTCGTCGAAGCTCCTGAACTCAGGGAAAATCGACAGCGTCCGCGGGCCGTAGCCTTCCGTCGTCCGAATCGTCTCCAACACGTGCCCCAGCCCCCCGACCTTCACCACGGCGATCACCGCCAGTGCGATCATGCTGAACGTCGCGATGAAGAACTGCACGCAGTCCGTCACGACCACGCCATAGAAACCCGAGAACGTCGCATACACCAACGCCACGGACGTGCAGATCCCGATCGCCACCCACTCGTCAATGTTGGTCATCGTGGTCACGATGCTGCTCATCGCAAAGATGACCCAACTGATCGTCACCAGGTTTTGCACGATGCCGGAAAAAAACGCCCGAAAGCCCCGCAGAAACGCCGCCGATTTGCCCTCATACCGCAGCTCGTAGAACTCCGCATCCGTGATGATCGCCGCCCGCCGCCAGAGCCGTGAGAACAGGAAGATCCCTACGATCAGCGTCAGCACCGCCACGAACACCCACCAGATCCGTTGCAGCCCGTCCTGCCGCGTAATCTCCGTCACCACCAACGGCGTATCCGACGCAAAGCTCGTCGCCACCATCGAGATGGCAATCATCCACCACGGAAACGACCGGCCCCCCAGGAAGTAGTCCTCCGCACTCTTCGACGCCCGCCTGGAGAAATACACACCCGTACCGAGAGCGAACAGCAGGTACGCCCCGATGATGCTATAGTCCAGATACCCCAAACCCGTCTCCCGCACACGATTGGACGGCTGTCACGACACCACGGCAGTATAGACGATGTCTCCCCCGGCGGAAAGCGCCGAACGACCGTCTTCGCCGTCGGGCCATTCCTGGAGTCTGCCCATCGTGCCTCCTCATGGTGGCCGCCAGCCGCCTCATAGCCTTAATTGTTTCCCCTTATTCTCCCCAAAGCTATGTACTCCGGCCGGCCGCACGGGTACAATCACCTCCAGAGAAGCAGCGCTCAACCAAGCGAATAGGATTCTCTAGGAGGCCTCCAAGATGAAGACGAGATTGTTCCTGACGATGTTGGCTTGTGTGGCCATGCTGGCGTGTGGGGCTACCGTCCAGGCCCAAGGGCTCACCGCCCAGCATCTTGCCGATCATGGCGTACCGGCCGGGTCGGCCGGACAGGTGCTGCCCAGCGATATGGCCCTCGTTCACCTGCAATTCGACGACCTGCTCGGCGTCATCGAAGGTGTCGAAGAGATCCTGGTAGCCGGCATTCCCGAGAAGGCCGCGCCGCCGGACATCCAGGGACTCCTGCAAACCGAGCATCCCCTGCTGACGCTCCTGGGAATGCAGACCCTGCAGCAGCCCCTGACGCCCGAGTCGCTCGAGCAGGCCACCGGCATCAACGCGCGCGGCACCGCAAGCCTGACGTTGTACTTTGGCGGCGACCCACGACGCATGTTCGTCCTGAGTCTGCCCACGCGATCACGCGAGCCTTTGGCGGCCTTGCTCAACGCCGCCCTTGAGCCTGAGGATGTTGCGGAGGTGGAGGTCGCCGGCAAGAGGGCGGTGCGTATGGTCTCAGGCAGGTTGCGATTCCTGCCCGAACTCTACCTGGTTTCCTCCAGTGACACCGTCTACCTCTGCGGCGACCGCTCCATGGTCCAGGCCCTGCTCCTGAGGCTCCCGGGCCAGCGCTTCAGCCAGGACCCCTTCATGGGGCGAGCCCTCGCGGCCGAGCAGAGCAAGCAATTGCGCCTGGTCCTGAATCCAACCATGATCAAGCCGCTGGCGATGCGCTTGCCCGGCATCAGCATGATGGCCAAAGCCATGATCCCGCAACTGCGAGCCACCCTTCTCGGCCGGATTCCCCCGGAAGCGCGGGAGCAGTTTGAGATGCAGATGCGCATGCAATTGGGTGTGCGTGACCTGGACCAGTTCGCCGACTACGTCGAATGCATCGCCATCGCCACGCTGGACCAGGTGGTCGAATCCGTCTCCGGGCGCATGATGGCCTTCGAGGGATTCACCATGGCCGCCGATCTTCGCGGTGGCATGCTCCAGTTCAATACCGGTCTGTACTCCAGTCGCTTCAAGGCCGGCAACGGCACCAAACCCCTGCCGATCGATGACGTCAAGAAAGCCCTCACCTGGCTGGGACCGGACCACCAGTCCTTCACCGTCACCGGTCAGAAACCCCAGGCCAAGCAGTCGCCCATCCTCTCGGCCTGGACCAAGCGGGTCCAGCAGCAGTGTCAGATGAAAGGGCTCGCCTGGCCCGGTCTGGTACGCTTCGTCGAGATGCTCGATGCGCTCAAGCCTCTGCCCACCGTCGAAAGCCGCACGCCCTGGGTCCTGAGCACCCACGCCCCCTTGCAGCCGGCCCCGTCCCTGCTGGAGGCCGCCAGCCTGGAGGCGTACCTCGCAGCGCTGGAGCTGCCCGTCTATCGCTCCGTGAAGGTCACACCCGACCAGGGACGCAGCTTCCTGGAGACGTGCTTCCGCCAGGAAACGGACGCCCTCAACACCAATCGCCAACTGGAGCTGGACTTCGCCAACACCCTCCAGCCGCAACGACCCTGGTTCCTGCGCGAGAACCGCTTTGACATGGCCGCGATGGATGGCGGTGTCACCCGCTACACGCGCGAGAGTTCCTGGACGACCCGTGCCGGCCTCTTCGGCTACGACCAGCACGAACTGATCAACCGCAAGGTGGTATACGCCCGGCGCGTCGGCGACTACCTGGTATACCATCGCGGGCCCCTCGCCTCGCCGTGGCTGCCTGAGCTGAAGCCCAGTCGATCTCGCACCATGGCGCCCGGCGTGGTCAGCTTGCTCGATCGCGTGCCCGACGGGGCCAACTATATCTCCGTCCAGCGGTGCCTGCACAATCTGCCGCGCTGCATCAAGTGGATCGGCATCCTGGAAACGCGCCTGCACGCCGACGCGCGCAAGTACCTCGAACAAGCCCAGGCCGCCGTCGACCAGAGCAGCGATCTCGACGCCGCCAGGCACAAGATCCGCGGCATGAGAATGCCCCCCATCATCGGCAGCGTCAACATCGATCCCCAAACCAAAAAGGTCTACGCGCTCCTGCCGACCGGTGACATGCCTCTGACCCTGCCGCGGCCCCAGGCCGTACCCCTGGTGCTGGAGCTATTCGATGAGTTCACGGCCCAGGCCGATAGCCTCGGTGGCAGTCTGGTCTACAGCAAAGTCGGCGAGGGGTCGTGCGAATTCGCCGCGATGCAGAGCACGGCCGCGCTGACGACCCTGACACGAACGGTCGGCAACGCGGTGTTTGACAAGTTCTTCGCCTCCGGCCAGCAGCGCGCCGAGACGCTGAGCCGCGTCGCCGGTCCGCGCGACGGCGATCATTCGGTCTTCAACGAGGTGGTCGCGCGCAACCCGCAGTGGATGTTTATCTCCCAACCCCGCCCCAAGACCCCGGCCAAACTCAGCAAACCGGTCCCCGCCCGGGCCCCGGGCACAGCCAGGCAAATGATCGATCTTTCCTCGCACTACAACGGCGCCTTGAACGATACCTGGCAGGCCGGAGGCATGGCCAACAACACCCTGAAGGACCTGCCCACCGGCATACAGACCTTCGATGGCGTTTCCTTTGACATTCGGGGCGTCGTCCAACTGTCCGGGCGCGGGGCCGAGCAGGAGCTCAGCGTGCAGTTCCCCAAGGAGGCAGCCGGTATTGTCGTCAAGCAAGAGGCCCGGAAGATCCACTTCTTGCATAGCTGCGGCTGGATATCGTCTCCGGGAACCACCGTCGGCGAGTATGTCATTCACTACCGCGACGGCCAGACCCGCACCCTTCCCATCGTCTACGGCGTCGACGTGCGCGACTGGTGGCTAAGTGAAGACGATACCTCAGGCTTCGAAACGAATGTCGTGTGGACCGGGGAAAACCACTCCGCCCCGGACGGCCCGCCTCTCGGCATCTGCAAAACGACCTGGGACAATCCCGTCCCGAACGTGGAGATCGACACGATCGACTACCGCTCGACCATGAGCAACTCCGCCCCGTTCCTGATCGCCATGACCGTAGATCCCGCGCCGTAACAGCGCAGGTCCAAGACGCTCTCACAACCTGCTGTTGACAACGCTGTGTCCTTGAGCGAGTCCCGCCCAAGGCACCGGGTTCGCTCCGCCATCGTCATGGCCGAGCAGCGCTACTAGTGCGCGTGCAGCGCCCCCATCAGGGCCAGCAGGACGAATCCCATCACCAGATGAATGCCGCCGAGAACACACATCGTCGTGTACCTTCGTCGATACAGCGGATAGAAGAAGCCCGCGTAGTAGAGCAGGAAGAACACGATTGTCACCGTATAGCCGCTCAGGGCACTGCCGCCTATCGACCGCATCGGCCCCCAGAAGAACTGCATCAGGATCGACGGCGGACACAGGAAATACCAAGCCAGCCCCGTGATGTCAGATCGTGTGATCTCCGCATGGGCCGCCAGCAGCCCCACGCTAAGCAGCGTCGTGAGATAGACGGGCAGCCCGAACACCCGCCGCGGATGCCCCGTCGTCGCGCCGCCCGTGCGCTGCGCCGTATCCGCGCGCAACACGAACAGGCCGATGAGAAACACGTTGCAGGCACAGGCCAAAATGACCCCCGCCACCAGCCCGTAAGAGCGCATACGACGGGCGTGGTGCAGCGGATCGGCGACCAGCGTGGCCTTGGTCCATATCCAGTACGCCGTCACGAGGACGCCTGCAATACTCAGGGCCAGCAGACCCAGGCCGATGGTTCGCTTCATAAGACTCATCCCACTCACACGGCTGCCGCTTCGTAATTTCAGGCCGGCCCCCGGCGCCGACGCGAGCGCCGGGCCTGCGGGCTGGACGGTCGCACGTTCTCCGCAAGCCCGCCCGTTACAATCCCTCCGACACGCGCATGATACCCTCTTCCACCCCGCGCCTGTCAAACGCTTATTCCCCCTCGCACACCTCGACCGAGAAACATTTGCCGCCGCCCCAGGGCATTTGATACAATAAGCCGTAGCAGAGACGCGACAGCGGACCAAGGAGGCGAAGCCATCGCCCCTATCGGAGTCCCACGAATTTCGGATTCCCAGGAAAATCCTGCGTGGAGACCGAACAGACGCCCCCCGCACCGAATCTTTGTCATAGAAGCGACGTGACGTGCGGACGTTGCGTCTTGGCCATCATACGATCATACGAATATGAGAGGTAGCGACATGGCACGGCCGAAGATTCGTTCCAGCGCGGAAGCTCTGCGCCTCCTCATCGCCACGGCGGCCCTTTGCACCGCCGCCCAAGCCGTCGAATTCGCCGCCGGCACCGGGCAGCCCAACGACCCCTACCAGATCGCCACCGCCGAGCAACTCATCGCCATAAGCGACGACCCCAATCTCTACAACCGGCACTTCGTCCTCGTCGCCGACCTAGACCTCGACCCTAATCTGGCTGGGGGCCAGTTGTTGAGTCCCGGGTTGGTCTTGTCTACAGGCAGCTTCGACGGAGGTGGACACAGTATCATCAATCTCACACTCAGCTTGGATAGACGAGGAACAGGACTGTCCGCGTTGTTCGCGTCCATTGGCCCAGGTGCTGTCGTGCGAGATTTGTCACTTGAAGGAACGTTTGCTGAAACGGGCATGCCGTCCGAGGCTGGAATGCTCGCGAGCAGGAATGAGGGGCTCATCATCAACTGTCACGCCAGCGGCACCTTGTCTTTCCTCCGAGGTGGAGGCTTGGTGGCGGAGAATCTCGGGTTCATCTTGAGTAGTTCCTTTGCCGGCACTATCGCCGGTCCTCACGTCGGCGGACTGGTGGGAACGAATTCCGGAACGATCCACGACTGCTCTGTCGCAGGGGAGGTCGTGAATCCGGGCTGGACCCGGACTCCGGTGGGTGGCCTGGTGGACGTCAATTTCGGGAGGCTCACGCATTGTCACTCCATCGCCACTGTGACCGGTGGCAGTGGACTGATCGGGGAGAACGGGGGAACCGTCCTGGCGTGTTACGCCACGGGCGACGTTACGAGTGGGCCTGCTGGATTGGTGGGTGAGAATCGAGGTACGATCCGCTACTGCTATGCCACGGGAGACGTACACGCGTCAGGCGATGTGGCGGGCGGGCTCGTCGCTAGCAATTTCGGGGACATCTCGTATTCCTACGCCACGGGAGACGTGTCACCAGATGGGTTGGCCGGCGGTCTGGTGGCGCGTAATGATGGGACTATTGTCCAGTGCTATGCGACGGGCAGTGGCGGTATGGCGCTCGTGGCAGATCGCTACTATCGCGGGACTGTCCTGAGTTGTTACACCCTTTCACAATCCAGCGGCGGCGGAGTTGATGATGGCGTCGGTATCATGCTGACAGATGCCCAGATGCGGCTACAGGGAAGTTTCGTGGGCTGGGACTTTGTCGGCACGCATCGAGATGGATCGTCTGATCATTGGACCATGCCGGAAGATGGCGGCTATCCCACTTTGACGGCGATTGTGGCGTCCGGGTGCCCGGGCAGTGGCACCGCCGCCGATCCTTACCTTGTCGAAACACATCATCAGTTCGTGGCGATCTTGAGCAAACCACAGGCGTACTACCAGTTGGTCTCAGATATCGATCTACAGGGCCAGATCTTCTCAGAGGCAATCATTCCAATGTTCTGCGGGCACCTTGACGGGGCTGGCCATAGCGTGTCCAACTTCGTGCTCACGGGGGAGCAGGGCTTGGGACTTGTCGGGACTGTGTGTTCCGAGGCCTCAGTGATTGATCTTGACGTCTGCGAAGTCTACATGGAGACAGCAGGTGACGAACAGCGAGATATAGGTGCTCTCGCGGCACGTAACCTTGGCTTGGTAACGGACTGTTCAGCGACCGTGGAGATGAGAGTTCTCGGCGACCGTTCCACGGACTACGTTGCCGGCTTGATCGGTGTCAACGACGGAGGGGAACTGCGAAGATGTTCTGCTCGGCTTTCGTTGGCGTACGAATCTGTCGGGCCACGCCCCTCTATGAACTTCGCTGGGGGACTTGTCGGCCACAACACGGGTTTGATCAGCCAGTGTTGTGCCTCAGCCTACACGGACAGCCAGAGCGCCGAATTCGGGGGTCTGGTTGGCCAGAATGATGGCACCATCGTGGACTGCTTTGCCGACGGATGTTTTGGTGGGTATCGCGCCGCGGGATTGGTTCGCCTTAATGGTGGTAACATCACGAATTGCTATGCGGCTGCCGCCGTCCCGGCGAGCGCCATGGGCGCTGGTCTTGTGACTGAGAATTTCGAGGGTGTCATCTCGGATTCGTATCTCTTGGCAGAGGCCGACGGCGGCGGACCCGACAATGGTCTCGGCACCCCACTGCTGGCCGTCGACATGCGCCGCCGGGCCAGCTTCCCCGGCTGGGACTTCGACAACACCTGGACCATCTGCCAGGACCACGACTTCCCCAGACTTCAATGGGAGCCAGTCGATTGCCCCCAGTAGGGGCAGACCCCCGTGTCTGCCCGGCCCCCTGGCCCTTGTCCCCCCATACGTCACCTTCCAACCGCCATTATCCCGGAGGTATCCCTTCCCAGCCCCCCATGCGCTAGGTGGTAATAAGACCTAGCGCCAACCACCTGCCCGCCTTTGGCCCATCGCCTCCCTTCAATCCGCGATTCCACTCCCGCTTCGTCCCTTTTTGCCTTCTAAGTCG